>ERZ795042.26-NODE-26-length-164803-cov-104.364745_pt1 | contig 164803 bp, 141 predicted proteins | sample MGYA00375126_ERZ795042 | MGnify/ENA primary metagenome ERZ795042 (study PRJEB30171, sample SAMN05518105) | compost metagenome | isolation source: Feedstock adapted compost from Newby Island compost facility, Milpitas, CA | place: USA:Newby Island compost...
GACTCATCCAGCGGCACTGCATCAATCCGCCACCGCCCATCCTGAACCGCGACCCGAAATTCGTATCGCATGCTCACACGGCCATTGCTTTCGCGTCTGGTCGCCACGCCGTGCACTTCAAATCCCGCCTCTGTTCGGCACGCCACGAGACACAGCAAAGCTGCTGTTGCGCGGCTCAATCCCGCCTTTCTGCAAGCAGTCACGGGCCCACAGTGCAGACGTCCTTCCTTCCCCTCTGCTGTATGGGCTCGGGCCGTGAATGTGTGAAGAAAAGTGCAACAGCGCCCGGACCGTCGCATACAACGTGCCTCATCCGGATAACCGGTTTGTATCCGCCTCATCGCCCATTACTGAAGACCGGAGCCCGCCACAAGAGCCGGGTGTACCGAGCCGGGTCACTCCGATCGGGCAACCGGCATGGACCCCACGGGCCGCTTCCACCCCATCCACCACAGCCCCAACCGGTACAACGCAAAATTCCCCGACAACCAGCCCACCAACACCAAACTCAACCTCTCCCGACGCCCCACCAAACACACACCCGCCACCAACAACTCCGCCAATCCCACACCCGCCATCAACTGCCGAAACGTCAACCCAAACAACGGATCCCGCACCCCCAACACCCGCGCCTCCCCCATCGCACTCCACAACTTCGCCAAACCCGTCACCAACAACACCACTCCCGCACTCCTCACAAACCACCTCACCCACCCCCCTCCCCTCAGACGCCCCCGCATACCCTCGCCCGACACCGCCTCAACTGCACACCCCTCAACCTTTTGTTCCTCAGCCGCCATGGCCCAGCCTCCATCCTTCACAACCTCTGCTTTCGACACCCTCGCCCGTCCAGGATCCACCCAGCACAGAACCGCGCCCCCAACACCAGCAGGCGCTCCTCATTCCTGGCTATCTGCCCTCACCCGTAGCCACCCCACTCCACCACGTCAATTGGAAAAGGTTATCATTTTCGGACATTCCTCCCTCTGTCCACACCCACCAATCCACGCCGGTCCGCCTTCGGTGAACAGCCGTACCATCCGCCATACGCCCGCGAGAATCCATGCACAGACGCATACCCCAGACCCTTGGCCACCGCACCCACCCGCCGACCTTCCCTCAGCCACTGCCGCGCCAATACCATCCGCTTCCTCCGCAGCCACTCCCGCAGCCTCTCCTTCGCTTGCCGCTTAAACCTCCTCCGCAACGTCCGCTCGCCAACCTCCAGAACAGCCGCCATCGCCTTCACACAAAAACCGCACCTCATCGCCAACTCCAACCACTCCCCTTCCCCAACAGCCAACTTCACGACAGCCACTCCAGCTATCCTGGGCCGGACCTTCCTCATACTGCGACCTCACACTCGTCCGCCGGGCACCAGCTCCTGCCACGCTCCGCGCCCACAACGATCAACCTCCCCCTCTGCCTCCCCAAACCGTCCAGCAACAATGGCCAAACTGTCCATCCGCCCCCTCATCCCCACACCACCAGCCTGCCCATCGCCATCAAGGCAGAACCCTTGCCTCACCCCGGCCACAGCCTATCGACCACCGCCCCCAACCCAACCCAATCGCCTCCGCCAACAAACGACATCTCCTGTCGCCGCCCAGCAGCCGCCAGGCATCAAAGCAATCGCGCTCCGGCTCCTCCGGCACGGATACTCTCAGGGAAGACAACCAGGCAGAATTGGATACTCGTAGAAAACTGGCGTCCAGTCGGTAGTCGTCGTCCAGGACCCTCCACAACATGTCCCCGTTAATGTCGCAGACGCTCCGCACAAGCTCGGAACAGGGTATGAAGAATAGAATCCAAATCCTGCCGGCGCCACCGTTGGCACGACCGCACCGCTCGAGTCACCCGTGCACGGCTCAATGATGGGGCCGCCGCTCCATCCACAGAATACGACGCATGTACAGCCTCTGCAGCGACCACATATGCCTATCGCGGGTACAAGACATTATGCGACCGTTAACAACCCGGATACCGTGATGGCAAAGGCGCCCATCCACAGGCTTGCGACACGGTACCATATGAGCTTCATCATCTTCATGGCCGATCCTCCTTTCCTGCGTGAGGCTTCTTCGGCTTTTGTTGAACGTACAATGCTATCCATACAGCAGCCGCCAGCGTTGGGAGTGCCAGAATCGCGAGCGCCACGACACGGGACCGATTCGCACCAGGTCCGTATCGGTTTGCCTTGATCGGTATCCGATTCGTTCCGTCAACCAACGTCCAGTTTGCTTCGCAATCAAGTTCGAAGCGCCGGGCCCCGGCTGGCGCATACGTCGCCGGATCGAACAAAGCCACCGCCATGGGTTGACTAACAGTAGTTTCAACCCTTCGTACACGCATCATCCAATATGGTTGCCATTCCTCCTCACTAGCGGAGCCTCCCATCTTCCTCGCAACCCGTACAGGGCTGTTCATTTTCCACTGAATCTGTACCTCTACCTCCTCCGGGAACGGACTTTGCCAACCAGGCCTGCTGCGGAAGCTGACACGCTTGGCCCACCGATTCGTGATCTCATATCGGAGCTCATGCACCTGCCCACTACCATTGACCTTTAGAGTTCCGTCGACCACATCGCCGAAGGCGCCTTCCGGCTTGGCTCGCCATCGCTCAGGCCCCACAACTTTGAAGGTGTTCGGAAGGATCTCGAACAAGCCCAGCCGCAGGATTTCCGTCGCTGCTCTTTCCCTATTCCAAAACACCCGTGCCCCGAGCCCGCGTGGCTCCCTGTCCCAAGGTTCATCGCATTCCAACACTTGTACGTAGGGGATTGGTGCGTGTGGCCCGCTTACGATGCTCCAAACCATGGAACCTTGCCGGCCGTATATGTCTCCAACAACCGCGTCGCGCCAGTCGCCCGTCCAGTCTGAGGTAGTAACTGCGTAATGTACAAGTCCCGGCACCCGCCCATCGTACCGCAACACATAGTATTCAGTCCGCCCGTATGCCGAAGGTGAATTTGTCTGGGCAAAGGCAACAGCCTCATCCACAGTTCGGAACACACCCAATGGACCGTGTCGCCGAACCTCGTAGAATACCTGTACAGCGGGCGGCTCACGCAGGCAGCTCTGCAATTCATCCGGCGTCATGCCCACTGTCCTCGCAACGACCAGAACCAACGCCGTTGCCACAATCTTGAATATCCCTCCGTTACAGGACCCGCTGTATGAGGTCCCTTGTCGCCTTCCCCATCCTGCTTCTCGCTTACGGTTGCTCCCCCACATACCCGCCACCGTCCCGATCAACAGGTACGCCAGCACTCCTTTCATCAGCAGATTCGCCGCGGCCGGCGACACCCCGAGCGCATGCGTCATACGCCCCAGGCACCCACAAGAACCCTTCCACCCCAGCCACCACAACCCCAGCCGGTACAACGCAAAGTTCCCCGACAACCAGCCCACCAACACACAACTCAACCGCTCCCGATGCCCCACCAAACACACCCCCGCCACCACCACCTCCGCCAATCCCACACCCAACATCAACTGCCGAAACGTCAACCCAAACAACGGACCCTGCACCCCCAACACCCGCGCCTCCCCCATCGCACTCCACAACTTCGCCAAACCCGTCACCAACAACACCACTCCCGCACTCCTCACAAACCACCTCACCCACCCCCCTCCCCTCAGACGCCCCCGCATACCCTCGCCCGACACCGCCTCAACTGCACACCCCTCAACCTTTTGTTCCTCAGCCGCCATGGCCCAGCCTCCATCCTTCACAACCTCTGCTTTCGACACCCTCGCCCGTCCAGGATCCACCCAGCACAGAACCGCGCCCCCAACACCAGCAGGCGCTCCTCATTCCTGGCTATCTGCCCTCACCCGTAGCCACCCCACTCCACCACGTCAATTGGAAAAGGTTATCATTTTCGGACATTCCTCCCTCTGTCCACACCCACCAATCCACGCCGGTCCGCCTTCGGTGAACAGCCGTACCATCCGCCATACGCCCGCGAAAATCCATGCACAGACGCATACCTCAGACCCTTGGCCTCCGCACCCACCCGCCGACCTCCCCCCAGCCACTGCCGCGCCACCACCATCCGCTGCCGACCCAACCACATCCGCAACCTCACACAACCCCGCAAACCGCTGCTCCAACGTCCGCTCGCTCAACCCTCAACTCCCTGGCCATAACCTTCACACCAAACCCTCCACGCACTCCCGCTTCCAGCCACTGACCCTCCCCATCCGGCAGCCTCTCCCGCATCCGCCCACGCCTCTCGCCTCCACGCTCCATGCCTCACACCACGTTCCACATCGTGCAACCTACAGGCCGATCAAGCCTCCCCCAGCGGCACCCCCGGCACACCCCATCCCCAGCGTCTCTTGGCCTCGCTTCGAACCACCCTGAACGCTGTCCTCTGCTCATGGGCTCAACCCCCTTCTACCCAACACACCGCCCCCCCGCAATGGCCAGAATTGGCCGTTTCCGGCACTGCAGGCCTCGTGGGTCTGATGTTCCAGCGCTGAGCTTCCCTTATTTTCACAGCGCTCCGTCGATGTTCAGGGCTTCTACGCCGCCGCCGTGCACCAGGTGTCCCCAAAGCCTATGCCGCGGGTCTTGGCCTTACAACCCGAGCCAGAGGGCGAACCTGCCCTGTTCCCAGACTCACAGGCGATTCTCGTCCGAGGCCGGCCGGCAAAGCCTCTGCCCGCGTTCCCCCTGTAGGGGGCTCAACGCCGTCGAATTCCTACTGGAAGCAGTACTTCAAGCGCGCCAAGGGTCGAGCAATCCGGCTTGGAAGCAGGACATGGCTTACAGTACAGACTCGTTTCCCCGGAGGTTGGACGAGCTCGTCTGGTTTGTACCACACACCTCTGCCACGAACGGAACATGCTGCCGGGCATTTGGCGGTGTGGATGAACTGCCGATGATGTGGACAACAGCCCATGACGCGAGGCCGGTCGCATGCTTGCCGTCGCAGATTGCTCCGAGGTGCAGCGTTGAACGGGTCCGGCGCATGTTCCTCGCCATTCAGGGGGTGGGGAGGTCCGCACCTTGAGCCCGTCAGACTCTTGGCGGGCATGGCGGATGTTGGCTCGTCTGCGTGCATGTGGGTGCGCTCTGCCTCCGTCTCCTTGCCTCAGCGGCTCCGTGCCCACAGAGGTCACACTTTTGCACCTGGTGGATCCTTGAGAGATGCGGCGGCGAGCTCTCAGGCGGAGGGCAAGTCGGGACAAGGCAGGCGGTGGGTGAAGCGTGTCCGGCTTTGGACGCGGGCCCGGTTAGGCGACCTGGCTGGATGCACCTAATATGGGGGCGCTCTCGGCAGGCGTTTCACAGTGATATTTTATTGCTCAAGCTGACACCTACCGGTTTCTCACGGCTGTGTGGGATGATTGAGTTGCGGAAACGCCTGCCGTTTGAGTTAAAGGGGTGCCCGCGCTGCCATCCCGCTCCGGCTTGAGGCTGTTGCGCAGGGAGCAGATCGGGGTGTGTCTCTTTGCGGTATCAGGGTGGAACACCCGGCGAGTTGTTCGAGGGCCCTCGGTGTCCGGAGTCCGGATCCGTCACTCCGCGCCGGGCGTGGCTGCCTGGTGCACAGGTCCATCCGGCGCGGTTTGTGGTGACGAGGTAAACGAGAGGCGCGCGGCGTGGTTGGTTTGGCTCCGATTTGTAGGTTGAAGGCGCCCGGCCGGGGAAGCGCGGTTGGAGAGCCTCCAGGGTTCGGATCTCCGCGGACATCCGAAGGCTTTTCGCAGGGGTGGGGTCGGGTTCACATTGGGCCGCGATGATGGACTCAGGGTTTCGGCCCGGGGGGGAGAGCGACTGGGGTTCATCCATCGCGTGGCAACTCCGGTGCCGGATCCGGCCTCGCGCACTGACACGGTTGTGAGACAAGGCTGACGGAGGATCACGAACGATGAAGAAGCCAGGCAAAACAGAGGGGGGAAAGGTCCGGTCGATGGAATCGTCCCGCGAGGACCTTCAGGTTCGACGGGGATCGCGCACGGAGGAAGCTTCGGGCGGTGCGGATGAATACGAGGTGGACAACCAGGAGGTGGTGTTGCTGGCGGTGACGGGGAGGTCGCCGGCCGTGCTGACAGAGACGATTTGGGCGTTGGCGCATCCGGCGGACGGTTAGGCGCCTCTCGTGCCGCATCGCGTGGTGGTGGTGACGACCGTGGAGGGCCGGCGCGAGTTGGAGCGAGTGTTCCAGCCGTCGCAGGTGCTTGGGGGCATCAGCCCCTGGGAAGCGCTGCGGCGGGCACTGGAGAGGGAGGGGCTGCCGGTGACGGGCCGGCTCCGTTTTGGTCGGACGGGAGACGACATCCGGGTGATCACGCGGGTGAATCCGGCGAAGCAGGAAAGCGAGGAACTGTCGGACATTCGTTCGGGCGTGGACAACGACGCAGCCGCGAACTTCCTTTTGGACCAGGTTCGGAGTGTGGTGGAGAACCCGGACACACGGCTGATTGCGTCCATCGCCGGCGGGCGCAAGACGATGAGCGCGTTGTTGTATGCGTGCATGACGTTGGTGGCGCGGGAGACGGACGCGCTGACTCATGTGTTGGTTTCGGAGCCCTATGAAGGGTTGGCGGAGTTCTGGTTTCCGGGTCAACCGGGTGGACCCGTACCCGATGCGGCGGGCCGGCGGCATGATCCGGCTGCGGCCCGGGTGGAGCTGGCGTGGGTTCCTTTCGTGGCGCTGCGGGAGTTGTTCATGAAGGAACTGGGGCGGAAACCCGGTACGTTCACCCGGTTGGTGGAGATGTGTCGGGGACAGATTCGGCGTCGAGCAGCCGAGGGGCTTCGGATCACGCTGGACACGCAGAGGGCGGAGTTGGAGGTCAACGGGGTCCGGCTGGGTTTGGCACCCACGGAGATGCTGGTGTTCCTGTTCCTTGCGCAGCGGGCGAAGCGGCGGGAGCCGGCGTTTGGGTCGTACAAGGACGCGGTGGAGGAGCTGAATGCCTTCCGGAATGAAGGGCGCATGCAGGCCGGCGGCCGGCCGGGGAGCTGGTGGCAGGCGGCGTCGTTGGCTGCGGAGTGGGATGAACACGACCTGGCGCGGGCGGTGGGTTTTTTGCGGCAGAAACTGCGAGGGGCCGGAGGGGATGCAACGTTGCTGGCCCAATGCCTGCCGACGAAGGGCCGTTGTTCTCTGGACGTGGAGGGTTCACTGATTTACGTGAAATGACGCCGCTGAGCCCGGCCTGGGGGCTGAACGGGCGAGCGGCGACTCGGTGGTGGGGCCGGGGGTCGAAATGCAGCCTTTTGAAGGTTCGTCTCCCGGGTCGGAGACGGTTGCGTACAGAGGATGAGTGGCTGCATCGGCCTGCGAGAGCTCGCTTGCCGGTATGGCGGGGCCACGACGCAAGGGATCGAGGTACGCGAGATGGGAAGAGACGGGGCGGTGCCGGCAGGAGCGAACCAGCGGTCAATTTTTCTTTTTTTGCGGCTGAGGTTTCGGCGCGGCTTCGGGTAACAGCTCTTCGAAGCCAAAGAACGTGCGGGCGTTGGCGTAGCAGAGGTTCCGGATGAGCGGGCCGAGGAGGTCGTGGTCGTTTGGGATTTCGCCGTTTTCGACGTCGCGGCCGACGAGGTTGCAGAGGACGCGGCGATAGTACTCGTGGCGCGGATAACTCATGAAGGAGCGGGAGTCGGTGACCATGCCGACGAAGCGGGTCAGGAGGCCGAGGTTGGAGAGGGTGTTGAGTTGCCATTCCATGCCTTCTTTTTGGTCGAGAAACCACCAGGCCGGGCCGAGCTGGATTTTGCCCGGGATGCGGCCGTCCATGAAGTTGCCGAGCATGGTACCGAAGACGTAGTTATCGGCGGGATTGAGGTTGTAGAGGATGGCACGCGGGAGGCTCTGCTCCTGATCGAGGCGGTCGAGGAAGAGGGCCAGGTTGCGTGCCTGCGGGAAATCGCCGATGGAATCGAATCCGGTGTCGGGGCCGAGTTCTCGGAACCTGCGGGTGTTGTTGTTGCGCATGGCGCCGAGGTGGAGCTGCATGACCCAGTTTTTTGCGGCGTTGAGGCGGCCGATGTGGAGCATGACATGGGTGGCGAAGGCGTCGCGTTCGTCCGGGCTGACGGGCCGGCCGCCGCGGGCTTTGCGGAAGATGGCGCGCAACCGGGTTTCCGTGGTGAAGGTGGCGAAGGCGCATTCGAGTCCGTGGTCCGTGGCGCGGCAGCCGAGTTCGGCGAAGGCGTCGTGGCGGCGTTCGAGTGCGTGGAGGAAATCGTCCCAGGAGGCGATATCCACGTTTGCCGCGGCGGCCAGTTGGTCCACCCAGGCGTTCCAAGGTTGGGTTTGGTGGATGTTGAGGGCCTTGTCCGGGCGGAAGGTGGGCACGACTTTGAAGGGGAGGTCTTCGCGTGCGAGGGACTTGTGGTGGCGGAGGTCGTCGGTCGGGTCGTCGGTGGTGGCGACGAGTCGGACGTCGAATTTTTGGAGGATGCCGCGTGCGGAGAGTTGGGGTCGGGCGAGGCACTCGTTGGCGCGATTCCAGATCTCGGGAGCAGTGTGTTCGTTGAGGAGGCAATTGATGCCGAAGTAACGTTTGAGTTCGAGGTGGGTCCAGTGGAAGAGCGGGTTGCGGAGGGTATGGGGCACGGTGCGTGCCCAGGCGAGGAATTTTTCGTAGGGCGGCGCGTCGCCGGTGCAGTAGCGTTCGTCCACGCCGTTGGAGCGCATGGCGCGCCATTTGTAGTGGTCGCCTTCGAGCCAGATTTCGAAGAGGTTCTGGAAGCGCCGGTTTTCGGCCAGGTCGCGCGGCGGCAGGTGGCAGTGGAAATCGAGGATGGGTTCCGGCTCGGCGTACTCGTGGTAGAGCCGGCGCGCGGTGCGCGTGGTCAACAAAAAGTCCTCGTGAATGAAGCCCTTCATGATTTCCAGCAAAGCGCAGGGTTTGTGCGGGCAGCAAGGTGCAAATTGTGCACGGCAACCCACGTTTTTTGCACGGGCCTGGGAGGCGCCGGAGTGTGAAGGTGGCGTGCAGTTGCCAGGGGTTGCGGGTCGGGACTAGGCTGACAAGAGAGGTGCGCCGGCCGGGTGCCGGCACGGCGGGGCCAGTTGGGCGGAACATGGGATCCGGACGTTTTTGGGCAGTATGCTGTGTGTGGTTGGCGGGACTGGGTGTCCTGTCCGGGGCAGCGCCGCGCGGTCCGGTGGAGATGACGGTGCGTGTGTGGGGGCCCGAGAACGGGCTACCGGACCGGACGGTGACGGCGGTGTGGCAGACGCGGGACGGCTATTTGTGGGTGGGCACGCCCAACGGTCTGGCGCGGTTCGACGGGGTGCGGTTCCGGCCGGTGAAGCCGTGGGGGAGCGAGGCCGGGGAGCCGTTGGCGGTGACGGTCTTGTGCGAGGATGGGCAGGGACGTTTGTGGGTGGGGACGCAAGGTTCGGGCTTGTTCGTCTGGGAGGGGGAAGGTCTGCGCCCGGTGGCGCTGCCGGTTGCGCCCTCGGTGCCCATCCACACGGTGACGGCGATGGACAACGGGACGGTGTGGGTGGGCACGGGAGCCGGGCTGGTGGAATGGCGGAACGGGCGGAGTCACCTGTTCAGCGTGGCCGACGGACTGCCGCACGACACCATCAGCCAGGTGTCTTTGGCAAGGAACGGGGATCTTTGGATTACGACGGCCGGGGGGATCTGCCAGTTGCAGGGGGGACGGATTCGGCCTGTGCGGTTCGAGGCGGAGAGCACGGGGCGGAGTCCGGAGTTTCTCGGTGTGTACGAGGACCGGCAGGGCAACCTGTGGGCGTTCGGGGATACGTATCTGGTGAATCTGACCGAGGGCAAGCGGGTGAATTACTTCCGGAGCGGCGATGTGACGTCGGTCCGGATCTGGACGTTGTGGGAGGGGCGGGACGGCCGGTTGTGGATCGGCACCAGCGGGCAGGGATTGTTTTACTTCACGGGTGAACGGTTCGTGCCGCTGACGTTGCGATCGGGGACGCTCCCGAACGATGTGCGCGCGTTGTGCGAGGATCGGGCGGGGAACCTGTGGTTGGGGACGGGCAATTCGGGACTGGTATGCCTGAGTCCCACGCGTGTGTGGCTGCATGGTGCGGAGTCGGGTTTGCCGTCGGGTCCGGCAATTTTGGTGGCCTCGCATCCCACGGGGCGGCTCTGGGTGGGCGTGGAAGGGCACGGTTTGTGGATGCGGAATGGAGACAACTTTCAGCCGGCCGGTGGGTGGTGGCGGGGTGCGGTGAGGAATCTGGTCAGTGCAGTGGCTTTTGAGGGGCCGGATGTGATGTGGGTGGGCACGGCCGGTGCGGGGCTGTACGAGGTGCGGCCGGATCGTGTGATCCGGTACGGCACGGCCGACGGACTGGTTTCGGATGACATTGCGCTGGTGGGGACCGATCCGGGCGGGGGACTGTGGGTGGCCCCGCGTTCGGGAGGGCTCCAACATTGGAACCCGGGAGATCCGGCTGGGGCTGCGGAGACGGCTCCTGTTCCGCAGGAGCGGGTGACGGCGTTGCTGGTGGAGGGCCAGGAGGTGTGGGTGGGGACCGAGAGTGGCCGGCTGTGGCGCCGCCGGGGCGGGGTGTGGCGCGAGATCGAGCCGGGGCCGTGGTCGGAACCGGTGGCGATTCGGTCGTTTTGCCGGGGTGCGGGGGAACGGCTGTGGGTGGGCACGGATCGGGGACTGGTCTGCTGGACCGGGCGCCGTTGGTTGGCGCGGTCGTGGGCGGATGCGGACTGGGTTCCAGTGCGTGGGTTGCAGATGGATGCACAGGGCGGGCTGTGGTGGAGCACGGGGACGTCGGTTTACCAGTTGCCGGCGGCGGCGGTGCGCCGGTGGGGGGGTGGCGATTTGAAGGTGCGTCCCCGCCGCTGGCTGGTGCCGAGGAGTCGTTCCGAGGGTGCCTTGCGGTGTGGCTGGCCGCAATCGGTGACGGGACCGGACGGACGCATCTGGTTTGCCACCGAGTCCGGCCTGGTGAGTGTGCAGGCGGAGGAGGTTCCGGAAGAGTTTCCCGCACCTGCGGTTTCGATCGAGAGTCTGGTGGTCAACGGCGAGGCCTGGCCCGTACCGCGTCCGTCGGCGGGCGGGTCGAGAGTCAACGGGGCGGGTCACTTGCGATTGCCGGCCGGCTTGCGTTCGCTGGTGGTGGAGTTCACGGCGCCGCTGCCGGCCGGAGGGGACCGAGTCCGGTTTCAGCATCGGTTGGAGGGTTTTGACCTGGACTGGGTGGACGACGGTCCGGAACGGCGTGTTCGGTACGGTCGGTTGCCTGGTGGACATTATCGGCTGCAGATCCGCGCGCGGAGCGAGGACGGCAGTTGGGAGAGCGAGGTGACGGAGCTGCAGTTGCTGGTGCCGACGCCGTTCTGGCGGAGTTTCTGGGGGATGACGTTGTGGGCGGTGTTGTTGGCGGGAAGTGTGGCCGCGACGGTGCGATGGCTTTCCCACCGGCGCCTGCGTCGGCAGTTGCAGCATCTGGCGCAACAGGAGGCCATGCACAAGGAACGGATGCGGATTGCGCGCGACATGCACGATGAACTGGGCTCCAAGCTGACGCGGATCTCCTTCCTGAGCGAGCGTGCGCTGCTGGAGACCAAGGGCACCGAGTCCACGGCGGGCAAGCTGCAGGCCATTGCGGACACCTCGCGTGCGCTGTTGCAGGCGTTGGACGAGATCGTGTGGGCGGTCAATCCCAGCAATGACAGTCTCGAACATCTGGTGTCCTACCTGGCGCAGTACGCCACGGAGTATTTTCAGGGCACGCCGGTCGAATGTCAGTTGCGGCTCCCGCGTCAGGTGCCGCACGTGCCGTTGACGGCCGAGGTCCGGCACGAGGTTTTCCTTGCGTGCGAGGAAGCGCTGAGCAACGTGCTCAAGCACGCTCGTGCCACGCGGGTGCATCTGGAGATGCAGGCGGTCAACGGTTCGCTCATCATCCGTGTGGAGGATGACGGTCAGGGGTTCGAACCCGGGGCGGCGCCCCACCCCGGTCAGGACGGCCTGCGGAACATGCAGCGTCGCATGAGCGACGTCGGCGGGTACTGCCGTGTCACGGCCCGGCCGGGCCGGGGAACCGTGGTGGAGCTGGGTTTCCCGCTTCCCCGAGCAGACGCATGAAGACGCGATCGGACATCATTCGAGTGGCGATTGTGGACGACGAAGCCGAGCTTCGAGAGCAGATTGCCGCCTACATTGACGCAGCAGAGGGGTTCCACTGCGTTCGCGCCTGCGCCAGTGGGGAGGAGGCGCTGGCCTGTCTGCCAGAGGACCGGCCGGACGTGGTGTTGATGGACATCAACCTCGGCAGCATGGACGGCATCGAGTGCGTACAGCGGCTGAAACCGCTGCTGCCGGAGGCGCAGATCGTGATGCTCACCGTGTTCGAGGACACCGACCGGATCTTCCGGGCGCTGGCGGCGGGGGCCACGGGGTACCTGTTGAAACGGCTGGCGCCTCCCCGGCTCCTTGACGCGATCCGCGAAGTGCACGGCGGCGGCTCGCCCATGTCGGCGCCCATCGCGCGCAAGATCGTGACCTCCTTCCAGCAACCGCCGCCGCGACCGGACCCGGCGTCGGAATTGTCGCCGCGCGAGCGCGAGGTGTTGGAAGGGCTGGCCGAGGGGCGGGCGTACAAGGAGATCGCGGACAAACTGGGAGTGAGCATCCACACGGTTCGCAACTACATCCGGCGCATTTATGAGAAGCTGCATGTCCGCTCCCGCACCGAAGCGGTGGCCAAATACCTGCGCCGCTAGGAAGGGTTTGGATCGGGCCCGGCGGAGGAGGACTGCCCCGGTGAAAGAGCGGGGCAAAGGGCGGGCGTTTGTTGCGGCGTGGTGTGCGCTTCCATGGGTGGCGGGGTGGCTCGTGGCCGCCTCGCATGCAGAGGGCCAGCCACAGACGGACGCGGCCGCCTCCTGGAGGATCGTTCCGGGCAGCATGACCACTCGATGGGCCGAGGAGGTGAGCCCGGACCGGGTCTGGGCCGAGTACCCGCGGCCCACCATGGTGCGACCCGACTGGCAGAACCTCAACGGGCTGTGGTCGTATGCCGTGAAGCCGGTTGCGCGGGCCGAACCACCGGCGGCTTGGGACGGATTGATTTTGGTGCCCTTTCCCATCGAATCGCCTTTGAGCGGGGTGGGCCGGCGCCTGCGCCCGGACGAGCGACTCTGGTACCGGCGCACGTTTCGCGTTCCGGATTCGTGGCGGGATCGGAGGTTGCGACTGCACTTCGGGGCGGTGGACTGGTGGTGCCGGGTATGGGTCAACGGGGTTTTTGTGGGCGAACACCGGGGGGGTTACGATCCATTCACGTTCGACATCACCCGGGCCGTGCGGTTCCAGGGTGAGAACGAGCTTTTGGTGGCGGTGCAGGATCCCACGGAAGGGGGTCAGCCCCGTGGCAAACAGGCGCATCGGAATGAGGGGATTTTTTACACGCCGGCGTCCGGCATCTGGCAGACGGTGTGGTTGGAGCCGGTGCCGCAGCTCTGTATCAACCGGCTGGTGCTGCGGCCGGAATTGAACGGGCTGCGCCTGCGTGTGGACCCTTCAGGGTCGGACGACGAGTTGGGAGTGGTGGCGGTGGCCCGGGCGGAGGGACGGGAAGTGGTCCGCGTCACCGGGCCGGCGGCTCGCGAGCTGTGGCTCCGGATTCCCGAGCCGCGTCACTGGTCGCCGGAAGACCCGTTTCTTTACGACCTGGAGGTGGCGCTGGTCCGGCGGGGCGAACCGCTGGATCGTGTGACGAGCTATTTCGGGTTGCGGACGGTGACGCTCCGAACGGCAGAAGACGGCCGGGCCCGCATCGCGCTGAACGGTCGCACGATCTTTCAGCTTGGGACGCTCGATCAGGGTTACTGGCCCGACGGCATTTACACGCCGCCCAGTGACGAGGCCATCCGGCACGACCTGCAGTTTCTCAAGAAGGTGGGGTTCAACCTGGCCCGTAAACACGTCAAGGTGGAGCCGGAACGGTGGTATTACTGGTGTGACCGACTCGGGCTGCTGGTCTGGCAGGACATGCCGAGCGGCGAGAATCATTCGCCGGAGACGCGGCTGCAGTTCGAGGTGGAACTCCAGCGCATGATCGAGGCCCGGCGCAATCATCCCTCGATCATCGTCTGGGTGCTGTTCAATGAGGGCTGGGGCCAGTACGACACGGAGCGTCTGACGGCCTGGGTGAAGGAACTGGATCCCGACCGCCTGGTGAGCAATGCCAGCGGATGGACGGACCGGCACGTGGGTGATCTGGTGGACGTGCACAGTTATCCGGGGCCGGTCTCGCCGCCCCCGGAGCCGGCCCGTGCGGCGGTGTTGGGTGAGTTTGGCGGGCTCGGCCTGGCGGTTCCCGGACACACGTGGTCCACGCAGTTCTGGGGGTATGTCATGCTGCCGGATGCCGCGGCCCTGGCTGCGCGGTACCAACGTCTGCTCCAGCAGGTGTGGCAGCTCCACCGCGTCAGCGGCCTGAGCGCCGCCGTCTACACCCAGACGACCGACGTGGAAACCGAATGCAACGGCCTGCTCACCTACGACCGTGCGCTGAGCAAGCTCGATCCGGCCTTTCTGCTGCGCGTCAACCGGGATCCATCGGCACCCTGGCCGGGGCGGTTCCTTTCCCCACCCGCATTCCTCGAGCCGGTCACGTGGCGGTACCGAATCACCAGCCCGCCGGAAGGTTGGTATGACCCGGATTACAACGACGCCGACTGGGCCGAGGGACCCGGCGGGTTCGGCACCTACGGGACTCCGGGGGCCTTTGTGCAGACGACCTGGTCGGGGTCGGACCTGTGGTTGCGCAGGGTGTTCACCTGTCCGGATCCGGTGCCCGAAAACGTGCAACTACTGGTCCACCACGACGAGGATGCCACGGTCTGGATCAACGGAGTGCGGATTGCCCAGCTGAAGGGTTACACGACGGATTATGTGGCGGTGCCGCTGGGCGCCGAGGCACGGGCGGCCCTGCGCCCGGGCACCAACGTGCTGGCGGTCCATTGTCATCAAACCCGCGGCGGGCAGTACATTGATGTGGCGTTGTGGATGCCGAACGGGGATGCCGGGAACCCGGGCCCTGGAGAACCGGGATCGAACGAGCCATGAAGGACCAACCCGCGCTGGATCGGGAGCAGAATCCATCGGCGCGCGGCTGCGCGGCGGCCACCGGGCGCGCGGCGCCCGCACAGCCTGCCGCGCAGCGACCGAGTCGGCCGCGAACATGGCCGGCCTATCTGGAACTGGCGCAGAGCGGGGAGCTGCGTCGCCGGGCCGAGCAAGCCAGGTCGGCACTGGCCGTGTGCCGCGTTTGTCCGCGCCGGTGTGAGGTGAATCGTCTGGCCGGGGAGGTGGGTTTCTGCGGCATCGGACGTCTGGCCCGTGTGGCGTCTGCGTTTCCGCACTTTGGGGAGGAAGACTGCCTGCGCGGCTGGCAGGGGTCGGGCACCATCTTCCTCGGCGGCTGCAATCTTCGTTGTGTGTTTTGTCAGAACCACGACATCAGCCATCGGCCCGCGGGCGAACTGACGAGCGCGGAAGAGCTTGCGGGTGTCATGCTCGCGCTGCAGGCGGCAGGTTGCCACAACATCAACTGGGTCACCCCCTCGCACGTCGTGCCCCAGTTGCTCGATGCCCTTGCGCTGGCGGCGGAGGCGGGGCTTCGACTGCCCATCGTGTACAACAGCAGCGGGTACGATTCGGTGGAGAGCCTGCGGTGGCTGGATGGCGTGGTGGACATCTACATGCCCGATTTCAAGTTCTGGTCTCCGGAGGTGGCCCGGCGGCTGGCGCACGCGCCGGATTATCCGGAGAGGGCGCGGGCTGCGATTCGGGAGATGCACCGTCAGGTTGGGGATCTCCAGTTCGACGAACACGGATTGGCCCGGCGCGGCCTGTTGGTCCGGCACCTTGTCATGCCCGAGAACCTGGCCGGCACGGCCGAGATCGCCGGGTGGTTGGTGCGGGAGATTTCGCCGCACACGTACATCAATCTGATGGACCAGTACCATCCGGCCGGTCGCGTGTTGGGTCCGGCTGGTGCAAGGCTCTATGCGGAGTTGCAACGGCGGATCACCCGGGCCGAGTGGCGTCGGGCGCGGGAGGTCGCCGAGCAGGCAGGTCTGTACCGATTCGACCATCGGGCCTGAAAGGTTCTGCCGGGTGGTGTGAGTCTTGCGATTGCTGCAAGTGGAGTGGCCGGCGGTCTGTTCCGGTCGTTGCCGGGCCTGTCGGTCGGCGTTGAAGACGAGTGTGGGATGAGCGTCCGAGCGCATATGAAAAAGCGCGCACGGTTCGCCGGTTTCCTGGTGCTGTTGCGGCTGGCCGGGGGCCCTTGTTTTTCCGCTGTCAGCCTGACCAATGGCGGGTTCGAAGCCGGTCTGAGCGGTTGGCGGCCGCTTTGGACGCGCGATCCCGGTGTCGGCCGCCTTTCTCCGGACAGCAACGTGGTGCACTCGGGCCGGGCAGCTGGGCGGGTGGAGCACACGGGCACGCGGGACTGGGCCCTGGAACCGGAGCCACGGTTGGCGGTTGTGCCCGGCCAGGTGGTCGGGCTGCAGGCCTGGGTGCGAAAGTCCGGGTCGGGAACCGCCCTGGTCTGTGCCTCGCTCCGGGGCGCCAATGGACAGGTACAGGACTGGACGTACGGCGCCCGGCCGATCGAAGAGGCCGACTCGTGGCAGTTCATCCGCGTCCGATGGGTCGTGCCGGAGGGCGTCACGGAGCTGCAGCCCCGGTTCATTGGCACCGGACCGGTCACGGTGTGGATCGACGACGTTGTGTGGGAGCCAACGGTTGCGTCCGCGCGCCAACCTGATCCCAGGCTGCCGGCCGTTCTCCGTTGGGAAAACGGAGTCCTCTCGGTCACCATCCACACATCGCAAGCCACGCTGCAGGTGCAGGATCGGCGGACCGGCATGGTCTGGCGGCAGATTCCCTTGCACCGTGAGATGCGGGTGCTTCAGGCCTTCGCGTTGGGGGACGGTTGGGAACTCGAGCTGGAAGATGTGCGCCGGGATCATGCCCTGCGGATGACCGTGCGCGGCGTGCCGGGGGCGCCGGAACTCATCGTGGAGCTGAGTGGCTCCGGCACGCTGGAAGACGGACCGCTGCGCTTTCCGCATCCGTTTGAAAGCCGGCCGGGGCAATACCTGGTGCTTTCCATGAACGAGGGCATCTCGTATCCGGTGGAGGACCCGGACGTGGAGCTGTTCCGACTGGTGGCCTACGGCGGACACGGCATCTGCATGGCGTTCTGGGGAGTTACGGACGGGACGGCCGGGCATGCGGCCATACTGGAGACACCCGACGACGCCGCCATACGCCTCCATCGGATCGAAGGTCGCCTTGTGGTGGCCCCGGAATGGGAAGCGCAACAGGGCCGGTACGGCTACCCGCGGCGCATCCGGTACGTCTTTTTCGACCGTGGCGGGTACGTGGCCATGGCCAAACGATACCGGAGGCACGCACAGGAAACCGGCCGGTTCCGAACATTGGAGGAGAAACGCCGGCTGAACCCGCATGTGGACCTGCTCGTGGGCGCGGTGAACGTCTGGTGCTGGGATCGCGACCCGGTCCGCCTGGTGCGGGAGATGCAGGCAGCCGGCATCGAACGCATCCTGTGGAGCCAGGGACAATCCCCCGAAATCATTCGACAACTGAACGAGCTGGGTGTTTTGACGGGACGGTACGACATTTATCAGGACGTGATGGATCCTGCGCAGTTTCCCCGGCTGCGGCACGTTCATCCCGACTGGCCCGGAGCGGCGTGGCCGGCGGATCTGGTCCGCGACCGGCAAGGTCGCTGGATCCCGGGCTGGGAGGTGGAAACTCGCGACGGAACGCGCATTCCGTGCGGGGTGCTGTGTGACAGCCGGGCACTTTCATATGCCCGGCCGCGCATCAGCGCCGAGTTGCGCACGCATGCTTACCGGGCCCGTTTCATTGACACCGCCACGGCCAGCCCCTGGCGCGAGTGTTATGATCCTTCCCATCCCATGACGCGGTCCGAAAGCCGCCGGCACCGTCTCGAGTTACTCCGCTTCACAAGTGAAGAAATGCGCCTTGTGACCGGATCAGAAACCGGTCACGACGCCGCCGTGCCCTGGGTCCACTACTTCGAAGGCATGCTCAGTCTCGCACCCTATCGCGTGCCCGACGCCGGGCGCAACATGAGCCGGATCTGGACCGAAGTCCCACCGCGGGTGCGCCGCTACCAGCTCGGCTGGCAATATCGTCTGCCGTTGTGGGAACTGGTCTATCATGATTGTGTGGTGGCCCACTGGTATTGGGGCGACTACAGCAACAAGCTCCCCGCCCTCTGGGATCTGCGGGACCTCTTCAACCTCCTGTACGGCACGCCGCCGATGTTCATGTTCGACCGGAAACTCTGGGCGGAACAAAAGGAACGTTTCGTCCAATCCTATCGCACGGTGTGTCCGGTCGTGGGTCGCGTCGGATACCAGGAGATGACGGACCATCGTTTCCTCACGCCCGACCGGTCCGTCCAGCAAACCCGCTTCGGGAACGGGATTGCCATCACCGTCAACTTCGGCGACTCGGCGTGGCGGGCGCCGGACGGCCGGCTGGTGCCCGCCCGCGGTTACCGGATCGAACCCGAGTGAGCGGAGCGGTTTCCCGCGCCGCGCCGGCACCCCTGCTTCAGGGCAGGTGCAACGCCCGCACCCGGATGTTTCGGAAGGCCACCGGACCGTGGTCGCCCTGCAGCATCAGGGGACCAACCGGTTTTTCGTCCTCGAACAAGGCCGAGCGTGTGGGCCCGTGGACCACGACGTTCTCGTGCACCACCCGACCATTGTGCAACACCCGGACGAACCGGGCGGGTTCGATTTTCCGTCCCTCCGCATCGAACCGGGGCGCGCGGAACAGGATGTCGAACGACTGCCACCGGCCCGCAGGCAGGCTGGCGTTCACCTTCGGGGAATGACCTTCCACTTCACGGCCGTTCACCCAACGGGGATAAATTCCGCCGCACTCGATCCCGGGATACTTGTCCCGCTCCACGCCGTGACTGTCGTAGATTTGCACCTCGTACCGGCCCATGACATAGACGCCGGAGTTCGAACGCCGGGCCAGGCAGAATTCCACGTGGATTTCCGCATCACCGAACTCCTCCTCCGACACCAGATGCACCGTGCGGCCGTTCGGACCGTTCCACGCCACACCCGATCCCTCCCGGGGCCGCAACCGCCGGGGATCCGCCGGATCCAACTCCACGTCGCCCACCACCTGCCACTCTCCGGTGGGTGCACGCCAGCCGGTGAAATCTCGTCCATTGAACAACTCCCGCCATGAGCCGGACGTTTCCTCGGCGGCCCGACAGCAAACCGGGCCCCAGAAAACCGATTCCGGCGTCGTCCCTGCCAGCAACCCTGCGAGCACCAGCGGCCCCAGCGGGGCATGCATCCTCCGTGATGGTTTCATCGAGATCCTCCAGAGATCGTTTGCGCTGCACCCTTTGTCTGCGGATTGGTTGTAACTCGCGGACCTGACCGGATGCAAACTCTTCGGTCGGCTCCAGCCGCAGCCTCCGCCGCTGCGGCGGCCTGGCACGCGCTTCCAAGGCCGCGGCCGGCGGGATCGGGAACCCGCCCCCGGGCTTCCCCACCAGCCAGGCCGCGCTCTCCACGGCCTTGCTTCGCAGGTCGTCCCCGGCGGCTTCAGTCCACCTGCTCCCAAAAGGTGAGTTCCGGCTCACCTTCGACCAGCTCCGGCACACGGGCCAGAAACGCCTGGAGATGCGGTCGGCGCAGATGTTCTTCCAAGTATGCCCGGTCGGTCCAAACCTCGTAAAACAGAAACCGGCCGGGGCGATCCTGCGACCGGTGCAAATCGTACCGGATACAGCCGGGTTCCCGGCGTGTGGGAGCGATGAGGTCCCGGAGTGCCTGTTCCAATTCGGTTTCCCGACCGGGTCGGGCCTGTATCGAGGCGATCACGATCAACGGTTTCATGAGCGTTTCACGAGCAAAGCGCCCGCACGTGGGACGCGCGGGCCGGCCTTACGACCTCCTGTCCTTTGGCAATGAAGCAAGGATCTTCTCCGCCGCCTCGCGCGGGTTGGGCGAGGCGGTGATGGGGCGTCCGATGACCAGCCAATCCGCCCCGGCCTCCAGGGCCTCTGCCGGGGTGAGGGTCCGGCGCTGGTCGCCGGGATCACTCCCCTCCGGGCGGATCCCCGGCGTGACCAACTGCATGCGTGTCGGCAGCACCTGACGCAGGCCGGCCACTTCGAGCGGCGAACAGACCAGTCCGCGCAATCCGGCGCGTACAGCCAGCGAGGCCAGCCGTTCCACCTGCCGGCCCACGTGATCGTCGCAGCCCACCTCGGCCAGCGCAGCTCCATCCAGGCTGGTGAGGACGGTCACCCCCAGGACCAAAGGTGCCGTGCGCCCGGTCTGGGAGGCGGTGTGTTGGGCGGATTGCTCGGCCGCCTGCAACATGGCCAGGCCGCCGCTGGTGTGAACGGTCAACATCTGGACGTCCAACCGGACCGCCGCCGCCACGGCACGACTGACCGTGTGGGGAATGTCGTGGAATTTCAGGTCCAGGAAGACGGAGGCGCCCGTGGCCCGGATGCTCCGCACGAGGTCCGGTCCCGCCGCCGTAAACAGCTCACTGCCCACCTTGAATCCTCCCACCACCGGCGCCAGTTCGCGTACGAGCGCCAGTGCCTGTTCGGCTGTGGGGACGTCAAGGGCCACCAGGATCGGGTTGCGCATGCCTGCAGTATCCGTACCCGTCGGCGACCAGACAATCGCCAAATCCCTCGCCTGACGACCGACGCGGATGAACGAGGAGTCCCCTCGCTGCAAAGAAAAGCCGGCGGTTCCGGCGGGGGGCCTTGGCGGGCAACCACCCGGTCCGATGAGGGTGGACTCGTGCTTCAGTCCGCCCCCGGGCTGTCCCGGCGCCGTTCACCCGGTGGCGGCCCCTGCCGATGTTCGCCATGGCGCCCGTGTGAGTCCTGCCGCTGTTGGAGCCGCTGGTACTGTTCCACAAGAGCCAGGTGGTTGGTGACGCACTGGCGGTACCGGTCGGCCAGTTCCTCGAGGCGCGTGTTCAATTCGAGGATTCGGGAGGCGGCCTCTTCCAGCTTCTCATCCCGCCGACGCACGGCTTCCATCCAGTTCGTCAGTGCGGCCCGCGTCTGCACGGCCTCGGCCATGCAACGTTCCCACTGCTCGGTGCGCTGGTGCAGCTCCGTGGTCAACCCGGCAACACGTTGCTCGCTCGCCTGATATCGGTCTCGGAAAAGCTCGAGATCGGCCTGCGTCTGCTCCAACCGGGTTTCCAGTTCCTGCCGTTCGGCAAGGGAACGCGACAATTCCTCCCGGCACTGCCGCAGGCGCAACTGGACGTCACGGTCGTGCCACCACTGCACGACGCACAGCCCGGCCAGGACCGGGATGGCCACTGCGTTGATCCACGGAAGCAGGCGTTGCATGTCAGCGTGGCTCCGCCGGCCGGGTGTGCAGGGTGACCTGATGAACGCCCAGGGCCCGGATCAAGTCCAACGCCCGCACCACATCGGCGTGTCGGGCCTCCCCGTCGCCGCTGATCACGACGCGTGGATCGGATTGACCCTGCAACTGTTCCGCCAATCGGGCGGCCAGTTCGGCCGGGGCGTGCACCCGACCGTCCCACCAGATCATCCCGTTGCGGTCCACCACCAGATGAATCGTGATCCTGCCCGCGTCGGTCTCCGTGGTGGCGGCCGTGGGGAGCTGCACCGGCACGCTGTCGAGATGGGTCATCGAAAGGCTGACCAACATGAAGGCCGCCAGCAAAAAGAACATGATATCGATCAGCGGAATGATCTCGATCCGGGGCGATTGCTCGCCGGGTTCCCGTGGTCCCAACGTCACCGGCATGGCTCCTCAAAAATCCACGAACACCTGTGCGGCGGTCACGGTCACCGGCCCCCCTCCGCCCGCAATCGCCTGCCAGTCCACTTGGCGGGCCCGATCCGATTGGAGGAGCAGTTCCACGTGGTTGATCCAGCGTTCCAGGCGCCCTCTCATGCGAATGAGCCGGCGGCTCAGCCAGTTGTACGGCAGCAGGCACAGGATTGCGATGAACAGGCCCGAGGCCGTGGCGATCAGGGCTTCGGCAATTCCCCCACTGATGCGGGTGGCCGCCAAAGATTGGTCTCCCAGAAAATGAAACGACTGCATGATCCCCACGACCGTGCCCAGCAACCCCAGCAGGGGCGCCAGTGTGATCAGCGTACTCAGCACCCAGAGTCGTTTTTCGGCCTGATCCAGAAACTCGGCGGCGCGCATTTGCATGGCTCCGACGATGGACACGTGCGCATTGCGCAGGCCGCTGCGCAACGTCACCAAAAACGGGTCCTCGGATTCACGGGTCAGTTCCACCACCCGTTCCCACCGGCCTTCCGCCACTGCAGCCAGTACCTCCTCGATCCGCCGGGGATCCAGCCGTTTCCGTAACGACCACCACCAGCAGATGCGCTCCACCAACACCGTGCCGGCCAGCAGCAAGCAACCCAGAATGGGCCACATGATGGGCCCGCCCGCCACAAACCAATGCACCACGACATTCGCCAACATGAGTCGCCCTCACGCGCGACCCGTCGAGTTGCGACGGGCCAGTTCAAAACGGATCTCCACTTCGTAAAGCCTCACCTCACCGGGCCGGAACCGCCAGTAACGACGGACCGTGTGCAGCGCCGCCTCCCGAAGCAACGGCCACGGACACCCTTCCAAGGTCTCCGCCCATAACACGCGGCCGTTCGCACCCACGCAAAACCGGATGCGCACGGTCCCTTCCTGGCCCTGACGCCGCGCCTCCCAGGGATACGGAGGCGCGGGCTGGCGTCCCTCCCCCCTGCCCCACACCAGCGTCTGCACCCCATCCGGCATGCCGGCGCCACCCGCCCGGCCTGTCGTTTCAGAACTCTCCGTGTCACCCCGTTGCAGACCCGTTGCGGCCGCAGGCCCGGGCGCGGAAACCGCGGGCACTGCCGCCCCGGCGGTGTCAGCCTCGGAAAAGGCCTCCCAGGCGATGTCGGGCAGCACGGGCAGGTCCGGCATCGCAACCGCCGCGGGGACGGCAGACACCGGATCCGGCGACACCGGCGCAGCCAATCGCACCGGTTCGTCTGTTCGGGCACCTGTCGGTGTGCCGGTCTCCATGGTCGGGGATTCCAACTGCACGTCGAGCAGCGTGGCCTGGGCGGGTGCCGGCACGGGCTTTGCCACCGGCTGCGCGGGCTCCGGATAAGGTGCCACCAACCCCACCGTTCCCACCAAGACACAAAAGAGCCAGAGGGTGGTCAGGGCCGGTTGCAGCCATTCCCAACGGGACATCGCTTCCGGCAGGCGTTTCGCCGTCCACCGCTCTGCCGGGGTGTCAAACCGCCCCACTCCACCGGCCGGCCACCATTCCTTCACCGGCATGGTTTTTTGCACCTGCAACATTTCGGTTCCACCAGTCAGCCGGGTGCGGCATCGCCACCTGCCCGCACCGTCAGCAAGCATAACTCCGGGCCCGTCAGGCCGCTTGCGGTCGGTTGCGGTTTTTTGTCGGTGCATTGCACTGCATCCGCCCCGCAACCGGCTCAAGCGGCCGGCGGGCTTGGCCCCGGTGTCCCTGCGGGGACGGGCGCCCGCTTTCCGAAAAACCGGCGCCAGCTCAGAGCCAGTCCCGTCCACACCAGAACCACCGCACCGAGTGAAGCCGTCATGGCAATCAACTGCCCGGGCCAACCGAATGCCTCGCCCGTGTGCAGGAAGCGCAACCACGCGCGCAGTCGCCGGCCCAGGGGTTGGTCGGAAAATCTCTGGACCGAAAGGATCCGGCCGGACCGCGCGTCCGCCACGATCTGGACCGTGGCAAAGACGGGCCAGGCGCCCTTTTCTCGTACGCTGAAGCTGAGGGTCGAGGGAGCACCGCCGGATCGAGGTCCCTCCGGCCGGCCGTCCGAGGGATCCCGGTCCGGCTGACCCGGACCGGCGGTTCCCGACGGCGCGCCCCTTTCCAACCTTTCCGAATCCGCTCCTGCGGTGGTCCTGCCGTCTCCGGAGGCGGTTCTTCCCGCGCCGGGTTGGCCGCGCGGCGCCGCTCCGAAGCGAATGGTGGCCGTTTGCCAGTCCGGCACCCGCTCGCGAACCCGTGCCCACACTTCGTCCAGCGCAGCCGGCTGTCCGCCGGGTGCCACGGCCGCTTCGGAAGACCGCGCCTCGGCTGCCGGAACCCGCGTGCCGGTCTCGTCGGTGCTGCCGATGCTTTGGACCCACCGCGCAGCCCAGGCATAGGAGATCACAATGGCGCTGCCGCTCAGCACCAGGAGGACGGGGCCGCACCACAGACCCAGCACGTGGTGCCAGTGCCAATCCCGGGCCCGCCCCCGCACACCGGGGCGAAACCACAATCGCATCCGCCACCTGTTCGCACCGCGACCGGACGGCCACCAAAGAACGGCACCGGTGAGGATCAGCACGACAAAGGCCAGGTTGCAGGCGCCGGTGACGGCCTTGCCCCACGACCGTCGCTCGCCCTCGAGGCCCAGCCACCGGTGCCAGGCGGTCAGCGCGCGCAACACCGACCTCGTCCCACGGGCACTCGCCGGTCGCAACTCACCCGTGTACGGGTCCCAGTAAAAAAGTTCGTCCCCGCCCATCATGACCTCGACCGCCAGCGAGGGATCGGCGTGGATGGTCATTGCCCGGGGCGGCCCGCCCTGTTCGGTACGAAGCCGTTCCACCAGAGATTGCAAAGACAGCGGTGCGGTGCCTTCGTTCGGTGGTTCCGCCCTACGGTTCGCACCTTCGGCCCAGGCAACCAACTGTTTCTCGAAGGCGATGAATGCGCCGGTGAGGGACATGACAAGAATCACAACACCCGCCACCACACCGGCGACGAGGTGAATCCAGAAGAGCCATCTGCGCCACATACGTGTTCCTGGTCAAACATGCAGGGCCCGGCGGGCCGCCAAACCCATCCGGCCCGCCGGACCCGTTCTTCTCTTCCCGCGGCACCGAGTTACAGGAACGGAACCTGCCTCAGAACCGGTAACCTACACGCAAAGTAACCGTCCGGGGAGCTGCCACCTGCAGATTCGCACCGGTCGTGCCATCCACGAAGATGGTCTCGTCCAGCAGGTTCTGGACATGCAACGCCACGTCCCAATGTTCATTGACCCTGTAGAACAGGCCCGCGTCCACCCGCCAGAACGCCGGCAACATCAGCGGATCCGGGCTGCTGGCGCTGCGGGCGCTGTTGCCCGCCATGCGCTCGTCCTGCCAGACCAGGCCCAGGCTGGTGCCCAGTCCCTCGAGCGGACCCCGTTGAAAATCGTAACGTGTGTACAAACTCCACGAGAACTCGGGCGTCTTGGCCACCGGCTCGGGGAACGGACCGGTTTCATAACTGGCGTCGATCCAGGCAAACGTGGCGTTCAGCCGCCAACCCTCGGCAGGGCGCACCTCGGCGGACAGTTCCACGCCGCCTGCGCGCTGGCCGCCCTCCTGGATGTAGTATGGATTGCCGTTCACATTGACGTCGCCCCGGGAAAGATCCCGCACGATGACATTGTCCCGCTCGGTCCAGAAGAGCGCGGCGGCCACACTGGCACGCCCCTGTGGCAGGTCGTACTTGGCGCCCAGCTCGTAATTCACCCCGGTCTGGGGATCGAACACGCCACTGCGACCCTCGTAATCCTCCAGCGTCGGATCGGCAGGCTGATAACTGGTCGAGTAACTTGCATAGAGGGCCAGCGCGGGTGTCACCTTGTAGAGCAATCCCGCCATCGGGATGGCGTCGCTTTTCCTGGTGGGCGCGTCGGCGTAGTGCTGCTGGCCGTAGCCGATCCCGAGGGTCAGGATCCAGCGCTCATCCAAAAAAGCGGCCTGGTTCTGCGCGTACAGATTCCAATGGAACTCGTCACTGGTGGAGACCGGCCCCCAGCCGGTGGAGACGTCCCGCACCGGCTCGAGCACCTGTCCCGTGTAGATGTGGATGGGCGACTGGGGTGTGGAAAGCGGCCCGGTGGCGGATCGGCTTTCGGCGTCGTATTTCCGGCCGTTGACACCCAGTTGAAACCGATTCTTCCACCAGTCCGTGGGGTCGAATTCGAACACGGTGTTCACGTCGAACATGTGATACAGGTGGTCCGCCTGACTCTTGGACTGTGTCCGGTACACCAGATTGCTCTGGACCAGCAGATTCCGTTGCGCCGCGTTGTTGACGACCGGGCTCCATTGAAGGATGTCCGTCTCGTAATGGTTCACCCGGTAGGCGGCCTTGATCAGCCACCTGTCCGTGAATTGCGAATGCGCGTCGAATCCGGCCACGAGGAACTTGTCCTTCCGGGAGCCGTCCCAGAGCCGCACGCTCAAGGGTGAGAGGTCATGCTCGTGAATCGGGCCACTGACACCGTCGGAAGTTGACAGGGATGTAGAGGGCGACATCACCACGCCGAGTCCGCCCGGGCGCTTGTTCTCCGAGAGCTGCACCAGAGGGGTGATGGTGTGGCGGCCCTCCGGATCCACCTTCAATGTGACCGCGGCACTGAAATAGCGCGTTTGATAGTCCACGTCCTCGGTGTACATGTCGCTGTTGTCGCCAGCGGCCACGATCCGGTACAAGGCCCGTCCGTTGCGATCGATCGGGCCCGTAGAGTCCAGTTCCAGACCGTATCCGATCCGTTCGTCGGCATCCCACCCACCACCGATGTAGGTGAAGCAGCTGAGATCCAGCCGGGTCAGCGGTTCCGGCCGCGGCTTTTTCGTGATGAGGTTGATGACGGCGCCCGGCATCGTGGCGGCGCCGTACTGCAGACCGGCCGGCCCGCGGAGAATCACCATGCGCTCGACGCCGTACAGCGACATGGGCGCCTGCCCGCCACCCACGTAAAAACCTTGGAAACCGTCCACCAATGTGTCGCCGGGCAACATCCGGAAGCCCCGGGCGATGTAATGATAGGCGCCGTTGCCCACGGCATTGGGAAACAGGCCGGGTGTGTAGTAGAAGGTGTCCACCGGGGTGCGAAAATTCATTTGCCGGATCTGGTCCACGTCGAAGACGGTGATGCTACGGGGTATCTCGTGCAGAGGTGCGGGCAGTTTCAGCGTGTTGTCCACCCGCCATCCGCCGGTTGCAACCGGCTCACCCTGCACGACCATGGGTGGCAATTGTGCGGCCGGCCCGTTCGTGGCAGCCACCGTTTCCTTACTTTCCGCCGCCCGGGCGACCTCGCACACGGGTCCGGCCATGCAAAGCAATGTGCCTGCCATCAACCAGCTCCCCCAAGAGGCGCGCCGGACCGGCGAGCCGGCAACCGAACCGCGGAACCTGAGTGCCTGCCGGCCCCGCTGGCAAGTGAAGACAGGCAGGTTCGAGCCCCTCACCATCATCGGTTCTCCGCAAAAACTGACTCGTAAACGTCTTTTCATATAGCCGCGAGTAAACACAACATGGCCACCCCTGCGCTAACGGTGGGTTGCAAAAAGTTGTCGGTGCGTTGCACTTGATGGGGTTCGACATTGCACCGGCTCTCGGAAACAGGTGAACCGGCGGCGGATGTGACTCACCGGGCTCGGGCCGGTCTTCCGTTGCGGCTGTCGGGTCCGGACTTTCAGCGTCGCTCTTTCGCCGGGCGGTTGCACAGAGGTGGTCCGGGCGGGCAGAATCCTTGTGCGCACCGCCGAGCCCGCGCGGATGCGCGGGAGAAACGCCAAACGACCGGGCTGCACGAAACGGATGGAAACACGAGGCGCTCATCCTGTTCGTCTGCCGGCGACGGTGATCGTCCTGGGCTGCGTGAGTCTGTTGAATGACGTGGCCAGTGACATGATCGCACCGCTGCTGCCGTTGTTTCTGACCGTGCAACTGGGCGCCGCTCCGACCGTGGTCGGTCTTATCGAGGGGATCGCCGAGACGACCTCCAGCCTGCTCAAGTTGGTCGGGGGACGCCTGGCCGATCGCGGCCTGGGCTGCAAGCCTCTCACCGTGGCGGGTTACACGATCTCCAATCTTGCGCGCCCCTGTGTCGGGTTGGCCGGTCACTGGGCGGTGGTGCTGGGGCTTCGGTTTGGCGACCGGCTGGGCAAGGGTCTGCGCACGGCTCCGCGAGATGCGTGGATCGCCGGGGCGGCTCCCGCCGCGATCCGCGGTCGCGCATTCGGATTTCACCGGTCCATGGACCATGCCGGGGCCATGCTGGGGCCGCTGGCCGCCGCGGCGTTGTTGAAGCTGGGCGCGGATCTGCAGCAGGTCTTTCTCGCATCGGCCGTTCCGGGCGCGCTGGCGATTGCCCTGGTTGTCTTCGGTGTTCGCGAACCTTCCGCAGCCGGCCGGTCAGGTCTGTCGGGACCGGTTGAGCCCGGTGGAAGGTTGCCTCCCGCCTTCCGGCATCTGGTCGGAGCCACGGGTGCGGTGGCGCTGGCGACGGTACCGGACGCCTTTTTGGTCTTGTGGCTTCATCAAGGCGGCGTCGCCACCGCTGAGATACCCATTCTTTGGGCGGCGGCCCACGCCGTGCGATCGTTCAGCGCCTGGCCGTGTGGCCGGGCGGCGGACCGCTGGGGACGGAGGACTTTGTTGCTGGTGGGATGGACTCTGCGGGCAGGTCTGCTCGTTCTCATGTCCTCGGCCGGATCCCGCGGGGCGCTGGCAGCGTTGTATCTCTTGCATGCAGGCGCCACGGCGGCCACCGAAGGCGCAGAACGCGCCTTTCTCGCCGACGCGGTCCCACCTGCAGTCAAGGGGACGGCGTTCGGGCTTTACCACATGGTGACGGGGGTTCTGGCGCTTCCGGCGGCGGTGGGTTTTGGCTGGATTTGGGAGCGCCTGGGCATGCACCGGGCATTCCTGGTCGCGGCACTGGTGACCGGCACGGCAGCGGCCAGGTTTGCACTGCGGACCCGCGGCCAGGGCCCTGGCAAGGCCAGCCCGGGATCAAGCGGAGTCTGAAGATTCCATCAAGGGCCGGTTCCGTGGGTCCCGGGGGCCAGGACGAACTCGCTGGTCTCCTCGTATTCCTCGCCTGCCGCTGTCCACAGGATGGTCAACCGCCACAGTCCGTGGGCCAGATCGCGCAAGGAAAGTTCCTGGGCGCCGGATGCGTCCGGCTGGAGCGGAAACTCACGGTCCATGGCCGCTGCGGAGGGCCGGTAGAGTGTGATGGTGCCCCGGGCGTTGTGATGTCCGGGCGGCATTTGGAGGTGCAGACGCCGGGCGGCTGCGTCCACGGTCACCCGCAGACGCGGCTGCAGTGCGGCCGCACGCTGGCGGCGCGCCTGCTCGGCGTCGTGCGCCGATTCGGCCTCGTAATAGTCGGGCCGCACCAGGTCCAGGTTCGCCTGCCGGCTCAGCCAGATGAGGACGCCCGTGCCGGTGATGAACAGGGCGAAAGCCGTCACCAGCCCCAGGGGCCAGAGCGAAGGACGAGCGGGGGAAGCGGAAGCTTTCATGCTCATGGTCGCGTCGGTGACACCGGGCCGAGAAAGCTCGTACGGATGGTTTGCAGGGTTCGACCGTCGTGCTGAACGGCGATCCGGATTTCCATGGGACTCTTGTGCAACTGGCCGGGTTCGAGTTCGACCAAAACGGAGGTTTGGATCAGGTCGCCGGCCGGGACCACCAGGGGAGCACCGAAGACGGTCATGCGACCGGTCGGTTCCAGGAGATTCAGCTCCACCGGCATGGGTTGGCCGGTTTTGTTGACGATTTTCATCTGGTAGAGGTTGCTGATGCGGCCTTCGGGGGTTTTTTGGAACAGGCTGCCCGGGGCGCGCAGCACGGTGACGTCCACCGGCGAGCGGGTGGCCAGGATGAAACCCAGAGCCGTGAGCAATCCCAGCAGCACGCAGGTGTAGAGGACCATGCGCGGGGTGATGCGCAGCCGTTCTCCGCGCTCGATACCGTTGAGCGAGGCGTATCGAATGAGGCCACGGGGGAGGCCCAACCGATCCATCACCGCGTCGCATGCGTCCATGCAGGCGGTGCAGTTCACACATTCCATTTGTGTGCCGTTTCGAATGTCGATCCCTGTGGGGCAGACCTCCACGCACCGCCGACAGTCGACGCAGTCGCCCAGACCTGCGGCCCGCCGTTGCTCCGGTGACTGGTCGCGGCGCCAGCGGCCCCGGCGCTCGCCGCGTTTGTAATCGTAGGCCACCACGATGGAGTGTTCGTCCAACAAAACCGATTGAAAGCGGCCGTAGGGACAAATGAACGTGCACGCCTGTTCGCGGAACCGGGCGAACACGCCGTAGAAGACCAGCGTGAACAGGAGCATGAACCCCAGGCCGGTGAGGTGTCGGCGGGGATCGTCCGTAACGAGTGCCCACCAGGCCCGACCGCCCAGGATGTAGGCCAGGAACGTGTTCCCGATCAGGAAGGAAAGGGCCAGGAAGATGACGTGCTTGGTAACCTTCTTGAAGATCTTGCGGGCCGTCCATGGCGCCGCATTCAGGGCGCGTTGCTCGGGCGCGTCGCCCTCGATCCAGTATTCGATCGGCCGGAACACCATCTCCATGAACACCGTCTGCGGGCAGGTCCAGCCGCACCAAAGCCGGCCGAACGCGGCGGTGAACACGGCAATGGCGGTGAAGAACAGCAGCAAGCCCAGCGCCAGGATGGCGGCGTCCTGCGGCCAGAAGACCTGGCCCAGCACCGAGAAACGCCGCTCCACCACATTGATCATGAGCACCGGGTTGCCGTTGATGGTCAGGAACGGGCCGGCGAACAAAAAGGCCAGGAGGAACACGCTCACGATCCGGCGCGCCCGGGTGTAACGCCCCCGCGGTTTGCGCGGGTAGAGCCAGACCCGCCGACCGCGTTCATCGGCCGTGGCCAGATGATCGCGGAAATCGTCCGACCGCGGCACCGCGGGCAGTGAGGTTCGGCCGTTGGCTGTTTGGGGAAGCGGCCGTTGCGGAACTGGCTGGGATCGTGTCTCCTCCATGGGAACCCGATGCTACTCGTAGATACTCGGGCCGGTGGATTGGGGAGCCTGGTCCTCGCGCGGTTTGGGGTTCGGCGGGTTGCTCCCGCGCAACGTGTAAATGTAACTGCCCACCGCGTAGATTTCCCGGGGTTTCAGCACCGTTTTCCAGCTCACCATCCCTTTCTCAGGTACGCCGTGGTAGATGGTGCGCAGGTTGTCCCGAAACTCCGACCCGTGGATCCAGTAATCGTCGCACAGGTTCGGTCCCACCAAACCACCGCCGTCGGCGCGGTGGCAGGGCGCGCACAGCTTCAGGAACAGCTCCCGACCCTGGGCGAGCACGGCCGGGTCCTTCGAGGGCGTCAGCGTTTCCATCTCTTTCTCGAACCGGGCCATGGCCGCCTGTTTGATCTGCTCGCCGATGCGCATCTCCTCCGCGTACTCCTGCGCACTGAGCTTCCCCCAGCCGAGCACGTGGTAGTACAGAAGGTACAGGACGGAGAACACAATTGTCAGATTGAAGAGCCAGACCCACCAGCGCGGCAGCTGGTTGTCCAGCTCGCGAATCCCGTCGTACTCGTGGTCCAACAGCAAGGGTTCTTTCGGTTCGCTCATGACTCGTCCTCCGTTTGGGCAGGTTTGTCAGCCGTTTGATCCAAGGGAAGCCGCGCCGCGGCCTCCAGATCCGAGCGGCGCAGCCGGCAGACCCGGATCAGCACCCCCACGAACACCGCGAAGAACAACAGCAACGACACCATGCCATAGATGCCGATGCCGCCGATGTTGCGCACGAAATGTTCCAGCATGGACCCTCCCGGTTCACGGTTGCGCCGGTGCGGGAGCCGGCAGACGGGCCGCCGTGGCCGGCACGCCGGCCGGCTGGCGGATGTCCCGGCCCAACCGCTGCAGGTAGGCGATCAGCGCGATAATCTCCCGGTCCGGTTCAGCCTCCACCGAACCGGCCTTGAGGTTCTCGACGATCTGCCGCGCCTGGGCCATGGCCTCCTCGGCGGCGGTGTCCTCGGCCCCGGGAGGGTAAGGCACGCCCAGCCGGCGCAGCGTGCGGATGCGGGCCGGCAACGAACTCGTATCCAGTTTCTGCGTCAGCAACCAGGGATACCGCGGCATGATCGAGCCCGGCGAGGTGCTGCGTGGGTCGTTCATGTGATTGTAGTGCCAGGCATCCGGGTATTTACCGCCCACCCGGTGGAGGTCGGGTCCCGTGCGTTTGGATCCCCAGAGGAAGGGATGATCGAACACGAACTCCCCGCTCTTGGAATACTCACCGTACCGCTCGGTCTCGGACCGGAACGGCCGGACCATCTGGGAGTGGCAGCCCACACAGCCCTCCCGGATGTAGATGTCGCGCCCCAGCAATTCCAGGGGTGTGTAGGGCTGCACGCTGGCGATGTGCGGCACGTTGGACGAGATCAAAAGCATGGGAACGATCTCCACCAAACCGCCGATCAACACCGCCACCGTGGCCAGAACGGTAAACGTCACCGGCACGCCTTCCAACCACCGGTGTGTCCACCGCCGGGCGACCGCCGGAGCGGGGGCGGGTCGCAGGGCCGGCGCCTGGGCTTCCGTCTCCGGCTCGAACTGTCCGCTGCGCGCCGTCTTGTACAGGTTGATGATCATCAGGACCACGCCGACCAGGTACAGCGTCCCGCCGATGGCCCGCAGCCGGTACATCGGTAACAGGCGCATGGTGGTCTCCAGGAAATTGCCGTACTGAAGGAAGCCGTCCGCGTTGAACTGTTTCCACATCAGGCCGGCTGTCACTCCGCTCACATACATGGGCACGACGTAGAACATCATGCCCAGGAGCCCGATCCAGAAATGATAAGTTGCCAGGCGCGTGGACCAGAGCCGGGTGCGGTAGAGACGCGGGAACAGCCAGTACAACATGCCGAACGTCAGGAACCCGTTCCATCCCAGGGCACCGGTGTGCACGTGGGCGATCGTCCAGTCCGTGTAATGCGAGAGTGCGTTGACGCTCTTGATGGCCAAGGTGGGCCCTTCGAGCGTGGCCATGCCGTAGGCCGTCACCGCCACCACCAAGAATTTCAGAACGGGATCCTGCCGCACCTTGTCCCAGGCCCCCCGGAGGGTGAGCAAACCGTTGAGCATGCCGCCCCAGCTGGGCGCCACCAGCATGACGCTGAAGACCATGCCCAGCGACTGGACCCAGTCCGGCAGCGCCGTGTAAAGGAGGTGATGGGGACCGGCCCAGATGTAGATGAAAATCAGCGCCCAGAAATGGATGATGGAAAGCCGGTAACTGAACACCGGACGCTCCGCGGCCTTGGGCAGGAAATAGTACATCAGACCGAGATAGGGCGTGGTCAGGAAGAAGGCCACCGCGTTGTGTCCGTACCACCACTGCACCAGCGCGTCCTGCACACCGGCAAAGATCGAGTAACTCTTGAACCAGCCGGCCGGCAGCTCGAGAGAGTTCACCACATGCAGCAGCGCCACGGTCACCGCGGTGGCGATGTAGAACCAGATGGCCACGTACATGTGCCGCTCGCGCCGGCGCAGGATGGTTCCCAGCAGGTTGACGGTGAAGGCGATCCAGACCACCGTGATGGCAATGTCAATCGGCCATTCCAACTCGGCGTATTCCTTGCTGGTGGTCAGACCGAGGGGCAGCGTGACGGCCGCCGCCACGATGATCAGGTTCCAGCCCCAGAAGTTGAACCAGCTCAGGGCGTCGCTGTACATGCGCGTCTTGAGCAGCCGTTGCACGGAGTAATAGATGCCGGTGAACATGCCGTTGCCCACGAAGGCGAAGATCACCGCGTTCGTGTGCAACGGGCGGATGCGGCCGAAGGTGGTGAACGGCAGGTTCAGGTTCAACTCCGGCCAAAACAACTGGCAGGCAGCCAGCAGGCCGACGCTCATGCCCACGAAGCCCCAAAAGACCGTCGCCCAGGCAAAGGCGCGGACGATCCGATTGTCATATCGAAACGTTTCAACCCCGTTCATAGGAAGGATCTGTCGGATTGTGTTTCGGGTTCTCATCCCGTTCTCCGGGCGGCGTCACCGGCGGGTCCTCGGCCAGAATCCGGAGGGCCGGCGTGGCGGTGTCACGGAACTGCCCGGAGCGGACCGCCCAGATGAAGCCCGCCAGAAACCCGGCGGCCACCAGCAGGCTCAGTGCTATCAACCCAAACACCACGCTCATGGCTCCGGCTCCTCCGACCCGGCCGACGCCGGGGTCCAACCACACCGACGGGCCAGCCACCACGACAGTCCCGTCGCCACGCTGACCACCGTCACCGAGCTCAACGGCATCAGCACCGCCGCCACCAACGGCGATAATCGTCCCTGCGCCGCCAGGGTCAGGCCGGCGGCGTTGTACAACAGGGAAAGACCGAAACAGAGGTACACCACCCGCACCGCCCGGCGGCCCAGCCGTAACAGGGCCGGAAGCTGCACCACCCGCCGGGCTTCCAGAATGACATCGCTGGCCGGGCAGAACGTCCCCGTGTCTTCCACCACGGCCACCCCCACGTCGCTGGCCCGGAGGGCGCCGGCGTCGTTCAGGCCGTCGCCCACCATCATCACCACCTCGCCCCGCCGCCGCAGTTGCTCCACGAAGGCCTGCTTGTTCTCCGGGCTTTGACAGAAGCACAACAGGGTTGCCTTACCGAACAACCGCTCGAAGATCGCACGCTCGCCGGGCTGGTCGCCGCTCAACAGGGCCAGCCGAAAACGCCCCCGCAATCCGGACACCAAGCCCTCCAACCCGTCGCGCAACGCCCGTTGAAACTGGAACCGCCCGCGATACCGACCCCGCACGGCGACGTGAATCGCATGCGCCGCCCGCAGGGCTCCCTCAGGCACGGTCACTCCCCGCTGCCGCAGCCACCGGGCCGAACCGAGGGACACGTCCATTCCAGCAACCCAGCCTTCCACACCCCGGCCCGGGAACTCCCGCCACGCCTGGGGCACCGGAACGTCTTCCCGCGCACCGGATGACCCGTCGCACCCGGAAACCGCCAGCTCACGCTGCAAGGTCAAGGTCAGTTGGCGGGCCAACGGATGGGTCGAGGCCCGGGCCACGGCAAGAACAGCCAGCCGCTCCTCCTCCCCCAGGGGCGGCCCCAACCAGCGCATGCGATTCGATCCGGCGGTGGTGAGCGTTCCGGTCTTGTCGAACACCACGGTCGTCACCCGTGCCAAGGTTTCCAAAACCTGGCTCCTCTTCAGAAACACGCCGCATCGCGCCAGCCACCGCTGGACCGTCCCCAGCGTAAAGGGCGCCGAGAGCGCCAGGGCACACGGGCAGGCCACAATCAACACCGCCGTGGCATGCAGACAGGCGGCGGCTACCCCGCCCCTCAGCCCCCAAAAAAGCGCCGTACCCAGGGCCACCGCACCCACCCCGGCAATGAACCACCGGCTGAACCGCTGGGTCAGAGTGTTCAGATCGGACGCGTCCCGACCGTCCGACTCCCACCGAGCCCACAATGAACCGAGGTAACTCTGCGAAACCGGCCGGACCACCTCGACCTCGATCGGGCCACCCATCTGCTGGCCCCCGGCGTGGAGCAGATCCCCGGGCCCCCTCACCACAGGCTCACTCTCTCCGGTTACGAAGCTGTAATCCATCTCGGCCGTGCCCCGCAACAGCCGCGCATCCGCCGGCAACATCTCGCCATGCCGCAACCTCAACCGATCGCCCACAGCCACCCGGCCCACCGCGACGGTCTCCTCGCTTCCCTCCGGTGTCACCCGGGTGACCGAAAGCGGGAAAAACGCCCGGTAATCGCGATCGAAGGCCAGCCGCTCAAACGTCCGATTCTGAAACCAGCGGCCGCACAACAGGAAAAAGATCAGGCCGGTCAGGGAATCAAGGTAGCCCGGGCCGCGCCCGGCCGCGATCTCCCATACACTCTGCCCGAACAAGGCTGCCATACCCACGACGAGGGGCAGGTCCAATGTCACGGACCGCATCTGCACCGCCTGCCACGCCGCCCGCCAGTAATCCGACGCGCTGTAGATCAGCGCCGGCAGACTCAACACCAGCGAGACGCAACCCAAGAACAGACGCAGCCCCGGGCTGGAAGCCTCCCCGAGACCGAGGTACCCGGGAAAACTCAGCATCATGACATTGCCAAAGGCAAACCCGGCCACGCCAAGCTGCATCCACAGCCGCACCGGCCTCTCCTGACCCTCGCGGCGGCCGCCCAGATCGCCCAGATGAAACACCGGCTCGTAACCCAGCGAGCTCAGCAGCGCCGCCAGTTCACTGAGCCGGAGTTGGTCGGGAGCGTATTCGACCGTGAGTTCCCGGCGCGCGAAGTTCACCTCGGAACGTCCCACGCCGCGGTGCAGGCGGAACAGATTCTCCAACAGCCAGACACAGGCCACACAGTGGATGCCGGGCACGCGAAGGGTCACCCGATGCATCCGCCCGTCGGAAAAATCCAGCAACTTCTCCAAGACCACCGGATCGTCCAAGTGGGAAAACCGGGCCGCCTGCGCCGGTTCGGTCACTCGCAGACCCGGCCGGGTCGAGAGTTCGTAAAACCGCCCGAGACCGTGCTGATGCAGCAATTGGAAAACGGAACGACAACCCGCACAGCAGAAACGCAGGTCGCGGTCTTCCTCTGCACCCGCCCCGCACGGCGCACCGCAGTGGGCACAGAAGCCGGAGGCATGCTGATCCGCCGCCCCAAGCGGCCTGACCGAGGCCGTCGGATCCGCCAAGGCAACCCCGTTGTCGTCCCCTCGCAACCCCATGAACCCGTACCCTAGAAATTCTCCCTTTGCCCTTTTCCTTGCGTGCATTGTCCTAATGACCTGCCGGTTTGGCAAGGCAGAAATTGATTTTCATGAACCAAAATGATTCATGCTCTGTGCTTATGCTTTATGTTAGGTGGCTCCTGCCGTGGCGGGGCCGGGAGGTGGCTCGTGTCCGGGGGCCGGTTCGAATCCGGGCGGCGCCGGGGAATGGGCCTCGTGGGGAGTGATGGTTGAGTTCGGGGACAGCGGGAACTGTGTCGTGCGCCCGCCTCATTCGCCGGCGGTGGCGGGACCGGCGGTTTTTCGGGCGGGTCTGCCGTGGGCTGCCCCCGTGCGGCGGAGGGATTGTCAAAGTGTGCGGGCTGGACTAAGGTGCGGCTGGCGGACAGGTGGGCGCTTGGCGCAGCGGCTAGCGCATCTCCCTTACACGGAGGTGGTCGCAGGTTCGAATCCTGCAGCGCCCACCATTTTGTGCCTTCTTCCGCAGCGCCGGCCGCCAGGTCCGCCCGATCGGCGCCGGTCGCTGCCGGCATTCTCCGCCGGGCAAGCGTTCCTGTTTCGGAGAATCCCACCGGCGATGAACACGGGCCGCGTTCCCCCTGGCGCGATCAGGCCGTTGCGACGGCATGTGGCAGGGCGGCTGGCGGGCGGTGTCCCGCTCTCATTCCCCTCCGGTGCTTGCGTCTAGCGCGTCAGAGGGGTCTCTGTGTGGGATCTGGCGCAGCGCGCACGGCTGCCGGATGTCGTGCGGGGCCGTTTTCCGTTGCGCGGGTGGGACGGCCCGGCTAGAGTGACAGCGTCGAGCCAGCGGGAGATTGCATATGTATTTCGGCGTGGATTACTACCCCGAGCACTGGGTCCCTCCGTACGGCGGCACTCCGGAAAACCCCGAGGCATGTTGGGCGGAGGACGTGGCCCTGATGAAGGAGGCCGGCTTCAATGTTGTGCGCATGGGCGAGTTTACGTGGGGCTTGGTGGAGCCGGAGGAGGGCCGGTACGAGTTCGGCTGGCTCCGGCGGGTGATGGACCTGATGCACGAGGCGGGCATCCGGGTCATTCTGGCCACTCCCACGGCTGCTCCGCCGCTCTGGCTGACGCGGAAGCACCCGGAGATCCTGCCGGTGGACAGGGGTGGCCAGGTCCTGCACGCGGGCACGCGCCGGGCGGTGTGCCTTTGCAGCGACGCGTTCTGGGAGTACTCGCGCAAGATCGTGACGGCGATGGCGCGCGAGCTGGGCGATCATCCGGCCCTGCTGGCGTGGCAGATTGACAACGCCATCGGCGCGCATGAGACGGAGGAATCCTTCAACGAGGCGTCACGGGAGGAATGGCACCTCTGGTTGAAGGCCAAGTACGAGACCATCGAGAAGCTCAATGAGGCCCTGGGGCTGCGGCACTGGGGCCAGATTGTCTCGGACTGGGAGGAGGTCCCCATGCCCCAACGGGCACCGGCGCCGCACAACCCGGGTTTGGTCCTGGACTGGCGCCGGTTCTGCAGCGACACGATCGTGCAGTATGTGCGCATGCAGGCCGAGGTCCTGCGGGAGCTCACACCACACGCGCCGGTGACCACGAATCTGAAACCGGCCGTGTTCCGGTTCGACCATTTCGATCTGGCGGAGGTGCTGGATTTTGTGGGGATCCAGAGCGCCGCGGTGCTCCGGCCGCGCTCGGCGGAGACCGCGTTTGAAATCGACCTGTTGCGGTCGCTGAAGAAAAGCGACATCCGGACCCCGGATGGCGGGCTTGGTTTCTGGGTTTTGGAGCACAAGGCCGGGCACGTGACGTGGCAGGAGCTCAATTCCCTGGTACGGCCCGGTGTGTTGCGGCTGTTCACCTACCAGCTCATCAGCCGGGGAGCCGACGCCATTCTGTTTTTCCGATGGCGCCAGCCGCGATTCGGGCCGGAACAGTTTCACGGCGCCGTGATGCCCCATCACCGGCGGAAGGATTACCGGGTTTACCGGGAGATTTGTCAGCTCGGGGAGGAAATGAAGCTTCTGGCACCGGTGATCCAGGGCACCCGGGTCGTGGCGGACGTGGCCATCCTCTTCAGCCATGACAACGACTGGGCACTGGAGGAACCCACGCATCCGAACCGGCATTTTCATTTGAGGGAACATTTGGCCCTGATCTACGCCGCCCTGCATGATCGGAACATCCCCGTGGAGTTTGCCCGACCCGGAGACGATCTTTCCCGGTACAAGCTGGTGTTCGCGCCCTCGCTGTTTCTCCTTTCGGCGGCCGAGGCCCAGGTGCTCAAGTATTACGTGGAGACCGGCGGTGTTTTGGTGGGGACTTTCTGCACCGGCCTGGTTGACGAGCACCACATCGCCCCCGATGACGGGTATCCCCATGATCTCATGGACCTGTTCGGGCTCGAGGTGGTGGAGTTCGACGCGCTCCCGCCGGATGCGGAGAACCATCTCAGTTTCAAGGGCGGTTTCCAGACCAGCCATCTGCACAGTGCGCGCGTCTGGTGCGACATCATCGAGCCGAAGGGGTGCCAGATCCTGGCCACTTACACGAAGGACTTTTACGCAGGCAAACCTGCCATCACCCTGAACAACTACGGTGCGGGGAAGGCCATCTACATCGGCACGCTGTCCGGCCGGGAGTTCTACGGGGACTTGGTCAACTGGCTGCGCACCCTGTGCGGGATTCATCCCCTGTTGAAGGTGCCGGAGGCCGTGGAGGTCAGCCTGCGCCAGAAGGACGACGTGAAGGTGTACTTCCTACTCAACCACCACAGCCAGCAGGTGCGCATCCAATTCCTCAAACCCATGCACGACTACCTCACCGGGGCCACCGTCTCCGGCAGTTACGATCTGCCGCCGCACGGAGTGCTCGTCCTGGACGAACGTCCCGCTCGGCCGAAACCGGCCTGAACACTGAATCCGGCCGCCACCGGTCATGTTCCCGCCGCGTCCCCAGCCACCGCTCGGTCCCCCGCCCTCCAGTGCGCGGGAACGGGCCCTTGCCCAGTGGCGGCGGGTGGACCTGACGGAGCTCGAGCAATCTCTCCACGTCCGGGCCCGCACGCCGGCCGAGCTGCTGCCGAAGGTGCTGGCCGATCTCCGGCTCGAACAGCGCCGGCAGGACGCTGAAATCGTGCGCGCCTGGGAGGCGTTGATGGACCCGGAGGTCACAGCCCACGCTCATCCCACCGGGTTGAAAGACGGGACGCTCTACGTCGCCGTGGACAGCAGCGCTTGGTTGGCCGAGCTGGTGACGTTCCGGCGCCGCGAGATTCTCCAGCGCCTGCAGCAGGTGTTCGGCACCGAGAGAATCCGCAAGATCAGCTTTCGCCTGGCGTAGACCGGCCGCTGCCCCCGGGCCCAAAAATTGATTGGCCAAACGCTCCGGGACGGCCATGATCCCGGTGGACGTTGGGCTAAACAGCATGAAAGAGTTGCTCCAAAACCTGGTTCGACTCCAGGGACTCGAACTGGAGGAGATTCACGAAAAGAACGCCGCGGCGGTGATCGCCGAACTTCGCACGAAAATCCCGCCGCAGATCCTGGGTCATTACGACCGGCTCATGGCCCGGGGCAAGAAGGGGATTGTACCCGTGCGCGGGCAGGCGTGCTCGGGTTGCCACATGCGCCTGCCCATCGGCGTGATCTCCGAGCTGATGAAGGCCGAAGACATCCAGCTTTGCGACACTTGCGGACGCTACCTGTACCTGGAGGAGGTCATCGGCGTAGTCTCGGCGGCACCGGCTCCGCCGGCCGAGCCGGCCGCCTCCACCCGAAGCGGTCGCCGCAAGAAGGCCGCAGCCACCACGCAAATGACCGAATCAGTCAGTCCCGCCGCGGGCAAAACGCGCAAAAAGGCAGCTCGAAAGCGGCGGACCGCGCCGAAGAGCGGATCGAGCGCCGGGTAAGGCCGCGGTCGCCCTTCCGCGCGGTTGCGGCCCTCTCTGCATCGTTACGGAGCTGATCAGAGGCCCGACAAAGCATAGGGACCATCCGGCCGCTGGTTCATCGCGCGACTCGTATCCGGTAAAAGCGTGAACCTTCGGGAGCGGTTTCCTGGAGGCGGATTTGGTCGGTTTCTGCCACGATGACGGTGCCCCACGGGGTCCATTGTGGATCGTCCAGCCGGTCTTTGAACTCGATCTGGTACCGTTCACCGGGAATGGCATCCCATTGCAGGGTCAGGATCCGATCCGTCTCCAGGCGGGCCTCCAAGGCGGGCCGCGGCCGGATGACCACTCGGACCGTGCCGGTGGTGGCGGCGGGCGGCACCGCATCATCCTCCACCCGTATTGTTACTTCAATGGCGCGGCCGGCGTCCGAGTCCGTCGTCGGCCAGGTCACCACCCCGGTCTCGGGATCCAGCGACGGTCCATCGGGGACGTCCCCGGCCCAGGTGTATCGGAGTCGGTCGCCGGGCGTTTCCACGTCGTGAGCCCGGTTTGTCCAAAGAGCCACCGTCCCGGCGTGCACGGACAACTCGGCAGGCCCGTCCCAGACCGGTGGATCGTTCACGGGGCGGACGATGAGTTCGAATGTGTTCGTGATGGCGGTCTGGCCGTCCGTGGCCACGAGGTGAATCCGGCTCGCGCCGAAGGCGTCCGGCTCGGGATACAGATCGAGCCACCGGACCGATCCGGATCCACGGACGACCGCGCCGGTCGGTCCCACCAGTGCCGGATCCGCCGCGTACGCCCATACCTGAACCTTTGCCAGGTCGGTGTCAGGGTCCTGAACGGTGAGTGGAACGGCCAGCAGGGGCTGGTCCTCGTCGGTGATCTGATCCGGGATGGGATCCAAGACCGGCGGCAGAGGTTCCACCCAGCCGCAGCAGACCTGTTGCGTGGTGGTCAACTCCAGCCGCCAACCGAAACTCAATTCTCCCACATCCGTCGGGGCATCGTCCCAAACGTACAGTCGCCAGGTTCCATTGGGCTCGAGCCCGTACAAACTGCCCAGGTTGGTGCTGTACGGACCCGGCACCGCGGTGGTCAATCCCGTGTCGCTGTCCGGATCGTAAGCTGTGGGGCGATTGGTGCCGGTGCGGATGCTCCCTTCAGCGGGCAGCCCTGCCGGGGCCGAATCGTCGAAGGTCAGCGTGGCGTTCAGGTTGGTACCGTTGCCCACATCCGACAGGAGCCACACGGGCGGCCCCTGCGGGCCCACCAACAACACGTCCAAGTCACCGGCAAAGCTGTGGTTCAACCCGGTGAGGATCACCCGCACACGGGCCAGGCGACCGGTCATGCCATTGACCACCAGTGTGGAAGGAAAGTCCGACGCGGGTCCTTCCGTCCCGGAAGCCGGGATGCGAAGCACGGCCGGGTTCACGCGGGTGACCGTTTGAGTCCGGACCGAACCCAGCACAATCGTCCGTTGCACCGCGCCCAAAGAACGGGGTCCATCCGTCAGGGCCCAGCTCAGCTCCACCATCTCGCCACAACGTCCCGAAGCCGTGAAGCTGAAGAGGCGCGTGGCCGATTGGCCGGCTCCCAGAAACCCATAGTCCTGGGGCGGTCCCGGGTCGGTCACACCTGGACCTGTGAGCAGGGTCGCCACCAGGTTCGTCGCGGGCGTGGGAGACTGGTTCTGCAGGGTGACCGCCAGGCTCACTGTTTCACCGGGATCCACCGCGCCGTTGGTGGGCTGGCAACTTTCCGCCGCCACGCGAGGTGCCCAAATGTCCACCACGGGAGCGGGCGAGACCGGCCGGATGGTGAAGCTTCCGTCGCAAACATCGAAAAAGGGCTGCCCCACCGCCTCCACACGGACCCGTGCCAGGGTGGTGAGCAGCTCCGGCAACTCGACCGTTTCGGTTCCGTCGTTGGGCGTGTGCAACGCCAGCGGATGCGGGAACGTCCGGCCGTTGTTCGTCGAGAGCCAGATGTTCACATGGGTGATTGCCAGAGGCACCTGATCCGTTCCGGCAACGTCCCATCTTACGGTCATCTTGTTGGAGACGGTCTCGCCCCCGTTTGGGGCCAGGACGCGGAACGGTCCCGCCCCATCCACCACGGTCACCACCGTTTCCGCGCCGTTGACGCCGCCGCGGCCGTCCCGGGCGGTGACACGGAAACGCATGGTTCGACCGGTCTCCGGAAGTTTTTCCGTCAAACTCGTCTGATTCTGGAGCAGGGAGTCGAGCGACGGGAAGAATCGGGCGGGGTCCGTGGTGGGGCGATAGGAACGGAACAACGGGCCCTGGGAAGTGTCGGCCGAGTCGAGCGGGGCTGCCGGGCCCAGGTCCATCTGTTCCCAACAGAATGTCACGGTATCGCCGTCCGGGTCCGTGCCCACGGCCGTCAGGACAAAGGGTGTTCCGCGCGGAATGATCACCGCCGGAGGCGTGGCCACCTCCGGCGGCCGGTTACCCGTGGCCACCGGCACCGCGCACGAGCCCCCCGGCCAACCGCCCGCCGTTTGCAGAATCTGATCCAGGCTGGCGGCGTGAAAATACAGGTCGCTTCGAAACTGGACGTTGTCCCCGGCGCAATTGCCCGCGTACCCCATGAGCGTCGAGCCGCTGCCGGGCTCGTAGGCCGTGGAACCGTCCCGGTTGGAACCACAGGTGCCCCGCACTCCGTTGAAGGTATGGGTGGCGCCGAACTGATGGCCGATCTCGTGTGCCACATAGTCGGTGAACAACGCGTCGTTGCTGTTGCCCAGCCCCGTCTGACCCCGCGCCTTCAGACCGCTGCGACAAACCACGCCCAGACTGGCCAGCCCGCCACTGGCCCGACTCAGCACATGGCCCACATCGTAGTTGGCGTCTCCGATGACCGTGTCCAGGGCCGCCTGGTTCTCCCCCAGCAGCGCGGAGGCGTCCGTGCCCGTGTAAGGGTCGCCGGCCGGGTCCGTGTACACGAGCCGATCGTTCTGCGCCACCAACACAAAGCGGATGCAGACCTCCGTTTCGTAAATCGCATTGAGCTGGTTCACGAGGATCACCATGGCAGCCAGTCCGGACTTCACCGTGCCGCCGTGGGCCGCCGTCCATTCGCCCGTGGCTGCCAGAGCCAGCCGATATACCCGCAGGACTGTTCCAGCCGTGGCCGGTTGGAACGCCCTCCCGGCGGCTGCCAGCGGCGGCGCCACCGTTTCGCAATGCCAGTCCCCCGGGGCGATCCATCCGTCCCGGGAGCAGACCCGGTACAGCCCCGTTGCGTCCAACGGATGGGGTTCCACCACGCACCAGCCCTGTCCCGCCGTCCGCCAGCGCCCGTGCAGCCCGGCAGGTGTCCAACTGATACGCCCGCGCAGGGTCGGATCGTCCACGCCGGCGATGCGAAACGTGCGGAGGTCCGGATACCTCGCCTGCAAGGCCGGTTCCATGACCGGCGATTCCCAACACCACACCCGCGTCACCGTGCCGTCAGGCTGGGGCAGCCAGACCCAAACGGGGCCCTTGACCCCTGTCGGATCGCCTTCTACCGGCACACCGGACAGCCGTTCCGCCCACGCGGCCACGTTCAGTTCCCACACCGTGCCCGAGCCGGGCGCCCGCTGGATCGCTTCTCCGGGAAGGGTCAGCGGTTGCTCGGGGCGTCGCACCCACGGCAGACCCGGTTCATCCGGCGGCATGGCCAAAGGGAGGGCAGACCACACAGGGACCGCAGCCGTGAGAAGGCCCAGCAGGGCTCCGATTCTGTGCCGCCACTCTTTCATGCTTTCGCAGGGATTCGCGGCCGGGACGCGATCCGAAGATCTCCCGGATGCGTGCCTTGCCCCCGGGCCCTGGCCGGACCCCAAAAAACCCAACCGACCGCGACAAACCTCGTCAGCTCCTCACAAGGAGGCCAGAGCCGATTCCAAACCTCGCAACACCACCGACGGAAACAGCCCCAGCAACAGCACCCCCAACGCAGCCGCCCCCAGAGTGAGCTGCACCTGCCACGGTGGCCGCCAACTCTCGGCTTCGGCGTCCGCAGGGGCCGGTTTGACCCAGGCCTCCTTCAGCACGATCAGGTAATAGTAGAGGGACACCGTGCTCAGGGCCACGGCCAGCACCACCAGCCAGAGCAGTCCCAGCGGTTGCCCGGCGCCCAGTGCCGCCAGAAAGAGGTAGAACTTCCCGAAGAAACCGGCCAAGGGCGGAATGCCGGCCAGCGAAAGCAAAAACACCATCAGGCACAGTGCCACCCCCGGTGCCCTGCGGCTCAGCCCCGCAAAATCCGACAGGCGCGCGCGGCCTCCGGAGTGGGCCTCCACCACCGCCACCACACCGAACGCCCCGACAGCGCTCAACCCGTAAGTCGCCGCGAAGTACAGCAGCGCTGCCAACCCGGCCCGTTCATTTGCGATCAACCCCAGCAACCCATAGCCTGCATGGGCCACGGCCGAGTACGCCAGCAGCCGCCGGACATTCGACTGCGCCAGAGCCGCCAGGTTCCCCCACAAAAGGCTCAACACGCTCAACCCGGCCAGCAGCGTGGTCCAACCCGGCACCCAGGAACCAATGGCGGCCGACCCCGCCCCTTGCGGCAGGCCGCTCACCAACACCCGCGCCAGGACGGCAAAGGCGGCCACTTTGGATCCCGACGCGATCAGGGCCGCACTGGGCGTGGGCGCGGCCTCGTAAGTATCCGGCGCCCACAAGTGGAACGGGGCCGCCGCCACCTTGAACGCCAGTCCGCCCAGCATCAGCACCAGGCCGGCCCACAAGGTCACCCCCGTCATCGCGCCGCCTGCACTGTGGGCCAGGGCCTGCAACTGCGTGGTCCCCGCCACGCCGTACACCAGGCTCATTCCGTACAACGTGAACCCTGCCGCCACACTGCCCACCAGAAAGTACTTGAGCGCAGCCTCCCCCGCCTCGGGTCGCTGCTTTTCAAAACCGGTCAACACGTACAGCACCAAGCTGCTCAGTTCCAGTGCCAGGAACACCATGAGCAGGTCACTGGCGCCGGCCAGGAGCATCAACCCCACCGTGCCCAACAAGACCAACGCGAGGTACTCACCCACATGCCGCGTGCGGGTGGCGGCCATGGCCAGTCCCACGGTCAGCGCCGACAAGACCAGCACCACACCCTTGACCCACACCGCCAGACCGTCCGTTGCGAAACCCAGGATCGCCGTGCGACCCGGTTCCTCCCCCGCACTCGAGACCAGCACGGCTGCCGCGACTCCGCAGCCCACCCAGCTCAGCAGACCCGTAACGAGCCAGCGCACCCGGGGCGCCGCCTCGCGCAGCGCCACCAGATCCGCGGCCAAAACCAGCAACGCCGTCGCCAGCAAAACCAGTTCCGGAGCCGCGGCTCGCAACAGCTCCCCATACGTCACACCCGCCATCTCAGAGGAAAGCTCCATCGTCCGTCCCCCTTCAGCCGTTGCCTACCACAAGCCACCCCGCTGCAACGGGCCGTAGACCGAACCCGTGAGCACCGGCGAAACCGTCTCCAACACCAGCCCTGGCCACAACCCCAGCAGGATCACCCCGGCCAACAACACGATCGCGCCGATCCGCTCCGCACAGGTCATCGGGGGCAGGCTCTCGCGCGGCGCGCGAGGCTCCTCCCCGGCGGGGGCCACCCCGAAGAACGCACGCTGCATGGCGCGCCAGATGTAGGCGGCGCCGAGCAACACGCCCACTCCGGTCACCACCGCCAGGATCGGTCGGCTCTGCCAGGCCCCCAACAACACGTGCACCTCGGCCATGAAACCGCTGAATCCGGGCATGCCGGCCGATGCCGCGCCCGCCAGCACAAAGGTCCCGGCGGCGAACGGCAGCGCCCGGCCCAAGCCCATCGGTTCCAGCTCGGACAGATCCCTCGTATGCGTCCGGTCGTAAATCATCCGCCCCACCACCGCGAACAACAGGCCGGCAATCAACCCGTGGGAAACCATCTGCAACACGGCGCCCTGCCATCCCGGCACCGTGATGGTCATCAACCCCAGCAGCACGAAGCCCATGTGACTCACGCTGGAGTAACCGATGACGAACTTGAAATCCCGCTGTGCCAGCGCGACCAACGCGCCCCAGACGATCCCCACCACCGCCAGCAGGGCGAACAGCTCCGGCCACGAGCCCAGTCCGCACCATTCCTCCCGCCACGGACGCAATCCCTCCGGAAACAACGGCATCGCCACCCTCAGGCATCCGTAGGCACCGAGCTTCATCACCACGCCCGCCAGCAACATGGACGCCGCCGTGGGCGCGGCCACGTGACCCGTCGGCGCCCAGGTATGCCACGGCCACAAACCGGCCAGGATGGCAAACCCGGTGAACATCACGGGGAAGGCCCACATTTGGAAGCCGCGCGGCAATGCGGCGCCGACCAAATCCGACCAGGCGAACGATTGTGCCCCGGCCATCACGTAGGCCGCCAACAACGCCACAAGCACCATGGCACTGCCCACGAACGAGTACAGGACCAGCTTCATCGCGCCGTACTCGCGCCGGGTCGAACCCCAGATGGCAATCAGGAAGTACTTCGGGACGATTGCCAGCTCGTAAAACACGAAGAACAAAAAAAGATCGAAGCTCAGAAACACCCCGTAAACCGCCCCCACCAACCACAGGAACAACGCAAAGAACTCGCGCACCCGGTGCCCGATGTTCCAGGAGAACAACACCCCGGCCACGGCGGCGACACCGGTCAGCAGCGCCAGCACCGCGCTCAGACCGTCTGCTGCCAGATGGTAACGGATGCCCAACTCCGGCACCCAGGCCACATTCACCAACGTCTGCCCGGCGCCCCCGGTCCGGCTGATCTCCCACCAACCCAGCCCGGCCAGCACCGCGCCCGTGAGGGCCGTCCCCAGAGCCACCCAGCGCACCGGCGCCGTTGCCCGGCCCGGCCAGAGTCCCACGACCAGGGCACCCAAAAACGAAACGTAGATTGTCCAGTCCAGCATCGTTCGGCTCCCGCAGACGAACCCTTCCCGCAGCCACCACCAAACCGGTCGCGTCCGACTTTACCGGGCCGCCGTCTCCGGGACAATCGTGTTCCTGCCGCCCGCGCTACTTCACGGTTGCGGTGCCGGTCCCGCCCTCTACCTTGACCGCATGCTGACCATCGGTGACCTGTTCGATCTGAGCCAGACCGATCACGCCGTCCTGTTCGAAAACGTCGAACATCCCTGGGAGCCACTGCGCAAACTGGCCGCGTACATCGAGGCCACCGTCCGCCCGGAACTGAAAAACCGCTGTGACGGCGTGGCCTACATCGGCGACAAGGTGTTCATCGGCGAGGGCACGGTGGTCGAGGACGGCGCGATGATCAAAGGCCCGGCCATCATCGGCCGGAACTGCCGGATCCGTCACAACGCCTACATCCGCGAACACGTACTGGTGGGGGACAACTGCGTGGTGGGCAACGCCTGCGAGATCAAGAACAGCATCCTCTTCAACGGCGCCCAGGTGCCGCACTTCAATTACGTGGGCGATTCCATCCTCGGGCACCGCGCTCACCTGGGCGCCGGAGTCATCCTCTCCAACTTCCGGTCCCTGCCCGGCAGCATCACCGTGGAATGGAACGGCCGGCGCCTGGACACGGGTCTGCGCAAACTCGGGGCATTGCTCGGCGATTACGCCGAAATCGGCTGCCAGGCGGTTCTCAATCCCGGCAGCATCATCGGCCGGCGGGCGGTCGTTTATCCCGGCGTCAACTGGCGGGGCTACCTGCCGGCCGACCGGATCGCCAAGAACCGCGCCGCCGTGGAGGTCGTGGAGCGGCGGCCCGAATCGGGCTGAGAGGGGCGCAAGCGTCCGCGCCCCCGGGTCCATCCGCACGCCGCGGAGGCCGGATCCGGTTCATGAGGGGCCTCGGATGCCCGTGTCCGATTCCCCGCCGGCCGCCTCACCCGGTCCCGGGCGGACCGGCCCGTCGTCCCACATCACTTCGAACACCGGAACCGGTTCCCGAATCCCGCGCAGCACCACCGGCTCCAGTGGCCGGCATCGTTCCGCCAGCTCCGGCGCAAACCGCAGCAGATGCTCGTACGTGGTCCGCGTGATCAGAATTCGGCTCCGCCCTGAAATGTTCTCCAACCGGCTGGCCAGGTTCACGTCCCGCCCGAACACGGTGTAGTTCAACAGGTGCCGGTCCGAACCCATCAATCCCACGGTCACCATGCCCGTGTGAATCCCGGTACCCAGATAAAGCAGCGGTTGCAACGGCAGCGGGGGCAGCCCTTCGGAACGGCGTTGCTCGTTCTCGCGCGCGCGCATCCGGTTGAAGGCCGCCCGGCGCTCGTTGAGCAACCGCACCGCCCGCTGGGCCTCGATCGCCGCGCGGACACACGCCGCCGCGTGATCGGCCCGTGCCGTCGGCGCTCCCCAAAAAGCCATCACGCAATCGCCAATGTACTTGTCGAGCGTGCCGTCGTGACGCTTGATCACCTCCGCCACACAGGCCAGATACTCGTTGACCGTGCTCAACGTCGCCCGCGCGTAGGCGTCGTGACAGGCCTCGGCCTGCGGCCCCGACCAACCATGGCGCCGGACCAGGTCCTCCGCCTCCTCGTGCACGCGGTCGGTCAGCTCGGTAAACCCGCGAATGTCCGCAAAAAAGACCGTCACTTCCCGCCGCTGCCCGCCCAGCGAAAGCGAAGGCGCCTGCAAAAGTTCCTGGACCACGTTCGGAGAGACGATCCGGCTGAACACGGATCGGATCCGGCGCCGTTCGCGTTGTTCGAAAAGGACCTGCCAGGCCATCAGGGCCGCATGAGTCAAGCCCAGTCCTCCCACCAGGGGCATCACCATGGGAATCCAGAGCCGGTGCCGGTCATACAGCCAAACCGCTCCGGCCGCATACGCCAGGCCCGTCAGCACCAGACCGACAAACAACCACGGCGGTCGCACCTTCAACGTCAGGGCCGCCGCGGCCGTTCCCAGCAGCACCAGACAGGCCACCTGTCCCCACGGACCGCACCGGCGGACGAAGCGGCCGGTGAGAATCGAGTTCGCCACGTTCCAGTGTTTGCTCAACAGGAACGTTTCCCGTGCCAGCGGGGTCGCGCCCAAGTCGGTCAGATCATTACCGGTGGCGGTGGAACCGATCACCACCAGGCGATCCTCCCAAATCGGGGGTGCATCCACCGGCCGGCCGGCTTCCCGTTGCAGGTCCTGGGCCAGCAACTCGACGAAGTTTCGCGCCACCAACGCCGGGTGATTGGGAAGGATCGTCCAGTCAATGTAGAAAAATCCCCCGCGGTCCACCGGGATGGTCCGTTCCACGCCCGGCCCGCGCAGGACAATCCGCCCGTGCTCCAGGTCCACCTCCGCCTGGTCCAGATCCAACCCCAGTGCCCGGGCGGCCAGGACGATCCCCATGTGCCAGACACGCCGTTCTTCGAAAGGTCGCGCACGTTCGGGCCATCCCGGCGGCAACGTGTCGCCCACCAGATCGCGCAAGGCAAACCGTCCCTGCTGATCCAACTCGATCGGCGGCAGGTCCGTCCCATCCGGAAGGGTCAGCAGGATCCGATCGCGCTCCACCCGGGCCCGCTGCAGGTCCACCCCGTATTCATCCGCCGCCTTTTGGAACAACGGATGCCACACCCGGTAGACCGTGAAGGCGCGAACCCTCCGCAACACACCGTCCATGTCCTTGTGCGCGGAGATGTCCGCCACCGCCGCCGCATGGGTGGCCAGCAGGTCGAACGGCATCACGCCCCGGTCCGCAGCCAGAATACCGATGCCCGTCCGATGCAACTGCCAGGCGAAAAAGGCGTCCGAGTCCACCAGGGCCATCGTCCGCGTCCCGTCCCGAAAGATGGAGGGTTGCAGGTTCTTCGACACGCGCGACCAAAACTCGGCGTCGGCCGACACCTCAGCCGCGGGCAGACTCACCGGCGCGTGGTCCTCCCGCGGCTCGGCAAACAGGATGTCGAAGGCCACCGCACGCGCCCCCTGCGCGTGCAGTTCCCGCAGCACCCGGCCGTACACGTGGCGCGGCCAGTAGAGTCCGTAGCGGAATCGTGCATCCAGAGCGCCGCTCTTGAGCAGCCGGATGCTCTGGTCGTTGATGTCCACGAACCCCAGGTTCGTCGCCGCCACCGGATGCCGCGCCGCCGCCAGGCGCACCCGCCAGTCGTAGGTGATTGCCTCGACCCGCTCGACCGGCCCCCACGAAAGGAGCATGGGCAGCGCGCACAGCCCCAATACCAGGACTGTCAGCGCCAACGGCACCTCATGTCTGCGCGCGAACCTCACGGTCTCAAAGCGCGAAGGCCAGGGCAACGCGCGTTGCCCTGGCCCTCGGTGGAGAGGCTTTTACTCAGCCACGAAAATCAGGCGCCGTTGCCACCGCCCGTGCCACCGCCGGCCGGAGGCGCGGTGCCCGTGGTGGGCGAGACAAAGATGGTGGTCTGATCCTGCGTGTAGACCGTCGGAGGCGCCATCTCGCCGGTGCCCACGGTCTGCATGGCCGAGGCCATTTCCTGCGTCAGTGAATCCGGCAAGGGCGTCAACTGACCGGTGCGGACATCGTACTGATAACCCGCGCTGATGACCTGGGTGATCACCCGGCCGTCTTGTCCCACGACGGAGACAACCACCGTACCGACCAGCACGCTGACCACGCCCTGCGCGTTGATGTGGTAAACAGTGCCGCGGATACCGGCCACGCCGTTGGGAATCTTCACCTCATAACGCGAAGCGGCGCTCATGCGTTTGACCTTGCCGAAGATCGCGCCGGCGCGCAGGTCCAGCATCGTCTCGCGAACCTCGTCAATCCCGGTGGTCGTGGAGGTCAACCGGTCAATCGCCAGCGTGGTGTCCGAATACAGCCGAACCGTGTCCGGACCGGTGATCGGCTGGAAGATCACCTCGGCCGGCGGCAGGACGGTGAAATTCTCCGTCACCTGCGGGGCCAGCCGGATGGTGTCCTCGGGACCAAGCACCAGGTCCACCATGGAGTTCGCGGCGGTCTGGATCACCGTCCCGGCCGGAAGGGCCTGGCCAACCCGGAGGGTCTTCCAAGTGGTGCCATCAGTCGAGTAACGCGCGGCGCCCTTGATGCGCGTGACCTTGGCAGTGAGGTTCTTGGTCTCGGCCAGGGCGGCGGAACAGAAGGCCAAAACCGTTGCGGCGACGAGGAAACCTTTCAACCACGTGGCTGTCGTTTTCATAAGCTCTCCAAGCAGTGCTGCTGGTCGTCTGTCAGTCGCGGCCAGTTTAGGCCTAAAGGACCGGATGTCAACAGGATATTTTGCCGTCGGCAGAGAAAAAACTCCCGGCGCGAGGGCCCCCGCAACCGGGGCCCGGCCGGTGCCGATCGGTCAACCCCGGTCGTTCCCGGTCCGGGTGAAGTAGTTCCGCTGCCGGTCGGTAATGGGCCGTCCGAGCCGCTCCAACACCTTCAACATGTCCTCCCAAACCTTGCGCTTTTCCGCCAGGGACTGGTTCCGCAGCAGGTAAGCCGGGTGATAGGTGGGCATGACCGGGATCCCCTCCCACTCCTGCCACTGGCCGCGCAGGCGGGTGATTCCGACCGGCGGTTTGCCGAGCAACCCTTCCACCGCAGTGGCGCCCAGGGCCACGATCACCTTCGGCCGGATCAAAAGAAGCTGCTCGCGCAGGTAGGGAAAGCACGTCGCCATCTCCGTGGGCGTGGGTTTGCGGTTGCCACTGGTCCGGCCGGGTGTATCCGGCCGGCACTTGAGGATGTTGGCAATGTACACCTGATCGCGGGTGAACCCCATGGCATGGATGATCTTGGTGAGCAACTGACCCGCCGGCCCCACGAAGGGTTCACCCTGCTCGTCTTCTTCCGCTCCCGGCGCCTCGCCCACGAACACCAGCTCCGCCTCCGGCGTCCCGACGCCGAAGACCACGTTTTTCCGCGACGCGACCAGGTGCGGGCAACGAGTGCACTGGAGGACGCGACGCCGCAGCTCCTCGAACGCATCCAGACGCGCCTGCCGACCGAGCACCGGGCGGGAATCGCCGGCGAACAACCCGGGGAGCACCGCTGCTCCAGTTACGGGGGGCGAACCCGGCGAGCCATTCTTCGGGGCACCCGCCCCACGAACGGCATCGGATGCCGGAGCGTGGTGGATGCGGTCCGCAGGGGCATCAGGCGCCCCCGAGGGACGGTCCCGCGGCGCCGCCAGCGGGGGGCGTTCGGCCTGCGCGGTTTCCGGGGCGGCAATGCCCGCCGGCCGTTTGGGGACGGACACATCCTGCCGGCCGCCGCCGGCGTCCGAAACCGTCATTCGACCCAGCCCTTTCAACACCGCCAGCCCGTCCGCCGAGATAGCCACGAACCGCACGCCCAGCGACCGCCGGTATTCCAATTCACCGATCAACGCGTCCAGCAACGGCCTCCATCTGCTGTGCATAACCGGTGCCATGCTACCGCGGCCGGGCGCCGGCCTGCACTTCAAATTCCGCCCCATCGGACTCCGGTCGCCCGCCGCCAGCCCGCCGTCTGTGCCGGGCCCCGCCGCTGATTCACTTGCGCCGGGCGCGCTCCTGAACAACTGATTGCTCCAATCTCGAGATTGGGCGCAGACATGGCCCGGATCGAGGGGAACAACCTGCACATGGGCAAGGAATCAGGTTCTGCAAACCGGGAAGAGCAAGCCTCGGACCGAAACGCGCCCGCGGGGGCCGCACCGTTCAGCGAACGGTGGTTCTGGCGACCGCTGGGCAACGGGTGGCAACGGCTCTTCGGCAGTTTCCGCGGGGAAGGCTACAGCCTGGAATGGCACGACTTCGAGGCGGACCACGAGCTGGACTGGGGAGCCAGTTTCCACCCGGACAGCGTGGAGATCTGCCTGAACCTGGCCGGCGAAGGCTTTGTCCGACACGGCACCCGGCGGCTGGATTTCGAGGCGAACACGGTGGCCTTTTACCACCGGGGAAGCGCACCCTTGGAAGCGCGCCGGGCAGCCGGGCAGCGGCACCGGTTCCTCACCGTGGAACTGTCCCCGGCCTTTCTCAAAAGCCACTTGGGCGGGGCCGAAAGTGTGCTCCATCCGATGGTGCAGGCCGTGATGAACGGCCGGCCCGTGGAAGAGCCGCTGGGGGTTCGAACGCGTCTGTCAGCCGCCCAGCGGCAGATGATCGAAACCCTGCGCCGGCCGCCGGTCTATGCCGCCGCCCAGGACGTGTGGTATCGCTGCAAGGTCGTGGAACTGGCGGTCGTGTTTTTCCTGCAACCGGCCGGAGAAGCGGAGCTGTTTTGCACCCGGCAGCAGCGCCTGGCCGCGCAACGCGTGGAACGGGTCATCGCCCTGCTTAAGCAGGACCTGGCCCATCCGCTCTCGTTGGAGGAGCTCGGCAAAAAGGTCGGTTGCAGCCCTTATTATCTCAGTCGCATCTTTTCCGCCCACACCGGGATGACCATCCCGCAGTACCTGCGCGAGCTGCGCCTGCAACGGGCCGCGGAACTGCTGCGGTCCGGCCGCTACAACGTGACCGAAGTGGCACTGGAGGTGGGCTACAACAGCCTGAGCCATTTCAGCCAGGCGTTCCACGAAAGGTTCGGATGCTGCCCGGGGTTGTACCCGATCCAGACGCCCGTCCAGTCCACGGCCCGGCAGGCGCGCGCGGAGAGATCCCTTCCGCCGGAGGCGGGACCGTGATGGCGCACCCGCGTGGAGCCACACCCGCGGGGGCACCAGCGCCGCCGCACGAGCCCAAGCGCGTTCTCCTCAGCCGGTCTGTCCGGTCGCGGCCGGCGGCAGGTCGGGCAATTTGTTCAAAATCGGTTCCAAGGCCGCGGCCCATTTGGCGTAGCCCGCGCCATTCGGATGCAGCAGGTCCGGAAATTCCTCCTTGCGCGCGTTGCCCTCGGCGTCGGCATACGGCGTCCAGGTGTCACACAGGTAACACTGCGGGTATTCGCGCACGATCTGATCCATCAATTCGTTCAAGCGCCGGATCTTCTCGGCCGGCCGTTGCCGGCTGGCATGGCTGGGCATCACCTTGCATACCACGATGGGTATCCGGGGACGGGCCTTCCGACACCGTTCCAGGAGCGTGCGGATGTTGGCCGCCACGTCCTCGGGGTCGGCGCCCAGACCGATGTCGTTGGTCCCGATCAACAGCACCAGCGCGGCCGGTTCGAGATCGAGCACATCCTCCTGCAACCGGTACAGCAACCCGCGGGTGGTGTCGCCGCTGATGCCCCGGTTGGCAACTTTCCAACGCGGAAAACACCGGGCCAGGTCGGTCCACATCTGGGTGATGGAATCGCCCAGGAAAACGATCGCGCCGCGGTCTGCCTCGCGACGCGCGCGGAATTCCGCCCGACGCTGCGCCCAGACCTTGTCGAACCAATCGCCCTTTTGGACCGGTCCCCTGCCCGGCAACATCTCCGCGGTGGGAGCCCGATCCACACCCGGTCGCGGGGTCTGGGCCTCCTGCGCACGGGGGACCGATGAAGTCGCCAGAAACCACAGGGCCAGGCCGGTTTGTACCCATCGTTTCATATGACTCACCTGTTTGCGTTGGTTTGAGAGCTCCTTTTTCGGGCCGTTTCCCGCCCTGATCCCAACCGGGAATGCCGCTTCCGGCACCTGCGTTCAATCCGACCCGGTCTCCTCGTGCGGATGGGCGCGGGGCACATCATCCGGGCTGACGCTCGTGCCGGCGGGCTCTTCCCGAAATCGCACCTCCACAATCAGGTCCTCCGCCAGCTGCTCGATCCGCCGCCGCAGATCCTCCATGCCGCATGCCCGCGGCACGGAAACCTGAAACCGCGCCTGGAAAATCGGCTCACCGGACATGGCGGCGCTCCGGCACTCCGTTTCCAATTCCTCCACGTTCACACCGGCCTGCGCCAGTGCATGGGCGATCTCGCGCACGATTCCGGGCCGGTCCTGTCCCACCACCTCCAAAATGGCCGGCTGCCCGGTCTGCGCATCCTCCCCGACCTCGTCCCGGTGCACCACGACGCTGAGCCCCTCCCGACCGAGCTCCGCCAGTGCGCGTTCGAGCCCGGCCCGGCGGTCCTCGGGCACGGCCACCCGCAAGATCCCGGCGAACTGCCCGCCCAACCGGGCCATGCGGCTCTCCAGCCAGTTGCCGTCGTGGGACCGCACCACCTCGGCCACCCGATCCACCAGACCGGGGCGGTCCCGACCCAGCACCGTCATCACCAACAGGGCACGCACGCGGCCACTGGTAGGCTGATTTGCCGCTTCTGACAAGGCGACAGTCGTGCCCCGGCCGCTCCCCGGCAGGGAAAACCGCACAGCCGGCCGCAGACGCCCCGCCGGTTCTCAGATGCCCAGGTTGGCCAGGATTTGGCTGATGTGATTGACCGTCTGAACCAGACGCGGATGCGATCCTTCGAAGGATTGCACCGCGGCTTTGAGGCCCTGCAGTGACAGACCCACCAGCTTCGGATCGCGAGTCTTGCGCGTGGCTTCGTACGCCGACATTTGCGCAAACCCCGCAATGCTGCCCGCCGCCTCCTGGTGCGTCCGTGCCAGGCCGTGGACCTCCTGCTTCAACGTCCGGAGCAAATCCAGCAGCTCCCGCCTCCGGTCCTCGTCGAGTCCCTCAGCCCGACTGAGCCGCTCTTCGATCCTGCGCAACGTTTCCTCGATCATGACTCGTTCACCCGCCCTCCCTGTGGCCTTGTGCCCGGCCGCCCGCCAGCCCGGGGGAGCATCCGCCTGCGTGCACCGGCCGGCCGGACCGATCGCTCAAACCTCCGAACCCTCGGGCCCGGCAGCCCGACTCACCAGCAGGCCCAATGAGGCAGTGTAACCATGGATGTGATTCATGGAACCCACCGGACCGATCTCGCCATTGCAGAACAGGCCGGTCAGACCGATCGGGCCCAGTTCCTCCTGAACCATGCGGGCATCGTGATCGGAGACACCGAAGAGCCCTCGTCCCCGCCCGTTGCAGACACAGAGGCATCCCCCATAGACGCGCCGGCCCGCCAACCTCTCGCGCAGGCACTCCAACCGCTCGCGCAGCTCCATGTCCGCCGCGGCGTCGTCGCGGCACTGAAACTGCACGGTCTGTCCCGCACGCGGCAGCGCACCCACCGCCAGCACACCCGAGTTCGGGTCCACGCCCAAAAGATTGCGCACCAAAAAATCGCCCCGCCGGAATTCGTCCCGGTACTCGTCGGCGGCCAGTCCGATGAACAGGTTGCCGCCGAGCCGTTCCTGTTGTTCCACAGGCAGGTTCTCCACGGTGGAAAGCAACACCTCGTAAGCGGGCCGGTTGCCGATCTGGTGAATGAGGTTTTGTTCCACCCGGGTCAACGTCCACGTCTCGCCGATGGGCGTGCAACCCTGCGCCACGGCCGCCATCAGCTCCACCTGGCCGGTCAACGAAACCAACACGCCCCCCTCGTGCAACACCTGCTGGTTCAAAAACAACAGCGTGTTGTCGTGACGGAAATCTGCACCGGCCAAACCTCCCACGACGGGAACACCGGGATAGGCCGCATTCCAGCTTTTGAGCCAGCCGTCCACGTCCATCGTGAGCGGATCCAGAAACGCCAGCCATCCCCGACTCTCCTCCCGCCGCACCCCCGTGTGTGCCTCCCACCAGGCAGGATCGGTGGCCGTCTCCAGATCGGCCTGTTTGACGTGCACGGCGTGCACCGCCCCTTCCGGCAGCGCGTACAGACCCAGCGTGAAGCCGCCGCGGCCCTCGAACTCCTGCGCGCCCGCGATGACCGCGCTGGTGGTGCAGCCGACCAGCACCGGCACACGTGCGTGCAGTTGCAGGATCTCCAGCAACGCTGCAGCCCGATCCGACCACGGCGGCGTGACGAACAACAGCCCCATCGCGGCCGGCTTCCCCAGGCGGTGGCGCAATTCCTCGGCCCACTGGACGATCGCGGCTTCCTCCCAGCGGCCGCCCCACCAACCCGACACAGCATACGATCCGCTCACGCCGGCAACTTACGCCACAGGCATGGGGAAGCAAGCTCCCGCCCCGGGCCGTCCTCCGGCACCGGGACGGCCGCCCGCCACAGCCCGCCAAGCGGCTCGACACACACCGAATCCGTGCCTAGATTGCCCCACGATGCCGGTCAACGGGTCCAATCTGGTTATCGCCGGGCGCACCTTCCGATCGCGCCTGATCCTGGGCACGGGCAAGTTTGCCTCGCCCGAGATCATGCGCGACGCACTGGAGGCCAGCGGCGCCGAAATGGTCACGGTGGCGTTGCGCCGGGCCGATCTCAGCGGCAGGCACGATCCCTTTGCCAACATCCTCGAGTTCATTGATCCCGAGCGCTACCTCATCCTGCCCAACACCAGCGGCGCCCTGAACGCCGAGGAAGCCGTCCGCCTTGCCCGCCTGGCCGCCGCAGCCGGCCTGCCCAAATGGGTCAAACTGGAAATCCATCCCGACCCGCGCTATCTCCTGCCCGACCCCGTCGAAACCCTCCGCGCCGCCGAGATCCTGGTCCGTGAAGGGTTCGTGGTCCTGCCATACATCAACGCCGACCCTGTCCTGGCCAAACGGCTGCAGGAGATCGGCACCGCCACCGTCATGCCATTGGGGTCGCCCATCGGTTCCAATCGCGGCCTCCAAACGCGCGATCAGATCCGCATCATCATCGAGCAGGCAACCGTGCCGGTGGTGGTGGACGCGGGCTTGGGCGCGCCCAGCCATGCCGCCGAGGCCATGGAAATGGGCGCCGACGCGGTGCTGGTGAACACGGCCATTGCGGTGGCCCCGGATCCCTGCGGCATGGCCCGGGCGTTCAAACTGGCCGTCGAAGCCGGGCGACTGGCCTACGAGATCGGCCTGGCCCCGGCCCAGTGGGAGGCCAGCCCCACCAGTCCCCTAACCGCCTTCCTCGGGTGAACCATGGACCGCACACGCCTGAGCCGCGAGCGTGTCCGTGCCCTGCTCCGAACCGCCCGCAAACGGCGCATCCTGGTCGTGGGCGATGTCATGCTCGATCGCTTCATCTGGGGGCACGTCTCACGGATTTCGCCCGAGGCACCCGTGCCCGTGGTCGAGTTCGAACGCGAAAGTTTCATGCCGGGCGGCGCCGCCAACGTGGCACGCAACCTGGCCGCCCTCGGTTGTAGCGTCGAGTTGTTCGGCGCCGTGGGCACAGATGCCGAAGCTCGGCTATTGCAGCGCCTGCTCCGCGACCATCAAATCGGCTGCGACGGCCTGCTCCGCCTGCCCGGCCGTTGCACCAGCCTCAAAACCCGGATCGTCGCACAGAAACAACAGGTCGTCCGTCTCGACCGCGAAAGCAACGGACCACTCCCCCGCCATGCACTCGGCCGAATACACCGCCGGCTGGCCCGCGCCGTGCCCGGGGCTGACGCCGTCATTGTGGCCGACTACGCCAAGGGCCTCATCACCAATGAACTGCTCAACCTCATCAAGCCACTGTGCCGCCGACACGCGGTCTGGTTGAGTCTGGACCCCAAGCCGGTGCACGGACTCGATCTGACCGGCCTGTCGCTGCTGACGCCCAACCGCCGCGAAGCCTTCGAGCTGGCCGGCCTGCGCGATACCCGGCACGCAAGCAACCCCTTGGAAGACGACCCCCTCCAGGAGACCGTCGCTCGTCTGATGGAACGGTTCCAACCGGCGCTTCTGCTGGTCACCTTGGGCGAACAGGGCATGCTCCTGTGCACCCGCCAGGGAGGGCCCGTGCACATTCCCACCGTGGCCCGCGAGGTCTTCGACGTCTCGGGCGCCGGAGACACCGTCATCGCCGCCTTCACCCTGGCGATCGTCGCGGGCGCCAGCCCGGCCGAGGCCGCCGCCCTGGCCAACCACGCCGCCGGCATCGTCGTGGGCAAGTTCGGCACCGCCACCGCTTCGCCCGAGGAAATCCTCGCCAGTTTTCCACCGACCTGAAAACCGGTCGCCGCCGCAGGTTGGAATCCCATGTCCCACACTAAAATCACTCCCGATCACATCCGGGCCATGAAACTTAGGGGCGAACGCATCGCCGCCCTGACGACCTACGATTACCCCATGACCCGCCTGTTGGACGAGGCGGGCATCCCCCTGCTGCTGGTCGGCGATTCGCTCGGCATGGTCGTGCTTGGGCTGCCCGACACCACCGGCGTGACCCTCGAAGACATGGAACACCACGTCCGCGCCGCTGCCCGTGCACGGCCCCGTGCCCTGCTGGTCGCGGATCTGCCCGCCCACTCCTACGACACGCCCGAGCAGGCCCTGGCCAGCGCCCGGCGCCTCCTGTCCGCCGGCGCCGAGGCCGTCAAGGCCGAAGGCGGTCGGGACATCCTGCCCCAGGTCCGTGCCATCGTCGGCGCCGGCATCCCTTACCTCGGACACCTCGGCATGTTGCCGCAATCCGTCCATCTCGAGGGCGGTTACCACATCAAGGGACGCACCGAGACCGAGCGGCAACGGCTGCTGGCCGATGCCGAGGCACTGGCCGCGGCGGGTGCCTTCGCCATCGTGCTGGAGCTGGTCACCCGCACCGTCGCGGCCGAAATCACCCGGCGCCTCCCCATCCCCACCATCGGCATCGGTTCCGGACCCGATTGCGACGGACAGATCCTCGTCACACACGATCTGATGGGGCTCCTGCCATGGGTCCGGCTCCGGCACGCCCGGCCCCTGGCCGAACTGGGGAGGCTGATGACCGAGACAGCCCGACAGTGGCGGCAACAGATTCAACACCCGCCTTCCTCACCTGCGGCGCCCGCACAACCATGAACCCGCTCCGGCCGAAGAGCTGGTGTGCGTTCTGCCTGCTGGTGGCAGGCCTGATGCTCGGCCCGGGCTGTGCCAACCGGCCCGCCGCTTCCCCACCCGCCACCGCCGCAAGCAACGCCGGCCCGGTCCTGCCCGATCTCCAGCAACCGCTCGTCTGGATCGTCGGCCCGGTACGGTGGCCGGTCGTGGACTGGCGCCGGGACCTGACCCTGGCCCGGGCCATCCTCGAGGCCGAGTACCTGCCCGCCACCGATCCCCGGCAGATCCTCATCCGCCGCGGCACGCTGACCATCCCCGTCGAACCGGCGCGCCTGTTGAACGGCGAGGACTGGGCCCTGCTGCCCGGTGACCGCATCGAAATCGTGCCGTGAACCCCGCCCTGTCCAGTTCCCCGCTTGACTTGCGCCCGGCTTCCTCCCGGCAGGCCGCGGCGGCTGCCCTGCGCAAGTACCGCCAGGTCGTGGCCCTGGGCATCCAGAATCACCTGGCCTACCGGTTCAACTTCCTGGCCCGGGTGCTCTTCAGCCTCATCCCGCTCACGGCCCTGCTCATGCTCTGGCGCACGATCTACGCCGGCCAGCCCGAGGGCGACACCGTCAGCGGTTACACCCTCCCCCAGATGCTCGCCTATTACCTCGTGGCAGCCTGGGTCAACGCCCTCACCGCCGTCACCGAGGACGACTGGCAAATCGCAGCCGACATCCGCGACGGCAACATCAATCACCTCCTGGCCAAGCCGCTCGATTACCTGGGGTATCGTCTCTGCCTCTTCTTTTCCGGCCGGATCATCTACGCAGGCGTCGCGCTGTTGCCGTTGATCCTTTACGTGTGGCTGGCCGGCGTGCCGGTGCACGTGCCCACGAACCCGGCGACTTGGATCTGTTTCCTGGTCTCGCTGGTGCTGACCGCGTTGTTGCAGTTCTTCATTTCGTTTGCGCTGGCCATGCTGGCCTTCTGGGTGCTCGAGGTCTCCACCTTCATCTTCATCGTGTATGCCTTCGAGTACATCGCCAGCGGCCATCTGTTCCCACTGGACATCCTGCCGGAAACGCTCCGGCGCCTGCTGCCCTGGACCCCCTTCCCTTATGAGCTCTATTTCCCGGTGAGCATCTACCTGGAAAAAACCACCGGACCGGATCTCTGGCAGGGCCTGGCCCTCCAGACCGGCTGGGTGGCGGCGGGCTGGGCGCTGGCCCGGTGGGCCTGGCACCGCGGCCTGCGCCGCTACGGCGCCGTGGGAGGCTGAACGATGGAACGACCCGCTCCACACGCCCCTGCGTCAGGCTCGACCCTCCCGTCCCACACGGGCTGGTTGCGACGCCATCTCCGCGTTTATGCCGCTCTGTGGCGCAATGCCGTCACGCGCGAGATGACCTTCAAGACCAATTTCCTCCTCTGGATCGTGGTCGAGCTGTTGTGGTTCGCGCTCCAGCTCTGTTTCATCGGCGTGCTGTACCTCCACACCGAATCCATCGGCACCTGGACGAAGTGGCAGGTCGTCCTGCTGGTGGGCACCAGCCATTTCATCCAAGAGATCTTCCAAGCCTTTTTCCTCATCAACTGCGCCAACCTCAGCGAGCTGGTTCGCACGGGCAAACTGGATTTCCTCCTGCTTCTGCCCGCCAACTCGCGCTTTCTCGTTTCGCTGCGGCAGGTGGACCTTGGCAGCTTCGTCAACGCTGCCACGGCCCTGGTGGTGATGGGTTACGCGGTCCATCAGCTCGGGCTGGAGCTCACCGCGGGACGGTTGCTGGCCTTTTCGGCGCTCTGCCTGTGCGGAATCCTGGTCCATTACTCGCTGATGTTTTTGCTGGCGTCCGTCAGTTTTTGGACCGTCAAGGCCCAGGGCATTGTCTGGGGGTACTACAACCTGTTCCAGTTGGCGCGCATGCCGGACGAGGCCTTCCGGGGCCTGTTCCGTGTGGTGTTCACATTTGTGTTTCCCGTCCTGTTGGTGACGAACGTGCCGGTGCGGGTGCTGGCTGAAAAACTCGACTCGCCATTCTGGCCGTGCCTGCTGGTCCTGTTGGCGGCCGGCTGTCTGGCGGTCTCGGAATGGGGCTGGCGCATTTCACTGCGCCGGTACACCAGCGCTAGTTCCTGAGGGGGCAACCCCGGAGGGACGCCGTCCCGGACCGGACTTCAGACTCGGCCACGCTGACGGCACGCCTCGTAAAGAAACACCGCCGAGGCGCTGCCCACGTTCAGCGAGTCCACCTCCGGCGGCATGGGAATCGCCACCATCTCGTCGCACACGGCCACGGTGGCGTCGGTCAGCCCGCTGCCCTCGCTGCCGAAGACCACACAACAATCGCCGCGCAGGTCGGCCCGCGAAAGGGGCGTGGCCTCCGGCCGTGGATGCGCCGCCACGCAACGGATCCCGTGCGCCTGCAACTCCCGCAGCGTGTGCGTCAGCCGGACCGCCTCCACCACCGGCATGCGAAAGATCGTGCCCATCGAGGTCCGCACCGCCCGGCGCAGCCAGGGGCTGCTGGACGTCTCCCCCACCACCAGCGCCTGCACACCGAAGGCGGCGCTGTTCCGCACCAGCACCCCCACATTTTCCGCGTTCGACAGCCCCTCGATCGCCACCCACAACCGCGGCCGGGCCGATCCCGCCAGCAATTCCTCCAGGGGCCGCGGCGGCGGGATGCGGGCCACCGCCAGCACGCCCTGGTACATCGTGAAACCGGTCAGGGTCTCCAACAGCGACTTTTCGCCCACGAATACCCGAATCCTCTCCCGCCGGGCCTCAAGCTGCGGCGCCAGGATCTCCAGCCACTTGGGCGGCAGCAGCATGGACACGATCTCCAGATCCGATTCCAACAGCCGCCGCACCACCTTCTCGCCCTCGGCCACAAACAGGTTCATCGCCCGGTGCGTGGCGTCCCAACGCATGGTCCGGTAGGGTCGCAGCTCCGGCCGGTCAAAGTCCGTGATCCGCTCCACCTCGTACATGGCCGATCACCCTCGGTCGAGCCCGTCAGCGGCAGTCGGACCCGGCTCGACCCGTTCCAGCCGGGCATGACGAAACTGATCGTCGCAGGTCAGCACGAATCGCCCGCAGATCCCCTCCGGTGTGAGGAATCGCTGCAACAACCGGGCCGGAAACTCCACCACCAGCCCCTCCCGCGACCGGGCCCGCACGGTTTGCACCTCGCCCCGGTAGTAGGGAAGAAACTCTTCCGGGGTCAGCCGCAGGTCGAAGGTAAACCGTGGCATGGCCTGCGCGTGCCCTTCACAACGTCAGCGTGGGGGCGGGCCGGTCCTGCGCCGTCACCGTCACCTGCACGTGCCGGGCACCCAGCCGTTCGATTCGTTGCTGAATCGCCGCCAGCGCCAGCTCCGGCCGGTTGCAGTCCCGGCTCAAATGCGCCAGGTACAGTTGTTGCAGCTCCTCGCTGACGATCTGTTCGAACCCGTCCGCCGCCGCCTCGTTGGAAAGATGCCCGTGCCGGCTGAGGATCCGTTGCTTCAAACTCCACGGCCGGTGCGGGCACTCCTGCAGCATCCGCACGTCGTGGTTGGTCTCCAGCACCAGCACACGCGCCTTGCGCACGCGCTCGCCCACCAACCGCGTGAAATGCCCCAGGTCCGTCGCAAACGCCACGCTGCCCGAGGCCGTCCGCAACACAAACCCCACCGGATCCTGTGCATCGTGCGGCAGACTGAAACTCTCCACCACCACGTCCCCAACCTCAAAGGTCGCCCCCGTGGTGAACAACCGAAAATCGAACGACATGTCGTGGTACCGCACGATCTCCTCGGCCGTGGCACGGTTGCAGTACACCGGCAGGCCCAGTTTCCCCGCAAGCCCGGCCAAACCCGCGATGTGATCGCTGTGCTCGTGCGTCACCAGGATCCCGTGCAACGTCTCCGGTGAACGACCGATCTGCGCCAGACGCAGCCGGATCTGGCGCGGGGAAAACCCGGCGTCAATCAACAGCCGGGTCTCCTCCGTCTCCAAATACGCGCAGTTCCCGCCCGACCCACTGCCCAGAATCGTCAGTCGCACAGCCACGCCGTGACAGTAGGAACGCCCACCCAGCCGCGCAAACGTTTTGTCGCATCCCGCAGTCCCGGCCACCCCGGCAGCCGGGCTCGCCACCCGCTCCGGCACCACACGCCGATCCCGGCCCGCGCCGACCGCACCGCCCGCACTTCTGGGCCGGTCTGGCGTCACCGCGTAGTCCGCCGATTTCGGTGCTTTACCGTCAGCCGGGCCGGGCGTATCCATGAAGCGACCGGCTGCGGAGCTGTTGACTCCGAGCCGCGGGGGACCGGAACAGCGGCAGGCGACCGTGTCCCGCGGGGTCGGGCGACCGCACCGGGCCGGCGCGGAAATCACCATGATTGCATTGCGCACGCCCTTGACCGAGGAACAGGTTCGCGCCCTGCGTGTCGGGGACGAAGTCTCACTGACCGGCATCGTCTACACCGGCCGCGACGCGGTCCACAAATACCTCCACGAAGGGGGCAGCCTCCCCGAAGGTGTGAACCTCCAAGGTGGTGTGCTGTATCACTGTGGCCCGGTGATGCTGCGCGAGCCCGACGGGTCCTGGCGGTGTGCCGCCGCCGGGCCCACCACTTCCATTCGCGAGGAACCTTACCAGGCGGACATCATCCGGAAGTTCGGCATCCGCGCCGTGATCGGCAAGGGGGGCATGGGCCCCCGGACCCTGGCCGCCTGCAAGGAATGCGGCGCCGTTTACCTCCATGCCGTCGGCGGGGCCGCCCAGGTGCTGGCCGAACGCGTCCGCCGCGTGCGCGACGTGTATTTCCTCGAGCAATTCGGCGCGCCCGAAGCCATCTGGGTTCTGGAGGTGGAAGATTTCCCCGCCGTGGTCACCATGGACGCCCACGGTCGGTCCCTCCACGATGAAATCTACGAACGCAGCCGGGCCGAACTGCTGAAGCGTTTGTAAACGGCCGCGCTCTCCTACCGGGGAACCGATCCGACCCGCCGGAGAGACCCCCGAAGCCCGCCACCCCGCCGCCGGCTTCGCCGGCCGCTGGCCGCAAGGTGCGGGTCCTGCCTTGCCGTTACCATCCCACCGGTTGCCCGGCATTCTCCCGGCGCAGGAACTCCCACAGCGGCGCGTAATAGTCGAGCATCGGCCGGGCCGAAAGGTCCTGGCCCGTTGCCTCCCGGATCAGGTCGCGCCAGTCGCGCGTGGCGCCGGCCCGCATGATCCGGAGCAGAAAACGCCCCACCTCCGGCCTTCCGTAAAAATCCGTCTGACGCGGGTCCTGCCCCAGTTCCCGCGCCAGGTGCATGTGCAACTGGTACTTGATCAGGAAGGCGTGGGCGTATTTATAGTACTCGGCCGGGTCATCGTTGATGTGGGTCTTGGTGGCCGCGTCGCAGTACTCCTCGCCCCGGGGCGCCGGCGGGGCGATGCCCTGGTATTTTTCCACGTACTCCCACCAACGGCGGTTCAATTGGTCGGCCGGCAGGTCCAGCTCGTAAAAATCGTGTTCCCACGAGGCCATCACCCCGGCCGCCCATGGGATGAACACGACCTGTTCGAGGGCCGCCTGCAACAGCCAGCGCAGGTCCTGCGGGTCCAGTCCCTCGGGCCAAAGACCCAGCCGTTTCAGGTAGGGCGGCTGCACCGTCGGCGTGGCCAGCGTCTCGGCCATGGCCTCGTGCATGGCCGGGCTGGCACCCCGCCGCAGCACCACCGGCACCTCCGGACGGTCATAGGCCAGGAAGTAAAACACGTGTCCCATTTCATGATGCGCTGTGGCGAACCACGCAAAGTTGGGCTTCACGTTCATGAGCGACCGCACGTCGCCCTGCAGGTCCATGTCCCAAGCGGACGCGTGGGTGTTCTTTTTGCGGGGACTGTCGGCGGGCAGCTCGTACAGGTCGGACAATTCCCAGAAACTTTCCGGTACCTTGGGCAGGCCCAACGACTCGCCGTAGGCCACAGCCTGACGCACCAGCCACTCGGCCGACCGGTCCCGAAAGCAAGAGTCCAAGTCCAGTCCCTCCACCAGCCCGGGCCATTCCTGCCCCCAACGATTCGGCAACCAATGTGCCGGAATCAGCCGCGGGACCGGTTGACCGTAACGCTGCGCCAACCGGCGCCGCGCCCAGGCATGCAACTGCTCATAAAGCGGCCGGATCTCCTGCACCAGGCGCTCGTGAAACGCGCGCAACTCCGGCACGGTCATCCCGAAATGCGCCGCTCGCAATGCGTAGTACGAGCTGTATCCCATCTCGCGCGCCAGGCGGTTCCGCAGATCCCGCAGGCGCAGCAGCCCCTCCTTCAACGCCACGCCCGATTCCTTGCTCGCCTCCCAGACGGCCAGGCGCTCGGCCAGGTTCGTACTGGTCAGCAGGAGGTCATCAATCTGGTTGACGGTGATCCGTTCCGCGCGGTCGCTGCCGGGCCGCCTCCACCGGAATTCGAATCCGTCCAACGTCGCACTCTGGTGCGCCTCGGCCGCCACCCGTTCCTTCACCACGTCCGGCAGCGTCCCCGGACACTCCGCAGCCAAGCGCTGGATCATCTCCAGTTGACGGCGCACCAGATCGTCGCCGGCCGGCACCGAGGACAACAGCTCCCGGCACTCCTCCACCACCCAGGGACTCCCCACAAAAGCGGCCAGGGCCGCGTCCGCCCCCACACGCCGGCCCGTGTGTTCCGGGCGTACGTCCGTGGCCGCCAGCCATTGCGCTTCCTGCGCCACCAGGTACAGCCGTTGATAGGTCGCGTTGTAAAACTCCAGAAACGCCCGCGCCCGGGCCGACGCGGTTTCCGCACCCCCCGTGTTCATGACACCGGCCATCATCGCCAGGATCAAACCAGCGCAAGCCAACCTCGTCTGCATCGAACGCGAAGGTAGACGCCGCCCCTGTCGCCAACAAATCCGAAATCGCACCCCGGGCGTGCCTGCGCTAGCTTGAACCCTGCATGGCGGACATCGTCCTGGCCGCGCTCAACGCCAAGTACATCCACCCGGCCTTCGGTCTGCGCTATCTGAAGGCCAACCTGGGGGATTTGCGCGACCGCACCGTCCTGCTGGAGTTCGATCTGAACCGCCGGCCCGTGGACATCGTGGAGGCCATCCTCGAACACCGGCCCCGCGTCGTCGGCATCGGCGTCTACATCTGGAACGCCACCCTGGCCACCGAGGTCGTTCAACTCCTCAAAACCCTCCGGCCCGCCGTCAAGGTCGTTCTCGGTGGACCCGAAGTCAGCTATGAAACCGACCAGCAACTCATCGCGCGCCGGGCCGACCACGTCATCTGTGGCGAGGCCGACCTGGCGTTCCCACGGCTCGCCCGTCACCTGCTCGATGGCCAGCGCCCCCCGCACATCCTGTCAGCGCCCCTGCCCGCCCTTCACGAGGTCGCCCTCCCCTACGAGGAATACACCGACGAGGACCTGGCCCATCGCATCCTCTACGTCGAGGCGTCCCGCGGCTGCCCGTTCTCATGTGAATTCTGCCTTTCCTCCCTCGACATCCCGGTCCGGACCTTCCCCCTCCAACCCTTCCTGGCGGCCCTGCAGCGGCTCATGGATCGCGGCGCCCGCCACTTCAAATTCGTCGACCGCACCTTCAACCTGAACCTCGCCGTCGCCCGCGCCATTCTGGAGTTCCTTCTCCATCGTCACCGCGAGGGACGCTTCTATCACTTCGAAATGATCCCCGACCGGCTCCCGCATGAACTGCGCGAAATCATCCGGCAGTTTCCACCCGGCACCCTCCAGTTCGAGGTCGGCATCCAGACATTCAACCCCGAGGTGGCCGCCCGGATCTCGCGCCGCCAGAATTACGCGCGCCTCGAAGAAAACCTTCACTGGCTGCGCGAACACACCGGCGTGCACATCCACGCCGACCTCATCGCCGGCCTGCCGGGCGAATCGGTCGAGAGTTTCGCCGCAGGGTTTGATCGCCTCGTCGCCCTCCGCCCTCACGAAATCCAGTTCGGCATCCTCAAACGCCTCCGCGGCACCCCCATCGTCCGACACGACGCCGAATGGGGCATGATCTACAACCCGCTTCCCCCGTACGAAATCCTGGAGAACCGACTGATCGACTTCCCCACCATGCAGCGACTCCGGCGGTTCTCACGCTACTGGGACCTCGTCGCCAACAGCGGTCATTTCCTCGAAACCACACCCCTGCTCTGGGCGCCCAACCGGTCCCCTTTCCACTCCTTCCTGGAGTGGAGCGACTGGCTCTTCGCCCGCGCCCGGCGCACCGACGCCATCGCCCTGCCGCGACTGGCCGAGTGGCTTTTCGAATACCTCACCCGGGTCCGGGGCCACGACCCCCACGAGGTGGCCGCCACGCTGGCCCGCGACTTCGCCCGCGGCGGCCATCGCGACCCGCCACCCTCGGTTCGTCCCTACGTCTGCGGCCCCTCCCCCGCAGCCACCGCACCCGGCACGGCCGCACCCAACGCCCGCCGCCAAGCGCTGCACAGCAGCCGCGACCGATCCCACTCACCAGCCTCACCGACCCGGACAACCGTCTCCGAGCCGGGCGCAGACAAAGGAGACCATGCCTGATGGCCGGCCGGGCCGGCGCCCCCCCGCCAACGACCGCGAAAAACACACCTTGCCGAACCCGCCCCAATGACGATAGTGAAGACGGGGCCGGGCGGTTCGATTCCACCCGCGGCCCCGGCGGGCGGCCCTTGACCGGACACTACCGGACAGACGCCGCATCCGGCCCCGCCCGGCGGATGGTCTTGCCCGGGCAGGCCGCCGACAACGACCGGCCCCAAGGGCCAACCAGGTGCGCCCGTAGCTCAGCTGGATAGAGCATCTGCCTTCTAAGCAGGTGGTCGCAGGTTCGAATCCTGCCGGGCGCGCCATTCTTTTGCCCCCGGCCGGGGCCGGACTCGCTACCTATCCGCAGAGTTTGCGGCGGTGGGTGCAGCGCCACGCATCCCCATCGGCAGAACCAATCCTCGTACCATCCGAATTCATACACCGAACGTCAGCCAAACGATCCGCGCGTCCCATGCCCAAGGTGGAGGAGAATCGGTAACCGACGTGGAGCCACGTCGGCCGGATGACGGGCCGTCAACCTTGGCCGAACTCGAACCGGGGGCAGTCGGGGCGTCGATCGTCCGGGCTGCCCTTGCTTTTCCGGCGGGCGTGGGAGCGCAGGCAGTACCCGCGTCGCCGGCCGGCTAAAGTGAGCTTATTTGCCTGTCCCCAGCCAAACAACGCCGAGATGTACCCTCCGAGTGTCTGGCGGAGGCGGTTCGGGACCTTCTGGGTGCCGGATCCGGAGACGGATCCACGGGATTGGGGCCAATCAGACGAGAACTCCCGTGAGGCGATCACCCTGCGGGACCTCGAGGAGGCATTCGGTGAGGATGCGGAACTGCGCTCCGGAGAGCTGGTGAAGCGGCTCCGCAAGGTCTCCGGAGCTGCTGAGTCCACCTGCTGGCGGGCGATAGGTGAGGACGGATACCTCCGCCACCGGTTGATCCGGACCGCCCACGGCCGGCTGAAACTCCGGGATCCGCGAGAACAAGGCCCTCAGACGGCTCCAGGAGCGGCCGATGGCGGCCGGGGAAGTATGAGTGCCGCCGGGCCTGAAAACGCGTCCCAGGGCCAAATGCGACTCAAGAATGGCCAAATGACCGTTTGAGCCGCCCAGAACCATGGGGCGGAACCTGGTCCGGAGCAGTCTGGGCGTCTGGCCCGTTCGGTGTTCGGGTCTGTAGATGGCAGTTGAAAGGCGGACACCGACAGACGAAAATGTCGGCGTGAAACGATTGAGCAAGAGGCAGGCCGTCAGAGAGCCGAGCATCCTGACCCGGCTGGAACCCGGCGAATCCATCGAGCTGTGGGACAGACACGGGGCGCTGATCGTCCAACGCAAAAAGAAGTCGATCCGCACCAACGAACAGAGGCGTGCGGTCGTGCACAAGCTCACGGCTCATTGGCCACCGTTTAACGTGCTGGATCTGCTGGACCGGTGATTTACCCTGACACTTCCTTTATCGTGTCGTTGTTCGCAGAGCGCGAACGCTTGCACACCACATCTGACGAGTTTTATTCGGCGCGGTTGAACGAGGTGTGGGTTTCCTGGCCGTGGAGTCTGTTTGAGACACGAAACACTCTTCGCAAACTGGATCGGCCAGAAGCCGAACGGCTCATCGCGGAAATCCGCAGGGAACATGAGGCCGGGCCTTTTCAGATGGAAGTCCCCAGTTGGGACAAGGTGATGGAAGCTTGCGAAGAGGTGTCCATTAGGTTCAGCGGTCGCATCCAGTGCAAGTCAGCCGACATGCTGCACGTCGGATTCGCCCTGCTCATCCTGCCGGATTTGTTCGTGACCCTGGACGCCAGGCAGGCACGATTGGCGCGTGCTGCAGGACTCGACGTCGTGCTGATCGAGTCAGAAGACCCGCCCACGCAGCCGGTGGCCGCTTAGGCGGTTGTAACTGACGAACTCCCCCAACCGCAACTGCCGGACCTCCTCGGGGTCTCCGCCGAGTTCGCGCACCCTGGCCAGCGCCAGCGGCTCCTGGAGGCGGAAGCAGACGAGTTCGGTGGATTGCCCCGTGATGCTGGCGTGCAGCTTGTGCGGGAGCTGTGTGCACGTGACAAGCTCGAGATGTTCCTCCCGGCCCGTCTGGGCGACCAGGGCGAACTCCCGCGGGATGCTGTTCGGGCTGCACCACTGCCAAACCTCGTCCACCAGGAACAGCTTTTTGCCGGGGCCGCGCCTCGAGGCGTCGTAGGCCCACTGGCAGAACCACCGGAAGGCTGCGGCTGTGTCCCCTGGAAACATGCGGTGCGGGTTGAAGACCACCCAGCGGGTCTGCAGGGCCAGCTCGACCTCCCTGGCTGTGCATGCCGGGCGGATGCCCAGGCGTGTCGCCGCGCGGCCCAAGTCGTCGAATATGAACCGTGCCGCCGCCGGGCAGGCTCGCAGGTAGCGGAGGGCGAATGTGGTCTTCCCACTGCCGGTCATGCCCACGATCAGGGTCAGGCTCGGCGGGAGGCGATAGTCACCCATTTTCGGCTGCGGCCTGGGCGGCTCGATGGGCAGCGATCAACTCGTTCAACCTCGCGGACAGCCTCCGATCCTATTGCACGAGGATGATGATCCCGCTGAGCACCGCCACTTCATCTTCCCACTCGAACGAAAGGCCGGCCTTGTTGAGATGCGCACGTGCCGGAATCCGGGTCGCTTTTGCCTTTCGTCCCGGCAGGTTCCGACCCTACATTGCGGCGCCGTGTCCGACGTGTTTGAGCGACCCATTGATGCTTCGACCCGGTACTGCGCCGTGTTCGGTTTCCCGATCCGGCACTCGGCCTCGCCCGCCATGCACAATGCCGGGTTGGCCGCACTGAAACTGAACTGGCGTTACCTCGCCTTTCCCGTACCGCCGGATCAGTTGCGCGAAGCCCTTGCCGGCGCCGCCGCCATGCGTTTCGTCGGTGTGAACCTCACCGTGCCCCATAAATTGCTGGCAGTGGAGCTGATGGACCTGCTGGACGATTCGGCCCGCACGTGGGGCGCGGTCAACACCGTCCGATTCGAAGGTCTCCGGGCCGATGGCACGTGGCAACCCATCGGGCGATGGTCCGACTCCGAGGAACCCGCGCGCGTGCGGATGCACGGATTCAACACGGACGCCGACGCACTCGTCCGTGCCTTGGAAGAAGACCTGGCATGGACACCGCGCAATCGGTCGGTCCTCCTACTGGGTGCCGGCGGAGCCGGCCGCGTGGCGGCACTCAAACTGGCGGCCTCGGGAGTGAAACGGTTGTACCTGGTGAATCGCACCGCCGAGAAGGCGCGGGCCGTGGCCGAGGAAATCCGCGCACGTTATCCCTACTGCGAGGTCGTCCTCGATTACCCCGACGGGCCGGTGGATCTCTTGCTCAACGCCACCTCGCTGGGGCTGCGGCCCGACGATCCCTTGCCGCTCGATACCCGCCGGTTCCCGCTGGAGCGGGCCGGGGCGGTCTACGACATGATCTATCGCCCCGCCGAGACGCCGCTCCTGCGCGCCGCCCGTTGCGCGGGTCGGCTCGCCGCCAACGGGGTGGGCATGCTGCTGCACCAGGGCACCCGCGCCCTGGAAATCTGGAGCGGCCAACCCGCGCCCGTCCCCGTCATGCGCCGGGCCCTGGAACTGCACCTCCATGAGTCTTGACGCCCCGTTCCATCGCGAATACTGGCCGGGCCCGGAGGCGCCGCTGTGGGCGTTGGTCGCTTTCGTGTTCGGCACGGCCGTGGGCAGTTTTCTCAACGTCTGCATTTATCGGATGCCGCGAGGGCTGAGCCTGGTGTCGCCGCCCTCTCACTGTCCCCATTGCCGGTACCGAATCCCGTGGTACCTGAACATTCCGCTGGTCACGTGGGTGATGTTGCGCGGTCGCTGCCAGAACTGCGGCGCGCCCATTCCGGCCCGATATTTCTGGGTGGAACTGCTCACCGGGCTCTGGTTCCTGGCCGTCTGGCTGGTGCACGGGCCGGTTGCCCCCGCCGTGGCGGTGGTTTACGCCCTGTTCGGCGCCGCGTTGATTGCCGCCTCCTTCATTGATTTCGAGCACTACATCATTCCGGACGAAATCACGCTCGGAGGGGTGGGGGCCGGCATGGCGGTTGCCTTTTTCCTGCCCGAACTGCACGCGCAACACACCGTGGGGGCCGGCCTGCGCGAAGCCATGTTGGGAGCCGGCGCGGGCGCCGCGCTCATGTACGGCGTGCTGCGGATGGGCAAACTGTTGTTCGGGCGACAGCGGGTGGCCCTCCGCGGCCTCACCCACATCGTGTTTTCCGAAACAGCCCTTCATCTGCCGGATCGCCAGATCCCGTACGAGGAGATCTTCTATCGTGCCAGCGACACCATCCGGTTCCACGCACAGCGGCTGGAACTGGTGGACCGGTGTTACCGGGACGTGGAGGTGCGACTCTGCCCGGAACGACTCCGCATCGGCGAGGAGGTCCTCGACCCTGCCACGGTGGTGCACATGGAGGCATGGACCGATCAATTGATCCTGCCACGCGAAGCCATGGGATTGGGCGACGTGAAATTCATGGCTGCCATCGGCGCGTTCCTCGGCTGGCCCGCCGTGCTGTTCACGCTCATGGTCAGTTCGTTGATCGGCTCGGTGGTGGGCGTCACGGCCATCGCACTGCGGCGGCGGGAATGGTCCAGCCGCATGCCGTACGGTCCCTATCTGGCCATGGCAGCCGCGCTCTGGATGTTGGGCGGCCGGGAGTGGGTCACACGCTGGTGGTACGGAGCTTGAAGCGGGCCCGAAACCGCCCGCGCTCCCCGTCCCCGGGAACGGAGGGCCACAGGCGGACCGTTCAAGCGGACCGTGCAGGGTTCCCCATCCGCCGGATCATCCGTGGATCACCAGTTCGATGTTCTCCGGCAGATGCCGCGCCACCTCGTTCACCACGTCGCCCTTGAACAGCTGGGCCAGCGTACGCCGGTGGCGCGCGCCCAGGATCAGCATGTCCACCCCGATCGTGGCCGCCAGATCCAGGATCGTGGCCGCCGGATTGTCGCTGACCGCGTACAGCGGCACGACGCGCACCCCGATCGGTTGGGCCTGCGCCAACACGGCGGTCATGATGCGTGCCGCGTCGGGATCGTCCTGCCAGCGTGCTTTCTCGGGCAGGCTTACCCGCCCGGGCGGAGCCACGGCGATCTCCTTCACATACAGGACATAGAGATTGGCCTGGCGAAACCGCGCCTCCTCCAGGGCAAAGCGCAGCACCCGCGTCAATCCGCGCGCCGCCACCATGAGGTTCTGTCCCGGATTCAACTTCAGTTCGAACCCGGGCACCTCCTCGGGCGCCACCATCGCCGCCACCGGCTCGGCCACCACCACCGTGCGCAAACCCGCCCGCCGTTGCGCCCAGAAACGCAGGCTCAACCCGAAGCCCACCACGCACACGGCAAAAAACAGGGCGTCCGGTTTGGTCTTGGCTATGGTGAGCTCGGCGGCAAACAGCACCAGAAAGGCAAACCCCATCACCGCCCGTTCATACCAGCGCAGCTCCAGGCGCCGGTTGAACGTGCACGACCCCAGATTCACCGCGATGGCGCCCACCACGCCGATGGCGTACAACCCCGCCAGCATCTCCAGGTCCGTGGCCACCGCCGTCGTGGCCAGCGGCAGCAACATCGCCAGAAGCAACGGCAGCCACGGCACCCCGTGCCGGTTCAGCCGCGTGAATGCGCGCGGCATCTCGCCGTCGCGGGCCATCATGTAAAACAACCCGATCAACGCCCCGATGGCCGTGTTTACCGCACTGACCAGGAGCAGACCCACCACCAGGCCCACCAACACCCCAAACACCCGACCGACCCACGGGCCGAACCACAACCCCGCATAATGCTCGCCCAGGAACCGCACCATGTCCTCCCATCGCTCCTTCATCACGGGCGCCATCTCGGGCGGCAGCGAGAGCATCGCCCACCCCAACAACACCGTGGCCAGCACCACCTCCAGGGCCACAACGGCAATGGCCCGCCGGGCCGTGCCCGCCACCCGCGGGCGTTCCGGCGTGGAATCCGGATCCAGCTTCATCACGCCGGTGAGATTGGCGATGGCCTCCACGCCGCTGAGGGCCAGAATGATCCCCACGAACGCCACCCAGTTGTGCAGGAACGTGTCGTGGGTGGGCTCCAAATACGCCGTGGTCAGCCGCGGTGCACTCAGCAGGATGATCACCACCACCACGACCACCATCGGCACGGCCAGGAACGCCGCCAGACTGCCGGTGTGTTTGGGGCCGAAGAAATTCACCGCGCCGATCAGCCCGATCACCACCATCGTGCCGTAGCGCACCCACTCGGCAGGAAGTCCGAAGTAGGTGACCGCGGCCCAACCGCTCAGGGCGGCGGTCACCGTCATGTTGGCCACCAGCAACAGCGCGCCCATCACCGCCAGAAACCGGCTCTGATGCCGCGCCGCCGAGTACACGCCGCCCCCGTCCGGGAACTCGCGGCAGACCACCGTGTAGCAGTAACCGACCCACGCCGCCAGAAGGCAGACCGCCACGATCAACGGCAGGGCGGCGTATCCGGCCGCCACGAACGCCAGACCAATGACGTACGCCTTGCTGGTCCCCCAGTCCCCGTAAAGCAACGCCGCCGCACGTCGCCAGTCCAGGTTCCGGGGCCGATGCAAAAGTCCGGACTCGTTCATGCCAGACAGAAGTTCCGGTCGGGTCCCATTCTGAAAGACTTCGAACGCGGGCGGGCCCTGCCGGCACGACACACGCCCCGGTTCGAGGGCGCGCATCCCCGCCGGCACCGATCAGCGCGAAGCCGCGCGCCGGACCAGGCGCTCCCGCGTGGCCGCCTGCAGGGCCTCCAATTCGGGCCGCAGCCGTTCCAGGTCCCGCCGATCCATTCGGTCAATGAACAAGATCCCCTGCAGATGGTCGTACTCATGTTGCACGACCCGGGCCAGCAACCCGCCGCAGCGGAATTGCAGGGGACGCCCCTCGCCGTCCAGGGCCCGGACACCGATCCGCTCCGGCCGGACGATCTCCGCATAGATCTCGGGAAAACTCAGGCACCCTTCCGGGCCGGGCACGGGCGGTCCCAGCGGCTCGATCTCCGGATTGATCAACACCAGCGGCATCAACACGGTGGGATCCGCCGGCTGACCGTCCAGCTCGAGCGTGGAGGGGCGGTCTTCCACTCCGCGAATGTCAATCACCGTCAGTTGCAAGGCGTGGCCCACCTGCTGTGCCGCCAACCCGATCCCATGCGCGGCGTACATGGTCTCGAACATGTCGGCGATCAACCGGCGCAACTCCGGGGTCACGGCTTCGATGCGCGCCCCTTTGCGCCGCAGGATCGGATCCCCGTATTGAACGACCTCCAGGACCATGCGCCTCCTTCAGAATCGGTAGGGGCCGGTGGGTCCCTCCGGCCAGTTGCGCAACGCGCGGATCAGATCGTCCACGCAGGGGCTCTGGGCCTTGATCACGTAATAACCGCTGGTGGTGACCCCCGTCATCAAAGCCAGGTCATCGTCGAACCCGAGCAGTTTCCCCAGGCAGAAACCGGAGTTGAAATGGTCCCCGGCCCCCGTGGTCAGCCGCGGGACCGTGGTGTAGAGCCCGTCCACCAGGCTGAGCCGCCCCTCGCTCACCGCCAGCGCATACGCCACCGGATGCACCACCAGCGTGTGCACCGGCACCCGCTGGTGAATCTCCCGCGCCAGCGCCGCCACCGCCGCGCGCGACCCGTCGCCCCTTTCCAACCCGAAGACCCGCGCGACTTCGTAGGCCTCCTTTTCGTTCAACCCGAGAATCACGCGGAAGTAGCGGCTGAATTCCAGGATCAGATCCAACGCGCGCCGGATGTCCTCCGAGGTGCGCTTCTCGGGATCGGCCAGGTCGAAAAACAGCGTGCGCCGGGGCCCGGAAGCGGGCAACCCGGGGCAGATCTCCCGCAAGACCGCCGCCCAGATGTCACTCATGTAGGGCAACATCGTCCAGTTCACAAACGCCACCAGGTCGGCGGTGGCCATTTGCTCCGCCAGACGATCCCGCCCGAATCGTTGCACCAGGTTCTCCCAGGTCACCTCCCGCAGGGAGGAGTGCTTGCCCAACATCACCTTGCCATCTTCGAACTCCAGCGCGTCGGTGTAACCCGGCGGGGCGATCGAGTGGACCTCCGCCCGGCGCGCAAACTCCTCGAAGACCGGATGCAGTTTGGGATAGCCCAGGTTCCCCACGTAGGTGACGCGCAGTCCGAAGGTGGCGAGGGCGTTGCCCATGATGGGGCCGTTGCCGCCCAGCTTCGTCAGCTGGCTCACCAGCTCGAGGTTGGTGCTCTTGCCCGCCGCGGCGGCCAGCCGCTCCGCCAGCCGGGCAATGGTGGGCACGCGATCGTACCGCTCCACGGTGTGCCGCTTGTCCACCACATGCAGGATCTCGTCCACAAACCCGTCCAGGCCGATGAAAGCGCGGAGCTGCGACAGGCGCGATCGCGCCCCCTCCAGCGCCTCGGCCGTCCGGGCCCGAAGTTCAGGCGTGTTGAGGTTCATGGTTGGTTGATCACGGTCGGAAAAACAGCAGGTCTCAGTCCGGGCCCACCCCCAGGATTTGCAGGACCCGTTCCAGCTCCTCGTCACTGAAAAAGCTGATCTCCAAACGGCCGCGTCCCTCCCTGTATTGCAGCCGCACACGCGTGCCCAGCCGTTCCCGCAACCGGTCCTCCAGGCGCCGCACCTGCGGCTCCGACCCGCCACGAACCGAACGTTGCGCGCGGTCGGTCCCCGCACCCGCCCGCAGCCGCGCCACCAGTTGCTCGGTCTGCCGCACGTTCAATCCGTCGCGCAGGACGCGTTCGGCCGCCGCTTTCAAGAGATTCTCCTCCTCCAGCGCCAGCAACACCTTTGCATGGCCCACGCTGAGCTGACCGGTCCGCACATACAACTGGACCTGCGGCGGCAGCTTCAGCAGGCGCAACGCATTGGCCACGGTCGCCCGGCTCTTGCCGACCCGTCGCGCCGCCTCCTCCTGCGTGAAACCGAATTGCTGCATCAACTGCGCGTACCCCTGGGCCTCCTCGATCGGGTTCAGGTTCTCCCGCTGGAGATTCTCCACCAGTGCAAGCTCCAAGGCCGCGCGATCGTCCACGTCCCGGATGATCACCGGCACGTCCGCCAGTTGCAGCATCTGGGCCGCGCGCCAGCGTCGTTCCCCTGCGATCAGTTCGTAGCCATCCGCCCGGCGCCGCACCACCAGGGGCTGCAGAATCCCCTGCTCGCGGATGGATTCGGCCAGCTCTTGCAAGGCCGCCGGATCGAACTCCTGGCGCGGCTGCAAGGGATTGGGCCGGATCTGGGACAAAGGCACGCGCACCGGGGTGTCGCCCACCCCGGCCGTCGGGCTCGCGCCCGGCGCCGCCGCGCCGCCGCCCCGCGCGGGCTGCGTGCCGGGAGTGGCCCCTCCCAACAACGCCCCCAATCCGCGCCCTAATGCGGGCTTTGCCATGCGCTGAGCCTGCCGAACCACGCGCCTGCTTGTCAATGTCCTGTCCCGACTCCCGGCACCGGCGAAGCCCGTCCACCCCGCCCGCCTTGCCCACGAAACCGGTTCATCCCCAGATCTGCCGGTCCAACGACCGGTACTGGATCGCCTCAGCCACGTGCTCCGGCAGGATGCGGTCCGAGCCCGCCAGGTCGGCAATCGTCCGTGCCACCTTCAGGATCCGATCGTAGGCCCGGGCGCTCAGTCGGAGATCGTTCATCGCGTGGCGCAGCAGTTCCATGGATGTCTCGTCCAATACGCAGAATTGCCGCAGTTCGCGCGGCCCCATCTGCGCGTTGCACAACACCCGCGGCCGTCCGCGAAACCGTTCCTGCTGCCGGCGCCGCGCCGCCACCACCCGCGCGCGGATCGCCGGGGAGGGCTCCGCCGGCCGATCCGAGGCGATCTCCCGAAACCTCACCGCCGGCACCTCGATGTGCAGGTCAATCCGGTCCAGCAACGGCCCGCTCACCCGATTCAGGTAATTCTGAATCTCGCGCGGCGAACAACGTGATTCCCCGGGCATCTTCCCGTCGGGTGTGGGATTCATCGCCGCCACCAGCATGAACCGCGCGGGAAACGTCACACTACCGGCCGCCCGCGAAATCGTCACCCGCCCCTCCTCCAGCGGCTGCCGCAATGTCTCCAGCACGCTCCGCTTGAACTCCGGCAGTTCGTCCAGGAACAGCACCCCGTTGTGCGCCAGGGAGATCTCGCCCGGCGTGGGATTCACGTTCCCGCCCAGCAACCCCGCGTCGCTGGCGGTGTGATGCGGCGCGCGAAACGGCCGCCGGGTGACCAATGCCTGTCCCGGCTGCAACAGCCCGGCAATGCTGTGCACCTTCGTCGTCTCCAGCGCCTCCTCCAGCGTCAGTGGCGGCAGAATGGTGGGCAGGCGCCTGGCCAGCATGGACTTCCCCGTACCCGGCGGGCCAATCAGGAGAATGTTGTGCCCGCCTGCCGCCGCAATCTCCAACGCCCGTTTGACCGATTCCTGGCCCTTGACCTCGGCAAAATCCAGCTCCTCCTCAACCGGTTGGTCGAACAACCGGCCCAGATCCACCCGGACCGGCGCGATCGCGACCTCGCCCGCCAGAAAAGCCGCCGCCTCTCGCAGGTTCCGCACCGGAATGACCTCCAGCCCGTCCACCACCGCGGCTTCATTGGCATTGGCAGCCGGAACCAACACCCCCCGCCTCCCCTGTTGCCGCGCACACAACGCAATCGGCAGCACCCCCTTGACCGGACGCACCGCGCCCGTCAGTGCCAGTTCCCCCACCACCACATACTCGTGCAAACGCCCGGCCGGCAACTGCTCCGTAGCCGCCAGCAATCCCAGTGCAATCGGCAGATCGAAACTCGGCCCTTCCTTCTTCACATCGGCGGGCGCCAGGTTGATCGTCGTCCGGCCCATCGGGAACTTGTACCCCGAATTGCTCAGTGCCGTCGTCACGCGATCTCGCGACTCCTTCACCGCCGCGTCCGGCAGCCCCACGATCACAATGGCCGTGTCCCCCCAGCCGGCGTGAACCTCCACTTCCACCGGAAAGGCCTCGATGCCCTGAACCACCCCTGAATACACTTTGGCCAGCATCGCCGCATTTGTGGTAAAGAGCCGCGCCCGAGGCAAGGCGTTTCCTCCTCTGCCAACCCGACCCTCTCGCGCGTGTCCCGGTCCGGAACACCCTGTCCCAAAGCCGGACAAACCCGTCCGAACCGCAGACAACCTTCCCGGCACCCTGAGGGCGACACAACCCGTGGCATGCGAGCAGCTCCCCGTCTCATCCCTTTCCACACACCTTTTCCCCTCCACCTGGCACAGCTTCTGCTCCGAGGAGATCGCCTGCGTTGACCTGGCACCGTCAACGCTCCTCAACCCTGGACGGCAACCGATGCAAACTACCGGACCCATCCTGAGAGGTTTGCGAGTGCGCCCGCGGTCCTCGCCGCCGCAGTCGGCGGCTTTCACCCTCGCGGAAACCATGGTCGCCACACTCCTGCTGGGTACGCTGGTGGTGTCGCTCTACGCAGGCATGAGCGCGGGTCTCGCCTACACCGCCATGGTGCGGGAAGAGCTCCGTGCCACTCAGGTCATGCTGGAAAAACTGGAAGGCATCCGTCTCTACAACTGGGAACAACTCAACACCAGTGGGTTCATTCCCACCAACTTCACGGCCTTTTACCTCCCCAATCCCACCAACCCCGCCACAGGTTCGGGAGTGGTGTACACCGGCACGCTCACCATCCAACCCGTGACGCTGGATCCCTCTCCGCCCTACGCTGACGACCTCCGCGAGGTGGTCGTTCGCGTCCGGTGGGTGTCCGGCAGCGGAAACCCGGCCGTCGTGCGGGAGCGCGAAACGCGAACCCTGGTCAGCCGCTATGGTCTTCAGAACTACATCTTCAGCAATTGAGCCCGGCGGCGGAGCTCCTGCGACCCTGCAACGGCGGCGCCGCGCCGGCCAGGGAGGGTTTACCGTATCCGAGACCATCGTCTCCTTGGGCGTCGGAGGCATCCTCCTAGCGGCCATCCTCACCTTCTGGACCTACAGCGCCCGCAGCCTGGCCGCCATTGTCAATTACATCGATCTCGACCAACGCTCGCGCCATGCGCTGGACATCCTCAGTCGCGAAATCCGGCAGGCGGCAGGCCTCCTCGCGGCAACGGAGAACTCGCTCACCTTTTCGAATTTGGACGGCTCCACCATGCGCATCGCCTGGGACCCTGTCCAACGGGTGGTCACACTGGACCGAAACGGCCAGGTGGAGACTCTCCTTTTCGGGTGCGACTACTTCCACTACAACATCGCCCAGCGCAACCCCAGTAACGGCGTGTTCGGTTTCTACCCCACCAGCGACATTCGCCAGGCCAAGCTCGTGGACATGAGCTGGCGCTGTTCCCGCAGTCTGCTGGGCACCCTGCTCCAAACCGAAAGCGTGCAAACCGCACGAATCGTCATCCGGAACTGAGCCATGCAATTCCGCCGCTTTCCCGCCAATTTCTCCGGGCAGATCCTCCTGGTCACCTTGCTGACCTGCGGCATCTTGGGACTCACACTGGCCGGCACTCTCATGCTGGTCCAGTCGCAATCCCTCTCGGTGGCCCGATCCCTTTGTTGGAACGCCAGCCTGGCCATGACCGAGGCCGGCATCGAAGAGGCTCTCACCCACCTCAACCGCAATGCCCCCTTCTTCGATCCACGGGCCGCCACCAACAACCTCGCCGCCTTCGGATGGGTCCAGGAAGGCAACCTCTACCGTGCCCCCCGGCGCCAGTTCGGTACCGGCACATACTACGACGTGGCCATTCTGTTGGAAGGCATGCAACCGCGCATCCTTGCCACCGGCGTCGTGAGCCGCGCCGACATCATCCCCTCCGCACCGGTCCTGGGAACCATCCTCGGTGACCACGCCTCCCCTTACACACCCGTTCCCCGAGCCGTCCAGGTCCAGACCCGCATAGACCCGCTCTTCAGCGTTGCCATGGCCGCCGAGGGACAGATCGATCTCGCCGGGAACAATGTGACCACCGACAGTTTCGACTCCGGCGATCCCAACCACAGCGACAATGGCAGGTACCCCTACGCCCACCCGGAGAAACGCAAAAAGAACGGTGACGTGGCCACCAACGCCGGCCTCATCAATTCCATCAACGTCGGCAACGCCAACATCAACGGACGCGCCATGACCGGGCCCAACGGCACCGTCGCCATCGGCCCCCGGGGTTACGTCTCCGGCGGCACCAACGACGATTTCAACGTGGTCTTTCCTCCCGTGGCCATCCCCACCGGCCCCACCTTTTACCTGCCGCCGCTCCCGTTCCCGGTCACCATCGACGGCCAGGATTACAAATACGTCATCCTCCTCTCCGGCCGGTATCACACCGAGGGACTCCAGGGCAGTCTCTACGTGGGCACCAACGTCCAGGCCACCCTCGTCCTGACCGCGAACACCAAACTCACCGGCAGCCAGGACCGCATTTACCTGGCCCCCGGCGCGCAACTGATGCTGTACATGGACGCTCCCCTGTTCTCCCTCAAAGGGCAGGGGGTGATCAACTCCAGTGGTCGCGCCGAAAACTTCCTTTACTTCGGCACCCCGCGGAACACCACTGTCTCACTCGGCGGCAACGCCTCCTTCACAGGCGCCATCTACGCACCAGACGCGGATTTCACACTCGGCGGCGGGGGCCGCGACACCTACGACTTCGTCGGGGCCTCCGTCACCAAAACCGTGAAGATGAACGGGCACTTCAACTTCCACTACGACGAGAACCTCCGGCGCGTCGGCCCCAGCCGCGGTTTCGTCGTCAGTTCATGGCGGGAACTTTGATCCGGCCGGTTCACCCGTTTTGTCGGTCATTCCGCGAGCGCGCAGGATCTGCCGCACCTCCTCCGGATCCCGCCCGGTCGCCCGCGCCACCGCCTGCACGTATGCCTCCCAAGCCTGCGGCACCGGCCGCGCCCGGCACTGCACCTCGAATCCGTCGAACCGCCACAGATTGGGAAAATCCCGGCACTGCTGCGGCTTGACCGGCTGCACCCGGCAGTCCCGGCCATCCAGAAACACGCAGGAACCATCCTCCCGCTCCATCAACGCCAGACCGTACCGGTTGGCCGCCAGCCGACAATACCTCTGGATGAACGCGGACTCGTCCATCCCCAAAAACGCAGCCATCCGCCGGATCTCCTCTTCTGTCACCCGGACCTGGCCGGGCCACCGACAACAGGCGGTGCAACGCTGACAATCGTAAAAAACCGGCATCGCCTGCCTCCCACACCGCCGAATCAACGTTCCCCACTCGGGCTCCGTGCAAAATGCTCCGCCAGCGCAATGGCCTGAAACATCGCAGACGCCTTGTTGACCGTCTCCTGAAACTCCGCCTCCGGCTGCGAATCGTGCACCCAACCTCCCCCCGCCTGGACATACGCGCAGCCGTCCTTCAGCAGCGCCGTCCGAATGGTGATGCAGGTGTCCAGGTTCCCGTTGAACCCGAAATACCCCACACAACCCGCATACGGCCCGCGCGTCGTCCCCTCCAGTTCGGCGATGATCTGCATCGCCCGGATCTTCGGCGCGCCACTGACCGTCCCGGCCGGAAAAGTCGCCCGCATCAGATCGAACGGTGTCCGGCCGGCCGCCAACCGACCCTCCACCGACGACACAATGTGCATCACGTGACTGTACCGCTCGATCACCATGAGCTCCTTCACCCGCACCGTCCCGTACTCGCAGACCCGGCCCAGATCGTTCCGTGCCAGGTCCACCAACATCACGTGCTCCGCCCTCTCCTTCGGATCCGCCAACAACTCCGCTTCCAACGCCGCGTCCTCCTCCGCCGTCCGCCCCCGGCGCCGCGTCCCCGCTATCGGCCGGATCTCCACCCGGCCTTCCTCGCAACGCACGTGGATCTCCGGCGACGCCCCCACCAACGCAAAGCCGTCCAGCTCCAGCAAGAACATGTACGGCGACGGGTTCACCGAACGAATCGCCCGGTACACGTCCACCGCGCTCGCCCGCACCGGGGCCTGAAAACGTTGCGACCCCACCACCTGGATGATGTCGCCCGCCGTGATGTATTCCTTGGCCTTCCGCACGTGCGCCAGGAAGGCCTCCCGTTCCACGTTGGAAACAAACGCCACCGGCGTCACCTCCCCCGGCAACACCGCCGGCCAGTGCCGGAGCGGCTGCGCCAAAAGCGCCAGCAACCGTTCCACCTCCTCCACCGCCTCCTCGTACGCCGCGTCCGCACCCGAGGGATCCTCCACCCACGCGTTCACCAGAACGGTCAGCGTCTGGGTCACCCGATCGAAAATCAGCAACTGGTCCGCCAGCACCAGATACAGGACCGGCGTGCCCAGCTCGTCCCGGGGCGGACGCGGCACCACCGGTTCAATGTCGTGAATGAATTCGTACCCCACATAGCCCACCGCGCCCCCGATGAACCGCGGCAAACCCGGGACCGTCACCGGACGAAACCGCGCCAGCACGCGCTCCACCACCTCCAGCCCATCCCGCACCTCACCCGGCCCCGGTGTACCGCGCGCGCCCACCACCCGCCACACCCCGGCCGGCTGACCCCACTCGCTCACCTGCACCTCATCACCCACCTGCCGGATGACCATCCGCGGGTTCGTCCCCACGAACGAGTACCGGCCCAGGTGTTCCCCACCCTCCACCGATTCGAACAGGAACGATTCCCCCTGCCCGCGCAACTTGCGATACGCGGACAACGGCGTCTCCAAATCCGCCAGCAACCGGCAGGTCACCGGAATCAGGTTCCCGGTCGCCGCCCACCGGCGAAACGTCTCCAAGTCAGGGGAAATGTGCATCACGCGAGGTACCCGTCAGCCGGCCGCTGCGTCGCAGCCGGTAAATCCCCAACAAGGTGTAAAACGCCACCGCCACCGCATACGCCACAATGCCCATCCCGATGGCCAACGGGATCAGTCGCCCCTCACTAAACCACACCACCGCCCCTCCCACCAGCGCCGTCAAAAACGTGTGCGCCGCCAGACAAAACAAATAAACCGAAATCCGCGTCTCCTGCACCCGTTCCACATGCCAGTCGCGGTAGTTGTGTTCCCCCAGCGACCGCATCAGCCAGGCGGATTGAAAATTCCGCGCCGCCACCATCACGCTGGCCGTCGCCACCACAATCGCCGCCAGCGGCCACTGCGCCAGCACCAGGCACACCAGCCCGTTCACCCACAACCCCCACCGCCACCCCAGCCGTTTGGCAATCGGATTGCCCTCCAGAACCAGGTTCGGCGTCGCCACCCACGTGCTCAAAAAATCGGCACCCCGGGCCAGCACCAGGACCCCCAGCAGAATCCAGTATTCCCGGCTGCCAATCGGAACCTGATCCTCCATGAATGAGCCGGTGTCCTCGGCCGCGCGCAGTTCCCCGCCAGCCCCGCGCCGCGCACGACTACTTCTTCCCGTAAATCTTTTCCGGACTCTCCAACTGCGGTTCGGTGATCCGGAACCCCTCCCCGCGCCCGGTCATGGACCGGAAAAAACACGACCGATAACCCTCGTGACAGGCCGCGCCCACCTGCTCCACCTGAATCAGCAGCGTGTCGCCGTCACAGTCGAACGCGATGTCCTTCACCCGCTGCACGTGCCCGCTGCTCTCCCCCTTCATCCAGAACTTCTGACGCGAGCGACTCCAGAAATGGGTCAACCCGGTCTCGATCGTCTTCTCCAACGAGGCCCGGTTCATCCACGCCATCATCAGCACCCGACCCGTCTCGGCGTCCTGAATGATCGCCGGAATCAGGCCGTTGCCATCGAACTTCAATTGGTCGTAAAAGCTCATCGGTTCCCTCAAAGTCCGTCGTGCACTCCAGCCTATCACAATCCACGGGGCTCACCACGAAAAAGTGCAACCGGGGCAGCCGCCCGAATCCCAAACCTCCGGCCCCCACACCGCACCACCCATCCCCCGGCCGCACCCCGACCCTCCCCCACCCGCGTCCGTGAAGCCGCGCCGGTCACGGCCCCCACTGAACCCGCAAACGACCGAACCTTGTCGTCACACCCGCCCGACTCTCCACGTCCCGAAACGTCACCGTCTTGCGACCGTCGCCCGGCACCGGATCGCTCTCCGTCCGCCCGGCCGCCGTCGCATCCGCGAAGCTCAAATCCGGGGAAAGCTCCAAAGTCAACTCCAGCCCCGGATCGTCGTCCCGCACCTCCACGGTCCATACCAGCCGGCCTTCCCCGTCAAAACCCGGCACTCCCCACAACGGCGCATTGGCCTCACGCGGGTTCGTCCGCATCGCATACTCGGCCGCATTGCTCAGACCGTCCCCGTCAGGATCCGCCTCCGGTGCCGCCACCGCCGACTCCTCCGGCAACGTGAAGTAAAGCCGTTGCCACCCCTCAAACCGCGCCACCACCTGCAACGTGTAGGTCAAACGCGCCGTCTGCGCGGGCGTCCCGCTGTCCCTCACCTCCACCGTCACCGTCACGGGTCCTGCCGCTCCCTCCGGAGGCACGCCCGCCACCCTGCCACCGCCCGAGACTGTCAACCAATCCGGCCCTTCGACCTTGGCAAAGGTCAGCCTCTGACACGCATTCGAATCCGTCGCCACAGCCTGGTATTCGTAGGGCAGCCCCTGAACCGCCAGCGTGACCGGCTCACCCTCGAATATCGGCACCGCATTGGGCTGCCGGCTGGTCGCCACACCGGGATTGCTCACCGTCCAACCCGGCACCGGCTGGCCGTCCCCGTCGGGATCTCCCAACTCCTCGCCGTTGCAATAACCGTCCCCGTCCGAATCCTCCGCCGCCAACGACGCACTCCAGAACGGTATCGGCGCCGGTGATCCCCCGATGATCTGAAACACCCGGTTGCCAAACGGTGTCCGCGGCCCGCCACCGGCGGGATTCACATGACAATTCGCACACCGGAACACCTGACCGTTCGGCAACTGGTTCACCCGAAAATCTCGCGCACCCAATCGCGCACCCTCCATCTCCCCCATCACCAGCAGGCAGCCCAACCCCAGCCAACCGACGCGACCCAACCCTGCGCGCCGCACGCCCCTCACGACATGAGAGAACCGAAGGACCAAGTTCAACATGACTAAAATTCTGAGCTGTCCGACCGGCTTGGTCAACAACCGCCCCCAGCCGCTCCCAAACCACGCAATCCCCGGACAACCGGGCACCCCCGCCGGACATCCGTCCCGTCGCGCCACCCGACCCGTTCCGAGTCCCCGTTCCGCGCCGCCGACCCCTCGCCGGCTCGCAACCACGACCGTCCGGTCCGTGTCCCCTCGTTTCCGGCACCCCACGGGCAAGCCGCACGGCCGCATGAAAGGAACCCGGGTGCCGGACTTGCCACACTCACCGGCCTGCCGGTAGTTTTCCCGTCAATGCAAACGGCGTCGCAACTGCAACAATATTGGGGCGTTCTGGTGCTGCTCGTGCTGGCCATCACGGCCGTCGGAGGCATGATCCTGCTTTCCTTTCTGCTCGGCAAACGCGCACGGCGCACCCGCATCAAGGACACTCCCTACGAGTGCGGCATGATCCCCGCCCCGGAGGGTCCAGGCCGGCTCAGTATCCGATTTTACCTCGTGGCGGTGCTGTTCCTGCTGTTCGACATCGAAGTCGTCTTCCTCTACCCATGGGCCGTGGTTTACCGCGAGATGCTGGCCGAACCGGCCACGCGCGCCCTGGTGTTCGGGGGCATTCTCCCTTTCCTGGTCCTGCTGGGCATCGGCCTTCTCTATGAAGTGAAAAAGCGCGGATTCGATTGGCAGACCTGAGCCCGTCTTGCGGCCCGGCTTTCCACGGATCCATTCGCTGCAAACTCCATCCATGGCCACCACCATCAAATTCGGCACCAGCGGCTGGCGCGGCATCATCGCGCAGGATTTCACCTTCGACAACGTGCGCCTGGCCACCCGCGGCATCGCGGACTATCTGCTGGCTGAGCGCCAGCGGGACGATTCTCCACTGAAAGACCGCCGGCCGGTCGTGATCCTCGCCCACGACACCCGCTTCCTCGGACGCGAGTTCGCCCTCGCCGCGGCTGAGGTGCTGGCCGATGCCGGGCTCGAACCCCTTCTCTGCAACCGCGACACACCCACACCCGTCGTCGCCCACAACATCCGGATACGCCGCGCCCTGGGCGGGATCAACTTCACCGCCAGCCACAACCCGGCCGAGTACCAGGGCCTGAAGTTTTCACCCTTCAACGGCGCACCCGCACCGCCCGAGGTTACCAGCCGGATCGAACAAGCCATCGCCCGACGCCAGGCCGAAGGCTGGTCGTTCCGCGGATCGGTCGTCGGCACCTACCGATGCCCCACCTTCGACCCCCAGCCGGCGTACTTTCGCCAGATCCGCCGGCTGGTGGACATGGATGTCATCGGCCGGCGCCGGCTGAAGGTGGCTGTCAACGTCTGCCATGGCACCGGGCGTGGATACCTGGACCGGCTCCTGCAAGAGGCCGGAGCCCGGGTGACCGTGCTCAATGAAAAGCCCGATCCGCTCTTTGGCGGGCATCATCCCGAACCCGACGCAGCCGGCATGGCCGAGGTCAGCAAACTGGTCCGCGCCGGCAAGGCCAGACTCGGTCTGGGTACCGACGGCGACGCCGACCGGTTTGGTGTGGTGGATGCAGACGGCCGGTGGCTCACCCCCAACCAGGTCCTGGTCCTCACCCTTTACCACCTCGTCCAAAACCGCGGTTGGAAGGGCAGCGTGGTCCGCACCGTCCCCACCAGCCATCAGGTAGACGCCGTGGCCGCCCTCTTCGGCGTGAAGGTCCATGAAACGCCCGTCGGCTTCAAATACATCGGCGCCCTCATGGAGAGCGAACCGGTCATCGTCGGCGGAGAAGAATCCGGTGGACTCAGCATCCGCGGCCACGTCCCGGAAAAAGACGGCATCCTCGCCTGCCTTCTCATGGCTGAGCTGGTGGCCACCGAAAACCGCCCCTTGGGCCGCATCCTGGCCGACCTGGAAAAAAAGACGGGACCGTTCTACACCGAGCGACTCAACATCCGCATCGCACCCGAACAAAAAGAGGCCATTCTCCAACGCCTGGCAGCGGGTCTCGACCGGATCGGTCCCTTTCGGGTCGAACAATTCATCACCACGGACGGCTACAAGTTTCTTCTGCCCAACCAGGAATGGGTCGCCTTCCGCGCCAGCGGGACCGAACCCATGGTCCGTTGCTACATCGAAGCGCGCTCCCGGTCCAACCTGGCGCGGCTCCGGAAGGCCTGCCAGGAACTGCTCAAACTCTGACCCTACGCAGGGCGGCCCGCTCCCGCGTCGGCCGTTGCCGGCCGCTCCGTGGCACGGCGGCCGATTATGCACAAGCCGCCCCGGGCCCGGCGATGCGCCGGCCTTTGAGAATTTGCCCGCTTGACAACCTCCATCGGCAGGACTAACGGGGAAACCGGACAACAAAGCAACCGTCCCAACCATGAAAGGATCCGAAACACCGTCCACCGGTCGGCTTTCCCGCCGCGATTTCTTCAAAGGTCTGGGCACCACCGCCCTTGCCGCCGCGGCTTCCCAGGCCGAATCGGTCGCCCAGGAACTTCAGAAGATCAACGCCGAAAAGGTCCTGGGCCCCGGCCCGGTGCCCGTCACGCTCAAAGTCAACGGGAAGACCCACAAGCTCGAGCTCGAACCCCGCGTAACCCTGCTCGACGCCTTACGCAACCACCTCGGCCTCACCGGGCCCAAGGAAGGTTGCGACCGCGCCTCCTGCGGCGCGTGCACCGTGTGGCTGGACGGCGTGACCATTTACGCATGTCAGAAGCTGGCCATTGACGCCCAGGGCCACGAGATCACCACCGTGGAAGGCCTTACACCGGACGGCCGTCTGACTCCCGTCCAGCGTGCCTTTGTCGAGCGCGACGCCCTGCAGTGCGGCTATTGCACCCCCGGGTTCGTCATGAGTGTCTCGGCACTGCTGCGCAAGAACCCGCGGCCCACCGTGGAAGACGTGCGCCATGCCTGTGCCGGCAACCTCTGCCGCTGCGGCACCCATCCGCGCATCCTGGAGGCGGCGCTCGTCGCCGCCGGTCTGCCCCCTGTCTCCACCACCCGTACGGAGGTGATCAACCATGTCTGAGTGGCCCGCCCAACCCAAGGTTCTCGGCACCCGTGTCCCACGGGTGGACGGCCCGGCCAAAGTCACCGGGCAAGCCCGCTACTCGTCCGACATCCAGGCGCCCGGCCTGCTGATCGGCATGATCCTGCGGTCGCCCTGGCCGGCCGCCCGTATCCAGCGCATCAACCTCGAGAAGGCCCGTCAGATGCCGGGCATCAAGGCCGCAGTGGCCGTCCAGGAAGGCCCCCGCATCGTCCGGTACTACGGCGAGGAACTGGCCGCCGTTGCCGGCGTCAGCCGTCAAGCCTGCGAAGACGCCCTGCGCGCCATCGAGGTGGAGGCCGAACCCCTGCCGTTCGTGGTGCGCGAAGAAGACGCGCGCAAGCCGGATGCCCCGCGCGTGTGGGAACAAGCCCCCAACATGCCCCCTCCACGCGTCCGCGAGGAAGGCAACGTGGACGAGGCCCTCAAAGAGTGCGCCGCGGTCATCGAAGGTTTCTACACAACCTCCGTCCAGCTCCACCACCCCATGGAGACCCACGGCGGCACCGTTCGATGGGACGACGAAGGTGTCACGGCATGGATCTCCACCCAGGGTATCTTCAGTGTGCGTGACGGCCTGGCCGGCGCCCTCCGACTCGACCAAAGCAAGGTCCGGGTCGTCACCGAGTACATGGGCGGCGGGTTCGGATCGAAATTCGGGCCCGGCGTCGAAGGCGTCCTGGCGGCGCGTCTGGCCAGGGAAGCCGGGGCACCCGTGCGACTGATGCTTTCGCGGTTCGAAGAAGCACTCGCCGTGGGCAACCGCCCGTCCAGCTTCCAACGCATCAGGCTTGGCGCCAAGGCAGATGGCACCCTCCACGTCTTCGACTACGAGAACTATGGCACGGCCGGCGTCGGCGCCGGCCAGGCCACCGAAGGCGGTGGTGGCGGGGCGGACCTGCCCATGCCCTACATCTACCGGGTGCCCAACCGGCGCATCAAACAAACCACCGTCGCCGTCAACGCCGGTTCCTCCCGTGCCTTCCGTGCCCCGGGTCATCCCGTCGCCTCGTTCGGAATGGAGTCCGCCATGGACGACCTGGCGGTGAAGCTGGGCATGGATCCCTTGGAGCTCCGCATCAAGAACGATCCCAGCGAGATTCGCCAGCGGGAGTACCGGATCGGTGCCGAACGTTTCGGTTGGAAGGAGAAGTACCGCAAACCCGGCAGTTCACCCGGGCCGATCAAAGTGGGCGTGGGAGTGGCCAGCGCCACCTGGGGCGGCGGCGGCAGTTCCCGGACCCAGGGCGAAATCCAGATCAATCCGGACGGCACGGTGGAGGTCCGGCTCGGCGTGCAGGACATCGGCACCGGCACGCGCACCGTGGCAGCCGTCACCGCGGCGGAAGTGCTGGGGCTCGCGCCCGACCAGGTCACCGTGAAGATCGGCGACACCCGTTACCCGCCCGGTCCCGGCAGCGGCGGCAGTGTCACTGCGGCTTCGGTGGCGCCCACCGTCTACGACGTCTGCACGCGCGCACTCGAGGAACTCCAGAAACAGACCGGCCTGCCGGACGTTCGTGGCGAGAACTGGCGGGCGGCCTGCAAGAAACTCGGCGTAACACCCTTGGTGGTCCAGGGCCGCTGGCGCGAAGGCCTCTCCTCCAGCGGCGTGGGAGGCGTGCAATTCGCCGAGGTCGCCGTGGACACCGAAACCGGGCTGGTCACCGTCAGGAAAATCGTGGTCGTGCAGGACTGCGGTCTCATCGTGGATCCGTTGACCGCCGAAAGCCAGGTCAACGGGGGCGTCATCATGGGCATCGGCCTGGCGCTCTACGAGGAACGCGTCATGGACTGGCAGTCCGGCGTGGTGCTCAACCCCAATTTCGAAACCTACAAACTCCCCGGCATCGCAGACGTGCCGGAGATCGACATCGTCCTGATCAACATGCCCGAGCGCGGCGTCATCGGCCTCGGCGAACCGGTGCACATCCCCACCGCAGCCGCCATCGCCAACGCCGTCGCCAATGCCCTGGGCGTGCGGGTCAACAGCCTGCCCATCACGCCCCGCAAGGTCCTGGCCGCCCTCGGCAAGGTCCCCACCGCCAAAGCCTGAACCGCATGAAACCGTTCGAATTCGTCACCGCCCTGTCCACCGAAAGCGCCCGGGAACTCCTCGGGCCCAAGGGTCAGTACCTGGCCGGCGGCAACGACCTGCTCGGCCGGCTCAAGGACGACATCACCGAAGCCAACCGCCTGGTCAACATCAAGGCCCTCCCCGGCCTGGACCGAATCGAGCCCGGCGCCGACCACTGGCGCATCGGTGCCCTGGTCACCATCGCACAAATCGAAGACCATCCCGAAATCAGGAAGGTCTTCCCCGGACTCCACCAGGCCGCTGCCGAAGTCGGCTCCCAGCAGATCCGCAACGTCGCCACCCTCGGCGGCAACCTCGCCCAGCACTCCCGCTGCTGGTACTATCGTCACCGCGACATCCAGTGCCTCAAAAAGCGCGGGCGCATCTGCTACGCCATCGAGGGCGACAACCGGTACCACGCCCTCTTCACGGGCAACGTCTGCATCAGCCCCGTCGTTTCCAACCTCGCTATCGCCCTCACCGCCCTCGACGCCACCGCCATCGTCCTTCGCGACGGCCAGGAACGCCGCATGTCCATGGCCGAACTCTACGAACTGGCCTGGGACAACCCCACTGCCCATCACTCCCTCCGGCCCGGCGACCTGATCTTGCGCGTCGAAATCCCCACCCAGCGCCGCCGCAGCGCCTACCTCCAGATCAGCGAAAAACACGCCTTCGACTGGGCCCTGGTCAGCTGCGCCGCAGCAGCAAACTTGGAGAACGGCCGCCTCCGCAACGTCCGCGTCGCGCTCGGCTGCATCTCCCCCGTCCCCCACCAGGTGGCCGCAGCCAACCAGTTCCTCGAAGGCAAGGCTCCGGACGATGACGTGCTCGACCACGCCGCCGACCTCCTGCTGGCCGGCGCCGAACCGCAAACCCACAACGCCTACAAAATCCCCATGGCCCGCGCCCTCATCCGCCGCACCTTGCGCCAACTCCAAGCCTGATCGCGCCATGAACCGTCTCTGCCAACATCTTCGAACCAAAAAACTCTACATCGACGCCTCCCCGGACGAGGCCTTTACGCAACCGGAACCCGACCAGACCGCACCCTGCCATTTCTGGTGCAACCTCACCCAAACCGTCGTCGGCCCCGACCAACAACCCGTCCACAAGAACAGCTGTCAGCCCGGCCGACCCTGTTTCGAAGACTGAGGTCCGGCCCGTTCGCACCCGCCAGCCACGCCTCTTCGTCCCGCCTCCGCCCAAAACGTCCCGGGAGGCCATCGGCATGCACGGCTTTCACGCCGGCCCGCAAACTTTGACTCGCCAGCCCTTCGCCGCCATCGCACGGCCTCCGGGCCGCCCCGTCCTGCCAGGGCCGGCCGGGCCCACCTGCCCTACCCCTCGCCACCGGCCCGGCCTCACCCAGAAACCAAGGAGCTACCCATCCAATGTCGCCCAACCGCCGCGGTACGAAAACGACCCGCCAACCAACCGGGTTCACGTCCCTGAGCACTGGAGTCTGGCCCCGGGATGACAAGCACCTCAGAATACCACCCCATGAACGAGGTTCGCCTGCAAAACCGGGTGGCGGTCGTGACCGGGGCCAGCCGCGGACTGGGCCGGGCCATTGCACTGGCCCTGGCTGATGCAGGGGCTGACGTGGCCCTGTTGGCACGCGACCGCCAGCGACTCGAGGCCGTGGCCGCCGAGATCCGCCAGCGCGGTCGCAAGAGCCTCGCCCTCTGCTGCGACGTTTCGTCCGAAGCCCAGGTGACCTCGGCCGCCGGACAAATCCGGGCGACGTTCGGAGCCGTCCACATCGTCGTCAATTCCGCAGGTATCAACCTCCGCAAGCCCATCACCGAGTTCACCCTCGAGGAATGGCACCGGGTGCTGGAAACCAATCTCACAGGAGTCTTCCTCGTTTGCCGGGCGTTGATCCCGCTCATGCGCGCTCAGGGATACGGCCGGATTCTCAATCTCACCTCCATCATGAGCCACGTCGCGCTGCCGGGACGCACCGCCTACGCCGCCAGCAAGACCGGCTTGTTGGGCTTCACTCGTGCCCTGGCCCTGGAACTGGCGCCCGAGGGCATCACCGTCAACGGCATCAGTCCCGGACCCGTGGCCACCGAAATGAACCGGCCGCTCCTCGAAAACCCCGACCTCCAGCGCGAGTTCACATCCAAGATCCCCCTGGGCCGTTGGGGTAAAGAAGAAGAAATCGCCGCCCTCGCCCTCTACCTCTGTTCCGAAGCAGCCGGCTGGATCACCGGCACCGACATCTGCATAGACGGCGGCTGGACCGCCCAGTAAGGCCGGTCACCATTCAACCGGGCCCGCGGGTGAATCGCCCGGCTCTTCCCCGTGTACCAGGAGGTGGAACCTGACCGTTGGCACGGGCCGGCGCCGTTCGTCCCTTTGTCAGCTCCCGCCTCAACGCACGCGCGGGCGATCGTCCGCTTGCTCCACTCTCGCGCGGGGATCAGCCGCACGCCCCCTTCCTCCTGCGAAGGTCGCGCGGCGCCGTTCGGCCGTACGGGTCGGCCGCCCGGTCACCGTCAACCAGAGGTCGGCCGCCGGAAGCAGATGCCGGTAAAAGAACGCCTGCATCCATTCCTCGGCCGGTTCCACCGTGCGGACCACGCTTTCCCCGGCCACGTTGGCCCTTCCCTCCAACTTCAACGGCCAAAACCCGCGCCGTGTCCCGGCCGGCACACGCAGTCGCACCTCCATACGGTTGGTTCCCGCCGGCACGCGCGAAGGCACCAGCACCGCCCCGGGCGGACCATCGCGAAGCACGAGCTCGATCGCACCCTCAAACCCATCCCGCCGGATCACGTGCACCGCGCCCGTCACCACACCGCCGGGCCGGACGGTCAAACTCGACGGCGTCCATCGCAACGCAAAATCCGGCCGCGCCTCGTCAATCCGCAGCCGGTAGGCATGGGCCGGCCCTCCCTTGCCCTGGACCTCGGTGAGCCGAACCCAGTACTCCCCGTCCTCGGGCAACGTCAGCCGCAGGTAGGGATCCGCCTGATGTGTCACCCAACCGCAGGCGGGATCGGGCACATCATCCGCAGCAGCCAGGATCTCGTCCGCTCCGCGCCCGCATTCCAGCCGCGCATCCAGGGGCGAACCCAGCCGCCGTGCCCAGACCTCCAACACCACCGTCTGACCCGCACGCCCTCTGAAACGGTGGAGGTCCACGTCGCCCGGAGCCCCGACCCGACCGTTAACAATGCAGGGCAACTGGAGCAGGGGCGCCTCCGCGGAATGGTCCTTGGGTTCGGTTTCCCAGCTCTCCGGCAGCGTATCCAGTTGCACCCACGCATGACCCAGCTCGAAGCCCTCGGACCGCAACGGCACGCGTTGCAACCCCGGCTCGAGATCCCGGGTCGGAATCGTGACGCGCCGCACCGGCAGGTTCCATCCGCTCAACTCCAGCTCCAGCGGCATGCCCAAACGGCCGCCCAACGGGAAAACCTCCGTAACCCGCGGAACCTCCCCCGGCGTGAGCCGGTAAACAAAATCCTCCCGGCCCCGGAACAACGCGTCCCGAACCTCCAACGTGTAGAATCCGTCGGCCGGAATCTCACACATCAACACCGGATCGGGATCGAACCGGAAATCGTCGCAATAGGCTATCGCCCGGCCCTCCGGATCCAGCAGCGTCAGCGTCGCCTGAAACCATCCCGGCACGGCGTCCGCCAGATAGGGAATCAACGCCCGCGCCTGCAGCGCGGCCACCACACGCTGGCCACGCCGGGCCTGAAACGTGTAACGATCCGTCGTGCCCGGCAGAATCTGACCGTTCAGGATCACGGGCAATTCCACCCGCACCGGCACGCCGGAAGTCTGGACCGTCCCGGGGCGCCGGCCCAGCCGGGCAAGGAACCGCTCGAACTCCGGGTTCGGCATCTGCGCAGGCGGCTCGGACCTCTCCGGCAGGCGGTCCACGCAGAATCGCAGCGGATGGGACACGCCGGAAGGATCCGCCAGCCGCATCTCCATCTCGCCGGGCACGGCAGTTTCCAGAATCCGCACCCGCAGCCGCACCGTCTCGGCCACGGCCGGCGTGGCATTGCGGTTGGGCGGATTCCTCAGCAGTTCGGCCACGATCTGATCCCAGCGTCTCGCGTCTGCCTCCGCCCAAGAAGGAGCGTCGCCCGGCTGCGGATGGCCGGACCGACGCCCGCTCAACCATACCCGGCGCTTTTCGATCAACTGCCGCAGCTCCTCCCGCAACTGATTGAACCGGCCCGGCGCCATGGGCCGGTGATACTCCACCACCTCACCCTCAACCCCCTCACCGCTGAACCAGACCCGGTCCACCCGCGCCAGGTTCCGGCCGCCAACCGTGACCTCGAAAGTCGTGCCAACCTGTCCACCCGCGGGATACACGTAACCGATGCGGGGCCCCGGTTGCGCCACCAACCAGCCGACCCCCCGCCAGCAGCACCAACACCGTCCCCACCCGCCGGCGCCGCTCATACTGCAGAACACCACCAGGTCCCGAGCCCGCACCTGGGCGGCGCCGGACCCTTCCCTCTCCCGGTTGCGCCGTCATACGGTCTCCATGATCTCGTGCAACAAGCGGATGGAACCGCCGTGACCAACCGCCTCGGGCAGTACACGCACCGGTTGGCCCTCCGGATGCGGCAGGGTCGCGCCCGGATCGATCCCCAGCAACGTGTAGATGCTGGCCAGCACCTCGGCCGGATGCACCGGCCGCTCCACCACCTCCTCGCCGGTCGCGTTGGTCGCGCCGAGCACCTGCCCGCCCTTGAACCCGCCTCCGGCCACCAGCGCCGAAAAGGCCCGGCCGAAATGGTTGCGCCCTCCGTTCCAGGGCGGATCCCACTGCACACGCGGCGTCCGGCCAAACTCGCCCGACACCCACACAATCGTCTCGGCCAACAGGCCACGAACCGCCAAATCCTCCAACAGCGCCGACAATCCCTGGTCCAACTCCGGCAACTTGCGGTTCATCGCCTGGAAATGCTGCTTGTGCGTGTCCCAACCCTTATGGTTGATCGTCACGTACGGCACGCCCTTCTCCACCAGCCGGCGCGCCATCAGACAACTCTGGCCGAACGTGGTTCGACCGTACCGATCCCGCACCTCGTCGGGTTCCCGATCCAAATCGAACAAGCGACCCGCCTCGCCCAGGATCAGTTCGTACGCCTGTTCCTCCGAAGCGTAAAACGTCTGGAGCGTGGCCTCACCCGGCAAAGCGCGCCCCAGTGTGTTGAGCTGTCCCAACAATTCGCGCCGGCGCAACTGCCGGGCCTCCGAAATGCCCGAAGCCACGATCCCTTCCACCTCGAACCGCGGCCGTGCCGGATCGCCCCCCGTCACGAACGGCTTGGCAGAGTATCCCAGAAAACCCGACTCCGAAAACCGTCCCTGCGGCTCGGTCAGCACGATGTACGGAGGAATCAGACCACGCGACCCGCCCGAGCCGCCCTTGAAATTCGCCACCACCGCCCCCGCGCTCGGAAACACGTCGCGTCCGCCCGGGTTGTGCCCCGTCTGCACAATGTAGGAGGCCGTCTCATGAGCGTTGCTGCCGTGGGTCAGACTCCGGATCAACGCATACTTGTCAGCCTGCCGCGCCAGCCGCGGCAACAACTGACCGATCCGGATGCCCGGGACGTTCGTTTCCAGCGCCGCATTCAACGGACCACAGAAATCCCGGCCGGCCTCCGGTTTCGGATCGAACAGGTCAATGTGACAAGGCCCGCCCCACAACCAGATCTGGATCACCGATCGCGCCCGGGGCAGCCGCCGCGGCGCAGTCGCCCGCAACCCCCACCCGTTCAACAAAAACAGCCCGCCCGCACCATACAAACAGCATCGCAACATCTCCCGCCGCGACATCGGCAAACCCAGCCGATCCAACAGCCGCGACGCCTCCTGCCGTGCCCACCGATCCGGTTCACTCGCCCATGGATTCATGCCTCAGCCTCCGTTCCGACCAGGGTTCAATGACGATGCACGAACTCCGCACTGTTGATCAGTGCCCAGAGAAAATCCTCCGCCGCCTCCCGGCGCGACCGGCTCTCCGCAAACAACCGCTCCACCACCGCCTCCTCCTCCGGCTCGGGCGGCCGCGACAGGACCACCAGGTAAAAACGCTCCGCCACCTCCTCCACACGCCGCCCCCGCCCGGCCGCCAGACCCCCGCACGGTTCCGGGCAGACCGTCACCCACGTATGCCCCACCCCGCCCCAAGCCACCCAGCACTCGGCCCGCTTCACCCCGCGCCCGCACGTCCCCAGGCCGCCGGACAACCCGACGCTCCAAGAGTCCTGAACCGCGCCCATTCGTGCCCTCTCCGCTCCCATACCCTTCAAGTGCCCATCCCCTTGGACGCCCTCCACACACGGAAGGTTTCACCCCAACATACGCCCCCATCGCTCCCACCCCACTAAGCGGGCACCCGGGGGCCATCCCGCACGCACGACTGCAACCCAACGACAGTTTTCGCAACCAGCCGACAATCTTTTGCAATCCACCGACACACTTTCGCAACCCGCCGTTAGCGGCACACGCCCCACAATGGGCATGCTATGAACCGCCATGAGAACACAGATCGCGCATCATGCCCGCCGGCGGGCCCGCCCCGCTGCATTCACACTGATCGAGCTGCTGGTCGTCATCGCTGTCATCGCCATCCTGGCAGGCCTGCTCCTGCCCGTGCTGGCATCCGCATAGGAACGCGCACGCCGTATCGCCTGCGTCTCCAACCTGCACCAGATCCACCTGGCCGTCGCCATGTACGCCCAGGACAACAACGACTGGCTCCCCTGGAAATACGAGGTCAAGAAAACTGTCCTCAAGCCCGACGACCTGGCCAAAGGCAAGCGCTTGCAAACCCTTACCAACGGCATCCACACGCTCCTGGCACCCTACCTCGGCGCGTCTCATGCCACCGCGGAGGTCTCCAGCGGCCGTTACCTCGCCGCACGCGTTTTCCGCTGCCCGTCGGATCGCGGCGATGCAGCCGATCGAACCCCGGTGTTCGACCGCCGGGGATCCAGTTACCAGGTCGAGGGCGTGGATCTCGGGCGAAAACCCGAGGACCTGCACAAAAACCGGTTCACCCACGCCACGACACTGGACATCGCACGCGACCTCTTCAAACCGTGGGATTCCGACGATCCCCTGAAGGTCATGGAAAAGGTCGCCAAGGGCGAACTCGGACCCGTCAAATGGCACGCCCGTTACTTCAACAAAGTCATGGGCGACGGCCGCGTCATCACCCTCTCCTCCAAGGAACAGGACAAGGAATCAAAGGGCGACCTGGACTGATCCCCACCGCATTCACCACGCCATGCAAACAACGGTCCAACCCAAAAACCGCTGGCTGATCCGCATGCGCAACTGGCATCGCTGGATCGGTGTGGCCGCCGCGCTCTTCATGGTCGTGTTCGCGGTCACCGGCATGATCCTCAACTACAAAAAGCCTGTCTTGGGCGCCCTAGGTTTGATGCCCGACACCGAACATCCGCTCCCGACGCCCTTGACCGGCCCGCAGCACGCCCCTGTCGAGGGGCCCTCGCTCGCCCTCACCACCACCTCCATCCTGGACACCTGGCCCGTGCCACCCTCCGCAGCATTGGCCCGCGCCCGCGCTCACTGGGGCGACGTCCCGCTCGAAAAACTCGAACTCAAGCTCGAACAAGGCCATTGGGTCTGGAAAATCAAACAAACCGGCGGGAAGGAACTCCAGATCCACGCCGCCACCGGCAGGCTCCTGGCCCGAGGCCCCTACGAGAAATTCCTCGGCATGGACGCTTCAGGCGCGCCCGTCCGCAAAACGGATTGGGGCAAGATCCTCCTGGATCTGCACACCGGAAAGATCGCCGGTCCGTGGGGCAAGGCCATCATGACGGCAGCCGGGGCCGGTCTCCTGTTTCTCACGCTGTCGGGCTTGTACGTCTGGGTCAAACCGCTCCTCCTGCGGCGCCGCAACGCCCGACTCAAGACCCGGGCACATCCTCCGGCCACCGCCGCCATCCCAACCCGTCAACCCGAAACGGTGGAGCTGGCGCGGTAAGGTTGTCGTCTACCAACCCCCTCTTCCAGGTCTGTGTACCGGGACTTTCCTTGGTCACCGATGGAACACCACCCGCACATGCGGCCCGCCCCAACCGGTCTCCGCGCGCGGCCACAACGGCCATGCGCCACCACCGGCCTCCGCACGGATGTCCGATGCCCCTTTCCGGAGCACACACAGTCTCGAAGCCTGAAACCACTGACGCACAGCCATGATACATAACAAGCATCACCACGACTTGCATCCTCGCAGCAACATCATTCTGGCGTCCGCCATACTCATCGGAGCGTCCCTGCCAACAGCCATGCAGGCAAACGCAGAGACACAAGTGACGCTGCTCCACAGTTTCACCCAGGAGACCAAAATCAAGGGACCCTTCTGCCCCCACGGCGGCCTCCTGTACGGCGTGGCCGACAAGGGTGGTGCCGCCAACGCGGGTTACATCGGTCGCCTCGATCCCTCCACCGCTTCCTGGGTGCCGGTGTACGAGTTCTCCACTGAAACCAAGGTCAAGGGCGGCCTCGTCCCCGTGGAGAACAGGCTGTGGTTTGTGTGCGAAAAAGGTGGCTCTGCCGGGTACGGATACATCGGCGCATTCGACCCGGCGGCCCACACCGTCACTGTCCTTGCCGACTTCACGTCCGAGATCAAACCCAAAACCGCGCCACTGACCTTGGACGGACAAGGTTGGTATTTCCTGACCGACAAGGGTGGCGCAGCCGGTCTCGGGGCCCTCATGAAATTCGATCCGGACACGGGCCTCACCGTGGTGGCTTCGTTCGATCAGGAAACCGGGTTCAAATTCGAGGCGCCGCCGGTCGCCTTCCAGGGCCGGATCTGGTACGCCGCACGCGAGGGCGGTGATCTCTCCCAGATGTCCGGCAAGGGCGCAGGTGCCATCGGGACGCTCGACCTTCAGCAGGGCCGGATCGAACGTCAACTGGTTCTGAATGCCGCAAATCACGGCGCCAAGATCCGTGCCCTGCTGCCCGTTGGCGACAAACTTTACTATGCCGCCGAGGAAGGCGGAGACCTCACCCTCAACTCCGGCAAGGGTTACGGCGGCATCGGCTGCTACGATCCGCAAACCGGGACCGCCCGCTGGATCCTGGTTTGCGACGGCCCCATCAACGGGGCCAAACCCAAAGCGACCGTCCGCCACCGGGATCACCTCTACTATCTCTGCGCCGAGGGCGGTCCCACCGGTTACGGCCTCATCGGCCGAATCGCCAATGACACATCCGAAATCGTCGCCACCTTCGACGCCTCCACGGGCGCCAAAGCCGAGGCCCTCACCCTTTGGGAGAACCGCCTCTTCCTCGTCACCGAGCTCGGCGCCGCCAACGGGTTCGGCGGGATCGCCGCCCTCCAACTCCCCACACCCCGGCAGCCCGTTCTCGTCTGGGAAAGGCAGGATGGCATCCTGCAACTCCGCTGGACACCTTCCGCCGCGTGGACACTCGAATCCGCACCCACACTCTCGGGGCCCTGGTCACCCGTCGAAACCTCCGGCACGGAATCCGGAACGTTGTCCGTCAACCCTGTCGAACCGGCACGATTCTTCCGCCTGAGGCCGGTCACACCCTGAACCGGCCGCGCGCCCGGGTCGGTCCCATCCCGACCCTGTGCCTTGACCCGCCCGGGTTCGTTCCTACCATCCCCGTTCCATGAGTCCGGAGGAACTTCGGGCCCGGGTGGCGGACATCCGGTGGCATCACACGATTGATCTGGGTCACGGCATCGTCACGCCCGGCCAGGACAACAGCCCGCGCAAACTTGCTCGGCTCAAACTGCCCGAATCCCTGGCAGGCAAAACCGTCCTCGACGTCGGCGCCTGGGACGGTTTCTTCTCGTTCGAAGCCGAACGACGCGGTGCCGCGCGCGTCCTGGCCACTGATTCCTACTGTTGGAACGGCTCCCACGACTGGGGCAGCAAACGCGGGTTCGACCTCGCACGCCAGGCCCTCGGCAGCAAGGTGGAAGACAAAACCATCGACGTACTCGATCTCTCCCCGGAAACCGTGGGTGTCTTCGATGTCGTCCTCTTTCTGGGCGTGCTCTATCACATGAAACATCCCCTCCTGGCCCTCGAACGAGTCGCCAGCGTCACCCGCGAACTCATGATCCTCGAAACCATGGTGGACCTGCTCCAACTGCGCCGGCCCGCGATCGCCTTCTACCCGGGCGACGAGGTTGGGCGCGACGCCACCAACTGGTGCGGTCCCAACCCCGCGGCCGTCCTAGCCATGTGCCGCACCGTCGGCTTCCGGCGCGTCGAAATCGTCGCCGGCGTGCGCCCCTGGTGGTGGCGTTGGGCACGCGCCGCATGGCTGCGATGGCGACGCGGCTTCGCCTTTCACACCCTCGCCCGCACCGACCGCATCGTCGTCCACGCCTGGAAATGACCCCTGCCACAGCGCCGCCCCGGCCGGCACGCCCTGTCGCCGCCCGGCCCACCCCTTCCACCGTTTGCACCGGCCTTCCCCGCTCTTGGCTCCGCGTGCCTCTCTGCTAGCCTGCCCCCATGGCATACGCCTCGTTCGGCGAATTCGTCCGGAGACTCGACGCGGAAGGCGAGCTGATCCGCGTCCGACAACCCGTCGCCACTGAGCTCGAAATTACCGAGCTGGCCGACCGCCAAATGAAGTCTCCCGGCGGCGGAAAGGCCCTGCTCTTCGAACAACCCACCGTCGACGGGCAACCCTCGCCCTTTCCCCTGGCCATCAACGCATTCGGTTCCTGGAGACGCATGGCCCTGGCCCTCGGCGCCGAAAGTGTCGACGCCGTGGCCGCCGAGCTGGGAGCCCTGCTCAAGGCCAAACCGCCCCTTTCCTTTCGCGAAGCCATCCGCCTGCTCGGCCAGGCCCTCGACCTCCGCCATGCCCGACCCCGAACCGTCAAGGACGGCCCCTGCAAAGAGGTCGTCCACCGATTCGATCCGCCGCCCGGTCGAACCGAACCCTGGCCCCAGGCACCGGACATCCTCAAGGACCCCGACGCCGCGCGCCACGCCCCGCTGCCCACCATTCTGAACCTCCCCATCCTCAAATGCTGGCCCCTCGACGCCGGCCGTTTCATCACCCTGCCCTGCGTCGTCACACGCGACCCCGACACCGGCGAACGCAACGTCGGCATGTACCGCATGCAGGTTTATGACCCCACGACCACCGGCATGCACTGGCAGCTCCAGAAGGTCGCCGCCCGTCACGGCCGCCGTTACTACGAAAAAGGCGAACGCATGCCCGTGGCCGTCTTCCTCGGCGGCGATCCCGCCTACACCTTCGCCGCCACCGCCCCCCTGCCCGACGGTCTGGACGAATTCCTCCTGGCCGGCTACCTCCGCAAACGATCGGTCGAACTTGTCCCCTGCGAAACCGTGGACCTCGAGGTCCCCGCCGACGCGGACTTCGTCCTCGAAGGCTACGTGGATCCCTGCGAACCCCTCCGCCAAGAAGGCCCCTTCGGCGATCACACGGGCTATTACTCCCTGCCCGAGCCCTACCCGGTCTTCCACATCACCGCCGTCACCCATCGCAAGGACGCCGTGTACCCCGCCACCATCGTCGGGATCCCGCCCATGGAGGATTTCTACATGGGCAGTGCCTCGGTGAAACTCTTCCTGCCCGTCTTCAAAATGAACTTCCCCGAAATCGTGGACCTTGCGCTCCCGGCCGAGGGCGTGTTCCACAACCTGGTCGTCGTGAGCATCCGCAAAACCTATCCCATGCAGGCCTACAAGATCATGCACGGACTCTGGGGCATGGGACAGATGATGTTCACCAAATACATCATCGTCGTGGACGACGATGTGGACGTCCACAACACCAGCGAGGTCCTCTTCCGCCTCTGCGCCAACACCGATCCCCAGCGCGACTGCCTCTTCACCCGCGGCCCGGCTGACGTCCTCGACCACGCCACCAACGAAATCGGCGTCGGCACCAAGCTGGGCATCGACGCCACCCGCAAGCTCCCCGGCGAAGGGTTCAAACGCCCCTGGCCACCCCTCATCCGAATGGATCCCGCTGTGCAAAACCGCGTGGACCAGCTGCTGCGCGCGCTGCGTTGATGGTGCCTCCGGGCAGGCAGGCCCCGGCCCGGCACACCTTTCCATTCAGCCGCGTCCGGGCTCCCTCCGGGTCGCCACCCAGCGGCAACCCACCCAAAACTCCCGGGTCCCGGGCCCTGCCGCGCCGACCGCGGTCCGCCGCCGACTCTTTCTGCCCGACCCACACCGAAACAGGCCCGCGGCCACCCAAGCGGTGGCACCTTCCATGAATATCACCATGCTCCGCGCGCGTCTATAGACCAGGATGACACCGCACCGCTCCTTTGCCCGACACCGAGCCTGTTTGAGCACCACCTGCCCATTCGGGCGGTTGCTGCGCACGCCATTGCTCGCGGCCCCTCGTCACCATCAACCCCGGTCCGGCCCCCACCCCACACAACCCGGTCGATCCACCCATGAAAGCGCTCGTCACCCTGATCGTCCTCACCCTGTTCCTGTCCCGGATGGACGGAACAGCCGCCGACCTGCCCCGTCTCAAGGTCAGCGAAAACCGCCGCTTCTTGATCACGGAAACCGGCCAACCCTTCTTCTGGCTCGGCGACACCGCATGGGAACTCTTTCACCGGTTGACCCGCGAAGAGGCGCTGCATTATCTCGACACCCGGGCCCGCCAGGGATTCACCGTCGTCCAGGCCGTGGCACTCGCCGAGCTTGACGGGCTCAACACCCCCAACCCCTACGGGCACCGGCCCCTCATCGAGAACGATCCAACCCGGCCCGACGTCCGTGAAGGCCCGGACAATGACTACTTGGATCACGTGGACTTCATTGTCCGCGCCGCCAATCAGCGGGGCCTTTACGTCGGCCTGCTGCCCACTTGGGGCGACAAGTGGAACAAGAAATGGGGAACCGGACCCGAGATCTTCACCCCGCAAAACGCCGAAATCTACGGTGAGTGGCTCGGCCGCAGATACCGGGACGCCGGCATCGTCTGGATTCTCGGCGGGGATCGTCCCGTCGAAAACGACACCCACCGCGAAATCATCCGCGCCATGGCCCGCGGCCTGCGGCGGGGCGACGGCGGCGCGCACCTCATCACCTTCCACCCGGTCGGCGGCGCCGGCTCGGCCCAGTGGTTCCACCAGGAACCTTGGCTCGACTTCAACATGCGCCAGAACGGCCACGGAACGGAATTCAACGGGAGATACGAGCAAACACGGGCCGATTACGATCGCACACCCGTCAAGCCGGTCCTCGACGGCGAGCCCATCTACGAGGACCACCCCGTCCATTTCGATCCCGGCCGCCAGGGCCATTCCATCGCCGCCGACGTCCGCCGCGCCGCCTACTGGGACCTTTTCAGCGGCGCCTTCGGTCATACTTACGGACATCACTCCGTTTGGCAGTTTTGGACCCCTAAACGGCAACCCGTCAACCATCCCCTCCTCCCATGGACCGAGGCCCTGCATCAACCCGGAGCTCAACAAATGCATTACGCCAAGAAGCTGCTCCTTTCCCGCCCCTTTCTCACCCGCATCCCCGATGACTCCGTGATCGTGCCCCATGCCGTCCCCACAGCCGTGCCCGGCGCGGGCCGTTACCGCTACGTGGCCACCCGCGATTCCGCCGGCAGCTATGCCATGGTTTACACCCCTGTGGGCCGGCCCTTCCGCGTCCGCATGAACGCCATTCGCGCCGAACGCGTCCGTGCCTGGTGGTTCAACCCCCGTAACGGCCAGGCCCAATCCGCCGGCGAATTCCCCGCCATCGGTGAACGAGCATTCACCCCGCCCGATCCCGGCGAACACCTCGACTGGATCATCGTGCTCGACGACGCCACCCGCAACTATCCGCCACCCGGACAACCATGAAACGGTTTCTCGCTCTCCTGGCGCTCGCCCTGGCGACAGGTTCTTACTCGTCAGCCCGGGCGCCTTCCTTTGCCATCCGCGACCACGCCGTGGTCCTCGATGGGGTCAGCTCCAACAATCCCGTCCTGTACGATAACGACTGGTGGACGGATGTGTTCGACAACAAGTACCTTTGGGCGCGCGCCAGCTTGGGACTCATCAATCTCCAGGGCCAGATCGTCACCCGCGACATGTGGAACTGGCAACAGGGCTACCTTTACACCATGGAACAGTGCCGGAACGACGCCCGAAACGCCCTCCGGCAGGCACGCCTGGCCGGGCTGCGCAACCTGCCGGAACCCGTCCCCGGCGCCGATCGCGTCCTGCGCCCACCCCCGTCAGGCCGCATCGAGGACACCCAACCGCTCGAAAGCCACGGAAGTCGGTTGATCATCGAGCAGGCTCGCAAGGCCCAACCACACCAGCCCCTCCTGCTCATCTGCGGCGGACCACTCACCACCGTCGCCAACGCCCTCCTGCTCGCTCCCGACATTGCCGACCGCATCGTCGTCTTCAACCTCACCGTCAGCGACGGCGGTTACAACGGCAAGGACGCCTGGTCGGCCTGGATCGTCTGCAGACGCACCCGTTACGTGGATTGGGGCGGGGGCGCTTTCTGGGACCGGGATTCAGCCTTCCAGCCCGCTGACTTCGATGTCCTACCGGACAATCCCCTGACCGGCGAAATGAAACGCCTCATCCGCTCCGACCTCGGCCGCGCCAACCAACTCGGCGACGGCGCACCCCTGGTCTGGTTGTTCGAGCCGGCCTGCTGGAAACGTGCCGAACCGCGCAAAGCCGCATTCCGCGACGGCATTCTGCGCCTCGAACCCTGCAGCCGGCCCGACGAGGCCGACCTGTTGGTCATCCCCAAGGATGCCACCGACCTCCCGGCCTGCCGGCGGGAATTTTTCCGCGTTTTCCTCCAACCGGGCCTGCTCCCGTCGTCGAAACAGTGATCCAGCCCTCAACACGGAACCAACGGCTTCACGAGCTTTTCAGTCCGGCAATCGAACCCCCGTCCGTCACACCAGAATCCGCAGCGCGCCTTTCAGGCCCTCGCCCGCCCCACGTCGCGTACAGCGCCGGCAGCACCAGCAAGGTCAGCACCATGTTCGTCAACACGCCCGCCGCCACCACCGTGGCCAGCGGCCGTTGCACCTCGGCCCCCACCCCGGTGTTGAACGCCATCGGTGCAAAACCGAGCGCCGCCACCAGGCCCGTCATCAGCACGGGACGCAACCGCATCCTGCACGCCTGTCGCACGGCCTCCTCCACCCCAACCCCCGAATCCCGCAACTGACGAATGAACGTCACCAGGATCAACCCGTTCACAATCGCCACGCCGCACAAGGCCACAAACCCGATCCCCGCGCTGACCGTCAGGGGCATCTCCCTCCACCACAGGGCGGCCACCCCACCCACGGCCCCCAAGGGGATGCCCGTGGCCACGATCAGCACCTCGCGCAGCGATCCCAGACTGAGATACAACAGACTCAAGACCAGTCCCAGCGCCAACGGCACCACCCACATCAACCGCCGGCGTGCCCGTTCCATCTGCTCGAATTGTCCGCCCCACTCGAGGGTGTAGCCGGGCGGAAACACCACTTCGTCGCTCAGCCGACGTTTCGCCTCCGCCACGAACCCCGCCACGTCCCGCCCGCGCACGTTGACCTGGACCGTCACACGGCGCCGGGCCCACTCACGTTGAATCGCCGCCGGCCCCTCCACTTCCGCAAGCGTCGCCAGCCGGTTCAACGGAACCAGGGCACCCGCACGGGTCGGCACCCACGTGCGACCCAGGCTCTCCACGTCCGCTTGTTGCGCATCCGACAGCCTGACCACCAGCGGAAACCGCCGTTGACCCTCGCGCACCTCCCCCACACGCAGTCCGGCCACGGCCTCCACCATGTCCAACACCTCCTGCCGGGACAGGCCGTACCGGCCCAGGGCTGCGCCGTCGAGCCGCACCTCCAGGACCGGCTGGCCGGTCAGCTGTTCCCCTGTCACATCCGCCGCACCCGGAATCCGCGCCAGCACTGCCTGAACCTCCTCGGACAACCGCAGCAGCTCGGTCAAGTCGTCCCCGTAAATCTTGATCGCCACATCGCTCCGCACGCCCGAGACCATCTCGTTCATGCGCATCTCGATCGGCTGGCTGAACACCGCCGACATCCCCGGCTGCCGGGCCAGCACCTCGCGGATTTGCGCCGTCAACTCCGCCTGCGTCCGGGCCCGCCGCCAGCGCTCCCGCGGTTGCAGGGTCACAAAGATGTCCGTCTGCTCGATTCCCATCGGATCCGTCGCCACCTGTGGCGTGCCCAGACGCGACCACACCCGCGCGATCTCATCCGGAAACTGCGCCAGTAGCTCGCGTTCGATCCGCCCGTTCCATCGCGCCGCCTCTTCCACGGAGATGCCCGCCAGGCGAACCGTGCCGATGGCCAGGGCGCCCTCACTCAACCGCGGCAGGAACTCGCCACCCAGCCGTGTCGCCAACCACGCACCCGTGCCCGCCAGCCCGACCGCGGCAACCAGCACCAGCTTTCGGTGCCGCAACGCCAGCTCGAGCAACGGCTCGTACAACCGCCAGATTCTCCGCACTATCCAGGGGTCGCCATGCCTGCCCACGACGCCGCGCAACATCAGACTGGCCAGAACCGGCGTGAGCGTCAGTGAAAGCACCAACGACCCCAACAGCGCGTAAATCATGGTGAGCGCCATCGGCCGGAACAGCTTCCCCTCCACCCCTTCCAAAGTGAGGATGGGCAGGAACACGATCAGGATGATCAACTCTCCGAACATCGTGGGTTTCCGCACCTCCAGCGCCGCTTCCCTAACCACCTCCAACCATGACCGCCCTCCCCGATCCATGCCCGCGCGCCGCACACAGTTCTCCACCACCACCACCGAGCTGTCCACGATCAGCCCGAAATCAATCGCCCCCAGGCTCAGCAAACTCGCCGCAATCCCCGCCTGCAACATCATCTGCCCGGCAAACAACATCGAAAGAGGAATGGCCAGCGCCACGATCAGGCCCGCCCGCAGATTCCCCAAAAAGGCAAACAGAACCGCCACCACCAGAAGCGCGCCGGCCAGAAGATTGTGTTCAACCGTCCCCAGCACCCGCCGGACCAGATCCGTCCGGTCGTACAGCACTTCGACGTGCATGTCCGGCGGCAGGCTCCGCCGAACCTCTTCCAGTTTCACTTTCAGGGCCCGGGTCACCTCCGCGCTGTTTTCACCCATCAACATGAAACCCAAACCCAGGACCACTTCACCCTTCCCCCCGGCCGTGACCGCCCCGCGACGGATCTCATGCCCCACACTTACACGGGCCACATCTCCAACCCGCACCGGCACACCGTCGTGTGAACGGATCACGACGTCCTCGATTTGTGCCGTGTTGGTGACCAAACCGATCCCGTGCACCAGAAGAGATTCCCCACCCCGCAAGATACGGCCACCGCCGACGTTCCGGTTGTTCAACCGGAGCGCATCCATCACCTCCTGAAGCGTCATCCCGTAGCGCGCCAGACGATCCGGTTCCACACATACTTCAAACCGTTTCGCCAACCCACCCCACGTGTTGATCTCCGCCACGCCCGGCACCTTCCGCAGCTCGGGCTTGATCACCCACTCCTGCCATTCCCAAAGATCCCTCAAACTGCGCCCGGGATCGTCCGAATACACGACGTAGTGGAGCACCTCGCCCAGCCCGGTCGAGATGGGACCCAGCTCGGGCCGCCCCAAACCTTCCGGAAGCGAGACAGATTGCAACCGCTCCGCCACCAGTTGCCGGGCCAGATAAACCGGGATCCGGTCGTCGAACGTCGCCACCACCTGCGAAAGGCCAAAACGCGAAATCGAACGAACGTTCTGCAGCCCGGGCAGACCTCCCAGTGCCAGTTCCACCGGCAGGGTAACCTGCTGCTCCACCTCCACCGCATTCAATCCCGGCGCCGCCGTGTTGATCTGGACCTGCACGGGGGTCGTGTCCGGAAAGGCATCCACCGGCAGCCGCATGAGCGCATTCACCCCCGCCACCACCCACACACCGGCCAGCAGACAAACCAAAAACCGGTTCCGCAGCGACCACTCGATCAGCCTGCCCATATCCGTTCCTCCCACTTACTCGTCCACACATGCCGCGCCCAGCCGCGAACTCAGCAGGCTCGACTTGAGCAGGAATGCTCCCTCCACCACCACCGGTTCGCCGGGCTTCAGGCCCTCTCGCACCTCCCGCCACCCTTCGCCCCGCGCGCCCAACTCGACCACCCGCGCCTCGAACAGGTCCGGCCCCAGCCCGATGAACACCACCGAACGTCCCTCCACCCGTTGCACAGCCGGGTCCGGCACGCGCACGCCCGCACCCTGCCCGATCACAATCGTTCCCTCCACGAACATGCCGGCCCGAAGTTGTCCCGCACCATTGTCCACCTCGGCCAGCACACGAACCAGACGCGTGCGCTCATCCAATTCCGGACTTACCCACATCACGCGGCCCTGCCCCGAAACACGGTGAGACCCCCTCCCGCCGGACCACACCTCCACGGACTGTCCCGCACGCAACCTCAAAGCCGCCTCCTCAGGGACATACAGCCACGCGCGCAGCACCGAGGCATCCGCCACCGTCACCAACGGCGCACCGGCCGGAACGCGTGCACCCGGCCCGACGTTCACCTCCAACACCTCCCCGGCAAGCGGCGCCTTCAGCTCGAGATATACCGGCCCCGCCTCGCCATCCGCCCGGGCCCGGATTTCAGCTTCGCTGAACCCGTAATTCTTCGCACGCTGGCTCGCCGCACGGTAGGCCGCTTCCGCCTCCTCCACCGCCTGCTCGGCCGTGACCCGCACGGCCAGTAATCCCCGCTCGCGTACCAGCTTCCGGTAACTCAAAACCGCCTGCACCACCGCCTCCTCCATCGAAGCCGACCAAAGCCGAACCAGGCCCTGGTCCGTCCTCACCCGGTCCCCATAATCCACCAGCAGCTCGCGAACGATCGCCTCCACCGGAGTGGCCACCCGCACCAAACGGTCCGGTGCAAAGCGCAATTCGCCCACGCACGGAATCTCCTCCCGCACCACAGCCTCTTCAGCCGCCCGCGTGGCCAGGCCGGCCAGCCGGGCCGATTCCAGGGCCGGCAGCCGCACCTTCAAGCCCTCGCCCGCCTTCAAGATTTGAAGGGCCTGCGGCCGGCAAATGCCACACTCTGCCTCGGCCAAGCGATGCTCCCCACAGATCAGCGAGCCGGGATCGGAAACCCGCACAGCCCGGGAAGCGCCGGCCAGTTCCGGCCGGCAGAGGTGGCACTCGTCCTGGTACAACCCGTGTGTTTCGCAGTAGGCCCTCGACGGATCGCGCAGCTCCGGGTGACAGAGCCAGCAGCGGTCCTCATAACGATCGTGTTCCCCGCACCACAAGCGGCCTTCTTCCCGCAAACTGGGATCACACAAAAAACACAACTCGGTCGGGGCCCCGTGCCGCGTACACCGGTCGCTGGATGCCCGTCCGGTCGCCTCCTCGCGGGCCCCGGTGTCCCCCGCCGGTCCGGATGGTTCCCTCATACAGGCCCCGCCCGGCCCTATGACCGCTGCCAGGATGAGCACCGGTACCATCTGCCGTATGCACGCGCGCCGATTGTTTCTCCCCTGTCTCATCGCTCCACCTCTACTTGTCCCGGCGTGACCGTTTCCGGCCGGGGCTTTGTTTCCGAGGATCCGTCCTCCCAAAACAGCTCCGGCATCTCCGCATCCATAAGCGCTTCCAATTCCACATGGGCCAGGTTCATCTCCAGCAGGGCCCGCGCATGCGCGCGCCGGGCCTCGGCGGCGGCACGCTCCGCATCAAGGAGGACAAGTAAGTCGAATTTCCCCGCCTGATACCCGGCCCGCAGAAGATCCACGGCCTTTTCCGTCCGAGGCAGGACTTCGCGCCGGAGCCGGCGCGCCTGCGCCGCGGCTCCTTCCAGACGCAGTTTCTCCCGCTCCCAGGTCAGCAACAGCTCACGCTGCCCGGCGGCAAGCGCTGCCTGCGATTCCTCCCTCCGGGCCAACGCCTCAGCCATCCGGTACCGCCCCCGATCCCATACCGGCAGCGGCAGCGTCAAACCCACCTCGGCCACCACATCATCGGCCGGGCCGGCCCGGCCACCCCGAACCCGGAGGGTCACGTCCGGCCACGCTTCCCTCGAGCTCCGTGTCACCGCCACCTCTGCCCGCTTGACCTCCGCCCGGCCCGCCACCACCAGTGGATGATGGGGCAGCCATTCTGCGGGCTGCCTGCCGACCAGCGCCGGATCCGGCTCTTCGCGCAAGCGACCCACCACATCCAGCTTGTCTCGAACGGGCGCTCCCACCAGCAGCGCCAGTTCTTGCAGCGCCTCTCTCCACCGGATCCGGGCTTCTTCCAGCTCCAACCGCGTCTCTTCCAGCAGCGTTTCCGCGCGAAGAACATCCACCTCTCCCACGGCTCCCGCCCGAAATCTCTCGTGCACCGCCGCCGACAAAGCCTCGGCCACCTTTACCGACTCACGGGTCGCTTCCAGCACGGCCTTCCACCCCAAAACCCGCACCCGGGCGAGTTTCACCTCTCGGATCACCGACAGCAGCACCGCACGCCACTGATGTTCCGCACGCGTCAACTCCAGACGCGCCATCGCCGACTCCAGTCGCTTCTTCCCGGGGAACGGAATCGTCTGTGCCACCCCCACAGTCTGTTTCGATTCCTCGGCAAAACTTCCCCGGTTCAAAGGCCCGTCTTCCGACGCCAGTTCCAGCTCGGGATTCGGCCAGAGTCGAGCTTGCCGTCGGGCCGCCTGCGCAGTCGCCACCCGCGCCCGGGCTGCCTGCAACTGCGGGTGATTCGCCACTGCCCGGCGCACGCATGCCTCCAACGTCAGGACCAGCTCGCCCGGAGTGTCTCCCCCATCCGGCCCGCCGGCTGGTTGCGCCCTCAACAGGGTCCCTCCCCACCACACCTCCGCGCACACGAGCACGCCCGTCAACCAACGCCAACAAACCCTTGCTTTCGCAGGCCTTTCAATCCTCATGGACCCTGCCTGAAATATCCACCGCAAACCGTAACTGTGCACACGATCTAACCCGGGAAACTAAGAAGCCCCACGACTCCGGACCCGACCAGGCCGGGTCCGTCACGCCTCACCGGAAGATCAGCGGCTTTGTGCAGGGGCACGCGGTCGTCCCACCGCGCGATGAGTGAGCACCCAGAGGGAAAGATCGGGCGGCTGAAGCCGCGGAAGGGCTCTCGGCAAGGATCGGTCGGTCCCGATCACAACCATCTGCAGCACGGCGAGAGCCTCCCGGGGCAGAAAAACCGTCTGCAGATCCGAGTACCGTTCCCCGGAAATCCAAACACCGTTTTCGACGGAGCTGCAAACCGGCTGCGAGCAGTCATCCGGCAGTGGCGCCGCCGGCGCTCCGGCGCAACAACACTCCGCACCCCAGCCCGGGACCACCCGCTCCAGCGCGCAATGCGCACTGGCTGGCAGCCACGCCAGTACGAGCAGCAACCCACAGATGGCCCCGATCCTCGGCACGACTCAGACGTTGCATCAGACCCGGCACACAGTCAAGCAACACACCAAATCCACGCCCACCGCCCCGGCCCCTTCCTCGTCCCCAACCAGCCGGCCACCCTCCCACCAAACAGCCGACCCAAACGTTGCCCGAGCTCCCCGCGGACCGGCACGCGCACCATCGTGAGGCCCTGCCCAGCAACCGCACATGCCCGGCACAAACGTCCGGGCGCATGCGGAACCCGCCTGCTCATGCCTTGACCACACCGGTCATCCGGGCTGATCAAGCTGGTCAAAAAGAAACCATTCCCACAACCATCAGCAGGGCCCCGAATGGGCTCCGACTGCTTCGTCCGAGCTGCTCGCACGCCCCCCATCACACGGAATCCCTCGCGCGCCGCATTCTTCCGGGCCCCGCCCCGGGCTCCCGTTTCGCCATTCTTGAATTCGTTTCATGGATACGTTGAGAAAGTTTCAATCCCGCCGGCGCCAAACCGGCATCGCTCCTGCCTTTCGCCGGGGCGGTATGAATGCGAAAGCGTTTTTGAAAGCCGGTCACTGGCCCACGCTCTTCGGGTCGTTCCTTTATTTCGACATCAGTTTCATGGCCTGGGTGATGCTGGGCGCCTTGGGCAATTACATCGCCGGCGAATTCGGCCTGACCCCGGCCCAAAAAGGTTTCATGACCGCCATCCCGCTCTTGGGAGGTGCGGTTCTGCGGTTGCTGCTCGGTTACCTCACCGACCGCATCGGGCCCAAGCGGACCGGCTGCCTGGGCATCACCCTGACGGCCCTACCGCTGTTGATCGGCTGGTTGGGGGCCGATTCCATGGCACAGATCCACCTGATCGGCATCCTCCTGGGCGTGGCCGGCGCAAGCTTTGCCGTGGCCCTGCCCATGGCCAGCCAATGGTATCCACCGCAATACCAGGGTCTGGCCATGGGCATCGCCGGTGCAGGCAACTCCGGCACCCTGCTCGCCACGCTGTTCGGACCGCGCCTGGCCGAGATGTACGGTTGGCGCGGTGTGTTCGGGCTGGCACTGATCCCGCTGGCGATCATGTTCCTGGTCTTCCTCTTCTGCACGCGCGAGGCACCGCACGCCCGGCGCCAGCCCAAGACCCTCAGGGATTTCCTCCAGGTGCTGAGCCAGCGCGACACCGCGCTGTTCTGTTACTTTTACTCGATCACCTTCGGCGGGTTCGTCGGCCTGGCGAGCTACCTCTCCATCTACCTGCACGACCGCTACGGCGTCTCCAAGGTCCTTGCCGGTGACCTGACCTCGCTCTGTGTCCTGGCCGGTAGTTTCCTTCGGCCGGTGGGCGGCACCTTATCGGACCGCTTTGGCGGCATCCGGATGCTCTCCCTGCTCTACCTGGGCATCGTCAGTTGCCTGTTACTCTCGGCCTGGGCGCCAACCGTGGCACTGGGAACCACGTTCCTGGTCCTGACGATGGCCTGCCTGGGCATGGGCAACGGAGCCGTCTTCCAGCTGGTTCCGCACCGTTACAAGGGCAACATCGGGGCCGCCACCGGCATCCTGGGCGCCGCAGGCGGGTTCGGCGGCTTCATCCTCTCCAACATGATGGGCTCGCTGCGCGAGATGTTCGCCGCCCACGGAGCCGGGCTGGTGGGATTCGCCATCCTGGCCGGGGGCGCGCTGTTGGCCCTCCGCGTCATCCAGGGCAAATGGGTGGGCCGTTGGATCGCCGCCCACGGCCGGCCGTTGCCGGAAACCGCGGCCGCGCCCGCCGCGGCAGCCGCACCCCTCACCGAGCCGGCCCTAGTTGCCACGCGTTGAACCCTTCCACCATGGTCCCGGGCACTTCCATCCTACACCCCGCGAAAGGAGCTGCTCCCGGAGCGGACCCCATCACCACCGCCCTCCGGGAGCAGCAGGACCTTTCCGCTGTGGAACAATTCGCCGCATGGCACGACAACCATGCCACGCCCGGACCGCACCGCCTGTATCGCAACCTCCTGCCCGCCGCCGAGCCCGCGCCCGGACAACAGTACGCCTTCGAAGTCGACTTGGACAAATGCTCCGGCTGCAAGGCCTGCGTAAGCGCCTGCCACAGCCTCAACGGACTGGATCCCGACGAGACCTGGCGTACCACGGGCCTCCTTGTCAGCGATGACTGGCGTCACCCGTTCCACCAAACCATCACCACCGCCTGTCACCATTGCGTGGACCCCGGCTGCCTCAACGGCTGTCCCGTCCTCGCCTACGACAAGGACCCCATCACCGGCATCGTACGGCACCTGGACGATCAATGCATCGGCTGCCAGTACTGCGTGATGAAATGCCCCTACGAGGTGCCCCGCTACTCGCCCGCACGTGGCATCGTTCGCAAGTGTGACCTGTGCAGCCGCCGCCTCGCCCGGGGCGAACCCCCGGCCTGCGTCCAAGCCTGCCCCAACCAGGCCATCCGCATCACCTTGGTCGAAACCGCCGAACTCCTGGCCCGCCACCGAGGCGCCACCCGGGCCCGCGCACCCAAAGGCTCCGCATGGCTGCCGGACACACCGGATCCCGCACTTACCGTACCGACCACCCTTTACCAAACCCGGCGCGTACTGCACCAACCGGTCCGTGCCGCCGACCGCGAAGAGCTCCGTCCACAACCCGCACATGCCCCTCTGGTCTTCATGCTGGTCCTGACACAGGCCGCGACCGGCCTTTTCACCTTCGCCCCGATCGCAGCCGATCCATCGGCCGGCACCAGCCAAGCCCTCCCCCTCGGCGTCGCAATCACCCTCCTCTCAGCCGGCTTGGTGGCCAGCTTTTTCCACCTCGGTCGGCCGACAGGTGCATGGCGCGCTTTTCTCGGCCTGCGCACCTCCTGGCTGAGCCGGGAGATCCTGGCCTTCGGACTCTTCGCCCTGCTCGGCTCCCTGGCGTTCCTCGCCACGGCAACCGCGGCGCCCGTACTGCCGTGGCCGCCGGCACCGGCCGCCCTGGCAGGATGGGTGGCCGTCCTTTGTTCGGTCATGGTCTACGCGGACACCGGTCGTGAGCCGTGGCGGTTCGCTGTCACGGCACCCAAATTCATCGGCACGGCCGCCATGCTCGGCTCCGTGCTGGCACTGGCCCTGGGCACGCTCTCCGGCGCGCCCGCGGAGCGACTGGCAGGACTCTGCCTGGCCTCGATCGCCTCCGGCCTTTTCAAACTCGCAGCCGATCACCGGCCGCTCCGACATTTGCACGACGACGATTTCTTGCCCCTCCACAAAACCGCCCTGCTCCAGGCCGACCGGTTCGGCGGGCTCGATCGCACCCGCGCCGCCTGCACCTGGCTGGGGGCCGTTGTTCTGCCCGCATGGATCGCCATCGCAACTGCCGGTGCCGCCATGCATCCCGGGCTGCCTCTGGTTCGCTCCGGGGCCTTGCTGGCCGCCCTTCTCGCGCTCGCCGGCGAGTGGATCGAGCGTTACCTCTTCTTCGTCACCGTCCAATACCGTCGCATGCCCGGCTATCCCGCCTCATGAACACCGCACAAACAAATGCTCCCACTTGGTTGCGTCGCTGGGACGGCCCCCTCACGGCCGACCTCACGCTGCGACCCACCGACTTCGGGCTCGGGCTCGTACCCGCCCGACTCGCCCCCACCGCCACAACCACCATGGTGTGCGGGTACTGTTCCACCGGCTGCGCCCTCAAGATCCATCTGCAGGACAGGCAGGCCGTCAATCTCACTCCCGATCCCGACTACCCCGTCAACCTCGGCATGGCCTGCCCCAAGGGTTGGGAGGCCCTCACGCCCCTGCGTGCCCCCGACCGCGCCACCCAGCCACTACTGCGGGATCCCCGCACGGGTCGGCTGGAACCCGTGGACTGGGACCACGCCCTCCAGGTCTTCACCCTCCGGTTCCAGGCCCTCATGGACCAGCACAGCCCCGAATCGGTCGCCTTCCTGAGCACCGGCCAGATCTGCACCGAAGAAATGGCCCTCCTCGGTGCACTGTTCAAATTCGGCATGGGCGCCCTCCACGCAGACTCCAACACCCGCCAGTGCATGGCCACCAGTGCCGTCGCCTACAAACAGGCCTTCGGCTTCGACGCCCCGCCCTACACCTACGCGGACTTCGAAGAGTCCGACGTCCTCGTGTTCATCGGGTCCAACCTCTGCATCGCCCATCCCATCCTCTGGCAGCGCGTGCTCCGCAACCCCCGCCAACCCGAGATCGTCGTCGTGGACCCGCGCACCACGGAAACCGCCCTCTGCGCCACCCAACACCTGCCCATACGGCCGAAGACCGACCTGGTGCTGCTCTACGGCACGGCCCACCTGCTCATCGCCAACGGCTGGATCCGCCGCGATTTCATCGAACAACACACCACCGGGTTCGACGAATTCGCCCGCTTCGTCGCACCCTTCACCCCGGAACGCGTCAGCCGGGAAACCGGCCTCACCATGCCCCAGCTCCTCCGGTTTGCCCGCACCATCGCCCACGGCCGCGCAGTCAGCTTCTGGTGGACGATGGGCGTCAACCAGGGCCACGAGTCCACCCGCACCGCCCAGGCCATCATCAACCTCGCACTGATGACCGGAAACATCGGCCGGCCCGGCACCGGACCCAACTCCGTCACCGGCCAGTGCAACGCCATGGGCTCCCGCCTCTTCGCCAACACCACCAACCTCCTGGGGGGACGCGACTTCACCAACCCCGATCACCGCGCCACGGTCGCCCGCATCCTCGGCATCCCGCAGGAGCGCATTCCCGATCGCAACTCCCTCACCTACGACCAGATCCTCGATGCCATTGACGCCGGCGCCATCAAGGGCCTCTGGGTCATCGCCACCAACCCGTTCCACTCCTGGATCGGCCGCGACCGCCTCCACGCCCTGCTCGACAAACTCGAGTTCCTGGTCGTCCAGGACATGTACAGCTCCACCGACACAGCCCGCCACGCCCACCTCATCCTGCCAGCCGCCGGTTGGGGGGAGAAAGAAGGGACCTTCATCAACAGCGAACGCCGCATCGGCCTCGTCAAGAAGGTCGCACGCGCCCCGGGCCAGGCCCTCTCGGATTTCCGCATCTTCCAGCTCATCGCCCATTACTGGGGTTGCGCCGACCTCTTTCGCGCCTGGACCAGTCCCGAAGCCGTGTTCCAGATTCTCAAACGCCTCTCCGCCGGCCAACCCTGTGACTTCACCGGAATCCGTGACTATCAGATGATCGAAGCCTGCGGAGGCATCCAATGGCCCTGGCCGGAACACGAAACCTCATCCCGCGGCCACGCCGCCACCATCCACGCCCTTCGCACCAGCCTCCGCGAACGCCGCCTGTTCGCAGACGGTCGCTTCCCCACCCCGGACGACCGTGCACGGTTCCTGTTCGAACCGCCACGTCCCGCACCGGATCAGCCCGATGCCCATCATCCTTTCATCCTCCTCACCGGACGCGGCACCAGCGCCCAGTGGCACACCAACACCCGCACCGGCAAGTCCGAGGTGCTCCGCCAGCTTTACCCCCAACAGACCTACGTCGAGGTCAACCCCGCGGACGCAGCCCGGCTGCGCATCGTCACCGGTCAGACCGTGGAGGTCTCCTCGCGCCGGGCCACCGTCCATGCCACCGCCGTGGTCACACCCGCCGTTCAACCCGGACACCTCTTCATGCCCATGCATTATCCGGAGACCAATCGCCTGACCGTGCCGGCCTTCGACCCCCATTCCCGTCAACCGGCCTACAAACACACCGCCGTGCGCCTGCGGCCCGTCACGGCAAGGTCCCTCTCCACCACCCAACCATGAACACTTCACCCATGGACCCGTTGCTCAGGAACATTGATTCCGTACTCAACCACGGCGCCTTCTCCCCCGAACAAAAGGAGTATCTCGAAGGCCTGTTCCGTGGCATCGCCGAACGAACCCGCTACCCGTTCGTCGGCGCAACCCCCCAGGGCACACTCACCGCCCACCCCGCGGCCGCCCCGGCCAACCTGGCCGCCCCAGAAACCTTCCACGGCACACCCGTGGACGAGCTCTGCAAGCAGGAACGGTGGAAATACCAGGAACACGGCCTGGACTGTTGGGACCGCATCCTCGCCCACGCGGAGGCCGATCGTTTCCCCGACGAGGAGAACACCTTCCGCTTCCGCTACTACGGCCTCTTCTATGTGGCGCCCGCCCAGAACAGTTTCATGCTCCGCTGCCGCATCCCCGCAGGTGAACTCACCGCCGCCCAATTCCGCGGCCTGGCAGACATCGCCGACGAATTCGGAAACGGACGCGCGGCCATCACCACCCGTTCCAACATCCAGATTCGCGAAATCGCCCCCAAAAACCTCGTCAACGTCCTCACCCGCCTCCAATCCCTCGGACTGACCTCCAAGGGCTCGGGCGTGGACAACGTCCGGAACATCACCGCCTCGCCCACCGCCGGAATCGATCCCCAGGAACTCATTGACACCCGCCCCTACGCCCACGCCCTGCATCATTACATCCTGAACCACCGCGACCTCTACGACCTGCCCCGCAAGTTCAACGTGGCTTTCGAAGGCGGAGGCGCCATCGACACCGTTGCCGACACCAACGACATCGGCTTCGTCGCCGTCTGCCTCACCCAGGAGGGTCTCCGCAGACAGCCACCCCCGCCCGGCGTCTCACTCCAGCCCGGCGTCTACTTCCGAGTCCTGCTCTGCGGCATCACCGGCCACAAACAACTCGCCTCCGACGCCGGCATCCTCGTCCCGCCACACGAGGCCGTCGCAGTCGCCGTCGCCATGATCCGCGTCTTCATTGACCACGGCGATCGCACCAACCGGCAAAAGGCACGCCTCAAATACCTGGTCGACAAATGGGGACTCGACCGTTTCCTCGACGAAACCGCCAAACGGCTGGCCTTCCCCCTCATCCGATACCCGCGCGAAGCGTGCGAACCGCCACCACCCCCGATCCGCCACGCCCACATCGGCGTCTACCGACAAAAGCAAAAGGGCCTCAATTATATCGGCGTCCTCGTCCCCGTCGGCCTCCTCACCACACGCCAGATGCGCCGGCTCGCCGACCTGGCCGAGCATTACGGCTCCGGTCACATCCGCCTCACCCCCTGGCAGAACCTTCTGCTCGTGGACATCCCGGACGCCTACGTGGAGACCGTCAAACGCGCCATCGTCCGAACCGGCCTGCACTACGAACCCCGCCACATCCTCGGCGGCCTCGTGGCCTGCACCGGTAACACGGGTTGCAAATACGCCGCCACCGACACCAAGGGCCACGCCCTGGCTGTGGGCCGGCACCTGGCCGAACGTCTGAACCTCGACCTCCCACTCAACATCCATTTCACAGGCTGCCCCCACTCGTGCGCCCAACATTACGTCGGTGACATCGGCCTCCAGGGCGTCAAGGTCACCCTCAACGGCGAGAGCATGGAAGCTTACAACATCGTCCTCGGCGGCGGCACCGGGCCCCACGCCGCCATCGGCAGGCTGGTCTTCTGCGGCATCCTCGCCAGCGACCTGCCCGCGTTGCTCGAGCGCATGCTCCGCGTCTATCTCGAAAGACGTCAACCCGGCGAATCTTTCGCCCGGTTCACGCGACGGCACGACATCAAACAACTTCAGGAAATGTTCAGCTCATGAAGCCACATCCGCGTATGAATCCCGATCTTCTCTCCCTTCCCACTTTGACCGGGCAACGCCCGGCCTCTCTCCCGGGAGCAAACCTGGCGCCCCAACCGCCCTCCCACGAACCGGCATCTCACCCCCCTCCGCCCGGACCCTTCCCCGCCCGTTGGGTTCCCGTCATACCCGAAAGCGCGCCCTTCACCCCGGAGCAAAGGGCCTGGCTCAACGGCTTCCTCGCGGGCCTCTTCTCCCACGTCCCCCTGCCCGACGCCGGAACCGGGCCCGCACCCAAGCCACTGGAGCCGCTCACCATCCTGTTCGGCTCCCAGACCGGCAACGCCGAAAACCTGGCCAAAAAAATCGCCAAGGAGGCAGGCCAACGCGGTTTTGCCCCCACCGTCCAGGAACTGGGCGCATTCGACCTCGCCAGACTCCCGGCCGAACGCAATCTCCTCATCGTCACCAGCACCTACGGCGACGGCGAACCGCCCGACAACGCCCGGGCGTTCTGGGACAAAATCCGCACCGACCATGCCCCCCGCTTGGAAGGCGTCCGATTCAGCCTCTGCGCCCTCGGCGACCGGAACTACCCGAAGTTCTGCCAGTTCGGCAAAGACCTGGACGCCCGGTTGGAGCAACTCGGAGCCCAACGTGTTCACCCCAGACAGGATTGCGACGTGGACTTCGAAGAACCCTTCTCCGCCTGGTTGGCCGGGGCCCTCAATGCCCTGTCGAATGCCGCCGGCGCCGGCCCTCAAACCGCCCCCACGACCAACCATGCCGCCAGCACCGCGGCCGCCGGGGACGCACCCGCCCCCACCAGCAGCACCGCCTCCTGGTCGCGTCGTCATCCCTTCCCCGCGCGCCTTATACTGAACCGCAAACTCACACGGGACGGCTCCGCCAAAGACGTCCGTCACTTCGTCGTCTCCATCGCCGGATCCGGCCTCCGATACGAACCCGGCGACGCCCTCGGCGTCCGGCCCACCAACGACCCCGAACTCGTCCAGAAACTCCTCCACCTCCTCCACGCCAAAGGCTCCGAGGAGGTCCGCATCCCCGGACATCCCAACCCCACGCCCCTCCGCCAGGCCCTCCTGGAACATCTGGACATCACCCGCATCCCGGAATCCCTCCTGGCCGCCGTGGCCGAACGCACGCAGAGCCCGGAGCTCCGGTCCTTGCTCGCCCCGGATGCCGCGGACGCACTCACGCGCTTTCTGGCCGGCCGCCAGATCGTGGATCTCCTGGCCCTCCTGCCCGGCCCCACCTTCACACCCGGGGAATTCGTCGCCTGCCTCCGGCCTCTCCAGCCCCGACTCTACTCCATCGCATCCAGTCCCCTCTGCCACCCGGATGAGGTCCATATCACCGTCAACATCGTCCGCTACACCTCTCACGGCCGCCAACGAAAGGGTGTATGCTCCAGCTTCCTGGCAGACCGCGTCACACCTGACACACCCCTGCCCGTCTACATCCACGCCAACCCGGCCTTCCGACCTCCCCCGCCCGACACCCCCCTCATCATGGTCGGCCCGGGCACCGGCATCGCACCCTTCCGCGCCTTCCTGCAGCACCGGCAAGCCATCGGTGCCCGCGGGAAGAACTGGCTCTTCTTCGGCGACCAACACGCCGCCACCGATTTCCTCTACGAGGACGAACTCTCACGCTGGGTCAAGGACGGCCTCCTCACCCGGCTCGACCTCGCCTGGTCGCGCGACCAGGCCGAGAAAATGTATGTCCAGCACCGCATGCTCGAACACGCCTCCGAGCTCTGGCGTTGGCTCGAGGAAGGAGCAGCCTTCTTCGTCTGTGGCGACGCCTCCCGCATGGCACGCGACGTGGACGCCGCACTCCACAAGGTCGTCCAGATCGGCGGCGGCCTTTCCCCCGACCAGGCCACCGAGTACATCGCCCGCCTGCGAGCCGAGAAACGCTACTGCCGCGACGTCTATTGAACATCCCCCTGTGCGGATCATAGCCATGCAATGGACCTCGGCGGGCTCGGGCTCCTGACATCCCCCAGCTGCGCGGATTCGCACCCCGCACGGCGGCCCCACCCTTCTGGCGCACCCCGGACACGTCCTCTCCCATTCCCGTGACCCCACTGTGAGCACGCATACTGTGCCGGCCTCCTGCACAGCCTCCGTCATTGCTGAACAACCCTGCAATGCTCCAACCGCCCCGCCACTCCACGACGGAGATGCCCTCCCGATCCCTGGCACGTGACCGCATTCCGCTTCGCTTTCCCGCAGAGTCTCGCCTGACAGAGCCCGCGACAACTTGAAGCCTTCAACCCTTCAACGGTTGCCCAAACAACTCGCAATACTTCGCCAGTTGCCGAGCCAGATCCTGATCGTACCGCATCCCACCACCCGATCACCACGCCCAACCAACTCCGACCGGATTTCCCGGTCCCTGACTGCCTGTGCCGGTTCACTACGAAGCGTGCCGGCCAAAAACGAGCAGGAGTCGGCCCTGAATAGGAGCCATATAGGTCCTTGCCTCCGGCTCGGGCCGCAGCCGACCAGCGCCTCCGGCAGGAAGCTCTGTCGCCCCGCGCCGGCCCCACCACAAGCGCTCTCACACGCGCTCGGTCGAGTTTGGGATGAACACACCCGGACAATCTCGGCAGCCGTCGTAGAGACCGCCGTGATAGTTGCACATCTGCTCTAGCTCATCTGCCTGGTCCGCGGGCAGCAACTTCTTACGTCACAGGGCATCGTCCGCCAGCAACCAGTGGCCCGAGGCGGCGATGCGCCATTTCCGCGGCTCATTGGTGGCCGAGCCAGGCATCCAAAGCGGTTTTTCCGTACGCCAATGGTCACGCTTTCCGTAATCCCATCCACGCAAAAGCTCCAACTCGCCCATTAGCCCGAGATTATTTGCACAAACGTTGGCATGGCCGAGTACGCGTTCCGCATCAACCACAGGGTTGTCCCGTGCCAGATCTACTCTGCAGCCAAACACGTCTGCCGCTTGGCTCATTCCACCGATCCGACGCAAACGTCCCAACCCGTAACGGGCGTCGCCGCCCACCGTGGTGAAATTCAGTTGTTCGAGTCCCTCGCGCAGCTCCTTCCGCAAGTTACTATTCATCAACACGTAGCCCACGAGACCCACGGGACCGGACGGCAGGTCCCTATGCTGGCGCCACCGGGTGTTCATGCATTCCGTCTCGCGCAACGACCCTTCCGCGGCGGTGTCCGAGGACGGCTCGATGGCAGTAGACGGCTGCGCCGAAAGGAGACGCATGCGGAACTGCCGGTCCGGAAGCTCATTGCAAGCTGCATCTTCACGCTGCCACACCAATCCTCGTTTTTCTTCATACCGCGGAAGCCAGGCGCGCCACTCGTTGCCAACTCGCTCGGCCGGAAAGAGGTACGTGAATCGTAACTCCTGGCGAAGCTCTTCACCCACCTTCTCGTACTCAGGGAAGCCACCGCCGGCCGTAGCCCGGGCCATTTCGGCGGTGACCGCGCCCCACAGGGCCCGCGCCGGAACGTAAAGACGACACCGATTCAGGCTCCCGGCCGGCGGCATTCCGACGTAGAGGGGTGACTCGAGCTGCCAGGTCCAGCGGTAAAGCGACCAGCTCATGGCTAGCTTCCTACTACTTCCGACCTCGCTTTGGCGTGGTAGCGCGCGTACACGAAGGCCTGCCGCAGCAGATCACGGGCGAAGAGGAGGTCGTCCAAATTGCGAGCGAGAGCTTGAACAGATTCAAGCGGCGTATCGCCCGCGGTATGCAGCTTAAGAACCTCCCCGAGGAACTGAGCGCCGCGCTTCGCGATTTCTTTTCCTGCTTCGTCCTCGCGTGCTTGTAAGTACAGGAAACACGCGTACGGTCCCTGTTCCTCCAAAACGCCGAGGGCGCTCGTGAAGACCTTTTCCTCTACTGCTTTGCCTTTCACTCTCAACTCGGCCAGTTCTCGGCCCAGCCCTGCGCACTTGAGGTCGAGATTCCTCATGACGTACCTCCCCTCGTGGGTTGCGTCTCTGCCGGCTGTTGCGATCCGGCCTGGTGAGCCCCATCGCTGAGCACGCGCAGCCGTCCCATACCGCGTGTGCCCATGCCGCCAATGCCCAAATGTTCCAAGTAGGGATGGGCGGTTTGGACGACCTTCCGGACCTTCTCAGGAGCGTCGATGGTTTGACCATCAATCTGTGCGGTTACCTTGTTGCTGCCGACCTGGAAATGCTGCGGGTTTTTGCAAACGACATCCCACACCAGCACTGTCGCGCGCGGCAGCGCCTCGTAGCTGAAAAGCGCGCGTTCTTCGGCCGCCCCGGTTTCGGGATCGATGGACACCGAGGTCCGCACTTCCAAGTTGCTGTTGACGACATGGCTGAAGAGTTTGTCGGACACGATGACGACACGCTGCGTGATGTACTGGGGAATGCCCAAGTTCAATCTGGGCCAGTCCGGCCATTCGCCATCGGGGAGGGTGTTTTTCCGCTCCAGCAGAAGCCAGCCCAGGTTGAGGCGCTGCTGCCCAGCGTTCTGCTGATAGATAGCATCCTCCAAGTCTCGCTGGAACTTCTCGCGGAATTTGGGGATCCTGCGCAGCGCATCCGGGCAGGTGACCCACATGGGACCCTCCCTCGTGGCCACCGGGAACAGCAACACATGCGCATCGTTGAATGCCGCCAAGCCGGCAAATCCTCCCCCGGCACCCCGCGCGAAACCGAAGACAACACAAATCGGGCAATCGGGCCGCGCGCAGTGACCGCCACGCCCCGTCTTGTCTGGCTGGCCCTGGCCGGCGCAGTCGGGGTAGTACGGCTTCGGCTGGCCGTTTACCTGGCGGTTGGGATTTAGCTCCTGCTGGACCATGGCCGCATACGCGCGGCACACCCCGGCGAGGCTGGAGCCGGGGATCTTAGGCACCCGCGTCACGGGGTCGCGGACGATCGTGAGATCCACCCGCCCGAGACGCGCGCCACCGGTTCCCACATGGATGGGGTCGATCGCCATCCCGACCACAGTGAACTCCTGGTAACTCTTGCTCATGTTCGTGCTCCTTCCAGACCTTCTTTGAGCCAGGTGAGGTGCCACTCGAGCGCCCATTTCAGGGTTCCGCGCCTCGCCGCCTCCACGAGGGTCTCGAGCGCCGCGCCTGAGATGCCAAGGCGGTCGCGGAGAATCGCACGTGCAAGAGCGGTCCATTCGGACTCCCCGCCTGGAAGCCAGCGGCCCTCTGCATCTCGCCAAGCGCGCGAACGTTCTTCGATTTCCGACCAAGCCCCCCGGAGCGCGGTGACACTCGGCGCCTGGCGCACGAGCACCTCCCATACGGCCCGCATCCGTTCGAAATCCCCCAGAGGCCGCACATCGGCTGGGTCGAAGCGCCGCGCCGTGGTGTCGAGGAAGACGGCCGCGATGCAGCTCGGGTGAACCACCACACCGTCGCCCGGCCGCAGGTCCGCCATGTGGCGATACACGCGCCCATCGGGGTGCTGAAAATCCCGTGGCGAGCGCAGTTCCCGATCTTCAACCTGGACGTAAGGGTAGAACACGTCCTCGCGGCCGTCGGGAAGCCGGGTCGGAACCAGGACCAATTCCTGACCCCTACCGTGCTCCAGAGACAGGGCAGTGACGCCCCCCCGAGTTCGGCATTCGAGCACTCGCCACGTTTCCGGCTCGTCTCGGTCCAATGCGCCCTCGAGGTTGCGCGCCGCCTCGATCACGGCCTGGAACGGCGTGAGGCGCGGAAACGCCACGACGCCGATGCGTAGCGGCATCCGATCCCACACCCGCGCAAACTCTTCGCGCCATTTCGCGATTGCGGCCTCGATGCAGGCGGTGGCCCGGTCGAGTGGCACAAGCACCCGGAACCGAAGGGGGCTGCGGTCCAGAGGAATCACCGGCGCATAGGCGCCGATCCCGTCGGGAGTGGGAAATGACTTCACCCTCAACTCCACTTCCCTCTGGTCGTCCCCTTTCAAGAGGACTGGAGACTGCTGCGAGTCGCGAACCAGCGCATCGCCGGTCTCATGGGGCTCCAAGCAACGCGCCAAGTTGCAGATGGTAACGAACGCTTTTTGCTCTGCCAGGTATACCACCTCGAACGGCGCGCCGCGCCAATGTCCCAGATACGTCTCGCGATCCTCGTAAGCGCCGGATCCACCGTTTTGGTTTGGCTTGAGCAGTAGACGCCTCGTGCGCCAGCGGTTCTCGTGGGCGGAGCAGGTCTCCCGGAAACGGTCCAGCAGCTCGTCGAAAAAACCTTCGGCCGTCCGCCAGAAACGGTAGATACGGCCTGGCGAGGGAAGCTTGCGGAAGAGCTGGTGCGCGAGCCACTGCGCCCGTTGGTTGTCGTTTAGCTCGTCCCACTTTGGAGTCTCCGCCCGATCTTCCACGATCCTGGAGAAGAAACTCGGCCAGCTGCTTTCATGGCGATAGCCTTCCTGCAGATTGGACCAGAACAAGTTCGACGCATCGAGCTTTCCTCCCGCCTTTTGCGCCTCGTCGAGTTGATGTACACCAACTTGCAGAAACGATGCAAAAGAACCGTCGCCCCGCACGGGATTATCAAGACGTTTCCGTTGGTCGGGGTCGCGCTTCCAGTACTCTTCGAGCACGGGGTTATAGCGCCGCCATTCGGCGATGCTCTGCGCCCGCAGCGAATCTACGTGTGTGCCGTCAAGCCACGGCTCCAGGTCGAAGCTGAGGCTAAGCAACGCCACCCGGTCATGGGCGTCCGCCACCTCGGAGATCCAGATCGTGTCCTCTTCGCCAGCGAGCCAAGCGTCCAGCCTTCCGCGCCGGCGCTCGCGGCAGACGCTGCACGGGTAGCTTTTCCGCGCGTTCTCCGTCGCTGCGCTCGGCGGCGGGTCGTTGAAGCGCACCAGGCAGACCGGGCAGACATGACGTGCTCCGCGGGCCTGCGTCGTGCCGCTGCCTTTCACCGTCCAGTGCCGGTGGACCGGCACAGCCAAGCGGTCTCGCACCTTCCGGAGCTCCCCGACCATGGGCACGAAGGAGCGAGTGGACTTCTCAGAGAGCAAGCACAGCGGAGGAGTCTCGAGCTCGGCGCCCTGGGCAAGCAGGTCCACTTCCTGCTGAATCGCCTCGTGAAGCGTTTTGGCTTGCTGATCGTACAGGCTACCCTTGCCGTCCTCGCGCTGCCCGGGGAACGTGAACGCCAGCGTCTCGTCGTCGCGATAGACCAAGGACCCCACCGCCAGGTCAACTTCGATGAGCTTGCGCACTTGCTCGAAGAAGCGCTCGATGTCGCGCTGCGCGCCCACCCAGTCACCGATTTTCACCGCACGGGCTTCGTAATGGCGGGTGCCGAAACCCACCGTGAGCACCCGCCAGCGCGTTTGCTGCTTGAGTTGGTCGTCCCACACGAAAGAGTTCCCGGCGAGTACCGCGCCGGCCACCGCGGACTTGAACAGCGCTGCTGCCACGTACGACTGGTCCCACAGCGTCACGTCGTTGTTCGGCAGGCGCGTTTCAGCCAGGGTGGACAGAAACGCCTCCCGGAGCCAGCCGTTAGCTCCGATCGCGCCTTCCCGCCACTGCCACCAACCGTCGAGATCGCTCGGCGTATGTGGAGGGTCGGGGTTGCCGAGCGCTGCCAGTTTATCCAGGAGCTTCTGGATTCGGTCGAGCAGCTCCCGCCAGCCGCCCGGCTGCAAAAGCGGCGGCGGATGGTTAAGCAGGTTGCGCACCGGGTGGCCGAAGGGCGAGGCTAGCCACATGTGCGCGACATCCTGCTCGAGGTAGGTGGCAGATGCGCTCGGGATGTTCTTCTCGATGCCGGACGCCATCCCGTGCGCGGCTTGCAAAAGCCCCAGCAGGCCGCCGTCGCGCTGCCGATGCTTTTCTAAAAGCTCGGAAAGCGACGTTGGCCACTTATCGCGTGGAATGGCCCATGGTCCGTTCCTGACCCACGCCAGCTTGTCGCTCCACGGAAAGGGCGGGCTTTGATTCTGGTAGCAGCGCAGATCGTCGTATTGCACACCCGCGCCACCATGGCGGCGGAGAAAATCCGGGTGGGCCTTGCCCGTCATATGCAGCCAGCCGATGGCCTCGCAGGCCAGGAGCAGCGGCCGGTGGTCGCGGAGGGTTTGAAGCATCTGCGCCCCGTTGCTCATGGTGCCCCTCCGGAGTTCAGCCTGTTCAGGAAATCCGCCCGGTTGTCTGCCTCAACGGTTTTCACGCCCTGTGCATCCTTTCGCCACGCCCGCCACGTTTTGATTTGCCCCGTGCCCCAGCCCACGGTGCGCTTGGCGGAAATGCCGTAGGTCGTGAGCAGAGTTTCGATGGCTTCCAGCAGCTGGCGTAAAACTTCTTCCGGCTTCGCTGCGGCCTTCATTCCCGGCCAGGGCGCGTACAACAGGTGCAGCTTGCCTTTTCCGCCGTCCTCGTGCTGGTCTGGGTTTCCCGGTTTGGGCCGCCGGCCGGGCACCACCTCGTAGTAAATCGGCTGCGTCCCGGCGCGGCGGCTGCGGTCGTGCGGGTTGATCACCTCGAAACCGATCTTGTCGAACCAGGTGGGGTAGAACGCCAGCACGCCCTGTTGGAAGTGCTCTTTCTCGCCCTTCTCGTTGCCGAAGAGGTGCAGGATCCAGTCGGGGTCACGCCAATCCTCGAACCGCTTGCCCTGCTCGAAGTGCTCCCGCAGCCCGGCCTGCATCCGGCAGGCCCAGCGCAGCATCCCCTTCCAACTCGCTGCCGCCATGAAGGGCACGCCAAAGACCCGGTCCTTGCGCACCGGGTTATCGAGCACGTGGAAGGGCCGGTCGTCCTTGGAATACCAGGGCGTCAGCAGCTCGAATTCGGCCTCAAGCCCGAGCCAGGAGTCGTGGAGCAACTCGGGCGGCCAGGGGTCGAGGCGGAGATCTTGCGGGAGCTCGAGCGGTCTCTCAGAGGCGCGCTCCACATAGCAGCGCCGCGCCTTATTCTTAGCGCGGTCGTGTTTCTGTTTATTCTGTTCCAGATCTTTCTTCCTATTCTTGTCCTGTTCACCTTTTAGCTGTTTCTGGCACTCGGCGGCCTGAATTGCGCTAAATGCAAACCAAGTGGTGCATCCATCCACGAAGCCCGACGCGAGATCAGGGGCCTCGACGGCGTTGCCCTTGGCGCATTGCTGCTCTGTGGGAAAGTCGGCAAAGTAGTCGAAGATCATTGCTCGCCCCCGCTTGAATCACCACGAAGATCCGCCCAAATGGCCTCCGGACTCCGATGCTCCTTCGGCAGCGCCTCGAGCCTGTCGGCGGCCGCCCAGTGGAAGCCTTTTTGGTTCGGTCGGCGCCAACGCTGCAAGTGGCTCGAAATACGTTGCCACCTAAAGCCAGCAAAGTCATCAGGACGCTTCTCGATGCGAATCTTGCCGAGGCCGTCATCTGGCCGTCTCCCGATGCCGTCGTTCCTCTTCCGAATCTTTGTCTTGCCGCCGAGAGCACCGTACCTTTCAATCAGGCTCAGGGTCAGGTCGAGCAGCGCCCACTCTTCGGGCTTTACCGGACGGAGCTCGCTAAAGCGGAGCTTGAAGGTGTCGCCCTTTTTGATTTGAAGGACCTTTGCTTTGCAGTTCTGGTCCAGCACTTCGAGGCGAAACTTCCGTGCCCATCCCGTGCAGCCGAAGAGTTCGCAGACCACGCAATGATGGCCCGGCTCGGTCGGTTTCTTCCGATGGTCCGGGCAACGGTTGCCCTCCAATGTGGGATCACACGCACTGCCGCCCAGACCGCGCACCAGTACCTCGAACCACCAACGGATGGAGCCCAGCAGACCGGTTGTGACGAGCCGATCCCCTCTGCGGTCCGCATCGCCGGTCCAAATATCGGTAAGTGCCTCGATGGTGTAGGTCTTGTCCTCCATCACAACACCTTATCTCCCCGGATACTCCGGAAACAGCGCCCGGCACATCCCGTACCCCCGGTACCTCCCCGCCCCGATCAGCACCGGCCCGCGCACGGGTTCGTCGAAGACGAGGATCGCGTGCGGCGTGGCGGCGGCCGGTGCGCCCATGGCGCTCGAGTTTGCCACCGTCAGTAGGTCGGCGGCACCCGTCCCGCTGCCAACCTCGCTACGCGGTGTTCCAGCTGCAACACTGCTCTCCATGACCCGGATCATCTCCCAGAGACTGTTGCGCATCGAGTCTGCGCTTGGTCCTCCACAGGGTGCAAGCAGACAAGAACCTCATCATCAGTCGAAACCGCGCCCCCGTTGCCGAAATGGGCCCGGCCCAACCGCAGCGCCTCGTTCGGACCGACCACGACCTGGTCGATCCCGCGCTCCTTCCCGACGAGTCCGCAATCCCCGCCGCGATCCTGGTCAAGCTGCCTGCCGGGCCGCGCCCGACCATGCACGAAAAGCCCTGGGCGCGCCGCCGCGATCGGCTGCGGTGGGCAGCGGCCAACGGCCTTACCCTGAACACCCCCAATCCGTCCGACTTTCCCGGTCTGGAGGCGGTCGTCACGGTAAAGCCTGCATGAGCCGCCGGCGCTGAACTCCACCCCTTCCAACTAGCAAGTACAATCGGATCTACCCGCATGGTCACTCCTCGTGCCGCTACAGGCCGACCTCACTCGGAAGTGTCGCGCCCATCCTGCCGTAAGCATCACCCCTAGCGCACATGGGCTTTTGCCGCGTGTTTTTTAGGTAGCGTCATCCCGAACCGCGAATAAGCCCAGTCCCACGTGGCGCCCCACCCCGAGGGCCAAAGGGCCAGAGATGGGTTCCCGGAAGCACACCGCCACATGCCACCTCGAGAAGTGACGCATGTATTCCGGCACGAAGTAGTGCCGGGAGTGAGTGGCACCAGGCCAAAAAGGTGCCTTCCGGAGGGTGAACGACTCAATCGCCTCGATCGGGATCCCTGCCTGCGCGACCGCCTTGAGGAAGAGCCGCTCGGCTTTCACGTGCCTTCCGTCATCGAAGCCGGGCAGCACTACTGGCGTCACGGACTGCCAGCACTTCGACTCGCGCACATACAGCTCGACCACTCGACGCGAGCTCGGGCGCCACAGGTCGAGCAATAGGCCACGCTCGTTGCCGCGTTCGTCCCGTAACGTACCGTTGCGCAGGCGCTGCTGGGCCCACGTTGCGTGGACACCATTTCCACCGAAAGGCTCTGCAATGAGCAGTCGGCGGATCATGCCGTCGGCATGTTCGTGGCCAATGCTCGACAACGGTAGGTAGGAGAATCGCGCCGGAGTCACGTCTGTTCCGTGCTCGACACGGCCGGCGACATAGACCTCGGGGCCGCCAGGAAACGCATGCGCGCCTGCGTCTTCCTTCGCCGATTGACATGCCAGCGACCGCAGCATCGCGGCCACCTTCGCGGCGTCCTCGCCCCGGAACGCCACTCCGTCGGGAAGCTCAAACGCTACGTGCGGACGCGGGGGCAACGCGCCTACAGGCACGTAGACCCTTGCGCCAAACACCCGAGGTTCTCTTGCCCCCGGCGGAAGATTCATCGAGAGCCTATTCCGGAACGCCTCGTAGGCACGCTCAAGGTCGTCCAGCGAGCCACTTTTGGGCACCCGAAGCTTCGCTCCGCTGCTCAACGGCACGTCCCAGGGCCGCCATCGCTGTCCCGCAAGCTCTCGCGCTTCGGCTCTGTTCAGAATGCGCCCCTGAGCCACTGCTTGATCAATCCCCCACCCCAGCGTCGTCAGGTGCCGAGCCTCGGCCGCCAATACTTCCGCGAGCGGGGAAACCTGTTCCCATTCGTCCTGGGCGATGTCCCAAAGGTAGTGCAACGTCGCCGGCCCGTCGCTCAAGATCCGATGGGGCCGGACGGTCTTCTTCGCTAGGCGCTCATGACGCTCGAACTTGGTGTCGCTGTCGTTGTCCGGGACGAATAGCGTGTAGCCCGCCGCACGCCGAGCGGGTGGAGCGATGATTATCGGGGGCTCACGCCGCTCGAGCCACCGGTAGGCCTCGGCTTTCATCTGTGACCAGTCAGAGTCGCGGCAGCCCGCACGCGACCCGGCCAGGAGAGCCTGGAACAAGCGCATGGGCGACGGTGGCCACTCCGGCTCGTCGAGGTCGCCCCTGCCGTGGAACAGCGGGTCGAGAAGGGTAACCGAGATGCAGAGATAGCGGGTCATTGCTCAGCTGCCGACTCTGGCTCTGAAGCCGACGCGCGACGCGACTTCTTGCGCTCCTGCTTAGAGCGCTCGAGCTCCCCGCGGGCCATTGTCGAGTCGAACGTCGCTCGCCTATTTGGTCCCACACCGAACGCTTTGGCCGTCACCTTCGCGTATTCCAAGGCATGCTCGTGCGGCAGTATGAACTTTTCTTCGCGGCTGCCGTCGTGCTTCACAAGCGCCCATTCGGACTGTCGGCCGGGGTCCGGCACGAGCTGGCATCCCTCACGGAGGAAGGTTTCCTGCGGCGCGGTAAACGCGACGAGCGACAGCCCAAGGACGTAGCGCCGCAGCGGAAGGGGGTCTGCATCCCTGCCTGCGCAAAGCGCACGCAACGGTACTAGGTTCAGCGCGGCGTCGCGCCTGATCTCACCCTCCACCAGGACGCCACCGTGCGACCACGGTGCCGGAGCGTGGCTGAGACCCAGCTCCGACATGGCGTCTTGCTGCGCCTTGTTCTGGGGCGCATCCAACAGCGCGGTGCCGATGTAGTCGACAGGAGGGATGTATTGAGCTGAACGGTGCTGCGGCTTCACCTTGAACGCACGGATCACCGAGCGCACGACGCGGCAGAGCTTCACCTGTGTTTTGCGGGAGTCCCACACACCGAACACGAGTGAGGTCGGGGCGATCTTGGCCAGCTTAGTCGCGTCCCCTGCTCGAACTGCATTGAACGCCTCTTCCAGTTCATTCCAAAGGTCGGAGAACCGTACAATGGCGTCGGCGGCCCGGTGGCCGGCCTCCAGCAGATTGACCTCCTTGTCTCCCGCTTTAATAATCACCTCGGGCACTAGCTCTTTGTACGGCTCGCGCATGAAGATCGGCTCCGTTCGATTGGCCTGAGACCCGACGCTGTCGATCTGGCAGACGCTGGTGCCGTCGTCGAACCAGTCAATATTGTACCCTATGGGACCCTTTTGACCCTTGTACACGCCGGGAACCGACTCGCCCTTGTTGAATCGACTACCGACGTCGGTATCGGCAAGTGTGTATGTGGGCGGAAAGATCACTGCGTCTTTGCCCTCCACCGGCACCAGCCACTGCCGCATCACCAGCGCCGCGACATCGCTGCCGTCCTTCAGCCAACTGTCGTACTTCTCCAACAGATCAGTCATGAGGAACCTCCTTCCAGTATGATTGCAGTATCTAGACCTTTGAAGCTTCCCCGAGAGATGAAGCGGGTCCGGAGTCGGTACAGCGTGACGCCAGGCACGAGGCCGAGCGCGGCTGCCGCCGCGACTGGCGCAGTAAGAGGTACCCGCCAAGGCGAGTACCCCACAACGTGGTTTTCCCCGTCGCACTTCGGAAAGAACCGCTGGAGGCCAATGGCGCCGAACAACTCCACCGCCGGACGGGTGGGAAGTTTCCTGAGTCCACCGTGTTCGTTGAAAGAGAATCCGACACGCAGCGCATCCCAACCCAGCTCGCTGTCAAAACCGTAGGATCCCTGAACTCGATAGCTAAGAGTCAGTATCTTCCCTGGCTGACCATTGATGGAATCGAGACACCGACGCAGCGGCTCCCGCCACTTCCTAAACATCTGGAGCGAAGTCGCATTCGCAGCCCAGGTCTTGAATAGATTCGTTGACCCGTCGCTTCTTCGCCACCAGTCGAGTCGAATCCCGATAGGATCTCCCAGTTCGATGGGGTCGGTTTTTGGGTCATTAACCGAAATGGCCCGGACATCGCATTCGAGTACTGCTTTGATCAGCTCGGCCACCTCAGCAGACTTGCCGTCCCTACGGGCGAGCCAGAATTGTCCGTCCGTGAACCACCCTTCTGCTGGGCCTGGGCACCACACACGGTGCGCTACCTCCAAAAGCCCGCAGCAGGCGAAGAACTGGCCCGGGTTTGTGATGTCAACCTGCACAGACAACGTCGGAGAACTCCCATTCATCGAATTGCCACCGGTACGGGGTGCTCTGGCCTTGCGGCCACCTGCTGCGACGCCGCGATGTCCGCGCAGCGCACGAGCGACTCCAGCCACGCAAGGCCCCAGCGGCCATACTTCTGCTGAAGCTGTCCGAAGCGGCGGACGACATCGGCGAACGCCTGCTCGTTGTCGCCGCTCGGCCGTGAGCTGTCGAAGGCCCTAACCTCGAAGTGGGGTCGCCCCCATCCGTGGTGCGCAGCGATCAGATGCAGGATCAGGTCCCTATCGGGCATCTTCATGAGTTCCTCGTCCTTCATCGCATCGAGCAGCGATCCGAACTCGTGCCGATACCCCCCGAGCTCACGCGGGTGTAGGTAACGAGGAGACTTCGCGAGCGGTGTCCTGCCTGCGCCATTTCGTGCGTAGCGCTGCCAGACCGGACGGTCCTTGCCCTTGTCGTGCCAGCGCGCTGCGGCGATCAACGCGCCTCGAACGGGCTCCTCGAGACTCAACCGGTCTACGATGCACGTCATATGCTGGACGATCGAGTTCGTGTGCTCCTCCAGCGTTTGATCGGCACTGCTCGTCTCCGGGTTCTCGAGTGCAGACAGGCCTGACGAGACGTATAGGACGAGGTCGACAGTCTCGGCTTCCTCACCAGTCTCGTCAGGCTGGCGAAGAGGGATCCGCTCCTTTTCCCGAAGTCCGCTCGGTGGGGCGTCAGTTCTCTCGCCTGAGATGAGGCGTTCGAACGTCTCGCCCTCCGGGCCAACGCGATGGATCCAGCGTTCGCGCCAACGGTCACCCGGTTCCATCTCGGCCACGTCGAGATCCTCGCGAGGCTTTGCAGTTGGCTCCAGCAGGCCCTTTGCATCGAGCCCGCCAGCCTCCACCGGCAGCACCACAGTGCGATATTTGAGGCTTTCCTCGCCCACTTTAGAAAGAGACGACCACGAAGCGTTGCCGCGTTCGTCGAGCACCACGACCGGCACATCTTTTGTTGGGTCCTTCTCTCTCAAGTTGCCAAGCAGCTTCTTGAGCGCCTTCTCGACGCGGTCGTAGCGGTCGCGAAGCCTCTCCCGGGCTTCGATGCGGCAGGCACCGAACCAAACACGAAGCGCCTCCGCATCGACGCGCGCTTCGTGAAGCAACAAAACCTCTTTTCGCCAGACCACAAAGGTTTCTGGCGGATCGAAGGTAAGGCCATGGAGGAATGGGCCAACCTCGGGGCGGCCGGGTATCTGATCTATGCTCGTCAGCGACCAATTGTCGAGTAAGATCTCCGTCAACAGTGGCGTGGGCGCACGCGGCGAGAAGGCGGCTTCAACCTCCTTACTACTTAAAGCATCCAGAAGCTTGCGCAGGTTTTGGGGACTCACGTCAATGCACTGGTCGCCAGCTGCCTTCAGCCATCGTCGCAAAAGCCCGAGGGTGGCATCCATCGCGCGACGGAGATGCGAAGGCTTCTCCTTTTGCTCGAGGCCGGCGACCAGATCGGCTCTCGCTTCGCGCTCGCTCCCACCGCGCCGATTCAGGCGACCCAGTCGCTGGATCAGGGCGTCGAGCGTCGTGAGATCACACACCATGTGGTCGGCGTCCAAGTCGATGCCCACTTCGCCTGCCGACGTGCTGACCAAGTACACGGTCTGCTGGACGATAGCTTTGGAATCGAGAAGTGCGCGAATAACCGGGTTCTCCTTGACGAGCTTGTCACGCTCATGCCCGCGCATCGTGCCTGTGAGGAGTGCCACACGCTTGTCCCCGTTGGCCCCCAGCTTCCTGATCAACGCCAATGCGATCTTCTGAGCATCGTCGGGAGTGCGGACATAAATGAGAACCTTACAGGGAAAGCTGTCGTGAGCGGCTGCGCGCCGCACGATTTCCTCGTGCGGCCACTCGGCGATACGCTTCGCGATTTCCTTGGCAGCCTTCTCTTTAGGAAGGTTCTGCATCTCGATTTCCTTAGCGATTCGATCCGTGGGAACCTCGCGCAGGTAAAGCCGCTTGGTCGCCATGATGCGTTCCTGAACGATTCTATCGTCGTCGTCCTCCGGTTCCAGACTAAAGACGTCTCGGTCGCCCTCTCGTCTTGTCGCTGACAACTCGACCACGCGAATCGGTCGGCGGTTGGCCTCAGCTTGGCCGCCGCGCTTCGCCTCGCTCGCCTGCTCTTGCTCCACAGCGCGGAGGAGATAGCTAAACGCCGGCGTGAGGTGGGCCTCGTCGTGGACGATCAGCGCGTCATAGCCGATGAGGCCGGCATGATGGACCCGGCCGTAGCGTCCGTCGCCGTAGCCGCTGAAGAGCAGCTTGCTGCCAATCATATCGATTGTCCCGACGACGATCGCTGGCCGAGCCGGATCGGCCTTCCACTCCTCGTTGTCGGCAAGTTCGCCGCGCAGCGTGCTGACTGCAAGAGGGCCTTCATCGGAAGCGCAGAGGCTCCGCAAGGCGTCTGCCACTTTTTTGAGTGTGTCAGCGTGCTGCTTCCACTCAGGCGTCTCTGGGGCCATGAGGCGTTTCCGAAGTTGTTCGACGGTGGCCGTGACCTGATCTACCACGGTGCGCCGGTTGACAATGTAGACAAGGCGCCTCGGCAGGCGGACGTTCCCACCGGCCGCCTGGTGTGCAAGCGCTAGTACCCAGATGACCACGATCGACGTCTTCCCGAGCCCGGTGGGAAGGTCGCACACTTTGGGCAGATCCGACTTGAGGAAGCGTCGTTCGAACAGCCGGCGTTGCCATTTCATGGGCGAAAAGCCGGTCAAGCTCTGAAATGCGGAGTCGAAGTCCGGGATCATGCGATCGTCCATGGCCTCGCCACCCCATACCCCCGATACCGCCCCGCCCCGATCAGGACCGGGCCCCGCACCGGCTGGTCGAAGACGAGAATTGCGTGAGCGTGGCGCCGTTCGCTGCCGTCCTTGCGCCGAAGGCGCGGAAACTCGAAGGCGGGTGGGACTCCCAGATGGCCCGACACGTGCGTGACGACCACCTCGCGCGGCCGCGGAAGGCCGATGGACTCGCAGGCCGCCGCCACCATCTCGGCCACCTCCCGCTGGTAGGCGACGCGGTCCTTCTCCTTGGGATGCCGGTCGAAGCCTACTGGAGTAACCGTGGACCAACGCGTGGCGCCCGCGGGATGCGCCGTCCAGGCCTCCGGACGCAGGTTCCACGGGGGACGGTCTCCAAGCTCCCGCACCAGGCCCCACACGCCGAGAGCCCCCAGCCTGAGCTCACCCACCCGGCCCAGGACCCGCAGCACCTGGCGCCGCTCCTCGGGATCGACACCTGCAGGCAAGACCGCCGCCAGCCCGAGCAGGTGGCCGTCGGCGTTGGGGTGCCCCACGAAGGCGAGCGGCACGAGCGCGAGGTGCGGTTCCTCGAGCGGGCCGCCGTCGGGACGGTGCCCGCTGACGATCGCGCGAACGTCCTCGGGCGCACCGTCGCAGCAGCTCACCAAGGCCTCCCGCCAGCGCCGCACCACCTGGAGCACGGCCTGCAACCCCAGGGCCGCCACCGGACCTTCTCGCCGCTCCAAGCCGAAGATGATGAGGTGAGGGCTGAAGACGCTGCCGGGCGCCCGGGGTTGTTCGCCTTCCCGCACGGGCCGGCCGTAGCCCTGATAACGCGAAATCTGCGGACGGAGTTGGACCGGAGGCCTGTCGCCGAACTCCTCCCTTAGTCGCTTCTTCGCATCCCGCTGTATCCGCCCGTCGCCTTTGTCTTCGGCGGCGAGCAGAAGCGACGCGTAGGTTCCCACCGCTTCAGCATTGTATCGGCGCTCCAGATCTTGAAGCGTTCCCGGTCCGGGCACCCGGAGCTGAATCTCTGCGTGCTCGTCCGCGGGAACCCAGTTCACCTCGCCCACTTCCTCGGGACGGGCGATCCACATCTGCACGAGCGACATCGAATGCCCGATACGTGTGACCTTCGCGCACAACGATGCAAGCGCGGCCAGCGTGGCCTCGTCGGCCCCGGCGTCGGGCCACACCAGGTAGACCGTGTCGTCATCAAGCCACGCACGGGCGAAGGTCCGCGGCTGGCGGTCACGCGCCAGTTGCGGCGCCGACTGGATGATGGCCGTCGGCGGCTTGGTCACCTCGCCGGCCTTGTCGTTCACCGGCACATACTGGGTCACAATCTTCCGTGGTGTGGCGCCGAGGGCGCGCAGAGCCGGTGGCGGCAGCGACTCGAGCCACAGGAGCGCCTCGCGCTCGCCAGGATCCGCCCCGGTCTGGAAGTGCGCGGCCGCCAAGGCCATGAACACCCGCGCCGGATGCGGCGGCCACTCGGGCCGTTCATTCTCAGGTTGCCGCTCGTGCGGCTCGCAGGCCGCCACGAATCCGTTGAGGTAGCGGATCCCCAAGGCCAACATTTCATGACCCTCCACCGGTTTCCTTGGCCGCCACGAGCTGACTGAGCCTCACCAGTTTCACGAGCTCCGCCGAGGGTTTGAGGACCAGCGGCTCCTCATGCCATTGCAAGCCCACCCGGCGGGCGGCGTCCACGGCGCCCTTCAGCAGCTCGACGGCGCCGTCGCTCGTCAGGGAATACTTCTTCGGCTCCTCGCCGGGTCGGTCGAGCAGCTCCCAGACCATGGGACCGTCGGGCCAGAGCAGGCAGCGCGAACGGAGGTCCACGCCAGCCTCGAACGCCAGGGTGGCTGCAGTCAACCCCAGCGCCGCCAACACCGTCCGGGCCGCTTGGTCGGCCCCCGGGCTCAAACGGCCCTGAATCGGGAAACGCAGGCGCCTGAGACAAATGAGTGAGAGCGTCGTCGTCTGTTCCGCGTACTCGATGGTCAAACCGGAGTTGGGCGATTCGAATGGGACACTCGAATGATTTATTTCAGATGGTTTAACGGCGCCCTTCTCTTTGCCCTCCGCGACCCGAAGTAACGACTTGTCATCGGAGTCACGAAGGACCGGGACGTCCTTGCTGATCTCAAGCGGATCCCGGCGCACACCGCGCGAACGGTAATCCTCCTGCCAGACCGCTCCCACGCCCACAATTTCCGACACCATCGCCCGTTCGAACTTCGCTCCCAGTCCTCCCTTGGGACCCGTCGAGTCCCACATGCCGAAGACCAGCGCGGTCGGGCAGAGCTCGAACAGCGGTGTGGCGTTGGCGAGGCTCACCGTGTTGAGAGGTTTGCCCCGCGCGGACCTGCGGAACTTCACTCCGTCGAGCTCGCTGTCACGCAGGATCGCATCGGCCAGCCGATGCGGCACCTGCAGGCTCGTGATCCGCTCCACCTTCTCGATCAGCCGTTCTGCCTTCTCATCCGCCTCGAGGTCGCCGGTCGGGTCGTGCTCGGAGAAGTCCACGACGACCAGGGGGATCTTGATCCTCCCGGCGTTCACCGCTTCCTGGAGCGCGAGCTCCATCCTGTTGGCCTGACTCTGCACGGTATCAAGAAGCACACAGGTCACCAGCTCGTCGCGCCCGGGGATGCGCCGCTTCTCGATGGCATAGATGGCACCAGCAAACGTGGGTGGGAACACCTTGTCCCCCGGACCGCCAGCCGGTTGCAGGCGGCGTCGACAGCGGAACGCTGCCGCCGAGCCACTGACCGCGTTTTTCAGCACTTCCAACGATAGCTCGCTCATACTGTCCTCCCATACGTGTGAGTCATTCGCATCCGCTGAAGTGACACTCCGGTTTCCTTGTTCGTTGCGTCTCTTGGCTTCAGTTCACTTTGCCGCTCCCGGCCCTCTCGGCTTGAATGCATGGTCATGCCACCTTTCGAGCCAGCGTAAAATTGAGCTTTTTTTGGACCCCACCACCAACGCTTATGCGTAGAGCCCGGTAAGCCGCCAGGACCCCGCGGGCACGCAGCTGACCAGCGTCTGGCCGCTCCTCGATCAACTCGCGTGACTGAACCAACGAGCGGATTGTGTCCACACCCACTGCATGCTCCCACAGAGGCCAAGTGAAGGCCGTCCCGTTGAAATCCCACCCTGCAGTCACCAGCCGACCTCCATTCGGGGCACAAGTGAACAAGGCGAGGGCACGATAGGCCAACAGGTTTGCCATCCACATCGTGCGCGGCGTGTTATCCGACGCGGTAGGATCTCGATCCATGAGCGCGTACCGACGGTCTTCAACAGGGTCCCAACGCATGGAAAGCCCTTCATCTTCGTAATCCCACGGCTCTAAAAAGAGGACGCGTCTAACCGCATTGCTATCGGCCTGGCCCATCAGTTGCCGCGCCGTCTCAAGAAAGAACTGATGTCCTGACCCGGAAATGAAACAAAAGGGTGTGGGCTCGATGGCGTCCGATTTCTGCTGACGGCATGCGTCGCTCCCGAAAGCGGCCAGCATGTCGAGAGCTCCCCGACTGCTGAGCCGGGCCTGGTCGGCAAGGGTGGATGCATGATCGCGATACTCCTCGGCCCTGCAGTCGATCCGCTTGCCGAGGGCAAGCTCGGGGCAGGGGACGGCCTCTCGTAGCGCCTCCAGCCAGACTCGGCGCTTCTCATCGAATTTCCGCTCCAGCGGGAGCAGCTCGCGCTCGACCGCCTCAGATTTTTTCGCGCCGCGGAGTCCGCGCTTCCTGATTTCCTCCTTCTTGTCCTTGACAGCCTTTTTGGCTTTCTCCATCTCGCGTTGCGTCGCGGCCCGCCGTTCCTCCGCGTCTGGGTCAACGGCCGCGCCGCGCAGGAAATTAGCCACCGATCGGCACAGCTCATCCTCGTCCTTCACGCCGGACACTTCCAGGATCGGCACCCAGTGATGTCTGAGCCTCCAGCCGAGCTTCGGCTGCCCTTTGCGCGCCTCTGCAAGGCTTACCACCGTCCCGAGGGCGGCCAGGAAGCCCAAAGGATTCGAGCCATCGAGTCCCACAAGTTCGAACGACCGGGACATCATGAACCACCCTCCTCGGCAAGCGTCAGGTTGCTCGCATACCAGTCGGCGAGGCGGAGTATGGCCTCCAAGTACGCCAATCCCCACCATCCATAGCGGCGGGTCATGCGCCAGTAACGCTCCGCCACACCTGAGTCCAGCCGATGGGCTGGCGGCAGGGAAGCGCGCTCGGCCGAATCCAAGGAGAGCGCAGTCCCTCCAAGCCTGCCGCGAACTTCTGGCGGCGAAGAGTCGAGGCAAACCGGAGCGAACGGCCGCCCATACCCGTGGTGGCTCACAACGAGGTGCAACACGAGATCCGCCAAGCCTCCGCCCTCGGGGAACTTGGCAAACCGCTGGGCGAGCTCCATCGAGAGCGTCTCGTGGCGGAAGTCCTCGGGGAGACCGCTCGCCTCCCGAATCGCTCGGCGGCGGAGGGGAGAGGCCGGCACGCTGGCAGACTTTGCGATCGGGTCGCTGGACGCCGCCCACGCCACCTCGTCTCCGTGCCGGAGCACGAGCTGGAATCGCGGGTCGAGCTTGCCGGCATCGTGCCACAACCCAGCCAAAGCGATCGGCTCTTGCAAGTCCGCCGGAAGACAGAGCACCGCGAACCGACGAGCGGCACGCTGCACCAACAGACAGTGCTCTTCGAGAGGCACCTCCTGCTCGGCAGTGGGGGTCAGGTCGTCGTCATCGGCAAACAAATCAAGCTCGACTTCTTGCCGCTTGGTCTTGCGCGCAACCAGGATCACTCCGCCGGATGGGTGCTCGATGATCCGTCCGGTACGGGCCGCAGTTAGAAGGTCGAGCCACCACCTTGGCGGGGACGGAGGCGACTCCTCGTCTTCCTGCCGGTAGTCGATAAGCGCTTGGATGGCCTCCTGGATGGCGTCGCGGTCGAAAGCCGGATCGGTTGCGGCCGCGACGAGGTCCTTCACCGGCGGGCAGTCGAGCCAAGCTCGGAGTACAGCCTCGTTCAAACGAACGGCCGGAGGCGATTGTGCTGCCGCACGGGCGGCCTCCCACAGATCGAGCCCCTCTGCCCCAACTGCCTGTGCGCGGGTTGCCTGACCCAACCCTTCAATCCCATAGGAGGCCGGCACAACCACTACGTCGCCGGGTGATATCTCCCCCGCCCTCCTGGCCACCTTTGATCGATCCCGCCCTCGCCACAGAAGGCACGGGCGGATTTGGCCCTCTCGTTCGTCCGGCTCCCAGGCTTCGCCCTCAATATCCGAGCCCTCGTCGGGGCCAGCCCGCTGTGCGAGCCAAGCTCTGACCCGCCAGAGAGGTATTTGCAGCATCTCACCGCCCACAGGCGGGCAAAGTGAGACGGTCTCGGCCCACACCTCAGGGTCTTCCGGCAACAGGTCACAGCGCCAGACCAAGGATACCTCGGGGGGACCGGGGCGCCCGTGGAGGAATAGGCTGACATCCGGATCGGGGTGAGGTGGCGGGGCCGTCTGGCAGAGGAGGTCGAGGTGGGCCGGGAGCAGCACCGGTGCGTCCGGGCTCGGCGCGAGTAGGGGTGCAAAATCCTCCACCTCGTCCAGCCGTGTCTGGAGGGCCTCGACACCCATGTCCACAACGGGTTTCCCCTCGGGGCCTGTCGACGCCTGCTCTTCCAGCCACTTCCACGTGTTGGAGAGAGCTTCACCGTAGATCGGGTCAGGCTTCTTCGCTTTGAGGTCGGCCTCACGCACCAGAATCACGGCAGGAGCAGGCTGATCGGAGCCGAACCTCGCGAGCCTCCCGAACCGCTGGCGAAGGGCGTCGAGACTCGCGCACTCGGTGACCAGGGCATCGAAACTGAAGTCTGCCCCCACCTCCAGACATTGCGTAGTCACCACTACGATGGGCCGCTCTGGCTCCTCCGGGTCGGAGGCCTTCAGGTAGCGCGTCCATTGCTCTACCAGGCCGTCGCGCTCGAAGGGCCGGATTCGCCCCGTCAGGAGCACCACGTCCGCCTCACCCTTCCCCACGGCGTCCGAAAGCCGTGCCGCAGCCTCCATGGCGGTCCGCACCCGGTTCACCATGACAGCCACGCGGCGTCTCCCCTCGCGAAGGAACGCCGCCGCCTGCTGGACGGCCTCGGCAACCAGTGGATCGTCGTCCGCGCCTCGACGACTTCCGACCAGCCGGAGCGTGGCAGGCTTCGAGGCCTGCAGCCGCCGCTGGAGCTCCGGGTGGTCCAAGGCCCGGCTCCGGTCGGCCCCGGGGAAGATGTCCCCGGGCGGGATGCCCCGCGGCGGCGTGGCCGACATCACGACGAACGCGAACGGCGTGCCAATCGGTTCCTCGGCCCACTCGGGGCCCCGGTAATGGTCGATCCACTCCAGGCTTTGCAGGAACGGCACCGCGCAGTGCGCCTCGTCCAGGATGATGAGGCTGTCGTGGGCCGCAAGCCCGCCGAAGATGGGGGCGGTCAGCAGGCTGCGGCCGTAGCCTCGGAAGAGCAGCCTCGACCCCACCTGATCCACGGTGGAGGTGATCACGGCGGGCTGCGAGGGGATGCGCGCCCAGCCGTCGTCGCGAAAAATGCCGCCGCGAAGCCGGGCAACCGCGAGGGGACGCTTGGTTTCGGAGAGCCTCCGCAGGCGATCGGCCACCTCCTTGAGTGGGCCAGTCTTCGCAGTCACGAGCTTCTCGGCGAGCTGGCTCGCTCGTCTGAAAGCCTCGTCCACGACGATTCGACGGTCCACCACGAACCAGATGCGCCGAGGCGCCGTACGCTCCGGCAGCGGGCGGTCAGCCTGCGCAGCGAGGGCCCAGACCGCGATTTCCATGCACGCCGTCTTGCCAGACCCGCTCGGGAGGTCCAGCGCACGAGGCCACTCTCCCTTTGCCACGCGCTCCGCAAGCATGGTCTGCCAGGGGAAAGGCTCGCGCTCCCAAAGCCCTTTAAAAAACTCTTTGAACCCGGGCACCGCACTCATAGGCTCGTCAAGAAAATCGCGGCAGGCCGATCAGCCCGCCTCCCGAAATACCGGCGCACACCCATGGATGCCCGCGTCAAGTCGGGGCCGGAACGGACGGCCCCAAGCAATTGCCCTCCGGGGCGCGCCACGTCCGCTTCTCGTTATAAGACTTCCGCGAGGCTCGCCCGTCATGCACCGCGGCATCCTAAAAGTCTCAAGGGCTCGACACATGAGAAAAGTGACATGAGGTCAGGCGGCTACAAAAGCAGGGTTTTGACTTCACGCAAAGGCGAGTAACCACCGCAGCCCGGCCTTGAGGCTCGTCCCGATGATCACCAGCACGCACGACCTCCGACAACGACTCGCAGCACTGAAGAACCTTGCGGTATGAGCCGAAAAGTCTGTGGCCGCCGTCAATCCCCAGAGCAACAGGGTGAAGCACGAAAACATTGCCGCTGGCCACGGGTAGCAAGGCCCACTCGCAACTGCCACGGGGGAGTATCGGGCTGGAGGTCATCTCAGCGTGCGGTTTGAAACTTCTCACATCGGGCTTACACAGAATCGGCTTACTTTTACAGCATGACGGCCGGGCCGTCAACACTTATCCTAACACTCCCACAGCGCTCCCAAGGCTATTTCATCTGCGCGGGCCGGAGGGGTTCGGGAGCGCTGTGCGCTCCGATCAAAAACCTCCGCCGGGCCCCGGCGCGCCGCAAAACCGCATGCCCCGGCGCCGCAGGCCCAGCCAGAGGCGGCTATCCGGCCGGTTGCCCCCCCGGTCCGCGACCGGCCATCCCCCAAGGGCCGACCACCGGCCCCTTCCACCACAGCCTCCCACCTCAAAGCCAGCAGCGCCCTACTGCGGCCGGATGATCAGCCCGATCATGTGCCCCACCGGCAGACACCGCCGCCAGCTTGGAAAACTCCGCGCAGGCTCCGGCCCCGGTGCCGTTCCCCACTCGAAAAGTCCCAGCACCCCATTCCGCAAGCGGCCAGCACATGCGCCCGGTTCCGGCCGCCTAACCGGCAGGTGCAGAAAGCGCCTGTTGTTGACCAGCAGATGCAGGCGCGGGCTCCAACCGATCTTGCGATCCCGGGCTTGGACGTGCGGGACCGGTTCGCTGGACGCAATCAGGGCCAGCCACCGGCCATCGACCTCGGCCACAGAGCGCAGGTGGCGGCTCCCCGGCCGGGCACTGTGCAGGTAGTGCTCTTTTTCCAACAGCTTATCGAACTGGGCGTGTTCGCGTCCTTCGATGAGCCGCACGCGGACCCGGTGCGGCCATGCCTTCTTCGGAGCTCGGCGAGGCTCGGTTCATTCCCCGGTTCTGGCAGAAAGGCCGGAGAGTCCCGGCCAATTCGCGGAAAATTCATTGCCACCAATCCCCTCTCCTCTCAAATTAAGAAACGTCGGCTGGCGACTTATTGCTCGCTGATTTGGCTTGCCGCCCGGAGACATGTTGAATATCCGTATCCGCAATGGATGAGAAGCACTGCTTGCGATTCGACAGTTTCTTCAAATCCGCCACTGGAATTTCCTCTCCATACCCCTACCAATGCCGACTGGCCTGCGGACCCGGCGCCGATCCTTCGAAACCCGAAACGCTTGCAAGAACCACGGTCTGCCGCTCACAGTTGATCCGCATACCCACGGGCTTGGGGAAAACCGCAGCCGTCGTTTTGGCGTGGCTGTGGAACCGCATGGCTTCCACGAGCGCTCCCCAGCAACGCCCGGAGTCCGCTCCCCTAGCCTGGCCCCGGCGGCTGGTTTATTGCCTGCCCATGCGCGCGCTGGTCGAGCAAACCGCCAACAACGTCCGCACCTGGCTGCGCAACCTCTGGCAACAGCGCGAATCGCTCGGCCTCTCCGAGGCTGCCCAGGCCGAGCTCCTGTGGCTGGCCGGCGACGGCTCCGCCGAACATCCGGCGCATTCACCCGTCATCCTCCTGGGCGGCGAAGAACTCGACCCCGCCCGCAGCGACTGGGATTTGTATCCCGAGAAGCCCGCCATCCTGATCGGCACGCAGGACATGTTGCTGAGCCGCGCGCTCAACCGCGGCTACGGCATGAGCCGTTATCGCTGGCCCATGCACTTCGCCCTGCTCAACAACGACTGCCTCTGGGTGATGGATGAAACCCAGCTCATGGGCGTGGCCCTCGAAACAAGCGCCCAGCTCGATGCTTTCCGCTCCTCCGCCGACGCGGTCGTGAACACGTGCCCCACTTGGTGGATGAGCGCCACCCTGGACGAAACCCGATTGTCCACCGTGGACCATCCCCCGCCCGCTTCAGGGTGGCCGACGGTCGAACTCGATCCCACCGACCAAGCCCGCTCCCAGGTCGCTGCAATCCTCCGCGCCCCCAAACCGCTTTACAAGGCGCAGGTGACCTTGTCGCCGGCAACCGCGAAAACCTACGCCCGCGCGCTGGCTGGGTTCGTCCTTTCCAGCCATCAACCGGGCAGCCTGACGCTTGTCATCCTGAACCGCGTGCCCCGGGCGCAGGAAGTGTTTCTCGAATTGCGCAAGCTCAAGCCCCGGGATCCGGTGGGTTTGATCCATTCCCGTTTTAGGCCGGTGGACCGTGACAGGCACCACGAACTGCTTCATGCGGATGGCGGGCGCATCGTGATTGCCACCCAGGCCCTCGAAGCCGGCGTGGACGTATCCGCCCGGACACTCATCACCGAATTGGCCCCCTGGCCGTCGCTGGTGCAGCGCTTCGGACGGTGCAACCGACGCGGTGAATTCACCTCGGATCAAGCGCGCATTCTGTGGATTGATTTGCAGCCCAAAGATGCCCGCGACGAACTCGCACTTCCTTATACGAGCGAAGAACTGGACGCCACCCGCCGGCAGCTCGAAGCACTGACCGCCGGCGATCCTGTCTCTTTGCAATCCGTTCAGGTCGCCGAATTGCCGAGCGTCCGGCCGGTTCTCCGCCGCAAGGACCTTTGGGAGCTCTTCGACACCACGCCCGACCTGGCCGGACACGATCTGGATATCGCGCGGTTCATCCGCGATGGCGACGACACCGACGTGCAGGTTTACTGGCGAGACCTCGCGGGCCAACCGCCGTCTCCGGACGAACCCGAGCCCGTGCGGGAGGAGCTCTGTCCCGTTTCGATCGCGAGCTTCCGGAGCTTCCTTACCAAGCTCGAAAAAGCCGGCCGCCACCAGCTCTGGCCGGTCTGGCACTGGAATCCATTGACCGAACAGTGGGAGGAAGCCCATCGGGCGCGCGCCGGGGCAATCTATCTGTTGGACATCGTCGCCGGTGGCTACTCGGCCGATTTGGGATGGTTCGGCGACGCCAGGCACGCCGCCGACGTAACCCCATGCACTCGCGCAACTGCCGGCGCCGAAGGCTACGGCCGTGACCCTGCGAGTCAAACGGGCGTTTGGGTGACTCTCGCTGATCACACCCGGCATGTCGTGGATGAAACCAACGTCGTAGCGCGTGCTCTGGCTACTGAGCTCGCTCAATTGAACCTCCAGTCCCCACCCGCCACAGTCCTCGAGACAGCGGCTCGGTGGCACGACCTCGGCAAGGCACATGAAGCCTTCCAGCGAATGCTCTGCGGTGAGGATGAGACACCCGCACGTCAGCTTTGGGCCAAATCAGCCGAACGCCGCCGCTCCTGCCCCCGCCGTTACTTCCGCCACGAACTCGCCTCGGCTCTGGCCTGGCTTGAGGCTGGCTCCTCAAGAGACCCCGAGCGTGATCTCGTGGCTTATCTTATTGCCGCGCACCACGGCAAAGTCCGGCTTTCCATCCGCTCACTGCCCGGCGAAGAGCCGCCGGACGATCAGCCCCGGGCCCGGATCGCCCGCGGCATCATTGACGGCGACGAGCTGCCTGCCGAAGGCTTTGTTGCCATCGGCGTCAATCCTCCGCCGGGGCCGGTCAGGCTCAGCCTCGAGCTCATGGAAATGGGCCGTGGCTCGAACGGCGAGCCATCCTGGCTGGCCCGAATGGTTGCCCTCCGCAAACGGCTCGGACCTTTCCGCCTTGCCTGGCTTGAGACGCTGCTGCGTGTGGCCGATATCCGAGCCTCGATCAAGGAAGCTCCAGCGCAGATCCAGCTATGAAGCGCTTTGGCAACACCTGTATGCAATCGCTCCGGCGGCCTTGGCCGTGGATGGAAGGCTCCGGCGCCCCGTTCCTGCCGCCAAAGGCAAGAACGACGAATCGCTTGAGCCTGACGGCCGGAGTTCCCGGCATGTCGCAGTGGGCAGGCGAATGCCATGGCAACCCGCTCGGATGGTGGCGACTGCGGCGACGCACCCCCATCCAGACGAGCCGGAAACTGTCATCGGAGAGGCAGCAACCGAACCCGATGCCGGGTCACGTCGATCGTTACGATCGCGCCGGCTTCAAGTTCGGCGCAGAGCGACCGCAGAATGGCGATGACGCGGGGACCGCTGCGGTGAGGCAGGAGCGAATTGCCCCGCAACTGCACCACGCTGGGGCCTCGCCCCCGATTGGCGGCCAGGATGGCCGGAAAATCCAGATCGTGCGTGAACAAGACAGCCTTGCGCTCGGAAACATACCGGAAGACCTCTGTGTCGGGCGCGTCCGCCGGTCCCACATCGCGCCAGTGTTCAGCCTCCCAGCCCGCGGCCTGAAAGACAGTGACCCAAGCCGGGCTGAGGTTCATATCGACCACGATCTTCAAGGCACGCTCGGTAGCTCGGCTTCCTGCTCAGAGGCGCGCCAGGCCGCATACTCCAGGGCGGCGTCAATGTCCTCCTCAGTCAAATACGGATACAGCGCCAGCACTTCGCTCTTGGACGCCACTTCCCGCAACGCCTGCAAGACCGCAGCGACCGTCACCCGCGTGCCGCGGATGGTCGGTTTGCCCCCCATGATCTTGGGATCGATAACGATGCGCTCGTTCACGCTCCCAAGCTACTCCGCAGGCCGTCGCTTGCAACGCGAATCGTCAGGCGGTCCGGCACTCGAACGCTGCCGCGGCACGCGGGCCCATCCGCTCCGGGCTTCGAACCAAGGGCCGATCGGCTCTTGCAACGTGCAAACTTTCGTGGAGGCGAGGACCTTTCACAGACTCGCGATGGCAACCACGACCCATCATTGACCATGTGCAATACTATCCCACTGACTCTTTCAGGCTGCGCTCCCGTGCCCTTGGCACACTACCTCAAGGCGCTCGGCATCCTGCGCCTGGTGGCCGAACAGCGTGATCCCGACGCCGCCGGCTGCTGGGAAAAGGACTCTTTCATCCTCCACAGCAGCCTCGACCGACAGGGCCTGATGGACTTTCTCCTCAACGACTATCGGCCCACGCCAATCCTCGCTCCGTGGAATGGGGGGAGCGGGTTCCATCCCAAGGATAATTCGGCGGCCCTCGAGTTGATCGAGAAGAGTCAGACGCCGCGGCTGGGGCCTTACCGAGAAGCTATCTCCGCCGCCCGTGCCGTGTTGCAGGCGGCTGACCTTACGGACAAGCCCGATAGCAGCAGCAAGGAGGCACTGCTGCAACGTTGTCGCAATCAACTACCGGAACGCGCCCTGGAATGGCTGGATGCCGCCTTTGTCTTGACGGCTGACGGAGCCAAGTATCCTCCCCTGCTTGGCACCGGCGGCAATGACGGGCGGCTCGAGTTCACCAACAACTTCATGCAGCGGCTGACCGAAGTCATCGATCCCTCCACAGGGCAGCCTCGGGCCTCCGCCGGCCCCCTGCTGGAAGCGGCCTTGTTCGGTGCCCCCAAGCCACTGCCGCTGAGTCGGGCCCCGATCGGGCAGTTCGCACCCGGAAACGCCGGAGGCGCCAACGCCACCACCGATTTCGATGCGGAATCCCTCATCAACCCGTGGGACTTCATTCTCATGCTCGAAGGCGCGCTCTTGTTCGCGGCGGCGGCAGTGCGGCGCCTGGAAACCGCCGAACCGGGCGCGCTGGCATATCCGTTCTGCGTCAGGCAGATCGGATCGGGCTACGCCAGCGCAGCGGCCGGAGATGAGCTCCAGTCCCGCGCCGAAATGTGGATGCCTCTTTGGAACCGCCCCACGACGCTGGGCGAACTCGCAACCATCCTGTCGGAGGGGCGTGCCCAAGTTGGTTATCGGCGGGCTCGGAACGGCGTGGACTTCGCCCGGGCCATCGTCAGTCTCGGAGTGGACCGGGGTTTGAGCGAGTTCCAGCGCTTTGGGTTTCAGGTTCGCAACGGTTTGGCTTACTTCGCCACGCCTTTGGGACGCTTTGCGGTGCGACGCAACGCCCGCGCCGACCTGCTCAGTGAAGTGGACGGTTGGCTGGATACGCTGCGCCAGATCGCGGGTCCGAATGCCAAACAAGTCCCCGCGTCGGTTGCATCGGCTCTGAGACAGCTCGAGGACCGCATTTTCGACCTATGCCAGGAAGGCAGCCCGTCCCGCTTGCAAGCTGTGCTGATTGGTCTGGCCCGCGCGGAAGCCGCCCTGGCCCAAAGCCATTCATGGACCACCAACCGCACGGAAGGCCGCTCCTTCCCGAAGATTCGGCCCTTGTCCGGCCTTTCAGGGCGGTGGCTCCGCGAGACCTACGATGGCTCGGTCGAGTTCCGCCTCGCAGCCTCCCTGGCATCCATCACTGGCCGTTACAAGGACCGGGAAGGCCGGCCGCTTCCGGTTCCTTTCCGTCGGCATCTTGAACCCGTCGCTATGAAAGGAAGCTCCCAGCGGCATTGGACCGACTGGGATGATCCCTCTTCACCCGATCTGGTCTGGCGTGAAGGCGAATTCATCCGGGCACTCAACGCTGTCCTGGCCCGCCGGTTGACCCTCGCCGTTCAGGCCGCTCTGCCATCTCTTCCCGACCGCGGCTTGCCCGCCCGTCTGGCCGATGTCGTGGCCTTCATTGAGGGCGACGTGGACGACAGCTTGCTGGCCGAGCTCGTGTGGGCTTTGGCCCTGCTCGATTGGCCCTCGATCAACTGGACTGACGATGCCCCATGGCGCCAGGAGCCTTTCAGCGACGAGGAGGAGAGCGTCACGCCCTCGGCGCTGTTCAGCTTGATGCGGTTGGCTTTTCCTCGCGAGTTGGAAGCCGCCGCCCACGGCGTGATTCCGCTGACCCCGATGATCCACCGTCATGCCGCCCATGGTGACGGTCTCCAGGCTTCCCAACTCGCCGCCCGCCGTCTCCGTGCCTCCGAACAGCATCCCGCCCTGGATCTCGTTCCGATCGGCGGCTCCGTGGCTCGGCGCTGCGCGGCCGCTCTGCTCTTTCCGCTTGCCCCGGGCGATTTCGCCCGGCTGCGCAAGCTCGTCCTGAAAACCGAACCTTCAACCGTGGAACAAACATGAACCTTGAAGCGCTCAACAACTCACCGCGTCTCCTGATCGAAGCCAGACTCAAGCCCATCGCCGGCACACGCTTCCAGCCCACCGGCTTTCCCGACCTGGGGCCGGCCCTGTACAAACTGCCCGATGGCACCGACATGCTTCTGGTCGAGTCCGCCCAGAGCATGGCCAACCGTCTCGAAACGGTTTGCTGGGACACGGTGGCCAATGACTGGGTCGAGCCCCTCCGGGGATTGCCCTGCGTGATGGTCACCGACAAGAACGGCAAACCCATCACCAACTCCGTGCTGGAAGCCCACCGGCTCAACAGCCCTTACATTCTCGAAGGCAAAGACAAGTCCTTTCTCGAAAAGCTCAAGCGTGAGCTGGCCGTGGACGATCTGGCGCCCGTCAACATCCGCTTGCTGGCCGAGGTGTTGCTCAAATACGACGTCAACGCCCTGCTTCATGGTGTGTTCCTTGCGAAGTCCGACATCGCGGGAGGTCGTATGCGGCTACCGCGCGCCCTCACAGCGTTCATCGAGGCGCGCCACGTCACCACCGCACCCAGCGGCGGCGTCAAGAACGACATCGTCGATCCCACGGGCGACACCTCCAGGGGCTTCGGTAATGTGCCCTTCCACCGCGAAGAATTCTGTGGCGACATTACCGCCTACTTCTCGCTCGATCTGGCACTGATCCGCGGCTACGGGCTCGGCCGGGACGTGGAACAGCTCCTGATCGCCCTCGCGCTGTTCAAAATCCTCCGTTTCCTGCGCGACGGCCTCCGCTTGCGCACCGCCTGTGACCTCGAGCTCGACGGCGACCTAGTCGTCAAGCGGCCGGAAGGCTTCGCGCTGCCGGCCCTCGATGAGGTCGAGAAGGAACTGCCCGGCCTGATCAAAAAGGTCGCCAATCGCTTTGCCAATCCTCCCAAGACCACCGTGGTCTACGAATCGGCCGGCAAAGCCTAGAAAGCGAACGCAGAAGCCGAAACCGAATGAGTCGCGAACATGGTTGCGCTCGAAATCCGATTCCCGGCAGGCCGCCTCCATGCAACGCCATGGGGCCGCCATGTCAATGAAGGCGCCGTCGAATGGCCGCCCTCGCCCTGGCGCATCCTGCGCGCACTGGTGGCAACCTGGCACCTGAAGGCCAAGGCCGCCATTCCCGAGCCGGTCATGCGCCGGCTTATCGACCGCCTGGCGTCATCCTTGCCGGAGTTCGCACTGCCCCGCGCTTCCACCGGACACACCCGCCACTACATGCCGATCATCGAGGGCCGCAAGGAAAAGACGACCAAGGTGTTCGACACCTTTGTCCACGTTGACGGCCCGTTGGTCGTGGCCTGGCAACTGGACTTGGACGACGAACTGAACCATGCGCTCAGTCGGCTCTGCCGTGACCTGGGCTATTTCGGCCGCGCCGAGACTCTGGTCGAGGTGCGCGTGAACGCGGAGCAAGCGGCAGACGTTCCGAACGCCCGGCCGTTGCCCGCCAATGAACAAATCCCCGAGGGCCATGAGCTCATCCGCCTGCTCTGCCCTCAAACGCCGGACGCCTACCTTGCATGGCGCTCCCAGCAGCAAGCCACTTCGGCCTCGGACGACGCCAGGCCTCGCAAGCGAGGCCGAGGGAAAAAGGCCGCGTCCCCGGCGATGCCGCAAGACCTGTTCGATGCGCTGCATCTCGAAACCGCCGACCTGCAAAAGGCCGGCTGGACCGTGCCGCCCGGCGCCCAATGGGTGGACTACGTTCGACCCTCGAACTGCTTCGCGGTGGCTCCCCGCAGCCGCTTGCCCCGCCGGGGCTCGAAGCTCACGGTGGCTCGGTTCGCTGTCTCCAGTGCCGTGCTGCCGAGAATCACGGATGCGGTCTCCGTGGCCGAACGCATCCACCAGGCCTTGCTCGCCCGGTTCAAAGACAACGGTCCGCCACCGCCGGTTCTTTCCGGGCGCGACCCGGCCGGACAACCGATGGAAGGGCATCGTCACGTCCATATCTTCTGTGAGTCCAACGGCCCGCGCGACACGATCACGCATGTCACTTTGTACGCCCGCCAGGGCTTCGATGTCCCTTCACGTCGGGCCATCGAATCCCTTCAAAAGGTTTGGGGCCGTGGCGGCCACGACCTTCAACTGGTTCTACTGGGTCTCGGTGATGAAAATACCTTTGTGGATTGCCGCCTCTTCGGTCCCGCTGCGGTGTGGCGGTCCGTTACGCCCTTTGTGCCCACGCGCCATCCCAAGACCCACCGGGACGGCCGGCCCAAACTCGATGCCGACGGCTGGTGGATTGGCTCGCCCGAGCACGACCTCCGCCGGCTCATCGCAGAGTCTGGTTTGCCCCTTCCAACGCGGATCGGACGATTGTCCCACATCGCGATCCAGTCCCGGCGCCTGCGGCCCATTCAATTCCAGACCCGCCGCTACCACGGCGGCGGACGCCGCGCCGTCCATGCGATCCCGGTCGCCTTCGAACTCACGTTTCCAGAGCCCATCACCGGCCCTCTCGCCTTCGGCTACGCCGCCCATTTTGGACTGGGTTTGTTTGTGCCGGTTTCGCACGCTTGAGAGCACTGTCACCCATGAAAGCCAGGCCGCACCCCCTGCTACGCCTCGTCCCGCCCCGCCTGCTCGGAATCCTGCAGCGACTCGGCCGGGAACTGGCTGAGCTCAACCCCATCGACAAGCCCAACGGTGTGCCGGGCCGCGGTGCCCCGGGCCGCGCCTTGCCCATGGAGGAACTGCTTGCACAGGACACCTCCCAGGCCCTCCGCTCCCAATGACGCCGGGTGGTTTCACTTGGCGTTCGGACTTGCCGTTCCCTTCCCACCGGCATGAACCCTTCCAGCCTCTTTGGCCGCCGCCGTTGGCGGCTCACCAGAGCCGCTCGGTGCCAGCCTGTTTCACTGGCGCCCGGCCCGCGTCGTCTTCATCGTCACCCCTCAAACCCGCGACTCTGTTCCCGGCGCCATCGTCCCCAACGTCCAGACCAACGGCCGGCCCGAGTTCGACGCCGGCCACCACGATCTCCATCTTGTGCCCGATGTTCGGAACGACACCGGCTTCGCCACCACGCTCCCTCGACGATCGTGTCGCCTCCCGGCGCCGCAATCACCCGGACCCCGAGGTCGTCGCCGACTTCACCGGCGGCACCAAGGCCATGAGCGCAGCTCCCGCCCTCGTGGCGGCCCGTTCACCCTGCCTTGCGCCCACGGCGCCGGCACCAAACGCACCAAGTACGGCGTGAACATCGTCGTTTCCGGCACCGGTAAGGTCGTCCATTGGCAGAATCGCGCCGATGCTTCCGAATTGCCCGTCTCGGGGACCACCCTGAGGTTGCTCCGCTCCCGCGCTTTAGCACCGCGGCCGATGTCCTTGAAACCGCCTTGAAGCGCTCAACCGATCCGGCCCGGAACGCGAACCCTTCTCGGCCGGACTGGTGGCTCACGCCCTCGCCCACCGGGACCGGTTTCAGTATGAACGGACCCTGAACGCCCTGCGCGGACCGGGGAACCATGCTTGCAACCTCGAATCCACCCTGGGCCACTCCGTTGCCCCCGCCTCGGTGGCATCCTCCTCCCGGCTGGAAGTCCATCCTGCGGCCCCTTCATGGAACAGGTCCCTGAGCGGACCCCCCTCGTGACCAAGGCCCTGGCCCTCGACCTATTAGCCAAGGCCCGCCGTCGCATCGGTGAAGAAAGCCGGGAGGACACCCTCGCACGGCTCTATCGCGCCCTCGAGGCATCCGCCTCGTGGCGCCCGGCTGGCCAGGGCATCGGCAGCACCGGCCGCATCCCACCTGCCCCCACAGTACCTCCGTAGCGAACGGGCCGTCCCGAGCAGAGGAAGGGCCTCTCACGCAGGGCCCCCCTGGGATGCTTGGCGGCTTCTGGGAGACTCCGGCAGGCTTGCCCCCGCACCGTGCCTCCCCGGCCGCGTGAAAAGCGGGCGACCAGCGACCCCTGAGCTGTTTTGCCCTGCCAAGTCCGGTCGTTCTCACCGGCAAACACTGTGCCACAGGGGTCACACTCTGTCCGGTCCACAGAGCCCTGTCGCCCTGTGAACCACGACCACAAGCATCCAGTGCATCTGCTTGCGAGTCCCGGCCGTTGGGCCACTTGCATGCAAACGGGCAGTACAACTGCTGCAAACGAATCTTCACTCTGATTCACGCTCTGGCACTGCAGCTGCTGCTTGCCAACAGGCACCGCTGCACCATCAGTGCGGCGGAGGGGATACGATGCGCACGACCTATCTCGTTTGCTACGACATCTGCGATGACAAGCGGCTCCGGCAGGTCTTCAAAACCTGCAAGGACTACGGGAACCATTTGCAGTATTCCGTATTTGAGTGCGACCTCAACCCGGTGGAAAAAGCCGAGCTGGAAGCCGCGCTGTCTGCGATCATCAACCATTCAGAAGACCAGGTCCTTTTCGTCTGCCTCGGACCCGCCGAAGGCCGCGGAGAACGTGTCATCACCGCCCTGGGCCTGCCCTATGTCCGCATGGACGCACCCTGCTACATTGTCTGACACCAACACTTAATCTGCTCCCGCTTTCTGCCGATAAGTGACATCGGGACGCACGGCAGCGACCTGCCCGGTCCTATTTTGAGACATATGACCAACGCACCGGACAGCAGCCAGCAGCCGCAGAGCCAGCCGCCGGCGCCGCTCCACGCCGGTTCCCAGGGGCCATCCGGCGCCGATGCCCCGGCAAGTGAAGCGCCCGATCTCCTGCCGGCCCGGATGCTCAACGAGTTCGTTTACTGCCCCCGTCTCTTCTACTACGAATGGGTCGAGGCATTGTGGGCGGACAACGCCGACACGGTCCACGGCTCCCACCTGCACCGACGCGTGGACAAGGGTCCAGGCGCCCTGCCGGCACCCGAGGCCACCGCCGATCAGACCGCCGAAACCATTCACGCGCGCTCCGTCACCCTCAGCAGTGAACAACACGGCCTCATCGCCCGGATCGATCTTGTCGAAGTCGAAAACGGAGCCGTCTGCCCGGTGGACTACAAGCGCGGAGCTCCGCGTCAGGGCGACGGAGCACCCGAACTGTGGGATACGGATCGGGTCCAACTCGCCGCCCAGGCCATCATCCTCCGGGAGAACGGCTACCGTTGTGATGAGGGCATCGTCTACTACTGCAGCACCCGCCAGCGGGTTCGCCTCCCCATCACGGAAGACCTCGTCCGCCAAACTCTCGAGCTTGCCCGCCGCGCTCGTGCCCTCGCTGCACGGCGCCAGATCCCCCCGCCCCTCTTCAACAGCCCCAAATGCCCCCGCTGTTCACTGGTCGGCATCTGCCTCCCGGACGAAACCTGGATCACGGCTCGTTTGGATCTGTCCGCACTGCCCGAACCGCCGGCAGCCGTCCAACTTACGCTCTTCCCGGAACAGACCGACGACACACCGCTACCGCCGGTCCGCCGACTCGTCCCCGCTCGCGACGACGAAAAACCGCTCTACCTCAACACCCAGGGGCTCCGCGTCGGTATCTCCGGCGGTGTCCTGCAGGTTCGCGACAAGGACCAGGTCGTCGAAGAGATCCGGCTCATGGACGTGAATCAGGTCAACATCTTCGGAAACATTCAGATCACCACACAAGCCATCCAGTCCCTCTGCCAGGAAGACATCCCCATAGCCTGGTTTTCCATGGGCGGATGGTTTTACGGTCTGACCCGGGGCCACAGCCTGAAGAACGTCTTCCTGCGCCGCAACCAGTTTCGACTCGCGGACGTACCGTGGGCCTGTCTGAAAATCGCCCGCGCACTCGTCTCCGGTAAAATCCAAAACCAGCGAACCCTGCTCCAGCGCAATCACATCGAGCCTCCCCGGCACGTGCTGTCCGCACTCAAAAGCCTGGCCCAACAGGCGCGAACCGCCGATTCCCTGGAGACCCTGCGGGGCATCGAGGGTATGGCAGGCCACCTCTACTTCGCCCACTTTTCCGGGATGCTCAAGACCGACGAGCTGTGGGAAAATGCCGGAAAGGGCTCCCTCCCCTTTACCTTTCACTTCACCCACCGCAACCGCCGTCCCCCTCGAGACCCCGTTAATGCGCTCCTGTCGCTGGCTTACTCCCTGCTTGCAAAAGACCTCACCATCACCGCGTGGGCCGTGGGGTTTGATCCGTACATCGGCTTTTATCACCAGCCGCGCTTCGGTCGCGCGGCCCTTGCCCTTGACCTCATGGAACCGTTTCGCCCCATTATCGCAGACAGCGCCGTCCTGATCGCAATCAACAACCGCATGATCACGCCCGACGATTTCATACAGGTGGGACCCTCCGTTGCCCTGAAGCCCGAGGGACGCAAACGCTTCTTGCGCGCCTACGAGCAGCGAATGGACACGCTGGCCACCCACCCCCGCTTCGATTACCGGGTCAGCTACCGTCGCATGCTCGAGATTCAAACCCGCCTCCTTGCCCGCTACATCAACGGCGAGATCCCGCAGTACACAGCCTTCGTCACTCGATGACCTCACAACCTTGACCCCCGGAGCACCTTGCTCACAATGTGTTCAAGATGCGAGCGGCGAGGTGGCGTCGGAACCCCGGGAGGCGCTCGCGGCGCAGAATGACCTGCGGCGCAGCCACTTGCATTGCGGGTTGCACGTCGAGCGCCGTTCTGGGCTTTCCTCGGCGGCAGGTCTCGTAAACGCTTGACCAGCTCTTTGACAACGAGACACTTGTGCGGGCGCAGTCTCCGCGCTCGAAAGAGCGCGGCCCCATTGAAGGGTGGGCGTAGTCGGCATTGGCGATGCCGCGGACTGCCGTCTCCGCGCTCGAAAGAGCGCGGCCCCATTGAAGGGGCTTGGCGCTGGGCGCGGGTGAGGGCCTCGGCCCTGTCTCCGCGCTCGAAAGAGCGCGGCCCCATTGAAGGCATCGTTCGCCGGAAAAATCCTCGCGGTTGGGAAAAGGTCTCCGCGCTCGAAAGAGCGCGGCCCCATTGAAGGTTGTGGATCGTTTCGCAGTCCGCAAGCGTGCGCCTGGTCTCCGCGCTCGAAAGAGCGCGGCCCCATTGAAGGCCGGAGGAGGAAACGCGCAGCGTTCTCATCATATGCGTCTCCGCGCTCGAAAGAGCGCGGCCCCATTGAAGGGCCGAGCTCTGGCTCCGCGCCGATGGCTGGAGCAAGCAGTCTCCGCGCTCGAAAGAGCGCGGCCCCATTGAAGGGGGGGGAACAGAGTCCATTGGACTAACTGCGTTGCTTCCGGTCTCCGCGCTCGAAAGAGCGCGGCCCCATTGAAGGTGTGGCTACGGACCAAGGGCGTGGCTAAGACTGTTCTGGGTCTCCGCGCTCGAAAGAGCGCGGCCCCATTGAAGGGTACGGCGCTCGCTAACCTATTAGGTGGTTGGGGGAGTCTCCGCGCTCGAAAGAGCGCGGCCCCATTGAAGGGTCACGGAGCGGGCCCCAAATGGCGCGCCCGCCCGATGTCTCCGCGCTCGAAAGAGCGCGGCCCCATTGAAGGCTAATGGAGTGGACCGCGCGGAGGAAGGAGGGAGGAGGTCTCCGCGCTCGAAAGAGCGCGGCCCCATTGAAGGGCCGCACGATGAGGGAATTGACCGCCACCCCGGCCGTGTCTCCGCGCTCGAAAGAGCGCGGCCCCATTGAAGGAGATGCGCCGTCCTGAGCCTTACGATGCCTGCTCCCAGTCTCCGCGCTCGAAAGAGCGCGGCCCCATTGAAGGATCACGGGCGTGAGCATGCGCCATACGCCGCCCAATGCGTCTCCGCGCTCGAAAGAGCGCGGCCCCATTGAAGGGGCTGGCTCAGGGGTCAGGGCCTGCCTCACCACCTGTCTCCGCGCTCGAAAGAGCGCGGCCCCATTGAAGGGCCAATTCCGGGAACAACGGGATCAAGCGCGTGGTGTGTCTCCGCGCTCGAAAGAGCGCGGCCCCATTGAAGGCCGGCGGGTCCCATCACGACCATGACTCCACTTGGGTGGTCTCCGCGCTCGAAAGAGCGCGGCCCCATTGAAGGATTGGCAGCGGCACGACCATCGCCGGGATCGTAGTCGGTCTCCGCGCTCGAAAGAGCGCGGCCCCATTGAAGGCTCGCTGGACGATCTCGAACTCTGGGCTGAAGAGGCCGTCTCCGCGCTCGAAAGAGCGCGGCCCCATTGAAGGGCGTCTGCTGGGCGCCGGTCGTGATGATCTTGAGGAGGTCTCCGCGCTCGAAAGAGCGCGGCCCCATTGAAGGGAGTTGCGCCTGGAGCGCCCGGAGGCGGGACTGCTCGTCTCCGCGCTCGAAAGAGCGCGGCCCCATTGAAGGATCGATCAGCCCGGCCGCATCCCTGGCGTCGATGCCGTCTCCGCGCTCGAAAGAGCGCGGCCCCATTGAAGGTAAACTGATCCCTGGTCTCTGGGCAACGGTAGCCAAACGTCTCCGCGCTCGAAAGAGCGCGGCCCCATTGAAGGGGCTCTTCGCATTCAATGAGCTCGTCCACGTTTTTGCGTCTCCGCGCTCGAAAGAGCGCGGCCCCATTGAAGGGGCCACACTCCGCGCGGGTCTGAGCCGCACCACACGCTGTCTCCGCGCTCGAAAGAGCGCGGCCCCATTGAAGGGAGTTGGGCCTCACCATGCGGCACCCAATCGGCCGGTCTCCGCGCTCGAAAGAGCGCGGCCCCATTGAAGGTGGAACCTTTAACCACTACGCCCGGCACATCCTCCAGTCTCCGCGCTCGAAAGAGCGCGGCCCCATTGAAGGTTCGGACCGCTCCTGAATTCGCTCCGCCTCTTTTCTGTCTCCGCGCTCGAAAGAGCGCGGCCCCATTGAAGGGAGCAGCTCCCGCTGCTGCTTGCGCAGCTCCTGGCTGTCTCCGCGCTCGAAAGAGCGCGGCCCCATTGAAGGAGCAGCCCCGCGCCGGTCTGAAGCTGAAGGCCCAGCCCGTCTCCGCGCTCGAAAGAGCGCGGCCCCATTGAAGGCACGAGCAGCCACGAGCCCGGACATTTGGCCGCCAGCCAGTCTCCGCGCTCGAAAGAGCGCGGCCCCATTGAAGGCAGCGAGCGTTCGTAGCGGGCCTGAGGCCGCACGCGGTCTCCGCGCTCGAAAGAGCGCGGCCCCATTGAAGGTGTGGCTTCCCCGTTTCTCGGCTTCTCTCCCCGTTTCGTCTCCGCGCTCGAAAGAGCGCGGCCCCATTGAAGGGACGGCCTTGCATCCGTGGTAATGACAAATCCTGTGGTGTCTCCGCGCTCGAAAGAGCGCGGCCCCATTGAAGGAGGTTTCTTCGCTTGTTGAGATGGGCCGGCAACAGGCAGTCTCCGCGCTCGAAAGAGCGCGGCCCCATTGAAGGCGGTGTGGTGTCGTGGACCGTCGCAGCCCCGGGGTATGTCTCCGCGCTCGAAAGAGCGCGGCCCCATTGAAGGATCATTTCCGTCGTGCTTCTGGCAACGGCGGCCGTCGTCTCCGCGCTCGAAAGAGCGCGGCCCCATTGAAGGGTGGTGATGGTGATGGTGATGGTGATGGTGCTGGGCGGTCTCCGCGCTCGAAAGAGCGCGGCCCCATTGAAGGATCGTGTCGCGGTTCCCGGGCCTCTTCCGGAGCTCTTGTCTCCGCGCTCGAAAGAGCGCGGCCCCATTGAAGGACTGTCTGCGTATCTGGCCAACGTTCGATCGTTGAAGTCTCCGCGCTCGAAAGAGCGCGGCCCCATTGAAGGAGCGCATCCTGCCGTTGCCTTGATACGTGCAGGTGGTGGTCTCCGCGCTCGAAAGAGCGCGGCCCCATTGAAGGAGAACTATTGGGCCGGGACCCCGCAGGCGACAGGGTAGTCTCCGCGCTCGAAAGAGCGCGGCCCCATTGAAGGGTCATGGAACGCTGCGTTTCATATGGCGCAACGCTTGTCTCCGCGCTCGAAAGAGCGCGGCCCCATTGAAGGGCTCATGCGATCCTCGACCACGCGCCAGCCCACGCCCGTCTCCGCGCTCGAAAGAGCGCGGCCCCATTGAAGGGCGGCGTCGCTTGACGAGGTTCGAGACGGCGACCTGTCTCCGCGCTCGAAAGAGCGCGGCCCCATTGAAGGGTGAGTGAGCGTGATGGGCGGGAGAAGATCGTCTGTCAGGTCTCCGCGCTCGAAAGAGCGCGGCCCCATTGAAGGGGTTCATAGCTTTTGCCCTCCATTTCTGCCATTTCTGGTCTCCGCGCTCGAAAGAGCGCGGCCCCATTGAAGGGTCGTACCGGCCACGCTCTCCGACGCAATCTTCAACAGGTCTCCGCGCTCGAAAGAGCGCGGCCCCATTGAAGGCATCAGTTCCTTTCTTGTTATGATCATCTTCTTCACGTCTCCGCGCTCGAAAGAGCGCGGCCCCATTGAAGGTGGCGGGTCGAGCCCTGGATCGACCCGCTTCCAGGGGTCTCCGCGCTCGAAAGAGCGCGGCCCCATTGAAGGCCGCCCGGACCTTCGCGCACCACGTACCACCTCCCGGTCTCCGCGCTCGAAAGAGCGCGGCCCCATTGAAGGCAGGTCTCCTTTTTGAAGGGGTTCTGGCCCGTGAACCCGTCTCCGCGCTCGAAAGAGCGCGGCCCCATTGAAGGCGATGCCGCGGCATGGACATCCGGAGCGGTGAGCCAGTCTCCGCGCTCGAAAGAGCGCGGCCCCATTGAAGGCGTTCGCCATTCACCACCTCCGGTCAAGACCGGAAGGGTCTCCGCGCTCGAAAGAGCGCGGCCCCATTGAAGGCTCCACCACTTACTCCACAACCCACCACTTACTCCACCAGTCTCCGCGCTCGAAAGAGCGCGGCCCCATTGAAGGTGCGTTCCGCCCGTGCGCCCGGCCTGCAGGGCGCGCAACGTCTCCGCGCTCGAAAGAGCGCGGCCCCATTGAAGGTGGTCCACTACGTGGTGGTGTACCCCCTACACCACGTGGTCTCCGCGCTCGAAAGAGCGCGGCCCCATTGAAGGGGCCGACCGTCCCGGCCTGGCGGAACGTCCGCCACGAGGTCTCCGCGCTCGAAAGAGCGCGGCCCCATTGAAGGGCTGGTATGGTCGCTTCCAGTTCCACCAGGAGGGTGAGTCTCCGCGCTCGAAAGAGCGCGGCCCCATTGAAGGAGCAACTGATCCGCCGCGGGGTCTCCAAGGAGGTCGGTCTCCGCGCTCGAAAGAGCGCGGCCCCATTGAAGGTCCTCATGGCCAGAACAGTCTTAGCCACGCCCTTGGTGTCTCCGCGCTCGAAAGAGCGCGGCCCCATTGAAGGGCAATTCGTCGTTCACGACGAAGCAACCCTTCTCGGTCTCCGCGCTCGAAAGAGCGCGGCCCCATTGAAGGGACGACCTGCGCGGCCCCATGCAGGGCTTCTGGTGGGTCTCCGCGCTCGAAAGAGCGCGGCCCCATTGAAGGTCCTCATGGCCAGAACAGTCTTAGCCACGCCCTTGGTGTCTCCGCGCTCGAAAGAGCGCGGCCCCATTGAAGGTGAGTAAAACAGGATCGAAAGTGGCCATCACTCCGTCGTCTCCGCGCTCGAAAGAGCGCGGCCCCATTGAAGGTATCCGAACCGAGGTCGCACCGGGGGAATATCGTGATGTCTCCGCGCTCGAAAGAGCGCGGCCCCATTGAAGGGGTCCTATGAGTTCACACCTCCCTACGGATTTCTGGTGTCTCCGCGCTCGAAAGAGCGCGGCCCCATTGAAGGTGAGTAAAACAGGATCGAAAGTGGCCATCACTCCGTCGTCTCCGCGCTCGAAAGAGCGCGGCCCCATTGAAGGTATCCGAACCGAGGTCGCACCGGGGGAATATCGTGATGTCTCCGCGCTCGAAAGAGCGCGGCCCCATTGAAGGGGTCCTATGAGTTCACACCTCCCTACGGATTTCTGGTGTCTCCGCGCTCGAAAGAGCGCGGCCCCATTGAAGGCCGGAAGAGCTGGATGTGTGGACGGCCAGTCTGCCAGTCTCCGCGCTCGAAAGAGCGCGGCCCCATTGAAGGGCCGTGGAAGGCTGCAACGGCATCTGTCTTTGGTGCGGTCTCCGCGCTCGAAAGAGCGCGGCCCCATTGAAGGTGGAGGGGCCCGGGTGCACACCCTTCGAATTGTGGCCAAGTCTCCGCGCTCGAAAGAGCGCGGCCCCATTGAAGGGCATGGTAAGTGCTGCAGTCAGATTCTGCATTGCTGGTCTCCGCGCTCGAAAGAGCGCGGCCCCATTGAAGGACTCCGCAGCGTATATATGACATCGTGGCGGCGTCACGTCTCCGCGCTCGAAAGAGCGCGGCCCCATTGAAGGGATTTTGTACGCTCCACGAAACCAGGAATCCGTCAGGTCTCCGCGCTCGAAAGAGCGCGGCCCCATTGAAGGAATGACGAGGTCTGTTGTCGTAAAAAGGTCGACCTGGGTCTCCGCGCTCGAAAGAGCGCGGCCCCATTGAAGGCTGGGATTGCTGCATCGTGAACTGTTTCCCGCCTGTGGTCTCCGCGCTCGAAAGAGCGCGGCCCCATTGAAGGATCGTAGGTCCGACCATTGAGCTTGCGCCCTGTCAGGTGTCTCCGCGCTCGAAAGAGCGCGGCCCCATTGAAGGGTGAGAACTTTTCGGCCTAGTTTTTGAAGCCGGGCAAGGTCTCCGCGCTCGAAAGAGCGCGGCCCCATTGAAGGCCCTGCGCATGCGGTGCTTGGAGGGCTCCGCATGGAGTCTCCGCGCTCGAAAGAGCGCGGCCCCATTGAAGGATGCCAAAATAATCCGCATATCCACCGCAGGTCGTGGTCTCCGCGCTCGAAAGAGCGCGGCCCCATTGAAGGGATGAGCTCATTGTTAACTCTAGAACCTATCCCAAAACTCTTGACACATATGCCTGACTAAGTAACATGGTGT
>ERZ795042.28-NODE-28-length-152085-cov-104.073762_pt1 | contig 152085 bp, 91 predicted proteins | sample MGYA00375126_ERZ795042 | MGnify/ENA primary metagenome ERZ795042 (study PRJEB30171, sample SAMN05518105) | compost metagenome | isolation source: Feedstock adapted compost from Newby Island compost facility, Milpitas, CA | place: USA:Newby Island compost...
TGCGTTCGGCGTCGAACGACACGCGTCGGCCGTCCCGCTTGACGACGGTGGGCAACCCTCCGGTTTGCGTCGCTTTCTTCGGATGGTGATCCGGCCCGACCAGAGGTTCTCGGGACTCCGACTGCGGCGCAAGGCTGGTCGAAGCCAGACTCTGTCCGGCAGAGGCGACTCCGCTGGAACCTTTCCGCGTTTCAAGATCCGTTGGACGAAAGCTTTCGGTGCCCAAACAAAGGGGCTCCGCCGGCCGAGGTCGGCCGCCGTTGGAAACTGCCATGGCAAGTGGTGATACGAGCGCGGCCGCCAAAACCGCGCCATTCCGTTCCTCCCCATCCTGTCGTTTGGCGCGACAGCGATCCCGTCACCCAACGGGATCCGATGAGCGTGAACAAGCAGGTCTTCTGGCTCCGAGGTCAACCTACTCCGCCGGCCTTCCCATCCGAACCGGACAGTGGCCCTTCTGGCGTTTCGTCGCTCGTTACAGCGGCGCAACCGCGCGGGATTCGCACCCGCTTCCCTATTCTCCCCACACAAGGGGCACTTGTTCACGGGTGAATCCGGAGGAAACCCGGATTCTTCAAAGAACGCGCTGCAAGATGACGGGATTTTTGCGGCTGTCAAACCTTTTCCGAAACGCAGCGGAAACCCGGTGGAAATGCATGGCTTTCTCCGGAAAACCGCACCCCGGATGGCGTGCACGACCCTGAACAAGCCCGCCCCTCGTTCCCCGTCCGGAGAGCCTTCGATTGACGGGAAAAGCCCGGCCTGTTACAAGGCGCGGTGCGTTCCTGGAGCGCGAGGCAACGTCCCATGGCGAAACAAGCAAAACCCAAGTACCGGCGCATTTTGCTCAAACTCAGTGGCGAGGCCCTGGGCGGGCCGCAAGGTCAGGGCATCGATCCCGACGCCGTCCACCAGATGGCCGAGCAGATTCGTGAGGTACGGGACCTGGGCGTCCAAGTGGTGGTGGTGTTGGGAGGCGGGAACATCTTCCGCGGCCTCAGCGGCAGTCAGAAAGGGATCGAACGCGCCACGGCCGATTACATGGGCATGCTGGCAACGGTGATCAACGCCCTGGCCTTGCAGGATGCCCTGGAACAATTGGGCGTGCCCACGCGGGTCCAAAGCGCCATCACCATGCATCAGATCGCAGAACCGTTCATCCGCCGCCGTGCGGTCCGACACCTGGAAAAGGGGCGCGTGGTCATCTTCGGCGGCGGCACCGGGAATCCGTACTTTTCCACCGACACCGCCGCGGCGTTGCGCGCCAACGAAATCGGTGCGGAGGTCATCCTCAAGGCCACCAAGGTGGACGGCATCTACGACCGGGATCCCAAACTTCACCCCGATGCCCGCCGGTTCGATCGCATCACCTACCTGGAGGCCCTGCAGCGGCAGCTCAAGGTCATGGATTCAACGGCCTTCTCGCTCTGCATGGATAACAAAATGCCCATCATCGTCTTCGACCTGTTCAAACCGCACAACCTGAAGAAGGTCGTCTTGGGCCAAAAGGTCGGCACACTGGTGACCGCCTGAGCTTCCGTACCGAATGCCGGTCCGGCCGGCGGAACACACCCGGGCCCGCCCGATTCTCCAAGGTCACACGCACTTCCACCCGGCCGCAAGGACCGCCCAAACTCCCCCAAGGCAACCCTGCCTGCCATGGGGGCCGGCCCGGTCTCCCTCCCGGCCGGACGGTTCCCCCACTCCGGCGTTCGCGAAAAAGCAGGCCCTCCCTGTGCCTCAGACAGGGAGGGCCCGAGACAAACCTTGGGCGGCTCCGGCGCCCGGGGGCGATCACCCGGTCATGACTTGTCCGGTAAACCGAGCCGCTTGCGCACGGCCTCAAAACCGCCGCCGCCGTACCCCACCATCCGCCCCACCTCCTTGCCGTCGGCATTCAGCAGCACCAGCGTGGGGTAACCTTCCACCTTGAACTGCTCCTGCAGCTTGCGGTTGGCCTGCTTGCGTTGTGGCGACTGCTCCTTCTTCCGCGGAAAGTCCACCTCCACCAAGACCAGGTGTTTCTCGGCGTACTCGGCAAATTCGCGGGTATCGAACACGTCCTTCTTCAGGCGGATGCAGAATCCGCACCAGTCGGAGCCGGTGAAGTTCACCAGCACCTGCTTCTTCTCGACCTTGGCCTTCTCCAGCGCCTGGGGAAGGTCTTCCAGCCAGACCGGTTCGGCGGCAACCAACGTGGACACACACAGTGCCGCCGCGCAGGCAAACGCCCATCCTCGAAGTGTCGCTTTCATGCTCCAACCATAGACCGCCCCGGGCGGACGCGCCAGTGCCACCCTGCCGCTCCGTTGGGAGAGAATCCACCAACGAAAGAGTCGAACCACGAGGTTCCCTCCCACCGGGCCCCCGCCGGCAGTTTGTCCCCCTGCGGAAGTTGCAAAAGCGGTACTCATGCGTCACACTGCGAACGCAGGCAACGTCTTAACTTCAGCCAGTCACGATCATGAAAAGCCGAATCCTCACCTGGCACGTCATGCTGGGCCTGCTGCTCGCCCCCGGGTTCCCACTCGCGACCCGCGCGCAGGAAGCCGGGGTGCTGCCGTTGCCCAAACCCCGTACCGACGGGGGCAAACCGCTCTTGGAAGCGCTCCAGGAACGGCGTTCCACCCGGGCGTTTCGACCCGACCCGCTCCCGCCTGAGATTCTTGGCAATCTCCTCTGGGCCGCCTTCGGTGTGAACCGGCCGGACGGACATCGCACGGCGCCGTCGGCGATGAATCACCAGGAAATTGACGTTTATGTGGCCACCGCCGACGGCGTGTACGTGTACGACGCGCGTGCGCACGCGCTTCGAAAGGTGCACGGGCGGGATGTCCGGGCCGCCACGGGCCGGCAAGATTTCGTGGCGACCGCGCCGGTGAACCTGGTGCTGGTGGCCGACTGGTCCCGCATGAGCCGCGTCCCGGAGGAGAAAAAGCCGGTTTGGTCGGCCGTCAGCGCCGGTGCCATCGTCCAGAACGTGTACCTCTTTTGCGCCTCAGAAGGGCACGCCACGGTGGTGCGCGGCACGTTCGACGAGTCCGAGCTGGCCCGTGCTCTGAACCTGCGACCGGAACAAAAGATCGTGGTCGCCCAAACCGTGGGCTGGCCTGCCGGCACAGCCGGCACCGGTGCCGCCCGGCCGGCGCAACCGTGAAGGAGACGACCCGCTTGCCGAGTCCCATTACCGTGGGCCGTCGCCGCACCACCCCTCAGGCCCGGTTTGCAAGGCGGACAAACCGGGGTAGGCTGAGCTCATGCGATTTGCCTCGCGAACGGAAGCCGGCCAATTGTTGGCGGAGCACCTGATCCGGGCCGGTGTGACGGCTGACTCGGTGGTGGGCCTGCCCCGCGGCGGTGTCGTGGTCGCGGCGCCGGTGGCGCAAGAGCTGGACGCACCCCTCACGGCCTGGGCGGTCCGAAAAATCGGTCACCCGCTCAACCCCGAGTTTGCCGTGGGCGCGCTGGCCGAGCCGGACGTACTCTGGCTGGACGAGCGTTGGGTGCGCAACGACCCCGAGGTCCACCGGGCCCTCCGCCGCATCGTGGCCGAGGAACAGGCCCGCATGCAGGCACTGGCCCGCTTCCTCCATCCGCAGGGGCTGCCGCCCGTCCGACATCGGAAGATCATTCTCGTGGATGACGGCCTGGCCACCGGCGCCACCGCGCACGCCGCGGTGCTGGCACTTCGCAAGCACGACGCAGACACTGTCCACGTGGCGGCGCCCGTGGCCTCCCCGGAGGCCGTGGAACGACTCCGGCAGGTGGCCGACGGGGTGCACGTGTTGCGGGCCGATCCGGATTTCACCGCCGTGGGGCACTACTACGCATCCTTCGAGCCTCCCGACGAAGAGGAGCTGCTCCAGCTCTTGCGCCCGTCCGACGAATCCTGATCCCCGTCCATGCCCGAGCTGCCCGAAGTGGAGGTCCTCGCCCGTTACCTGGACCCGCGACTCCGGGGACAAGTCATTCGCCAGGTCGGCGTGTTGCGCCCATCCACACTGTCTCCACCAGATCCGACCCCGGCCGATCGCATCTGGCAGGGCCGCCGGATCCGCCACGTCCAGCGCCGCGGCAAATACATCCGCGTGGAACTGGATCCCGCACCGGGAGTGCCCGGACTGTTTTGGGTGCACCTGGGCATGACCGGCCGGCTGTGGCTGCAGCCTGCGGGCGCCCCGCTGCCCCCGCACACGAGAATGTTCTGGGACTTGAACCGCGCCCGGCTGGTCTTCTCGGACCCCCGCGGTTTCGGTCGCTGTGGCTGGGATGAGGCGCCCCTCTGCCGGTTGGGTCCCGAGCCGCTGGAACGAACCTTCACCGCGGCCCGGCTGGGGCCTCTCCTGGTCTGCTCCCGTCAATTGCTCAAGGCGCGGCTGCTCGACCAGACTGTAGTAGCCGGGTTGGGCAACATCTACGTGTGCGAGAGTCTGTGGGAAGCCGGCCTGTCGCCGGTGCGCCGGTCGGACACGCTGGCCGGCACCGAGGTCGCGCGGCTGGTCGCCGCCATCCGGCTTGTCCTGCGCAGGGCCATTCGATTCGGCTCAAAGCTGAACCTCGACTGGGCCGGAACCGGCCGGGACCGGCTCTTCTACTTCGGGCGGGCCGCCGGCAGTTCATCTCCTCCGCGGGAACGTTTCGCCGTTTACGAAAGGGAAGGCGATCCGTGCCGCCGTTGCGGCGCGCTCATCCGCCGCATCGTGCTTGCGGGGCGCGGCACCTATTTTTGTCCGGACTGCCAGCTTTGAGGTGTGTCGCCGGGGGAGCTCGCGCATGCGGCTCCTGCCGATCCCTCGGCGGTCGAAGACGGCTCCGAGGCCCCGGCGATCGGGCTCGCGTCCTGTGTCCTGGCCAGTCCCAGCAGCTCCGCCCGGCACTGGATGAACTGTGCCAGGACGCTCACCGCGATCTCGTTCACGCCGATGGCGTGGATGGGCAGTCCGACCGGACACACCACACGGTCCAACTGCCCGGCCGTTGCCAGCTTCTGGCGAAGGAACTGTTCCCGGATCAACCGCGCCTTGCGCCGGCTGCCGATCATGCCGAGAAACGCGAACGGCCGGTGAATCCACTCCGACAACACCAGCGCATCGTGCTGGTGGCCGCGGGTGACGATCAGGCCAAAGGTCGGCACCCTCGGCAGAGGCTCCTGCAACAGTTCATGCCACGGGCCCACCCGCAGGATGGTTTGTACGGGAAACAGCCGGTGATTCGCAAGCCCGGGCCGGTCGTCGAAAACGGTCACCGCAAAATCCAGCTGCAGCGCCAGCGGCGCGACCGCCTGGGCCACGTGACCGGAACCGGCGATCCACAAGGCAAACGGCGGATGAACGGTCTCCTCGTAGAGCCAGGAACCGCCCGGCCCCTCGACCCGCGCGATGGAGAAGTCCTCGCGCACACCCCAGCGCACCGGCTCCGTCGCCTCCGCCAGCTCGGCCCACAAAGGCCCCATGCGATGTGCGTCCGGCAGGATGAGCCCCTGGACGCGTCCCCCGCAGATCAGGCCGTCGTCCCATCCGAAGTCATGATCCAGCAGGAGGTCGAACGTGTCCGGTTTGCCGGTTCGCAACGCCCGCAGGGCACGTGCCTGGACCTCCGCCTCCAGACAACCGCCACCCAACGTGCCCACGATACCGCCCTCCGGCAGGAACAATGCCTTGGCCCCCGTACGCTGCGGGCTGGAACCCTTCACACGGGCGATCAATCCCAGCGCGAACGGACGGCCCTCGGCAGACAGCCGGGCCATTTCCTGGTAGATCCGTCGTGTCATGGCAGGGACTCCCCGCGGCGACGCCGCGCCGATCAGAACAACGTGTTCACCAGCAGGCTCATCACACTGAGCGGCCCCTGGTCCTCGAGGCCCTCCGTGGCCTTGTCAAGCTTCTGCAAGGTCAGCCGGGCGTTGCGATAGAGCGCGTCGTCGTTCACCAGTTTGCCGGCCGAACCCTCGCCCCGGTTGATCTTCTGCAGGATTTCGCGCAGTTGGGTCACGGCATTGGTGGACTCGCGGTAGAGGGCCGGGTCGGTGATCAGACGGCCCAACGTACCCTGACCCGCGCGTGCCTCGGCCACCAACCCACGGGCCTCCTCCACCGCGCCGTTTACGGTTTCCAGGGTCCGGTCCAGGTTCGACACCGTGTTCAGGGCCGCCGCGTGCAGGGTCTCGTCGTAAATCATGCGTCCCACCGTCCCCTCGCCCGAGCGGATCCGGGCCGTGATGTCGCGCAGGTTGGTCAGGGTCTGGCTCAGCGTGCCGCTGTTCTGCCGCACGAAATCGGTCAGCGGACCGAGCAGATTGTCAATCTTGTCCCCGGTGAAACTGCGTGTGAGGTTTTCCACGCCGGAGGCCACGTTGTCCAGACGCGCCATCAGCGCCGCGAAATCCGGTTGCTCCGCCGATTTGAGCACGGTCCCGTCCTCGGCCCGAGGCGCGTCCGGCCGCCCGAAATCCAGCGACACATAGTTCTGCCCCATCAACCCTGTGAACTTGATGGTGGCCACACACTCCGTGTTCACCGGGTGATCCGGCCTGAGTTTCATGGTCACGCGGACCCGATCGCCCTCGAGACGGATCGCTTCCACGCGACCGATGTCCACGCCCGCCATTTTGACGCGGTCGCCCACCTTCAGCTCGAGCGCGTTGCGGAAGAACGCATGCACGCGCGGTCCCTGGCGGAAACGCTCCAGTCCACCGGCCAGTTCCATGACCAGCACACCGGCCACCAGCGCCACAGCCACAAACATGCCCAGCCGGGTCTCCAACGAATCTTTCATGCGCGCACCTCCTGGGAAGGTTGCAGGCTGGCCGCCTGCAAGAATCGTCGCAACACCGGATCCGGATGGCCCGCCAGCCGATCCGGCCGATCCACCGCCACGAGCCGGCCCTCGTTCAGAAAACCGATCCGGTCACCCACGCCGAACGCCAGGGCACGGTCGTGGGTCACCACGATCGAGGTGACCCCGATTCGATCCCGCAGGCTGACGATCTCCTCGGCAATCACCTGGGCCGACAAGGGATCCAGTTCGCTCGTCGGCTCGTCGTACAGGATCAGTTGCGGCTCCATCACCAGCGCACGGGCGATGGCCACCCGTTTGCGCATCCCCCCGGAGAGTTGTCCGGGCAGCTTGTCCTCCGCGCCGGCCAGACCGACCAGCGCCAGCTTCTCCGAAACAATGCGCCGGATCTCTTCGGGCGGGCACAGGCGGTGTTCGCTCAGATACAACCCCACATTCTCCGCAACCGTCAGCGAATTCAACAACGCCGCCGACTGAAACACCATCGCCACCCGGTAGCGGTCCAGGACACCGGGTCCCCGCACCGGCTCGCCGTTGATCCGGATTTCACCGGCATCCGGCTCTTCCAACCCGATGATGTGCCGCAGCAACACGCTCTTGCCACTGCCGCTGGGTCCCATCAGCACAAACACCTCGGCCGGGTCCACCGAAAAGCTCACCCCCCGCAGCACCTCCTCGGTGCCGAACCGCTTGCGCAGGTCCCGCACCTCCACCGCCACACCGCCCGAGCGTTGGTCCGAAGCCGCGTTCATGAAAGCAACAGCCGCGTCAGAATGTAATCCGACACCACGATCAACACGATCGAGTTCACCACCGCCTTGGTCACCGACCGGCCGATGCCCCGCGGCCCACCCCGCGTCACCAGGCCCTGATGACAACAAATCACCCCCACGATCCACGCAAACACGAAACTCTTGAACAGCCCGTTCAGCACGTCCTCCAGCGCCACCACGTCCCGCAGATTCTCGAAAAAGGCCTGGAACCCGATGGCGATCCGGTCGTTGTACGCCGCCACCAGCGCGCCCCCGAACCAGCCCACCATGATCGCCACCATCACCAGCAGCGGCAGCGCCACCGCCAGCGCCACCAACCGCGGCATCACCAGAAAATGCACCGGATCAATCCGCATCGTCCGCAGGGCGTCGATCTCCTGGTAAACCTGCATCGAACCGATCTCCGCCGCCATGGCCGACCCGTTCCGACCCGCGATCAGGATGGCCATCATCACCGGAGCCAGCTCCTTGCAGATGGACACACCCACGATTCCCCCCACCGCCGCCGCCAGCCCGCGGTCCACCAGCACCGGCCCCGTCTGTAACGCCACCACCGCCCCGATGAAGAACGACAGCATGCACACCATCAGCAGACTGGCGTTGCCGATCTCGTAAAACTGCTCGAACACCTTGCGCCGCTGCCGCCACACCAGCGGCAACGACCGGAGCGTGCGCCCCAGCAGAATCACCATCTCGCCCAGGTTCTCGAACATGCCGGTCCCTCAATCCGCAGCCGGGGCCGTTTCCCGTTCCCCTCCGGGTGTCAACGCTCCCGCGGCGGTTCCCGCAGGCTTGTCTCCCTCGCGCGGTTGCGCAGGCCGCCTCCAGACGGACCACCCCAGCAATCGCAACCGCGACCCGTCCCCGTCCGATTCATACCGAACCATCCCGAACAGCAGCGAGCACTTTCGGCCCGCCGGACCCCCATCCCATCGCCAGAGATTCCACAGAAACGATCTCCCAGACCGGCCCGTCACGGGATCCGCCTCCGCCCGCCAGACCGACCACAGGGCACTGTAGTTGCGCTCCACGCCCGGATTGCCCGGCAGGACCGGCTCCAAGGGCGCCAACACCTGCAGCCGACTGCGCCCCAACTCGTCCTCCCGGTAGGCAAACAACGGCCACAAGGACCGTCTCAGACGCCGGCCCTCCACCAGTCGTTCCTCCACCTCGCGATACACGAACAATCCCATGCGCGTGTCCTCACGCTCCATCCCGGCCGACCGGCTCCGCCGCTGCTGCCACAGCGGCCACAACAGAAACTGCCGTTGCCCGTTGGTCCGGACCGAACTCCCGTAAAACGGCCAGATACGATGCGTGGCCCGGCCGGGTCCTCCGCCCCAAACCACGAACGGCCACGGCGCGCCCACCTCACGGTACCCGGTCACCGATTGGGTGCTCACCGTGACCCCAAGGGGCCAGCCCCATGACCGGCTGCGTCCCCTCTCCGATGCGCTCTCCGCGTAGAACGGCAGAACCACCCGCTGATGGCCCGGACTCTCCGTCCCCAGGCCGGTTCGAACGTCGAAAAAGACCGGCCACAACACGAATCGCTTGCGGTACCCGGGGGAAAGTTCCGTCTCACCCCAGGCATTGGTCTGCAGCGTGGGCACCTTTTCCTCCCGACCGTAAAACGGCCAGACCTGCCAGCCTTCCAACCCGGGACCGTACCGGCGGTGATAGATCGGGTAGAACCAGTTTTCCGTCACCACCTCGCGCTTGCGGGTGCGGCTCCAGAGCGGGAAGAGAACCACGTCAATTTCATCCCGGAACAGTCGCTTCTCCAGATGCCCGTAAAAGGGGAGGAACGCGAACGCATCGCGTTCCGGATCCTCCGAACGCTGCCAAAACAAGACGGGAAACAACGTCCATCGCGCCGTGGTCCGCTGTTCCTGATCGGCACCCCGGCTGCCGGACAAAAGCTGCAACAGCTGCCAGCGCGCTTCCGACCCGGTCCGATCGTACGTGAACAGGGGATACAACACGTCCACCGAGAGCCTGTCCGGCCCTTTCCAACTCTCGACGGAAACCACCGGATGAACCGCCCACATCCGGGTGTCCGCGTTGTCCTCCCGCGCGAACAACGGGCCGAGTGCCTCGGTCCGCTCGCCCTCCTCTAACGTCAGGGGGAAACGATGGACCAACGGCCCCGCTTCGAGGGCCGTCAGGCGCACGCCCGCGGCCAACCAAGCCACCAAAACAATCGGGCGGACACGGTCACGGAAGGTTGCACACACTCCGCGCGCTCCATTAAACCACGTACCCGCGGCCGTCAAGCCGGCCGCCGCCACCGGACCGCAGCACCCCGTTGCCGTCGCGCCGCAATGTCCCGCGGGTCACTCCCAGTTGATGCACCAGCCGCAGCTGGCGCCACAACGTCTCCCCGCGGATCTCGCCCCGGAGCAACGAGGCGTAACGCGACAACGTACGCACCACCTCGTCGGCCGTCTCATCGAGGAATTCGATGCGGAAATGTCGCACGCCGGCCCGCGCCAGCCGTTCGGCATATTCGGCACCGGTCTGGGCCCGCGCGTTGAAAACCGTGTTCCGGCACCCCGCGTCGGCCTTGACCGGATGCAACGCACCCACCCGGTCCCGTAACTGGACCCGGTGCTTCTCGCAGGGCCGGCCGCAATCGCGATAATCGTGTCCCTGGGACAGAAACGCGCAGAACACACAATGCTCCATGTGAAACATGGGCATGTGCTGGTGGAGCGTGACCTCGACGCAGCCGGGCGGCAAGGCGCGAACCAGCGCCTCCAACTGGTCGGCGTCCAGGTCATAACTGGCCGTCACCCGCTGCAGCCCGAACCGTTCCAGGAAAAACTCCGCGGCCAGATGATTGGCCACGTTCAACGTGGCATCGCCCACACAGGGGCGGTCCGAAAAGGCGTACAACTGGTCGGCATTGCGCACCAGAAAACCGTCCGCTCCGCAGGCCGAAAGTTGGCGGAGGATCCAATCCTCGCCCGGCTTGCAAATCCGGGGACCGGCCACCCAGACGGTCGTGGCGGCCCCCGCCTCCGCATCATGACGCCGCACGCGCTGGACCGCTGCCGCGTATTGTTTCGGGTTTTCAAAATCGCAATACACGGTCGTGGCACCCCACTGAAGGGCGGCCTCCAGCTGGTCCATCGAGCGAACCAACACAACCAGGGTCGGATCCGTCCCGGCGGTGGGTTCCTCAACTGCATCGCCGCCCGCATCGGCACGTCGCCGAATCACCGGCTCGGGCCGCACGGTCCAGCGGGGCGGTCGTCGGCGCAATTGTTCCAGCCGCTCCACCGCCACCCTGCGCATGCGGTTCAGCTCGCGAAAAGGCAACAAGACCTCGCCCTCCCACGCGCATTCCAGGCCGGCCAGATAAAAGGGCGTGCCGCCCAGCCGGCCGAGCTGGGCCTCCAACACCGCGCGTCCCAGCGGCCGCTCCCGGGCCGGCTCCAACGGCAGTTCCGAAAGCACCCGGACTTCCCGCCCCTGCTCGTCCCGCACCACCAGTTCCAACGGCTCACCTGCACGGCCGCTGACGCGCATCGTCACCGGCCGGCGATACCGCGGTTGTTCACCTTCGAACGTGCGTCGCCAGGATCGTTCCAATACCGGATCGCTCGTCTTCCAGACCTTCTGCCCGGGACGCACCCTCGCCCAGCGAATCGTTCCCGCTCCAAACCGCAGGCGCAGCCTTTGCCGGCCGTCCTGTCCCTGACCGACCAACTCCACCCCGTGGATCCGGCCGCCCTCCTCCTCCACTTCCGGGTCCCCGGCATCGAACACCACGCCGTCACCCGGGCGGACCGCCCCCGCCGCCGCCAGGACCACCGACCCCTTTTCCACCCGCAACACCTCGCCCAAGCACACCCCCCGCTTCTTGCCATACCGCCCGTGAACCAGTGCCTGGTTGTCGATCCCCTCCAACCAGCCCGTGTACAACCCGCGGGAGAACGCCATTTCCAACCCGTAGCGCGTCTCCGCATCCACCGCATACCGGGCAGGCAGTTCCTCAGGCGTGCGGGCCAAACTCGCCAGCCGATCCAGCGCCTCGCGATACGCCCGCGTCACGTTGGCCACGTATTCGGGAGACTTCAGCCGCCCCTCGATCTTCAGCGAGGCCACCCCGGCGCGGATCAGATCCGGCAACAATTCGAGCCCCATCAGGTCCTGCGGGCTCAACAGATACTGACGATCGCCCAGCGGAACCGGCCGGCCGTCGGCCACCAACCCGTACGGCAACCGGCACGCCTGGGCGCACTCGCCGCGATTGGCCGAGCGTTGCCCCAGCGACTCGCTCGTCAAGCACTGGCCGGAATACGCCACGCACAACGCCCCGTGCACGAACACCTCCAGCGGCATCGGCCGGCGCCGCGGATCCCGCTCCTGCGCCTCCTGGATGCGCCGGATCTCCGCAATCGAACATTCCCGCGCCAGCACCACCAACTGGCAGCCGAGTTCACGTGCCAACTCCACGCCTGCGGCACTCGTGAGGGTCATCTGGGTGGACGCGTGCAGTGGAAAATCCGGCGAAAGCATCCGCACCAGCCGGGCCACACCCACGTCCTGCACGATCACCGCGTCCACGCCGGCGGCCATCATCGCCCGCAACAACGCCTCGGCCACCTGCAGCTCGGGCTCGAACACCAGCGTGTTCAAGGTGACATACCCGCGCACGCCCCGCAGATGCAGCCACTCCATCAGCGCGGGCAGGTCCTCCACCGTGAAGTTTCGGGCCCGCATCCGCGCGTTGAACGCTTCCAACCCGAAATAGATCGCATCCGCGCCGTTCTCCACCGCCGCGCGCGCGCATTCCCAATCCCCCGCTGGCGCCAGCAGTTCAGGCAACCAAACCGGCCGGCACGGAGCACCGACCACGTCGGTCTCCGCACCACACGGTCCGATCCGGGCTGTCGCTGTCGTTTCCACCGGGGCAGAAAAGTGGTCCCGACCCATCCCGCTGGCAAGGTCAGCCTGCCCGACCCCGCTCTGCGGGGGCCTCCCGGGTCTCCTCCGATCCGGCCTCTCCTGCGCCGCCCGGCCAACCGGGTGGCTGCCCGTGAACCGGTCCACGGAGAAGGCCGGTCCAAACCCCCGTGCCCCACGCGGCATGCACCAGACACAGGATCCACGGAAGCACCAGCGCGCTGCGCACATCCCAGCCGGCCGGCCGCGGCCGCCGCGACAAACCCGCCGTCGCCAGCAATAGCCATCCCGCGTACAGCCCGGCCCAGACGGCGGCCGCCGGCAGCCACCGCCGGTCCGCCAGCGAGGCAGCCGCCCACCACACGTTCGTCGCCATCCACAGCGGCGGCACCAGATGACGCGGCTGAAGCGACCGCGGTGCCATTACCAAAAACCGGCCCTTCCAATGGCCGTACCGAAAATACTGGCGCGCCAGCCGACCGCAGGTGGATCGAACCCGGTACTGCGCCCGAACCCACGGCAGCAACCAAACCCGTCCGCCCGCCCGGCGCAGGCGATAGTTGAACTCGTAATCCTCGTGGCAAAGAAAACCCTCGTGGAACAACCCCACACGCTCGAACGTCTCGCGCCGCGTCACCCAGAACGGGACACTGTCCACAGCCTGCGCACCGGCCCCCGCCGACACGGTCCGGTACCGCGCATTGCCCACCCCCCAGGGCGAACCCACCGCCCGCGCCACCGCCGCCCCCAGCCAACCCTCCCCCACACAGTCCCAGGCCCCGCCCGCCACGGCCGGCCCCGTTTGGCGCTCCAGAAAAGCGGTGCACTCCCGCAGGTACTCCGGAGGCCAGGTCCCGTGCCCGTCCAACCGCGCCAGCCACTCCCCGCGCGCCGCCCGCAAACCGATGTTCAACGCCACGGGAATGATCCGGCGCGGATTCTCCAACACCCGCACCCGCGGATCCTCCCGCGCCACACGGGCCAGGATGGCGCGTGTGCCGTCCGTGGACCCCCCGTCGACCACACACACTTCCAGCGCCTCCCCCGGCCACTCCTGGTTCAGCACCGATCGGACGGCCGCCTCGATCGAGTCGGCCTCGTTCCACACCGGCATAATGACCGAAACCAGCCGCGCCATACGCCGCCCCGATCCGCCCGGGGCCACCCCATGCGTCCAGCCAACGAAACCAGCCTCCCAGCCCGGCCCCGGCGCCTCACCAGCCGGTCGCCCCGCTCCCCAGCCACCCCGGCCCGCAAAACCAAAGGGCCGATACCGGCCTGTCGCACCCGCGCCCCGCAGCCACCCGCTCCCGCCCGCCCTGACACCCCCGGGAGCAAGTCAGGTGGCCCGCGACGTCCCCGCCTTCTCCAAACGGGCGACAAACCGCCCGAGCCGGTTCATCGCCTCCTTCAACTGTTCCATCCCCGTCGCGTAGGCACAGCGCAGGAAACCCTCGCCACACCGGCCGAAGGCCGTGCCGGGCACGGCTGCCACTTTTTCCTCCTGCAGAAATCGCAGGGCAAACTCCTGGGAGCTCAGTCCAAAGCGTCGGATGTCCGGGAAGGCATAAAACGCACCGCGCGGCTCGGGACACGGCAGGCCCAGATCCCTCAGGGCCGAAGCCACGAAATTCCGGCGCCGCCGGTACTCGTCCACCATCTCGCGCACGTCCACCTCGGGTCGCGTCAGAGCCTCCAGGGCCGCCTTCTGACTCAGCGAGGAGGCGCAGAGCATGGTGTACTGATGAATCTTCATCATCGCCTCGGTCAGCTCCGCCGGCGCACAGGCATAGCCGAGACGGAACCCCGTCATGGCCCATGCCTTGGAAAACCCGTGCAGGAAGATGGTGCGCTCCCGCATCCCCGGCAGGCTCACCAGGCTCACATGCGGCGCGTCGTACGTGAGCTCGGCATAGATCTCATCCGTGATGACCAGCAGATCATGCCGGCGCACGAAGTCGGCAATCTCCTCCAGATCCCGCCGATCCATCACCGCCCCGGTGGGATTGTTGGGAAAATTCAGCAGCAGCACCTTGGTCCGCGGCGTCACCCGCGACTCGAGCATCGAGCGCGTCAGCCGGAAACCGTCCTCGGCACGCGTCTCCACCGCCACCGGAACGCCGTGCGCAAACTGGACCAGGGCACGATACGACACGTAACACGGCTCGTGGTAGAGGACCTCGTCGCCCGGGTTGATCAGCGCGCGCAACGCCAGGTCCAGCGCCTCGCTCACCCCCACCGTCACCAGAATCTCCGTCTCCGGATTGTACTCCGCCCCGAACTGGCGCGCCACGTACCGTGACAGGGCCTTCCGGAGCTCCAGATACCCCAGGTTGCTGGTGTAATGCGTGGCCCCGCGTTCCAGCGCAAACACCGTGTATTCGCGCACATGCCAGGGCGTGTCGAAATCCGGTTCCCCGATGCTGAGACTGATCACGTCCCGCATCGTGCTGACGATGTCGAAGAAATCCCGGATGCCGGAGCGGGGGATGTCCCGCACCTGCCGCGCCACCCGGTCACGGAGAGACAGCGAGCCGTTCATCGGGAGTCTCCGGATGCATCAGAACACCCAGACGCTTGTAGGTTTTCAGCATGAAATGCGTGGCGGTGGACAACACACCCTCCAGCGGCGCCAGCTTCTCGCTCACAAACGCCGCCACCTCCCGCAGGTTCCGCCCCTCCACAAACAACAGCAGATCGTACGCACCGCTCATCAGGTAGGCCGACCGCACCTCCGGAAACCGGCTGATCCGCTCGGCAATGCGGTCAAACCCGCCTTCCCGCTGGGGAGTGACCTTCACCTCGATCACCGCCGTCACCTTGTCCAGCTCGAGCCGGTCCTCGTTCAGAATCGCCTGGTACCCGCGGATGATGCCCGCCTTTTCGTACTCCCGGATGCGAGCCTCCACCTCCTCCACCGAGAGGTTCAGCATGCGGGCGATCGTCTCGCGCGATTCCAGCGCGTTGTTGGCCAGGATCTTTAACAGTTCGTCCATAGGATTCCCCTCGCGAACGTTGGGCCGCAACCTACCGGCTCAACCCTCACCCGTCGAGAGTGAAAGCGGTCCGATCCCCGACGCCGCCAAACCGCCCCACCAGGGACGCCAGCAGCCCCGCGCATCCCTCCCCACCCCCACCGCGTCACGGAACAGTCCGGGGAACCCACCACGGAAGAACCGATCCCGCCCTGCACCGAACACGAAACCATCCGCGCCCAAACCACGCTTCACGGAAACGGCAGGAGCCCGCCTTGCCGCAGCTCCCCGTCCGACGTTCAGGCCCCAGCCACACTCTCAACCGGAGCCCACCGCGGGTCCCAGGCTCGGAGCCCGAAACAACGGGCCCCCATGGCCGGATCAGGACCTCAAACGCCGGGACCCGTCTATCCGCCAACCGCGCCCCGCCTACGCCTGCAGTCCAACCCCACGGGTCGTGCCCGCACGCGACAAAACCGCGCCAGCCCATGGTCCGGACCCCGCGCAGCTACCGCATGTCCGGCCCGGCTGATCACAAACGAACGAATGAAACTGTTGACAGGTTTTTTATGCTACCAGCGGGCCCGTAAACCCCAAACCGCCATGAACCAGATCCGGCTGGAAACTTGGACTACTCTTCTAGCTCCCCGCAGGCGGGCAGTGAGTGGGGAGGTGGATTTGCCCGTCTTCCCACCTGTGACAGGGCATCAGCGGTCCGAAGTACCATCCCGGCACAAATCCGCTCGACACCTTCCGCCTCAGGCCGACCTGTCCTACCAAGGCAGCCCCCGATGGATCGGCCCTCACCCCGTCCAAGCAGGGATGAGATCGGCACAGAGAGGCGGTGGTGGCGCCGGATCTCCACCGCCGAAACGTCCCGGCTTTTGCCGATGGTGGGTTGTTGCCCTGGTGCTGGAGTGCGTTTTCAGCTGTCCAGCCCACGCAGGGTTTCAAGTAACCGGCACGGTCCAGCGGAACGAGTCCTCAGGACGACCCACTTTTCACTATGATTTCAGCCTATCTGTGACGGAAAGCCATGGGTTCCTCGAGGCTCATCCCCGCCATTCGTCCGGCACAGCCGTGCCGGTCATCCGGGTCGTCCCGGACGGACAGGAGCTCTACCAACTGAAGAGCTTTGGCCCCGAACACAGCGACGCTTTGATTTCGCCGCTGCCGGTGCCCAACCATGACCCCTTGCTGGGCACCCTCTGGCTGGCATACTGTTCGGCATCCTACCTGGCCGCCCAAGAGCATGACCGCCTGGTGCCTCCGCCCGTGGTGGATGCCGTCCTTTCGAGTTTTCCGGCCATTTTCTGGGTGGGACCGGGGCTGGAAACTCGCCAGTCATCCTGGTGGGAATTAGTCCCGGAACCGCCCCGCTTGCCCGCCCGTTTTTACAGCACGGATCCCGGAACCATCCGTGTTCCCCACGCCCTGGGTGCGATCGAAACGGGCCGTCCCTTTCCCAAGCCCTAGGACAAAGGGTTCACCAACATCATCTACGAGGTGCGGAGCTGGATCCATACAGCCGGTCTCCGCCTGCCTCGAGAGGCCACGATCGAGGTCTACCGTCTTCGTGCCCTGCCCGGAGCCCCCGCCGGTCCCACGCCCCTGCCCCTCTTTTCCGGCCCCCCCCGGAAAGGGCCTACCGCGTGGAGGTTCGCGCCCATACGGCCGCCCCCTTCCAAGGCACCATCCGCTTTCCCCCGGAATTTGTCGGGGGCGGACCGGTAACCGATTGGCGATTCAGCCTCTCCAACCGGCCTGTATGCGTGACCTACTTGTCCATCAATCGGCTGGCCTCACGCAAAGAAGTCATGCAGATGCCGGCCTATCAACAGGCCTTGCGTTCCTGGCCCAAACGGCTCGAGCTGGCGGCGCAGGTGGACATGCCTGCTCTGAACCTGCCCGCCTCGCCTGAGAAGCCGCCTTTTTTTCGGTTACGTCTTCCTGGTTTTGGCGGGAGCCGGACTGATCCTCCTTCTCTACGGAATGGTCAAACGCCCCGGCAAGTCCCTATCCTGAACACGCTCCCGGCCGGTCCATGTGTCAGAGCCACCGGCAAAAAGGTGTTGACATGTTTTTTTTTTTTTTTGCTAACAGTCGAAGGTAAAGACCTGTCCAGCCATGACCCGACTGCGAACAGTACCCTCAACTGTTCGGGTCCGCACAAGCGGGCGGGCAGGTTTGCCGCACTTCCAGCTCGGGTCGCCTGTGCAGGAGCCGAACACTCCCGATCCAAACGAACGACGATGAAACTCCTCGCGAATACGGTTGCTCGCAGCGGACAGGCACGTGCAAGTGCACCCGCCGCGTTCACGGCCTTGGCCATTGCTGTATGCATCCTGGGCTGGATCGCCACTGTGATTGCCCAGGAGTGCCCCAACATGTTTGCGTCCACTGAGTTGAAGTCCATTTGCACGGAATGCACCGACTCCGGACCCCGGCCCAAGAATACCGGCGTCCGATGTTCCTACGTGAGCGCCAACTACATCGTCTTCTGCGATTGCAGCATCCGGGTCAAGTGCGTGACCATCCCGAACCCGGACGGCACCCCCGTGAAGGCGTGGGTCACCGTCACCGAGCGGGCGGGAGGAATCTGTACCAACGGTGCTTGCGAGGGCTTCACCCAGATCAACAGCTGGGAGCAATGGTTACCCGTTCGCATTTCCATCGGGTGTCACCCGTAAGCTCGGTGTGCAACCCATCCCATGAAGGTCCCGTGGAGCCGCAGGAGCCCGCCCCTCCGGCCGGGACAGGCCTTTGTTGACAGGCTGTCCGTTGGAAGTTTCAATCCCCTTGGACTCATGCGAATCGCCCTGACCGTTGCATCTTCCATCCGGGTCGGTTTGTGTTTGATCGTCCTGGGCGACCGACCGGAGGCGGCGGCTGTACCGGCATTGGCCCTCGAGGGCACGGCCACCTGGGGAACTCCGGATACCACCGACCCGTGGGTCTATCGCTTCCAGATACGCCTCCAAGACCGGCGGTGGGAGATCCGGCTCGAGCCCACCCGCACCCCCATCGAAGATGCCCGCCGCTACTTCCGTCACCTCGCCGCCGGGGACGAAAACACCGTGTACATCGTCACTGAACGAACCTCTGACAAGGCCATCAAACAGGTCGTCCCTGCACCCCCACCTTCTCCGAACGAAACGGGCATCCCCAATACCCTCCACATCAGCGTCCACACCAACGGGGTGCCGTCTGAGCAGCATATGGCGGCTGCGGTGTGGTTGGCGTTCGCTTCGCACGGGCATTTGGCCGGGCTCAAGCCCGGTGATCTGATGAGCACGCCCTTTTCCGAAGGCGTGATCTCGGGCAACCCCATTAATTCAGCGGTCGCCCATTGGTATCAGGAGGCCACCTGGTGGAAGAAGCTGCCCGGCTCCTGGGGTGTTCCGGCCCTGCTGCACATGGCCGAGGACGGCGAACTCAAATGGTACGTCGGCATGCAGGTCCGCGGGCGCGGAGAACGCTACCCGGCACCCTTTGACAAGGGTTTTACCAACATCGTCTATGAAGTCATCGAAACCCGGGACTTCGACGGCTGGCGCGTCCCGTGGCGAGCCCGTCTGAGCCTCTACCTGCTGAAGTCCTACTGGGGTGAGTGGCTGGATCCGCAGACGGGCTTTTTTGAAGCCCAGCGCGTCAACATCCAGGCCGAAAGAATCCGGACCCACAACGATCCCATCATCCTGCCTCCGCCCATCCGGGGAGTAGCCATGGTCAACGATCACCGGGTGCGCTTCGAGGGCCGGCAGGCCTTTGTGACTTACGCCACCACCAATCGGATCCTTGCATTGGAAGAGTTGCCCCAGGCAAGGCTGGGACCGTATTCGGCCTGGGAACTTGCGCAAGGCAACTGGTCGGCCGTGGCCCGTGGTCAGCGGCTGGCCAAGGCGGAGGCACGGCAGGCCCGCCGCGCGGTGACCTACCGATGGATCCTCATCACCAGCAGCCTCGCCCTGGCGCTGGCCATCGGCTGGGCCCTCTATAGCCACCGCATCTCCCCGGCCGGCAGGACATCCGGTCACAAGCCTCCTCTTTCATGACTTGGCCAAAAAAGGGGGCCATCGGGATGAACCAGCCCGATGCCCGGACTCCGAGGCCGGGCACTCGAGAGGAGTCGACACGATGAAAAGGTTGGTTGTCTTACCCGCTGGGACTCGGCTGGACGTGTGCCTGACCGCGCTCCGGCGCTTCACGGCACTGCTGTTGGGGCTCACGGCCCTCGGCAAAGCGGTGGACCTGGCCACGGGCAGCGTAAGCGGTACCGATCCGGTGTTGCAACTGGACCGGCGCTGGGTGTGGACCGGTGCCGTGCTCCTGGAGCTGGTTGTGTGCGGTTACCTGTGGGCAGGTCGGCTGCGCGTGGTCCAGGGCCTCTTGCTCCTGTGGCTCGGTGGTCATTTCATGGCTTACCACGCAGCCCTGGCAGGCGATCGCGCAACAGGGTGCGGATGTCTGGGTTGGTTTGGCCCGACCACGGAGTCCCGCCCGAAAACGGAAGAACGGATTGCGGTGGGCATGGCCACCGGGATGTTGGTGGTGGGGCTCGTCACCCTTGTGGCCGCCCGGGCAACTGCAGAGGCGGAGTCAGAAAGCGGACCGGAGGGCTGATGGTGTTCCAGCCTGTACGGTGGAGGCGATGACTGCGCCACGGCAGCTGCTGTGTACGAACACTACCCGGGGCATGCTGCTCCGTCAGTGGCTGCCTCTCACACCTGGGTCCGAAAACTCTGGTGCTCCTACAGAGCGGGTCCCCGTGGGCTTTTCCAGCCGCAACGTTAGGTGGCGTCCAGCGGAGTCCGCCGACCTTCCCGCAGTCGGCTGCGGAGGAGCTCACGGCTCGACGGTGGTTTTAACTGGATCAATCTTCGAAACTCCCCTGCCAAGGGAGCGTTGGCCGGACGGTCTGATCGCAGGAACGGCCGTGGACCGCACCGACGGTATCGCGGACCCCGGCACCGACGGATGGAGAGAATGAACAACAGGGCTCCAACGCGGCGGGTTTCCCACGCCGAGGGCGTGCTCCTGCTGGTGATGGCGCTGTTCGACATCGGGTTGCTGGTGTACGCGGCCTGGAGCGACAGCATGGCAGGGGACGACGAGGGCGGTCACCTCGTCTCGGGCATCTGGCACTGGCAATCCGGCGAATTTGATCTGTACCGTGTCAATCCGCCACTGGTCCGGTTGTGGGCCTGTTGGCCGGTCCGGGAGGTCGCGGCGAATCGGATGCCGGCCTGGGTTGAAGAGGCTTTTCAGGTCCGGCGCCCCGAGTTCGCGTTGATGAGCCGGTTTGTGCGGGAGCTGGGTTGGGAAGCCCAAATGCTCCTGTTCCGGGCGCGGCTCATGGTGGTGCCGCTGAGCCTGCTGGGATTGTGGATCTGCTGGCGGTGGGCACGGGCACTGTTTGGGGCACGGGCCGGGCTGTTGTCTGCGATGCTCTGGTGCGCGGGGCCGAACGTTTTGGGACATGGCCACCTCATCACGCCCGACCTGGGCGCGGCAGCGGTCGGTCTGGCAGCCGGATACGTGTTTTGGCGGTGGTGCAGGCAGCCCGCGCCCGTCCGCGCGCTGGGAGCCGGAGTGCTTTTGGGGCTTACCCTCCTGACCAAGTTTACGTGGATCGTACTCGTGCCACTGTGGCCGCTGATCTGGTTCTTCCACTGCCGTGGGCGGGCATGTCAGGGCGCGCCCGCGCCCTGGCGGCGGCAGGCGGCGCAGATTGCGGCGATCTTTGCCACGGCCTGGCTGGTCCTCCATGTGGGATACGGCTTTGAAGGCACGATGCGTCGCCTGCGGGATTACCCGTTCAGTTGCCGGTGGTTGAGCCGGCCGGGAGACCCCGCCCGGGGTGAGCTCGGCAGGATCAACCGGTTTCGGGACACATGGCTGGGGTCGCTGCCAGTGCCGCTTCCGTTCAACTACCTACTGGGAATGGACGTCCAACAGAGCGATTTCGATCGTGGCAACTGGTCCTATCTGCGGGGTGAATGGCGCCATGGCGGGTGGTGGTATTACTATCTGTACGCCTGGGCGCTGAAAGAGCCGGTGGGAACGTTGTTGCTGGGAGCAACAGCGGGATTCTGGCTGGTCCGACGGCGGTTACCCCGCCCCGTGCTCCCGGATGAAGCAGCTCTACTCCTGCCCCCTCTGGCAGTGGTGACGCTGGTCAGTTCGCACACGGGGTTCAACCATCATTTCCGTTACGTGTTACCGGCCGTGCCGTTTTTCTATGTTTGGGTCGCCCGCGTTGCGCAACGGTTACGGTTCCCTCCGGACGCGGCCACTCTCTGGGTGGCCGGGCTGGCCACATGGACGGTCTTCAGCAGTCTGCGGGTGTACCCGCACAGCCTGAGTTACTTCAACGAATGCGCCGGGGGACCGGAAAACGGGTGGCGGCACCTGCTGCACAGCAACACGGACTGGGGCCAGGACCTGGGCCGGCTGCGGCGCTGGGCGTTGACGCATCCGGATGCCCGCCCGCTCTACGTGGCGGCGGCCGTCTCGGCCAGCCCGGCCCTGGAAGGATGGCACTGGCTGCCACCGCCCGTGGACCCGCGCGAGGCGGATCCGATCGTCCACGCCGATCGTCCCATGGGCCCACAACCCGGCTGGTACGCGGTCAGTGTCAACCGTCTGCAGGAACGGGACGGGGGTGTGGCTTATCTGCGTCTCGCGCAGCCGGTGGATCGCATCGGATACACCCTCTGGCTTTACCATCTGACGGAATCGGATGTGGTGAGGATCCGGCGCCAGATGGAACAGGGGAAAGCAGGAGGGACTGTTCCGGCACCGGCAGGTGCGGCTGCATTCGACACCCCTGGCAGCCGGGCGCGTCTCTCCAGACGGGTCGCCACCGGGCAGGAGTCCGTCGCTTTCGAACCGGTGGCCCGGCCCATGCCCGGGCTTGCAAGGGAGAGCGAAGACGCGGCGCGTCAGAAAGGCCCCGGCAGGAAACGGAACCGGCCATCGAAGGCCTTCTCCGCACCGGCCGATTGATTCCCAGGCGGCGCGAGATGCTTCAACGGCGCGTCCAAAGATCGAAGCGGCCACCTCGGGATTGACCCCAGAGAATGGAGTGTCCGACCAGGTGGAAAAGGAACCATGCGCCGGTGGAAGGTGCGGCGCCCCGGGGGCTCATGCCCGGGGCGTTCATCCAACCATCTCCATCCCGGTCACTCCGACGATCAGTCTCCATCCGACGACAGGGCCACCGGGCGAGCCGGTGGGAATCCCCTTGTGAGACCTCTGACGGTGATTAGGATGGAAGCGGTCAGTCATGAATCGCACGCCGCGCATCCTGATCGTGGATGACGATCCCGGCCAACGCAGCCTGCTGGAGTCGTTTCTCCGCGGCCGGGGTTACGTCACCCTGACGGCCTCCACCGGGGAGGAAGCCCTGGCCGTCCTGCAAAGCGAACCGGTGGATCTGCTGATCTCCGACGTCCGAATGCCCGGAATTTCCGGCTTGGAAACCCTGCGCCGGGCCCGCCAACAGAATGCACTCCTGCCGGTCCTGCTGGTGACCGCCTACGCCGACATCCGCGAAGCCGTGGGTGCCATGCGCGACGGCGCGCTCAATTACCTGCCCAAACCCATAGACCTGGAGGAACTGCTCCAGCATGTTCGCCAGGCCACCGGGCAGGCCGCAGACCGGACCGATCTCGGGCCCTTGCCGGAACTGCCGCCGGACGTGGTAGCCGTCAGCCCTCAGATGCGCGCGCTCCTCCGCGACGCCGCACTGGTGGCCCGGTCCGAAACCCGTGTCCTGATCACCGGGGAAAGCGGCGTGGGCAAGGAAGTCCTGGCCGATCTGATCCATGCCTGGAGCCCGCGCGCCCGCGGCCCTCTCATCAAGATCAACTGCGCGGCCATCCCCGAGACCCTTTTGGAAAGCGAACTGTTCGGCCATGAAAAGGGCGCCTTCACCGGCGCGACCCGCCAGCGGATCGGCCGGTTCGAAGAGGCCAGCGGCGGCACGTTGTTCCTCGACGAAATCGGCGACATGGCACTGCCCCTGCAGGCCAAGCTGCTGCGCGTCATCCAGGACGGCCGTTTCCAGCGCATCGGCTCCAATCTGGACATTCACTCGGACGCGCGGATCCTCGCCTCCACCAATCGCGACCTCGAAACAGCCGTGCGCGAGGGCCGGTTCCGGGAGGATCTCTATTACCGGCTGAACGTCGTGGAACTTCACGTGCCGCCCCTGCGGGAACGGCCCGAGGACATTCTGCCCCTGGCAACCCATTTCCTCCGCCAGTTTGCAGGAGGCCGCGCGCGATTCGCGCCGTCGGTGGCGGAGATCCTCCAAAGGTACGCCTGGCCCGGCAACGTGCGCGAATTGCGCAATGTGATGGAACGGGCCGCGCTCCTTTGCCGGGGGGAACTCGTCCTGCCGGAACACCTGCCCGCACGCGTCCTCCGCAGTGTGGAAGAACAAGGGGAACCCGGAGGCTCGGAGGAATCCCTGCGTCTTGAAGAGGTCGAACGACAGAAGATCCTGGAGACCCTGCAGCGCTGCGGATTCAACCGCACCGAGACCGCCCGCGTGCTCGGCATCAGCCGTCGCACCCTGGTGTACAAATTGCAGCGCTACCGCGAAGCGGGATACAGGGTGGACCCGCCGGACCGCTGACGCTGCTGCTTCACCCGCCCGCTGTCATCCGCCCACACGCCCCCGCCCGGACGTCACCCCTTGCACGGCATCTGACCGCCCGGCCCTGCCGAAACTGCGCCCCAACCCACTCCCTGAAGGAGCCGCTGCGCGCTCCACTTCCCACAACACCAAGGGCCTCCAAACGATGATTCCGGCCGACACACGGAGTTGACCACCGAGACACAGAGACGGTGTGGTTGGAAATGAACCACAGAGACACAGAGACCACAGAGAAACATCACAGAGAAGATATCAGAGACTTCTGGGAAGGAATGCAGTGACGTGGATGGCCGGGGAGTTGCAGACCAATCCAGATGCTGCGACATGATGGCTACGCATGCAAACGGACAGCGTCAGGTCCGGCAAGCGCCGTTCACACTCAGGCAAGGGCCGTCGCTCACAAGCTGGTTCGGCATCTCAGTGTTCGTCTCTGTGTTCTCTGAGGCTCTGTGGTTGAAGTACATGCAGGCTTTTCGGTGTCTCTGTGGTGTGCCGTCGGGCCATGGCCTTTTCTGTCATCAGATCCCTCGGTGCACCTTAAAAGAAAAGGACGACACAAATCTGCTCTCTGCTTTCCTCCGCGACTTTCGTGCCCTCTGGTTTCTCTGACAACCGGTCCCGTGGCTCCGGACCTTACATGTCCTCGGTGTCCTCGCGGTCAGCAAGCGGAGAAACAGACACGGCAGATGCTTGTGCTGCTGCCCTCCGTTTCTCCGGGGACGGCACGCTAACACCCACGTGTGCTTCCCTGTTCTCCGCATTCTCCGTGCCCGCAGGGACGGTTCGCATTGAGGACAATTAAAACTAACACCTCTCTGTGTTTATCTCGGTGTCCTCTGTGGTTTATTATCTCCGTGTCTCCGTGGTTTTTCCGCAGGCCCATCTCTGTGTCCTCCGTTCTTTTCGAGGCCTCGGCAAGCGAAAATGAGAAAGACAGGTCACTTTGTTGTTTCGTGTTTCTGGGTTTCTGTGGCTCGACGGCTCGGGGAAACGCCTTCCGTCCCAAGGTTCAGGGCCGGCCGTTGACCCGCGGGAAGGGCACCTTCCCCGGAGGCCCGACCCTGCGATGATCGCCGTTCTGGGGCGTTTCTCCGGGTTCAAATCTCACTGTCATCACCGGATCTCTTTGGCTCAGCGCACGGACGCCGTGCCTCCTTGTGTCCGGAACGGAATCGCGAGCCGGAGCATCGAAGGACCCCGTAGAATGGAGACGGTGGCAACCGACAGCTTTTTACCTTCAGAATCGGCTTTGAAACTCGTAGGTTCCCGATCCGACGGCAAACACGGCGCGGTCGCCCTCCATCCGCAGGAATTTCACCCACGCACTCCGGGTTGCCGGTTGGTTTCCCTCCGTCACGTCCTCCGCCCTTCGGGCCGGCATCCAGATCGTGGCCGTGGTGTTGGGCGGGATGGTCACCCGGAGCTGGAATAGATGGTTCTCGCGTTTCCACTCGCTTGCGATGAGACCGCGAATCGAGTCGTACCGTGCGCGCGCCCAGGCGAGGTCGCCCACCGGATCGGGTCGGATCACGATCTTCTTGAATCCCGGCCCCTCGGGATCGCATTCGATGCCGCAGAGGTCCTTGTAGAACCACTCGGTGATGTGTCCCAGCATGAAGTGATTGTGGGAACCGGTGCGCCGCGCGTCCCAGAATTCGGTGAGCGCGGTGGCGCCCCGCTCGATCTGGTATCCGTACCCGGGCGGGTCCCGCCGATTGATCATCCGGTAGACCACGTCCGAATGCCCGTTTTCAGCCAGGGCCTGCACCAGGAACCGGAATCCCACGTCCCCGGCCGTCATGGCGTAACCGCGCACGGCGAGATCGCGGATCAACGAGCCCAGCACCTCGTCCCGCTGGCCGGGTTCGGCCAGCTCCATGGCCAATGCGATGGCGTTGGCCGCCTGCGAACCGGTGGCGTAGCCGCGCCGGGCGGGATCCCAAAACTCGCGCCGAAATGCGGCGCGGATGGCCTCCGCCTTGCGCGCGAATGCGTCGGCCTCCTCCGGCCGGCCCAGCAACCGGGCCACGCGCGCCAGGGTGGCCGCGTCGAGATAGTAAAACGCCGTGGCGGTCACCCGCGGAGGAGTCAGCTCGGCCCGGTTGACGCGCGCGGGGCCCCAGTCGCACCAGTCGCCCAGCCCCTGATCCAGCAGACCGTCCTTCGCGCGGGCGTCCAGCCAGGCGAAGTAGCGCTTCATGCGATCGTAATACTCGCGCAACAGATCAAGGTCGGCGTAGAAGAGGAACTGCTGCCAGGGCACTTGGATGAAGGCACTGCCCCATTCGGCCGCGGCGCGGAACGGTCCGTTGAAAACCGTGTATTCGGGTGCGATGTTGGGCACCAAGCCGTCCGGCAACTGTGCGTCCGCCATGTCGTGCATCCCCTTGGTGAAGAGACGGCCCAGATCGAACTCGTAACGGATGGCCGGACCGTTGAGGTGGTACTGCTCCAGCCAGCCCAGCTTCTCACGGTGCGGGCAGTCGGTGAGAACCGAGACCATGTTGGCTCGTTGCGCCCAGCGAACGAGGTCGCGGATCTGGTTCACCAAAGGGTTGGAACACTCGAATTCGCCCACCGGCTCCGATGTGGAATGAACCAACACGCCCTCCAGAGAAACGATCTCCGGCAACGGACCGCCCGGTTCGGCCGGAAACAGACGCGCCTCGAGATAGCGGCAACCGACGTAGTAGAACTGGGGGAACCAGGTCTCGGCAGCATCGGATTCCGCGCCCGCACTGTTGTCGGGCCCGGAACCGCGCAGGGTGTACTGCCACCAGGAAATGCCGCGGTTGGTGCTGCCCATGGTCTGCCGGTCAATCGCACCGTCGGAGAACAGGATCTCCGCAGGTGTCAGGCGGACCGCGCTGCCGGCGGGTCCACGAACCGTGAGGCGGGGCATCCAAGAGGCATTCTGACCGAGGTCGTATATCCAAACGTCCGGCGCCAGCTTGCGGACGGCCACCGGTTTGCGGGTCTCGATGGCCCGGATCGGCAGGGCGGCGGCATGATGGCCGCGCAGGGTGGGTGCCGGTCGGACCACGGCCACGGCGTGCTCCCAATCACGGTCGTCGAATCCGGGCTGTTTCCAGCCGTGCGGTTCCTTCCGCGCATCGTAATCCTCGCCCCCGTAGATGCTGCTGTAGGTGATGGGACCCGGATGTACCTTCCAGGTGGGGTCGGTGCCCACGAACGCCGTGGTGCCGTCGGCATATTCCAGCCGCAGGTGCACGATGGCACGAAGGGGGCCGAAAGATCCGGTGAACTTGGCGAAGCGATGGCGCCGCACCACGTGATACATCCCGTTGCCCAGCATGAGGCCGATCGCGTTCCGTCCGGGACGGAGCAGCTCGGTGACGTCGTACGTGTCGTACAAGGTGGTCTTCCGGTAATCGGTCCAGCCGGGGGTGAACAGGTCCTCCTCCACCCGCCGGCCGTTCAGGAACATCTCGTAGTGGCCCAGGCCGCAGACGTGAACAACGGCACGGGTCAGGCCGGGGCGAGCCTCGAACTCTTTGCGCAGGATCAGCGCCTCCGTTTCAGCGGGTGCACAGATCCACCGGCCGCGCCACTCGGCGGGGTCGAGGATGCCCATGATCCAGGTGCCGTTGGTGCTCCAGGGCGAGGGCCGGTCATTCTCGTCCCACACGCGAACCTTCCAAAAGACCTGTTGCGAGGAGGACAACGGCTTCCCGGCGTAACGGATGTGAATCGTTTCGTCGGAAGCAACCTTGCCCGAGTCCCACAGGTCACCCTGGTCTCGTGCCAGGAGACCGGGGGAAGAGGCCACAAGGATCCGGTAAGCGGTTTGGGCGCGGTTCCGGCCCGGGCCGGCCAGTTTCCAGAAAAGCCTGGGGTGCTGCAGCTCGACGCTGCGGGCAAAGGGGTCGTATTCACAACGGAGGTTGACGGGGAGGAGGGCATCCTCGGGCGATTCCGGCGTTGTACTTCCCCAAACCCCGGCAGCGTCCATCAGCAGGGCTGCCAACCACACGTTGATGCAACGTCTCAGCACGGTCACACGAGTCACGGACTGCAAGATAGCGGGCCGGGCGGTCCGGGGCCAATCTCCCCGGCCGCTCAGGGCGCTCTTTCGCAGGTGTGGAACCGCGGCGACGCGCGGCCACGGCATCCACACTCCGCCCGCGCGCGGGATCCGGCCGTTCGCACGCTCACGACCGGCGCCGAACCAGAATCACCCAGTCCTCGTCGGGGTCTGAGGGCGGGTTGCCAAGCTGGACCGGACCGGGTCCTTCCACCTCGCCAACCGTGCCGGTCTGCAACGGGCCGCCCTCCCGCGGGTTGTACCACCTGACCTCGAAGGATTCCCGGGCAGGCCCGAGGTCCAGCGTGGCCGTGCCTTCGCCGGGCAGGTACACCACGTACATCTCTCCCGGCAGGGCAAGACAATACCGGGAATTGTCATGGGTGGGATTGCCCACGAGAGCGTCGGCGTTGTGCGCGGCCCAGAAGGGCACGCGGTGATCCCGAAAGAAGGCCAGGGCCAGCCTGCCGTATCGCCAACTGCGGTCCCTGCTGCGCCAATCCTCGCACTGCAGATCATTCTGTGGCAGGTCGTAACCGAAGTAATACTCCACACCGGCGCCCCCGGCCATCAACGTACCCCAGAGACAGTACCGCCGGATCTCGTGCAGGGTGTACGTGCGTCCGCCGTCGCGTGCCGTACCCGGGTGCCCGGCGAACCCGGGGTCCGGAGGAACCCCGCCCGAGGCAGGGTTTTGTTCGTCGTTGCAGACCACCCATGGATGCCCCGCGCGCGCGGATGATTCGATCCAGTGCAGCACCCGCTGATGCGCCACGCTCCAGTGGTTCTGGAGGGAAACGCCGGTTAACACGGCTCGATCGCCCAACAACGGGTTGTACACGCGCTCCTGCTGGTTCGGGTAGGTGTGGAGCACCACGGGATGATCGTAGGGATCCAGTTGACGCAACCAGGCAGCCATCGCCCGAATCTGCTCGGTGCTTTGCGAGTTTTCCTCCCCGAGGTTCCACTGCAGCGCGGGCAGATGCGCGAATCGGGCCACCAACTCGCGTAGGTAAAGTTTTCGTTCGGGGCCCAGGTCTCCTCCGTCGAGCGCCTCGGGAACGACCCGCACTGATCCGCCGGCGCCGACACGGTTGTCGTCCATTTCCGTCTCCTGGAGCTTGAAATGGACCAGCAACCCGAGGCGGTTGGCGTGCTCGAACACGACGGCCCACTGGTCGAGCTTCGAACAGTCGTAGTGGAACTTGTCGTTGCGCGTCACGAACGGCCAGACGTCGTCGCCGTCGCCACCGGCGTTGTAGGTGAGGAGACTGACGGCGTTCATGCCGCAGCCGGCCAGGTAGTTGAGGGCACCGATCAACCCCCGACCGCGGCCGTTCTGCCACGTGGGATCGCCGGGACGCCAGTCACGCACATGCGGTTCCCAGGTTTTGAGCCGGCCGGTGGGGGCGTTCTCGCCCGGGCGTGCCGCACGCCGGCCCGGTGCCACGGTGCCGTCGAAGCCGGCGTACGCGAGCAGGTTTTCCGGTGAATCGGCACCCACCTTGAGGAAAAACCCGCCGGAGCCGGCGCAACGGAGATAACGAGTGCCGACGTACTCAAGCCGGCCACGTCCGCGGAAATCCGGCGGGGCCTTGTCGGAAGGGCCGATGTCAAACGACCCGCTGCGACGAAACAGGGCGCGGGCGCCCGGCACCGCGCCGTCGTCGGTGGCCACCCCCTTGCCCTGCAGGAGCGTCAGTTCATACTCCCAGCGGCCCACGGCATCCGGGGCGAAATGGACCCGCCAGCAGGATCCGGCATCGGCGGAGGTTTCCCCCCGCCCGCCCATCGGCTGCAAAGTAGCCCGGCACGACGTACCTGCGTCCCGTGGCCGGATGCCGAAAGAGGGCCGTCAACCGATAATCGGTAAACGGATTGGGATCGGTGTCCCGTTCATTCGCGAAAGGACCATCCAGGTCGAGGGTCACCTTGTGCCACTGTTTCAACTCTCCCCGGACCGACACCGTGCCGCTGCCCGGCAGCCGGGCCGCCGCATGCGCATCCGAACCCGCTTCCGGTCGCGCCGCAGCCGCAGACACCAACCAACCGAGCACGGTCAGTGCGGCAAGTTGAAGCAGGGCCCTTCGTTTCACGTGCCCAGTGTCGGTTGCGCAGACCGGGCAGGCAAGTCGGGGGCGTGCGTTTCGTGCCGCCGGCGCGGCTGGTGCATCATCCCGGTTTCTGACGCGGCCGCAGCGGCCGGGGCCGCTGCCGCGGCGGTCGCTGCCAGTGGCGCACCCGGTGGAGATACTCCAGTTCCTGGCGCAGTTTCTGGTAGCTGGCCAGTCGCTCGGGATCGAGTTCCCCGGCAGCCACGGCCTCGCGCACGGCACAGCCCGGTTCGGTTTCGTGGCGACAGTCGCGGAACCGGCACCGCAGCGCCAACAACTCGATGTCGGGAAAGGCCTCGTGCAGACCTTCCCCGGCCATCCAGAGGTGGAACTCCCGCATGCCCGGGGTGTCAATCACCAGCCCGCCATCGGGCAGCACGATCAGCTCGCGCCACGTGGTGGTGTGCCGGCCCTTGTGATCGCGTTCACGCACCTCCGCCGTGGGCTGGATTTCCTCGCCGTAAAGCCGGTTGATGAGGCTGGACTTGCCCACGCCCGACGGGCCGAGGAACACGCCGGTGCACCCCGGCGGCAGAAGCTGCCGCAGTTCTTCGGTACCCGCGCCGGATCGCGCGCAGGTGAGGATCACCGGAGCGTCCCCGGCACGGCGCCGCGCCTCGTTCATCAAGGCCGTCGGGTCCGGGCAGAGATCGGCCTTGTTCAGCACCACCGCCGGCTGCACCCCGCCCTCCAGGCACATGAGCAGCATCCGCTCCAGCAGCCGCGGATTGAAGGTCTGATCGAGCGCCTGGACCACAAACGCCACATCCACGTTCGTGACCAGGACCTGTTCCTCCGTTTCGCGGCCGGCCACCTTGCGCGCCAGTCGGGTCCGGCGCGGCAGAACCGTTTCAATCCGGGCTGGTTGCCCCGGTGCACCGGGTGAACGGTAACCGACCCAGTCGCCCACCTTCGGCAGATCGGCCTCGCTCTCGGCCAGCCGCACCATCTTCCCGGGAACCTGTGCCTCGCACTCACCCTCCTCGCCCCACAAAAGGTAGCGATGCTTCTCCTGGGTGATCACCCGGGCCGGACGCAGCCCCGCTTCGCGGTGGGCCTGGAACGCCTCTTCCCAGCCCGGATCCCAACCCAACGTCTGCAACGATGGAACCGCACCGTTCATGCAACGGACGGAGCTAACCACAGTAACATTGCGCTGGCAACGACCATGCTCGCAAGCGGGCCGTTTGTGCTGTGGCCGGGTTGGGATCCCCGCCCCGACGATCCTCCCACACCCACGGACAGCCAACCCGACGGCTGCCCAGCACCGGGTCCACCCGTCACCCTGCCGCCCCCACATTTCCCCGCATTCCACCCCTTACGGAAGACCGTGGCTCCGACGTCCCGGTGCGAACCCGGTGCAGCGTGGTTTCTTCAGCCGACAGTCGCCGGGTGCAAAAAGAATCGGCGGGAACACTTTACCATTCAAAAGCTCACGCGACACAACCGGGGATCACGCCGGGGTGTGGCCGCTCCTCTCTGATGCATGCAGCATCGGCGGGACAAGATGGTTCCACGCGGGCCAACGGCTGCACGGCCGTCTGCGGAGTTGACGGTCACGGCATGAGCAGCGCCCGGCACACGCCCCGGGATGCGCCATCCGCCAAGCGGACACCAAGCCGATCGGCCCGGGCACAAGCCGCTCTAGCCCGGACTCTGCATCACGCTAACGCCGGGTTCCCGGACGCGAGACCCTGTCGCATGGGACGGCATCGGCGGGTCAGTATCGGACGCGGAAGAACAGACGCTGGCTGGTGGGACGCACGGTGTAGGGGCTGGTGGCGTTGGCCACCGGTTGCCACGGCCCCGTGACCGCAGGCGCCTGTTCGAGCACACCCCCGCCCGACCATGTCAGGACCAGTCCGTTGGGAGTCCGGCCCACGGTGATCTTACGCTCGCAAACCACCGTGACGCAGAAGGTGCAGGTGGCGGTGTTGCCGGCCAGGCTGGTCGCAACGTTGGTCACCACGGTCGTGCCCACGGGAAAGAGGCTGCCCGACGGCGGCACGGAGACCACCGCAACGTTGGTTTCGTACCGGGTGAAGGCCCGGACCTCGAACTCCACGTAGGCGCCGTTGGTGGTGTTGCACGGAACGACGATGTCAGGCGGGCATTCGATGGTCACCGGAGAAGGATCCACCACGGTCAGGATCACATTCGTCGCGCCGACATTCCCGTTTTCATCCGCCACGGAAAGTTCCACGGAGTAAATGCCGGGCGGAACGGCCGTGGCGGGGACGGGCACCTGCTGCGGCTGGGGCAGCTCGGGCGTGCAGTTATCCCCCACGGTGGTCATGCTGCGCAGATCCGGTACGAAAGCCGTGCCGGGTTGTTGCTGGTTCTGCGTGACGTCCAGCGTCACGTGCGTGACCGACGGGGTTACCTTCGGAGGTGCGACGTCTCCGAAGTAGAAACAACCCGGGTGCCCGTACGAATCGTACAGTGCCCAGCCGTAGGTGAGGATCCCGAACGGCGCGCCTGCCATCAGGATGTGCGCGCCGGTGCTCACGCTCACGTTGGCCACGGCATAGGAGCTGCCGGGAACGGGCTGGAACAGCGCCGGGTTGATGGCCACACCGTCCAGGAGGACACTGTTGGTCACCGAAATCGGCGCCACCACCTGCACATAATGGGACGCGAAGTCGTTGGTGGGGGTGCAGACGATGTAGGCCTGGGAGAAATGTCGCGGCGCCTGGACCAATGCCATGAAGGGGTCGGATTGCGCGGTGCCGTCCCAGTCCGAACTGGCGGCGTAGTGGGCCACGAGGACCGGACGCGAGGCATTCACCCGGACGGGCCCGGTCGCCAGGCCGAGAAACGCTTCTCCCGCGTTGAGAGTGGCCACCATGGTGCCGTTGACTGCGACACTGGTACCGTCGTAGGCCGCCAGCACGCGGTACGGACTGCCGTTGCCGCGGGTGGCCAGCGGGGCCAGATAATACTCCCCGCCCCAGGTGTTCACCGGCAGCAACTGTTCCACCAGCGTGTCACAGTACCACTGGTTGGTGGTGGGCACGTTGGCGCAGGCATGGCCGGCAAACACCGCCACCGGCCGGGTGGCCTTGATGAGCGTGCCGGTCAGGTCGGCCGGTGCATCGTTGGTGTCCCGGAGCTGGTAAACGTCCCCGGGCTGGAGCACGATCGTATAGGCCGCGCCCGGCGGTTTGATGGCCGAGGTGGCGGAGGGCACGATGGTGACCACGGTGTTGCTTTCCGTGCCCACGATGGCGAACTGGCTGCCGTTGAGCGGCGGCACAGCGGTGTGGAGGTTCGGCCAGGCCAGAATCCGGTATTCGGTCCCCAGGGTGCTGGCATGGAAGGCCTGGTAACTGTCGGTGGTGTGGCGAACGTGGTTGAAGGCCACCACGCGCACATCCCGGGAGGCTTTCACGCGCACGGCGCGGCCGGGCAGGACCACGTCGTTGAAACCGCCCAGATCAGCCAGGGCCGGCAACGGCACCCATGCGGTGAAGCTGGCGGGAATGTTGAAATTGGTGGAGAAACCAAGTGCCGCGATGGTGACGGTGCCGACCGTGCCGGCCGGCCCCTGGATGCAGAGGGCCGGCTGCGGAGGATTGGTCGGGTCCGGCGCGTAATTGCCGGGGAACGTCAGCCAGAACTCCCGGCCCTCGCAGCCGAGGTCGCACCGTTCACGATCCGGGATGACGCGCGCCACGTGATCCTCCACTTCGCCATCGGGGGCGGGCCCGGTGAAGCTGAGGGCCGCCCCCTGAACGGTGAACCGCCATCTCGAGAACACCAAGCCCGCTTGCGCCGTTTCCGGCACGTCGAAGGAGAGGTTGTTGACGCCGCTGTTCAGCAGCTGGCCGGCAAAGATTTGCTCACCCGGATCGGCCCAGGAACCGTTTTGATTGAAATCCATCCAGGCATAGAGCCTGCCCCTGCGCGAAGCCCGGACCTCCACGGTGGCCGTGCGACCCGGAACGAGCGCCGAGGTGAAGATGACGCCGTCCTCGTCATCCGGACCGGTGGTGGGGTTGAGATCGTCCCCGTCGGCTGCCGCGTTCGGTTGGCCGTCGCCCTCGACGTCCACGCTGAACCCGAGGTAGGTCTCGGGCACCACGAAATGCCGCGCGCCATCGTCCTTGAGCAGGGTGGGATAGGGCGCCGGTGCATCGCCAAAGTCCAGTAGCTGCTGGATGTTCACCTGGTAATCCTCCACCTCGCCTTCCGCGGCAAATCCCCGGAAACTCAGCCCGCCCTCCTGGGCGAGCCGGAACCGGGCGAAGGTAGGCCCGGGCGAAGCGCTCACCGGCACGGCGAAGCCCAGAATGTTGCTGCCGGCCTGAATGACCCGGTTGGTGAAGATCTGCTCGCCAGGGTCGGCCCATGACTCGTTCCGGTTGAAGTCGAGCCAGGCGTTGAGCACGCCGAAGCCAGGCCCCCCGTTGGGGTTCATGGGGGCAGTCAAGATCACCAAGACCAGGGCCGTCTGACCGGGCGAGACGGGTGTGAGAAAGAACACTCCGTCCTCGTCATCGGCCGCTCCGGGGGGATTTTGATCGTCGCCAAGGGCATTGGGATCCGGCTGACCGTCCACCTCGGTGTCAATCCGCGCGCCGAGGTGGAATCCGGGCAGGAGACGATGGCGCGCGCCGTCGGCGTTCAGAATCGTCGGGTACTTGCCCGGGGCATCGCCCAAATCCAAGTCCGACGCGCTCATCGTCACGCGGTAATCCTCCACCTCGCCATCCTCGGCCGGGCCTTTGGGCTCCAGCCCCTGCCGCGCCGTGCTGATGCGGAACCGGGCGAAGGTATCGCCCGGACGAAGCTCCAGTGGCACGACAAAAGAGAGCACATTCACTCCCGCTGCGACAGGCTTGGCTTGAAGAATCTGATCACCGGGCTCGCTCCAGCTTCCATCGGCGCCGAAGTCAATCCAGGCATCCAGGAAGGCCAGGTCGATGTTGCCCGAGACCCGCACCTCCACCTGGGCGGTGGTGCCGGGGACGATCGGCGTCAGAAAGGTCACGCCATCCTCGTCATCGCCTTGCGGTGGATTCTTGTCGTCACCGAGCGCGTCCGGGTCAGGCTGGCCGTCGGCCTCGGTGTCTTCAAGCAATCCGAGCCGCGGTCCGCCAGGGAGGTGACGGGCCCCGTTGTCGCGTCCCAAGGTGGGATACGGCAGGGGCGCGTCGCCGAAATCGGCCTGCTGGGCGTTGAGTCCCGGCGCCAGGATGCACAACGCCATTACGAGAAGGCCACGCAGCGGTGCGGCGAACCCAACAGGGGTCCGCAATCGCGAAATGAGTGAGAGGGCATGTCCGCCGGGGTTCGCCCGTTCCCGGCCGCGCCCCGGGGCCGCGGGACGCGCATGCAGGTTTCGAATGGGAATCAGGGGTCTCATGGCCTGTGTCAGAAGGAGTACTCCACCGTGGAAGCCACGCTGAGGATCAAAACGAGGTTGGGGAAGTTTTGCGGCAGGGTGGTATGGAGGTTCACCACCAGGCCGCTGAGTCCAATGCCCAACAACATGTCGGCGTAACCTTCACCCGGGGATTCGGTCACCGTGTCGGTCCCCTGGTCGAAGCTCAGGTCGAAAATGTAGATGTCGTTGCCACGCCCGCCGGCCAGTGTGTCGTCCCCGCCGTTGCCGCGCAGGACATCGTCGCCGTCGCCGCCGTACAGGGAATCATTGCCGCTGCCGCCGTAGAGCACGTCGTTGCCGCCGAGTCCGTACAGCCAGGTAGCGCCGGTGAATGCCGTGGCATCCAGCACGTTGGCCGTGTCGCCCCCGCGCAGGATGGCCTGCTCGATGCCGATCAGGTCGTCCAGCTCCATACCGATCGCCAGGCTGGTATCCGTCAGCAGCATGTCGGCATCCCGCGTCTCCACCACGGTATCGGTGCCGGCACCACCGAGGATCTGGTCGTCACCCCGGCCGCCGATGATGAAGTTGTCGAGGTCGTTGCCCTCCAGAAGGTCGGCACCGTCGCCACCCGCGAGGTATTCCAAACTGTCACCGTGGACGAGGGTCAGTTGGAGCCGGCCCGGCACCACCGTCTGCAGGGTGGTCACCCCCAGCCGCATCGTCACGCCCACCGAAGTGGTCTGGGAGAAGTCGAGCATGTCCGTTCCGGCTCCGGCCGCCTCATCCACCGTGTCGTGGCCGAGGACCAGGTCGGCATCGAACCGGTAGACGTCGTGCCCCGCGCCGCCTTGCAGGATGTCGTCCCCGGCCCCGCCCACCAGGATGTCCGTGCCCGAACCTCCGATCAGCACGTCGTCACCGTCGCCGCCGTTCAGCAGCGTGGCCCCGGTGAACGCGGAGGCGTCGATCGTGTTGTCACCGGCACCGCCGGTCAGCGAGGCCTGTTCGATGTCGGTCAGGGCGTCCGTGACACCGCCGATGGTGAGCGTCGTGTCGGTGAGGACGAAGTCGTCGTCCGCGGCTTCGACCACGGTGTCGCGGCCGCCGGCTCCGTCGAGGTTGTCCTGACCGGGCCCGCCGGTCAGGACGTTGTCCAGCCCGTTGCCGCGGAGCGTGTCGTTGCCCGAACCTCCGACGAGGTTCTCAAGATCCTCGTCGGGGATGAAGAACTGCAACTCACCGGCCACGGCCGTCTGGATCGTACCCAGCAGGCCCAGGTCCACGGTTACACCGGTGCTGAACGCCGAGAGATCGAGCGCATCCGTCCCCGGCCCGCCCACCACCACGTTCAGGTCGGCCCACACGGCACCGTCCGGGAAGAAGACGAATCGGTCATCGCCCGGGCCGCCCTCGTACCAGTTGGGACCGGGGCCGTCCAGGACGAGGTCGTCGCCGCCTCCGGCATGGACCCAGGCCGTACCGGTGAACTGGGTGACATCGAACACCTCGTCACGGTCGGTTCCCGTAAGCACGGCCCGTTCAATGGAGGACAGCGCGATCGTCCCGCCGGCACCCGTGAACGAAAGCTGGGTGTTGGTGAGGGTGACCGTGGCGCCCGTGGGCGCGGGGACGTGGGGCACGGGCAGTTGCAGCCGCAGCGTGTCCTGCGCTCCGCCGCCACCGGCAAGGTTCAACGAACCGGCCGTCCAACCGCTGACATCGAAGGAGTCGTTCTGGGCGCTGCCGGTCAGTTCCAATTCCTGGATGCCCGCCAGGAAATCCACCTCGTAGACCGTGTCGTCCGTGGGTGTCGGGGAGGGATCCCGCTGTGTGATGAAGAGCAGGTCGTTGCGCGCCACGAATTCCACCGGCCAGGCGGCGGCAGACAGGTCTTCGATCACCCGGTTCACCCCCGTGCCGCCGTCCAGGATGTCATTGCCCCGTCCACCCGTGAGGATGTCATGGCCCGGGCCGCCCTGCAGAACGTCCGCGCCACTGCCACCGATGAGAACATCGTTGCCCAGGCCGCCGGTGAGGAAGGCCCGGCCCGAGAAGCCCGAGGCATCCAGCAGGTTCGGACCTTCGCCGCCCGTCAGCCGAGCCTGTTCGATCGAGTTGAGGAGCATGGGCCCGGTGGCCACGGTGACCGCCAGGGCGGTGTCGGTCAGGACAAAGTCCGCGTTGGCGGCCCATACCACGGTGTCCCATCCTCCCTGGCCAAGGATGCTGCCCTGGCCGGTCCAGCCGGTCAGCGTGAAGGTGTTGTTGCCGGGGCCGCCGCTCAGATGAGCGATCTCGATGCTGTCCAGCGTGTCCACTTCACCGGTGCCGCGGCGCAGCTCCCAGTCGGTGAGGCTGAAGTCGGTGTTCGCCGACTCGACAATGCGATCCACACCCGCGCCGCCCAGGAGCGTGTCGTTGCCGGAGCCGCCGCCGAGGCGATCGTCGCCGCCCTTGCCATCGAGCAGGTCATCACCCGGACCGCCCACCAGCCAGTTGTCATTCCCGTTGCCCCGAATGACATCGTCGAGTGCGCCGCCCCGGACGACCTCGATTCCCTCGCCCACCAGCCGCAGCCGCAGGTTGTCATTGACGACCTGGAACACGCCCAGCAGGCCCATGTTGAGGTGGATCGAACGGGTCGTGGTACCCGAGAAGTCCAGGGTGTCCACGCCCGGATCCGTGATCTGTTCCACGACCGTTTCGTCGCCCCAGGCCAGGTCGGTGTCGAAGACGTAGGTCTCATGACCGGCACGGCCCTCGAGCCAGTCGTTGCCCGGGCCACCCTGCAGGAGGTTGTCGAGGCTGTTACCCCGGAGGATGTCGTCGCCGTCGCCGCCGATCGCGTTCTCGATTTCGTCCTGCAGCACCAGGTCAAGGTCCGCATGGACCGTCTGGGCCGTGCCGAGAATGGCGAGATCCACCGTCACGCCGTCGGCGGTGCCGGAGAAGTCCAACGTGTCAGCGCCGCCATTGCCCCGGAGAGTGATGACATCCAGGGGTTGATCCACGATGAACCGGAACACGTCGGCGGCCGGGCCGCCCAGGTAGGTGTCGCCGCCCGGGGTGGCGACGAAGGTGACCGGCCGGGAGTAGGCGGTGGCGTCCAGCACGTTAGCCGAGGGCCCGCCCTGGAGGGTCACATCCTCCAACGAAGCCAGGTGGTAGGTGGCGCCGGTGGGCAGGGCCAGCGCGGCGTCTTTCGGGAACCCGAGCAGCACCGTCCACAGCAGGTGCTCCAACGGCGAGGCGTCTTTCAGGACCATGTCGGTGTCGTGGGTCACCAGCAACGTATCGCGTCCGCCCGACCCGTCAATGAAGGCGGTCCGGGACCACCCGTTCAGGTCGAACCGGTTGTCCTGGGCATCTCCGTACAGCTCGGCCTTTTCGAACGTGTCGTGGAGGGTGTGAACGTTGAGCGTGACCAACGAGCCGGCCTGCCACTGCTGATGGGTCAGCGAGGTGGAGGTCAGGACAATGCCCGGGACCGGCCGGCGCGAGACAACGGTGTCGTCGCCGTGGTCACCCCGGATCTGGTCGTCGCCCTGGCCCACCTCGATCCGGTCGTCGCCCAGGCCGCCCAGGACGATGTCCACGCCATCCTCACCGGCAAGCCGGTCGTTGCCCAGCTGCCCGTCCACGAAATCGGCGCCGATGCCGGCCCGGATCACGTCATGGCCCGGGCCACCGAACCGTTGCAGGTTGCCCAGTTTGGCCGGCTGGTTCATGTCCGCCCATTCGGCGGTCACCGCGTAACCCGGGATGTTGCCCGAGTCGCCGAGGATGATGTCCCAATCCACGCCGCCCAGGATGAAGTCGTCATCGGTCACGGTCGGATTGCCCTCGCCCACGATGTAAACGGTGGCCGTATCGTACGGCCGGCCGGTCGCGTCGTGCAGGTTGAGCGTGAAGTATCGGAACTCGGTGAAGTCGAGGTTCCGGTTGTGGACCGGGATGCGGAAGGTTTTCAGGGTCTCGCCGACGTCGAACACCAGCACGGCAGTCGTGGCGGTATAGTTGCGCGAAGAGACCGGGGCAGAAACCGCGCCGTTGGGCCCCGTGCCGTCGAAGGTGCGGGCCACCACCACGGCCGGATACGTGGCCACACCGCGGATCACCGTGATCTCCACGTAACCGGGCTGGACCTCCGAAACGCTGTAGGTGCCGCGGCTGAAGTGCACGTTGCCCAGCTCGGCGTACACCCCGGCCGGGACCACACCGGCATCAATCGAAACCTTGAGCGGGTTGGTGACGTTCAGCTCGATGACCCGCGTGCGGTTCACGAACTCGGCATCACTGTCCACCAGCGAGAAGTCGGTGGCCGGGTTGGCATCCCCGACGTTGGCATCCACGAAGGTGAACCCGTCGGGCAGCGTGAATTCGACCACGTAACGGCTCGGCTTGGCCGGGTCGGAATCGATGTAAAGGTTGGTAAACTCGTAGTTGCCGGTGGTCGTGAACAGGGCATTGACCGGGTTGCCCGCGGCGTCCAACAGCGTCACCAGCACGCCCTGGGTGAACAGCGGGTCACCGGCGTTCTGCTGGTGGTTCAGGTTCAGATCGCGCCAGATCTGGCCCCCGATGCGACCGGGGAACAGCTGCGGGACCACGGAGAAGATTGGACCGTCATCGTAGATCGGGTGCAGGGTGGAGCCGGCCGGCAGCCCGTACTCGGCCACCAGATCCGTGGCCGAGGTGACGACCACAACCTCGGCATCATACGCGGTCCGGTTTACGGGCATGTTGGTGTCGGTGGCGGTCTGCCAATGACCGCCCACCACGTGATCGTCACCGCCGCCGGCATCGATCGAGTCATTCCCCGGCCCGCCAAAGAGGGTGTCATCCGTGCCACCACGCCCCACATCCCGCGAGGTGCCCTGCGTGCCGAAGCTGATGCTGTTCTGGTACCCCACCGGGGTGAACGGCGACAGCCCGGTGATGCCCTCGAACTGTTCGCTCTGATTCTCATTGTTGGTGGTGTTGGTCCAGGTTCCGGACCAACCCATCAACAGATAGGGACCAAACCCCTTCTGCCAGGGCGACTTCACCGTCGAACCATCCACCCGGACGGAAACCGGTCCGAGGGTCACCGCCTGGCTGTACAGGCCATTGTCGTCGGTCACCACCGTGGCCACCTGGTTCGCCCCGTTCTGCACCCACGTGATCTCGACGCTGACGTTGGCAATGCCGGCCTCGCCGATGTCGAGGAACCCGTTGCCGTTGGCGTCGTAAAAGACCCGGCCCTCAACGGTGTACAGGTCGTCGTCATGGATGGTCGCCGACCCGACGAACTGCTGCGGATGCAGCACGGCCCGTACGGGGTTCGACAACCGAAGACCGAACCGTTCCGTCAGTTCGGGAACCGCATCCCGGATCACGGACACATTCACCGTGGTCGTCAGACTGCCGCCCGGGATGAAGGCCGTACCGGCTGCGGCAGTGAAGTCCTGGCCGGCCCGCGCGGTGCCATTGACGGTGGCCCAATCGACGAACACCCCGCCGGCCGGCGCCGGAGCGCTCAACTGGATGGTGAAGGTGGCGGTTGTCGTGCCCGCACCGGTTCCCTCCGTGACCACCGTGCCGGGCTTGACCGAGACCAGCGGCAGATCCGCATCCCGAATGATGAGGATCGCGCTGTCCGGGCCGGCGCGAACGGGTCCACCGGTGGGATTGCGCAGGAACAGTTGCACGGTTTCGTCACCCTCGGTCACCCCGTCGGCATGGATCGGCACGGCCACCAGCCGGGTTGTGGTGTTGCCCGGGAAATAGACCAGATGCCGCTGGACGGGCGTGTAATCGCTGCCGGCCGTGGCCGTGCCGTTCACCGTGTAGAACACGGCCACGGGTTGTGAGCTGCCCGGAGTGCGATGCAGCGTGATCCAGGCATACGCCGTGCCCGACTGGGGCTCCTGCACCACGAAGGTATCCTCGCCGAAATAGACGCTCCACGGCCCGGCGTCCACCGGCGCACCGCCATCGTCGTCCACGATCTCGATGACGAAATGATTGCTCTGCGAAAGCGGGTCCGCGGCCACTTCGGCGTTTTCCGCGTTCAGCAGATTCACGAAGAAGAACTCGTCAGGCTCGTCCCGGAAATCGCCAAACACCTTGATGGTAACGGTCTTGGAGGTCTCGCCCGGGGCGAAGACCAGCACCTGTTGACTTTCCGGCATGCCGTCGTACGGATTGGCGAGGTAATCGGCGGCCTCGGTGGGATCTCCCGAGTAAACCGCTTCGACGGCCGTGCCCGGTGAGGTGGCGTAGCTCACGGTGATCTTCTTGCCGCTGGGCGCGGACAGGCTGATCTCCACCGGCACGAGCTGGTACCCGTAGTCGCCCTCGAACACGCTCGTGAAGAACGAGGAGGGATCGCCCGATTCGTGGATGCTCACGCTCACCGGCGCGTCGTCGTCCGGAATGATCCCGTAGCCGCGCGCGTCACCGATCCGGGCGTACTCCGGTGCGAAGAGTTCCAGATAAAAGCTCTCGTCGTACTCGTCGAGCGTGTCCTGGCGAAGCTGGACGGTCACACGCTTGGCCGTCTCGCCCGGGTTGAAGACCAGCGTGCCCGGCGCGGGTTGCACGTAGTCGCCGTCCGCATACAACGGGAAGGGCTTGGCCGGGTTCGGATCACAACCGCAGTCCCAGGCCGAATCCACGAGGTACCGGACCTGGATCACCCGCTCGCTGGGGTTCGACAGTGTGATGACGAATTCGGCGGTCGTGTCTTCCGGCACCAGGTAAATGCGGCTGCCGTCCGGCAGAAGGGTCGAGGGCGGTACATAGTCGCCGGCGTGGATCACCGGGATGGGATCGTCGTTGAGGATGGTGACCAAAGCCACGGCTGCCGAGGGCGGAATCACGATCTCGGGCGAGGCATCGAAGAAAAGGACGCGGAACTGCTGGTGCTCCTCGTACACCCGATCGCCTAGGACGACAAAGGTCAGTGTCCTGCTGGTCTGGCCGGGGGCAAACGTCAGGATGCCGGTGGCCGCCAGGTAGTCGCCGGCAGCCACCATGGCGTTGCGATACGGATCGGCGTCGTTGCCGTCCGCGGTGGCGTAACGCACGCTGACCGGCACGCGTTGCGGGCCGGAGAGGGTCACGCGCATGCTGACCAGCGTCTGGCCGTCGTTGCCCTCCAACACCGACACGTCCTCGACCGACAGCCGGGACGGACCCTCGTACCCGGCGGCGATGTTCCGCTCGGTTTCATCGAAGGTGAGCTGGAAGTCCGGCGTGCGACCGGCCAGCGGTCCGGTGGGATAAACATCGCTGTCCAGACCGGACTCCTCGGCATCGGCCGCCCCGCCGCCGAACTGGGCGATCCAGTTCAACCCCGGCACCGCACTGAAGGTCAGGTAATACCGGTCCGGATCCAGGCCGGTGAACTTGAACGAGCCGTCCACATCGGTCTTCACGGAGCCGATGAGCAACCCGTCGTTGCGATACAACGTCACCGTCACGCCCCCAAAGCCGGTCTCATCCGGGTCGCGCACGCCGTTCTGGTTCAGGTCGTAGAAGATGGCCGATTGGATGGCGATGCCGGTGTCACGATCGCCCGTCCGGCCCATCGAATCGTCGCCAAAGATGCTGTCGTTGCCCGGGCCGCCTTCGATGAAATCGTTGTGATCCTCTTCGATAACGGTGGTCTCGCCCTGGTTCATGAAATTGCCGCCGTACAGGGTATCGTCGCCGGGCCCGCCGAAGATCATGTCCACGTTGCCGCCGCCGATGAGGATGTCGTTGCCCTTGGCGGTGTTTTGTGCGCCGGGCAGGTTGCGGACGGTCAGTCCGGCCGTCGGAATGGCCGCCAGGGCGGCCCGGATGGCCGCGAGGTTTGCCGGGGTGATGGCCAGACCGTTGATGGTCAGGGGCGTGGCGGGGTCGTCATCGCCGATGAGCAGGTCCACACCACCATGGCCGTTGGCCCAGTCGGAACCGGCGCCGCCCAGGAGGATGTCGTTGCCGGCGCTGCCGTACAGACGATCATCGCCGGCGGCGCCCTCCAGCACATCATGGCCCGTCGAGCCGTAGAGCCGGTCGTTCCCGTCGCCGCCGCGGATCCAGTCGTTGCCCTCCTCGCCGTACAACTCGTCGTTGCCGCGCCCGCCACGCAGGATGTCGTCGCCCGCGCCGGCCCGGATGACGTCGTTGCCGTCGGCAGCCGTGCCCGAGCCGTCGTCACCATGAAGCTCGTCGGCTTCGGGGGAACCGGTGATGAGGTCATGGCCGGGCCCGCCGTAGATCACGATGGCGGAGGCGCCGGCGGTGAGCGTGTCGTTTCCGGCGCCGCCGTACAGGATCACCCCGGTCACGCCGCTGGCGTTGCTGGCCACGATGAGGTCGTCACCGTCGTCGCCCCAGGCCCTGGAGTTGGGCCCGTCACCCAGGTAGATCGTGTCTTTACCGGCTCCGCCGTGCACTTCCACGGTCGAAAGCACGCCGCGGAAGTCGAGGTAATCGTCGCCCTGTCCGGCGTCCTCGACGATCACCCTGCCCACGTTTTCGAAGGTTTGCTTCCAGTTGCCCCACTGGACCTCCACGGTTTCGGCACCGGCCGAACCGCCCACGTGACGCACGATGAAGGTTTCGCTGCCGTCGGTGGTGTCGATTTCCTGCCGCCGATCGGCGCGCGAACCGATGTTGAGGATGAGATCGGTGCCGGAGAACTCGGCCAATACCGGTTCCGGACACGTGATCTCGAAGCTGAAGAGAGTGATCTCGGCGAAGCGCCACGTCTTGTCGATGCTGAAGAAGAACAGGTCCACCTTCAGGAAGGCCTCCAGGAAGACGTAAATCCGGCCTTCGATGTCAAAGATGCAGCGGGGATCCTGTTGGGCGTTGGCCACGATCTCACTGACCCGCACACGACCGTCGTCGTTGATGTCGTTCAGGTCGAAGGTCACCTCGAACCCGAGCCCGCCCTGGACACCCGCTTTGGCCACCACCAGGTTGATCTCGGCCCCGGCAAACAGTTCGCCGTACAGCCGCACCTCGGGCTGCTCGTGACCGCTGGCGTCGAAGTCCAGAACGTAGAACCCGTCCAGGATGTCCAGGAAGTTCTTGTCCTCCGAACTGATGAATTTCTGGATCCCAAAGGTGTCGTAGCCGAAGCCGATGTTGATGTCGGCACCAATGGTGCCTCCGAACCGGGCGAAGAGCGGGCCGTAAATGGAGAAGGAGTGGGTGTAGGTGAACTTGAATTTGAAGGTGGGCATCCGCCACTCCACCAGGCGGACCGGTTCACCGATGAACAGATTGAACAGTTCGGTGGGGTTCTTGAAAACCGGGATGGAGAAGTTGTCGAGGCTGCCCACGTCGCTGACGAACCCGGAGACCGCGCTGGTGTAGGTGCTGCTGGCGCCCGGGCCGGTGGCAGCCTGGGCGGCAGCGGCGATGTCCTGGAAGGTCCGCGAGGTCAGCGCCTCCAGGGGCTGGATCTGCGTGCGGCGACCGTCCGGGCCCTCGTTCAATCGGAATGAACCGAACGGAATCAGAATGGTGCCCTCGCCCAGTCCGTCGAGGCTGTTGATGAGGTCGACGACCTGCAGGACCCCCTCGATGAAATCCACTGTGGAGGGCTCCAGATAGCCGAAGCTGGCCGCCAGATCCAGCATGGTGATCTTCCGCCCCGCCAGATCGGACAACACCGGCAGGCGCATCGTCACGATGTCAATCAGCGGCTGGACCGGCTCGGTGACCTTCCGAATCTCCTTGAGGATCGGGCCGAGGAAATCGCTGACGAACGTGCCCAGGTCGAGCCGGATGTTGGTGAAGTCAATGACCGGCGGGGTGACGCCCTGATCGGTGTTGGCCGTCCAGCTCAGCGTGAAATCGGCCAGCACCCGTGGAAAGGCCGTGTTGCCGCCAAAGCTGGCGATGAGGTCCAGGTTCACCCAGGCCGTGGCCCCCAGCACCGCGTGCAGCACATCCCCGAACTGCGTGCCGCTGGAGAACAGTTCGGCCATGGTGAGTTTGCCGTCCCGGTTGGGATCCTTCAGATCCACGCGGAAGCTGCCGTCGAAGTAGCTGGGCTGGTCGGCATCATCCATCACGTCCAGTTGCAGGAAGAACAACTGGCCGCTGGCGTGGAGACCGGGGATCTCGGCCCGGAAATAGATCATCAGCTCGGGATCCGTGGCCGGCGCGGAGGTGTCGAAGTAAAACCCGTTGGTCAGGTCCACACCGAAGCCGAACTTCCAGTCAAACCCGAGCGACAGCACCACGTTGCCATCCACCGCCAGGCCGAAGCCGGGAATGCCAATGTTGAAATCGATGGGATTCTGCGTGGTGTCCAGCAGGGCAATCTCACGCGCCAGGCGGATGTTCACCACCAGGCCGGTCTCGCAATCCAGGACCACATCGAGCTGACTGAACCCGGCGCTCGGATCCAGCGGGTCGCCCGTCGCGGCGTCCACCAGGAGGTTCAATCCGCCCGGGCCCAGCGAGTTCCAGAGCGCTTTCTTGATGGCGTTCTCGACCGCCGTCAGCCCGTTGCCGCCGGCGGCTTCGATCTCCGCACGCAACTCCCGCAACAGCCCGTTGCGGAAACCGCCGATGAAATCCGCCGCACCTTTCAACCCGTCTCCAATCAGCGGCAGCTCGGTGTTGTACACCACCGTGTTCAACCCGTCCTCGATCAGGCCCAGGAAGCGATCCAGCCCCGCCAGGATCTCGTCCAGGCTGTTGGCAATGACGTCGCAGAGCTCGAGGCCGTCGAACAGCGCGCCGAAGTCGGGCGTGACCAGGAAGACGTTTTCCAGCACGCCGGTCCCGTCGTTGCCGGTGGTCTGGGGATCGCCGTCATCATCGGCGGTCAACGCGCTGGAGCCAAAAGCGCCGCCCGTCCCGGCCGCCGACTGAATGGCCGACAGGGCGGTAACGGCCCGCGTGGTGCCGAGGTCGATCTGTACCGTCAGGGTCTTCGTTGAGGGGTTGTACGAGGCACTGGCGGTGTCCCCGCTCAGCGTGTCCAGAAAAACGATGCGGTAGTTGGTGATCGTGCCGTTGCTCTGGATCAGCAGATCGTTGTGCAGTCCGGCAAACCGGACCACCTTGCCGGCGCCCGAGGCGCGCGTCGAGACGGCTTCCTCGATGAACAGCCGCACCAGGTCCGGAATCTCGACAACGAGGTGGTTGTCCGGATAGCCGTCGCCGTTTACGTCGGCGTTGCCGCCGAGGGGCGTGCTTTCCAACGGGGCGAACACCGGCAGCCGGGCGCTTACCCCTCCCTCCAACTGCAGGTCCACCACCTCGCCGTTCAGCCAATCCTCGTCGAAGTACAGCCGCCCGTCCCCGTTCGGATCCTGCAGGCCCAGGCGGAAGACCGCGCCCCGATCACCCTGCGTGGGGCCGGTGTCGGGATCGCCGTCCTGATCCAGGGTCACCGTCCCGTCCTTGATGAAGATGCCGAACACCGCTCCCAGCGAGGTTTCCAACTCGATCTCCGTGCCGGCCACACGCGCCAGCAGGGTCGCTCCCGTGGTGTCGGCCAGGAACGGCCGCGGCCGCAGCGGATCGGTGATGTCGAAGCCGAAATCCAACTGCAGCTGCGCACTGGCGCTGACGGCCAGTTGGCCCTCGCCCTTGATCTGGACGAGCGTGGTCGCGAGCTCGAGGAAGGCGCGGAGCGTCGGGTTGTCGCCCGCCACGTGGCGGAGCAGCTCCTGCAGGTCGAGGTTGAAGGGGAGAAGATGAGAATAGGCTGTGGAGAACTCGAGAGAGAAGGTGAGGGCGGCGGTGGAAAGGGTGCCGGTGCCGTCGTTGCCGGATGCCGGGTTGTCCGGTGGCGCCAGCGCGGCGTTCCAGGGAGAGCTCAGGGCGTTGATGGCCGAGACAATGGCCGAGGCGGTGGTGCGGCCCGGCTGGATCCGGATGGTCAGGAGTTTTTGATTGCCGTCCCAGGTTACCCGCGCCGTGGCGTCGTTGATGGTCGAGTCGCCGACAATGCGCACCACCGTCCCGTTCAGTGCCGCACCGTTGGTGTTGGCGGTGATCCGGAAGGCGTTGTTGTCCCCGTTGTAGTTGATCAGGAGCGAGCTCGGCTGGCTCGGACTGCCGCCGGAGGTCACCAGGCTGCCGGCCGGCACGCCATTCTCATCCAGCGAAATCGTCAGTATGCCCGGATCGAGGTTGAACAACGTGTCGAGCTGCTGCTTCAGTTGGGCCAGCGTGTTCTGCAGGGTCTCCTGCGCACCCGCGGCGGAAAGACCGTCCAACCACTGCGCGATCTGCCCGGCGTAATCGAGCATGTCGTTGACGCTGAGGTTCACGAAGGGCAGTGGCTCGTCGAGGAAGGAAAAGGCGCTCAGCGAGGAAAGGTTGTCCGCCACCGCCTGCAACGCCTGCACGATCGTGCCGAAGTTCAACTGCGTCAGGTTCTCCAAGCTCCCCAACGACGGATAGGTCACGAAGATGCCGTGCGGATTGGTCGCCGGATCGTACGGATCCGGATTGTAATCGAGGTGGGTGATGTCGGGGATCCAGACGGATATCTCCGGATTGGTCAGCGGCAGCGAGAAGCCCAGACCCGTGACACTGATGTTGTCCAGGCGCGCCAGGAAGCTGCCGCCGAACTGGAAGGCCGGCACCAGATTGGCGATCCGATCGGACGAGGTGTTCTGGAAGAGTTCCGAAATGTAGAACCGGGTCTCGCCGGTGGTTTGATTCTCCAGGGTCAGCGTGGCCGTGATCGGTGCGTGGGTGACACCGTCAAGGGCGCGCGTCCCGAAGGCGCCCCCGCTGGTCTGGATCTCGACGAATCCCAGCCGCAGCGTGCCCTGGATGCCGGGCGCCACCGTCCCGATGTCCACCGACGCCTGCAGGGACGCATCCTCGATGAACAGCCCCCGCATCGGCGACACCGCCACGGTCATGGCCACCTGGTCCGTGGTGGTGCCCGGATTATTGTCCAGATCGAGGATCTCGTCTCCAAAGCCCAGTTCGGTCGTCAACGGATCCTGCCGCGGGGCGATCATGACGATGCGGTTGATGATCCCCAGTTGTTCGGCCCGGGCGGACAAGACCACCGTGCCGCCCGCAGCCTGGGCCACCAACACATCCCCCAGGGTGCCCGACCCGTAGGGGACACCGGCCAACACGGCGTTCAGGTCGGCGGCCAGGTCGCTCACGCTGTTGTTGTCGGTCGTCTGCGCCGCGGTCAGCGTGATGGGGAACAACTGGCCGAAGGTCCCCAGCGGGTTGGGTTCCGCATCGTTGAGGTAAAGCCCGAAATGTGCGTCCGCGGTCAGGCGCCCGTGCACCGGCACGGGCACGCTGTTGCCGAAGAACACGCGCGGCACATCGGCGGCACCCAGGTCGAACCCGAGCGTGAACTGGAAACCGAGGGAGACGTTGAACTGAAGGGCGCCGCTGATCGAGGCGCTGCCAATCGGCCCCAGCGCGGTGTCCCACCGGAACGGCACGGTGCTGGTACCGAACAGGTCGTTGGTGGTGTAGGTGACCGACTTGTTGACCGTGTACGTGTACATCCGCCGCGCGGGGTCGTACAACACCCCGCCATCGCCGTCCAATTGCCCGTCATTCAGGACATCCGCAATCGCAGGGAAGAAATCCTCCGTGGAAAACCGTTCCACCAGCACGGCCGACTGATCCACCGTGTCGTCGTCGCCATCGCCGGGGCCAAACCCGAGAGCCGCCGCCTGCGCATCGGCGTCCACCAGCACCAGGGTGGTGTTGCGGGCGATCTCGTCCTCGCGCAATGCGATCACCACCTGCTGGTTCTTGTTGATCCGCGCCACGAGCGAGCCGGCCAGACCGGCGGCGTTGATGGCGTTGTTGAGCAACTGAACGAGCTCCGTCCCGGTCCGGCTGTTCGGATTGCCGATGTTGTCCGTAACGGTCAGCGTCTTCACCGGACCGTCGTTCAACCGGATCTTCAGTTGCGCGCCGCTCAGCGCCCCGGTGTGCACCGTGGTTTCAAACACCGACCGCGACTGCAGTTCCACGCTCACCATGAACTTGTAGAGCGTGTCCATGTACAATTGCGGCCAGTTCAAGACATCCGCCAGCGTGATCCCGTCGGTAAACGGTATCGGGATCTGGAACAGGCTCGAGTTCTGGAAGCTGTCCAACCACTGCCAGAGCTGCCGCAGCATGGTCACCCACTCCAGAGGCGTGGCCTGTGCGAAATCGAAGTTCGCCAGCGAAGCCAGCGGCGGTCCCAGCGTGATGTTGCCCGCACCGTCCACCGAAACCAGCAACTGGTTGGAAGCGTCGCGGAATTCCACCACGCCGCCGCTGACCCGCACGATCAGGTCGAAAGGCAACGCGAACGATCCCACATGCAGATTGCCCTGGACCCGCACCTGCAGTCCCAACAAGGCCGGCAGATTCAGCGTTCGCGGGCCGCTCGCCACCGTCACCGTGGTGTTCACGGCGGTGGCCAGCGTGTTCAACTGCAGCACAATCGTCCCCGACAACCCCACCACCCCGGTTTCGAACTGAAGATCGGCCTCGCCCGCAATCCCGCCTCCCGTGATCAAGAACGCGCCCTCCCCCTGATCAAAGCTCACCACGGTGAAGCTGCCCGCCTTGAGCGCAAAGTGCAGATCCGAGGCGCCCACCTTGATGACGGGACTGCCGCCCACCACCGCACGTTCGAAGGTGAAATCCCCGCCCAACACCACCGCCCCCGCCAGACCGCCCAGTTCGGCCGTGCCCGAAACACCCAGGAAGTTGTGATAATAACTCCCTTGGAACTGGATGGGCACATCCTCCGCCGGGTTATCGCTGACCGGCACCATCACCGGATCCGGCACGCCCACGTCCGCTCCCGTGTTGTTGATCCGCAACCGCAGATTCTGAGCGGTCAGCGTCAGTGCACCGGCACCCGACAACCCGGCCGTCGTCACCTTCACCTCGCCGGCCAGGCCGGTCGAGTGGATCACGAACGCACCGGACCCACCCGAGATGGTCAGGCTCACCGGTCCCGCCCCCAACGTCGCCGTCACATCCGAAGCCGCCACCGTCACGTACGGCGTGCTCCCCGGCACCAGCCCCAGCACAAACCGCCCCTGCAAGGTCTGCGTGTGCGAACCCACCTGCACTTGGATACTCACGGGCACCGGGCCGGAATCGAGCCTCTGGAACGGCCCGGCCGGCAGGTTCAAACTCGTCGGATTGCCCACCGTCTGCTCGAACGAGCTCGCGGTCGTGTTGAAACTCCAGTCGAACGTGTGCGAGAACGTGTTGCCGAACGCGGCCACCGCCACCGTGATCTGCCCCTGGCCCGCCACGCCGGCGTCGGTGATCATGAAGAAACCGGACCCGTTGCTGGCCGTCAGCAAGCCCGTGCCAAAACTGAACGACACCTGCGAGGCCGTCACCAGAATCAGCCGGTCGCCGCTGTCGCTGGTCTTCTGTTCGAACCCGAAGTTGCCCGTCAACGACGCGCCAAACACCCCAAGCGTCACCCCCGTGCCGCGCACCCGCAGGTACGGACCCGCCGGCAGGTTCACCGTCACGGGTGAACCGCCCACCGTCACCGTCTCGTTCACCGCCACCGCGGCGTCATTGATCTCCACAGAAAACGAGCCCGACAACGTCACACCTGCGGCGTTCAATGTCACCGAGGCCGAGGCCGTCCCGGCCAGGCCCTGCGCCGTCAGAATGAAGGCGCCCGTCCCGTTGTTGACCACCAGCAAATTCGGCGCCACACCACCGAACTGCAGCGAAAGGTTCGAAGCCGCCACCGTCACCACCCATTCCCCACCCGTCGTGGTCTGACGCCGTTCGAACGCGAAATCCCCGTTCACCCCGATACCCTGTACCGTCAGGGTGGCCCCCACCCCGCTCACTCGCAGCAGCGGCCCCGCCGCAACGTTCACCGTGACGGACCCCCCACCCACGATGAACGTGTGATTGAAAGCCGTCCCCGTCGTGTTCAGCGACACATCGAACGTGCCGCCCAGGCTCAGCCCCGGCACGGCCACCGAGACCTGCGCCGACAAACTCCCCACCAGCCCGTTGCTCAGAAACACCAACGCACCCGTGCCCTCGCTCACTTCCAGCAGGGGATCCGTCCCATCCGTGAACACAAAACCCAGACCTGACACCGCCACCGCCACCTCGTCCCCGGGCACGCCGTCCACGTCGCGCGGTTCGAACAGGAACGACCCGTTCAAGGAGGCCTGCGGTTGGGCCAGGGTCAGCGTGCCGGCCCCCGAAAGCCGGAAATACGGACCGGCAGGCAGATTCACCGTCTCCCCTCCCACCGTCGGGACCGCCCCGGCCGACGTGTTCAACGAAAGCGTCAGACCCGTCACGCTCATCCCCAGGCCCGGAATCGCCGGACCCAGATCGAAATCGAGCGTCAGCACCCCGGCCAGTCCGGTATCGAGCAGAACGAACGTGCCCGACCCGTTCTGCACACTCAGCACACGGTTGCCTCCCGTGCCCAACTGGAAGTTCACCCCCGTCGCCTTCAGAATCGTTTCCGTCCCGGTGTTTTCGAACGTGAACGACCCGTTGAGCGTCTGCCCCATCACCACCAGCGTGCTGTTCACATCCACGCTCAGCTTCGGCGGCTCCGCGAACAGATCCGAAGTTTCCACCCGCACCCGGTAACTGCCGGTCAGGCTGAACCCGGCGAACGTCAACCCGCCGGACAGCGGAAATTGCGCATTCAACGTCCCGCCCTTGCTGAAATTGAATGCGTCGCCCACCGCAATCCCACCCGAGGCCAGTTGCCCCAACGTCCCGGCCGTGATGCGGCCGCCCGTCAGGACGCTGGCGTCCGGTTCCGCCCGCACAAACGCATCCATCAACACCGACCCGCCACTGCCACTCAAACCGGCCGACCCGGTGGGCAGACTGAAATGAAAGCCGTACCCGCTCAACCCCGTGACGTTCACCGACGCCCTGGCCCCGATCTCGTCAACCTCCAGGATCAGTCCGGCCGCCTCCCGCCCCACCGACAGATCCAAAAAGATCGAACTCTGCACCGTGACCGTCGGAGCCGCCCCGCTGAATACCGCACCGAAAACCCCACCCGTCACGTTCTGCAACGCCAGGTTCACCGAGCCCGGTTCCAGCTCCAGGTCCAGATCCCACCACATCGGATCCGAACTGCTTGAACCAAAGTGTGCCAAAACGCCACGCACGCGGAAGGTCAGCCCGCCAAATGTCGTGCCATCCCAACTTTCGACCGTCCGGGTCACCGTCGCCGCCGACGGCAGCGCGTTCAAAACCGACTGCAGCCGGTTCTTCAACCCGTTGACCAGGCCCGTACCCATGTCGGCCAGATTGCCCAGGTCCGACCCGATCAACGGCAGGCTCTGCGCAAAGCTGCCAAAGGCGTCCAGCGCGTCGGCCACCGAACCGAGTTTGTCAATGGCATTCAAGATGACCGTGTCCGCACCCGACACCAGTGTGGGCGTGGCGACGATTTGGAGCTGCAGTCCCGTGGCGGTGTAGGTGGGGACGAGGGCCCAATCAGGTTGGCCGGGGATGGAAGCCGTGCCCAGCCAACGCGCAAATTCACCCGTACGCGCCCCGCTCGGCCAGGTAATTACGGTGAAGGTGTCACCCAGCGAGGGGGAATAACCGCCTTGGGGATCAAAGAGAATTCTGAGGGTTCCATCGAGGACCGCCGATCCGGTGACCTCGATCCAGTCATACGCTGTTCCCTGCGTAAGTCCCTGGATCTCAATCTCAGTGACGGCATCCGGACCGGGTTGGAAGGTTGAAACAACGATGTGCCCCGGCGAGTTGCCCGGCCGGATCACACCATTGCCGGCCACGGCACCCAGGATCGTGCCGTTGCCGCTCAAAACCTGACCTTCCTGCAGGTAAAGTGTGCCCCCACCCAAATCCCACGCTTCATCAGGATTCAGGTGGATCCCTTCCTCCCCGATCGGTGGACCGTTTGCAGCCCGCAGGGTCTTGACCAACTGCGCTGCCAAAGAAGATAAAGCCGCATCCACTCCCCCGCCCTCGCCGTCCCCGAGGTCCACCTCCGCTGCCACGCCCTTGGTGACCTCGTCCGGTTCCACAGCCACAACAGCATCCGCGGACACGACCTCGGGAACCCCGCCAACCGGGTCAGCCCCCGGCTCCTCCGTACCGGGCCCGGCCACACCGGTGGAGCCATCCACAACCGACTCGGTCTGGGCCGACCCCGCCGATTCCACCCCTGCCAGGGTCACCCAAACCGCAGAGCCCAACCCACCAAACCCGTCGTCTGCCGCGCCCGCAGAATCACCCCCGGAAACCACATCTTCAGCCCCGGCAAGCTGGTCACGCCCGGGCATGAAATCTGTGTCACTTTGACCCAAGGCTTGACCTGCCGACGCTTCGGATGAATCGCCCGAGGCTTCCTCGAAAGGCTCGGCACTCGGGGCATACGAGACCGGCGAACGAACCACCGCCTCCGACTGAGGGACGTCACTGGACTTTGCGAGGGGATCTGCCGGAAAAGGTTCCGCCGCCATCCCCGGCCAGCGCAGACCGGGAAGGCCCAGCGCATCCGCCGAAAGGAGGATCCTCGGCTCCAGCGCCTCCAACTCGAACTCACGTCTGGGATCCGGCCCGTTCACAATGGCTCGCGATCAATGCAGCCCTGCAGCCTTCCCGGTGGCACCACGACCCGACCCAACTCAAGATCGGCTGATACTGTGGTTCAGCCAGCTCTGCACCCCCGTATTTAGCTGTTTGCGCTGAACTGTCAAGACCTGAGCCAAAATTTGTTGCAAAAAAAGCCGAGGCCCCCCTACACGTGCACCCGCGGGTTCCCAAGAAAAGGCAATACGACATCGAATCATGAGCCGTCCCTGCTCAATGCGTAGCGCCCCCTGCGGCCGTATCGGTTCCCTCGGACCTCTGGTCGTGCCGACTGGTCCGAACGGGCCTGCTGGAGCGGCGCGCGCCCTTGGACGATGCCCTCCCACGGTGACCGGCTTGTCCGTGTCCTCCCTCATCCGTTCAGCGTCGGCTTCAAAGATGTGCCGCTCCGCCTCGGAAATGACCTGCGGCAAGCCGTGATACGGGCACAGCCGCTCCAGAAACTTCGCCGCGTTGGCACGGCCGAGGCTCTCATTCTTATTGTCGGGCCCGTTTTCAGGAACGACTCGGAAGGCTGGCACCGGCACCCCCTAGACCGACGCCCGGCAAACCACCCGCGGCCGCCGGGCCCACCACAGGTGTAGCGCGGAGACGTGCCCCTTGCGGACCGACTTCTCCTGCGAGGCGTCCTTGCTGATCGCCTCGATGGGCAGGTAGTCTTGGATGAGCAGGCGGTCGCCGGTCACCGTGGTTCTCCAAACCATTGGACCAGAGTGTCCCGAAGCCGCCGGAAGGCGCTGTCGTGGCAGCGTTCCACGCTTACCCTCTGCGCCAGTGTCCGATAGATGGCCGACGATCGCGGCTTTCTCACCTCATACAGGGCTGCCTCAACGGCAGCCTTGGGTTTCTTGGGCTTGGGATTGTTGGCCTCCCACAGTCCTTGCTGCTGTAACCACGACCTGAGTGGCGGTTGGCGCCCGGCCCAACCGAGCGCTTCGTCCACATGCGGCGAAGTGCTCCAGACCCAGGCTTCCAGCTCGGGAACAATAACGATGGCCCGAGCCCAGTGGCTCAGGCCTGCATTGGCAAGGGCTTGATCGAGCAGGTGTTGTAGACGCGGCGGTGCACCTTCCCAGGCCTCATCGAGAAGCAAAAGACCATGCCGGTAGTTGTCCTGAAAAGGGCGCAGGAATTCGATACCCTCCCGGAAAACCCCGGGGTCCCGTCGAGGATGAACGACAACCTTGACGCCAATCTGGCGGATGCCCAGCGCGGCAGGCCGCTTGAGAAGCTCCGCCAACGCCGCTTCCATGTTCTTGTCGGCTACCAGACAGATTAGGTCGCTCATCCCAGAACCCCGCTGGCAAAGAGCGTTCCGAGGTCCAGCTTCCCGCGCCACTCCTTGAGCTTGGGATGCTCGTCTCCGGACACGATGTCGGTTGCCCCACTTTCGTCGCGTGCGAAGCACAGAATCTCGCTCGGCTTCGCCATGCCGAGGATCACCGGCGAGTGCGTCGCCAGAAGCACTTGCGCCCCGTACACCGATGACAAGGATTGATAGACAGTTTCCACCGCGCGCGGGTGGATGCCATTTTCCGGTTCTTCGATGAGATAAATCCCGGACAGGTCAGGAATGTACGCCAGCAGCGTCAGCGCAAGCAGCCGAAGGGTCCCGTCCGAAACGAGCCAGGACGGGATCGCCAAACCGCTCTTGTAATGCAACACGAGATAGCGGTGCCGGTCTTCCTCGCGTTCACGGGTCTCGATGCGCTCGATGTCCGGCAACGCCTCGCGAACGTGCGCCACCCAGTCCTGCAAACGCTCCGGGTGTTCCTTTTCAAGGGTGTGAACCACCCACGGCAGATTGGAGCCGTCGGGGAGATAGCCCTTCGCGCGACCTGGCGGGCTTGGAAGCCGCATCGCCTCGCTGGAAAGCACCAGCCGCTGGACCCCTTCAGTGAGCACCCTGCGGAACCATGTCGCGACAGGAAACCGCTCCTCGTCCTCCGGCAGGCTCGTGAGCGCGGCTTTGTCGGCGGCTACGCGGAACGGATTGTTCCAACCAGAGGTTTCCGACCAGAACGTAACTCGCTCCGCTTCGTCCCCTCGACCAACGACCTTCTTCCAGCCGGCAGGGGCACGCTTCCGTGGGGCTTGCACGATGCTGTTCGGGGGACTCGGAGGTTCGGGGAAAAGCGTGCGCTGGTTCGGCGGTCGCTCCTCTGGTGCGGATCGAAGCCAAAGATTCTCGACGACCACGCGCAGCGGTCCGGAAACGTCCACCGCGATCTCGTATCGGCACAGATCCGCCTTCCCGTTCTTGACCCGACTGCGTAGTTCCAAGGGGATGCGGATTTCCACCGCCAACTCGAACTTGTCGTGTTCGCGCATCCACGTCAGTTGCCTCGCGTCGGAGGCCCGGTGAGGAATCGACAATTTCGGCTCTCCCTCCACCGCGGCAGAAACGCCAGCGCGAAGGAAGTCTCCCAAAAACGCCAGGACATCGAGAAATGTGGACTTGCCGCTGGCATTAGGGCCGATGAGAACAAGAAAAGGCCGCAAAGAGCATGAGACATAACGCAACGAGCGATAAGCCAATGCCTCGACACGCACGAGCGTGCCGGGAGCAAATCGCGTGTTCTTGTCGTTCATGAACAGCCTTCTCCTTCGCTCGGTGCGACCCTTTGGACAGTCTGCACCGGGATCTTGTAGAACCGCGTCGCCACAATCTCGGGCTTTGCGTGGTCCAGCCGCACTGCGCGACTGGTCTGGCTCCCAAGCGCCAGCGCCCTGTACCCCGCCCCCCGGCGGGCCGGGAGCGGCCGCCGCGCCCACCCCAGATGCAGCGCCGACATGTGGCCGGGCCACAGACTCTTATCCCACGCGCTCTCCGCCGAGGTCTCCGAAATCGCCGGCCCCAGCTCGATCAGTCGCCGGCAGTCCCTGACGTTGTTTCGTTGGTCAATCATTCCGAACCCTTTTGACCTTGGTGCGCCCACTCCCCTTCTTCAATCACGAAATGGATCTGTCTGTAAAGCACCTCCGGGTTGCGCTTGGCAATGGGGTCCTGAACGATGCGCAGGCAAGGGCGCTCGCCCTTGCAGAGGGCAACGATGTTGAGCCAGGCCCGGTCCCCGAGCTGGCGCAGCTTGTCCAACTCGGGGCCCGTGAGCACAGTGGCTCTGCGAACGGGCGCGACTCTTGACCTCGATGAAGCGCTTCTCTCAGTTCGGCCCAATCGGAGCGGATGTCCGAGTCTTTGTCCTCATGGCTCACGTCCACAGGCGTCCAGCCCCGGCAGCTTGCCAAGCAAGTGAATGCCGGGCGTGGGAAGCCGGGTGGCGAGCGCCTGCCACCCCGCCGCGCCATCCAGCGCCGCCTCGCCAAGGGTGTCCGGATTGTTGAGTTGTCGCAATAAGGCGAGCGCTGTGATCCGGCAGAAAACGCGTTCTTCAGCGGCCTCCTGGTCCCAGCGCCGCCGGGCGCGCCGGTGGAGCACGTGATCGGGGGCGCGCAGAAGCACCTGGACGCTCCTGTCCGGGAGCGCCAGCCCGGCCGGTTGACTCCCCGTCCGCAACAGGCCCTCCCCCAACGGCCCACCACCGGCCCTCCCCACCACAGCCTTCCACCCCCAAAGCCAGCAGCGCCCTACTGCTGCCGCCGGGGGATCCGACCGATCCCACCCGCAGCAGTGAGCTCTACGACTCAACCTTCAACTACCTTCACCACACTCTGAACCTGCCCGTACTGGACTGAGAGCCCCCTTGCGGCCCGCACCGACTTCTTTTCCCCGTCCCAAGCCGTCCTGCCCCACACCCGACCCGCAGCTGCTTGAGCGACACGGAACCGCAGCCAACACAAAGCGTTGCCCTTCTGCCGCCCGTTGCGGCCCGCTCTGCCCGCGCCCGCTCCAACCGCCGCACCCTGATCGCCTCACCCAACGCCGTGGTCACCCAGCGAAACCCGGCCCTGGGCGCGAACCGAAACTTTCGGAACCGCCCCGGTCGGGGGTGTTCCGTCGTTCTTCCCTCCCCCACCATCTCGTGAACAGGCCGCCTACGCTCCTCCAGATCACGCCGGGCAGAGCTTCTGTAACAACTCGCCTACAAGGTTGCCTCGCGGCATGCTGCGCACGTCAACCAGGAACTCCATGGATCGGATAGAGATGTCGGATTTCTTGTGAGCGGCCGCGCCGACAAGGTCCACCACGCGCGCCGGCGTTAGGGTCCAGCGCACAACCGACTCACCCCTATCCAGACGAGTCGCCCGCCGTTGTTGAGAAAGGCGGAGTATACCCAGACGTCTTCCGGGGTCGAAATCGGGTTCGGATGTACTCCTGCGCGCTCTCCGGAGGAAGACGAACGCTACTCGGTCCGCTCCTGACGTAGAAGTCGCCGTCTGGATTTTGTTCCATGCCCTTCCATTTCAGGAATACTGGCTCCGGGCTGCGCTGGCAGCTCACCAGACAGACCGTTTTTCCCTCGACGACCTGGGTGCGCGGATCGATACAGGTGCTCGCGCGGTCGCCGAGTCCATTGCGCACGACCTGGGTGAGGTGGAGCATGAACCGGTCGTCGCTTTCAAACCCGTCTGCTTCGATCCCGACGATCCTGCGATCGTCAGCCACGCCGATGAGGAGATCGCCACCTTCCGTATTGAGGAACGCCGCGATGGTCTTGAGCACGGCATGGGTGACGCCCTTGTCGTCCATGCGGTTCTCCTTCAGGCTGAACCGCAGCGTCGCTTTGAACTCAAGTGTTTTGGACTCCCGCTGCCGGAGCAGATCCTCGACCCGCCGGTGCTTGCGCAGATACTGATCGAAGAGCAGGTTCTTGATCGCTTCGCCGAAGGCTCGGTCGTCGGTGATTCGCTTGTAGAGTTCGAAGTTGGTCTCCACGATCTCTTGGATGACCCGCTCCACCTTCTGATCGAAAGTCAGGCGAACGTTCTCTCGAGTGTTTACCCGGGCGGCGGCGTCGAGCGCCGGGTCGCGGTGGAGCTTGTCCATCATCTGGCTGAGTGTGAGCCGATGCTCGGGCCCCAAATTCAACCCGAAGCGCTCGTTCAACTCGGCGATGATGCGAGACAATGGCTCGAGTTCTTCGGGAGGGACCCCATACGGCCCCTTGGTCGCCTGAGGATCGAGCATCCCGGCCTTGCGCTCGAGGCCGATCTTCCCGCGATAGGTTTCCTGGATCCGGAAGGATTCCATGTCGATGTTCTGCTGCACCTCACGCGGCAATGCTTCGCGATCGGCCGGTAGCAGTCGCCGCAGGTGGCGGGCGAAGACGTAGAGCTTCTCAAGATCGGCGTCGGCGAACGTCAGCACTTGGGCGAGAAAGGCGTAGAGCCGCACAAAGTCGGTGAGCTGGCCCCGAAACTCGTGCTGCTCGTCTTTCGACAGTGCGCCGAACCGCTCGACCACCGGCGCGAGTGCCGCATACAGCCGGTCCTGGGTCGCCCTGGCGTCGAAATAGACCTTGGCGAAGGTCTCCACGTCGGTGGCGGTGTAGACGGGGAAGGCCGCAAGCCGCGTCTGGATTTCGTACAGCAGGTTCGGATCGGTTGCCTCAGAAAGCAGCGTCGTCTCGTAGTAGGGCTCGAAGGCCGCCCGGATTTCTTCTGCCTCGTTGGCGAAGTCGAGCACCATGGTGCCTTTCTTCTCCGGATGGGTGCGATTGAGCCGTGAAAGCGTTTGCACCGCGTTCACGCCGCCGAGTTTCTTGTCCACGTACATGGTGTGGAGGAGCGGCTGATCGAAGCCGGTCTGGAACTTGTTGGCCACGATGAGAAACCGGTACTCCGGCCGCTCGAACATGCGTGCGGTCTGTGCTTCGGGAAATCCATTCATTCCAGATTCGGTATACGTCTGGCCGCCATCCTGCACGGAGCCGGAAAACGCCACCAGCGCCTTGAAGGGGTAGCCGCGCTCAGCAAGGTAGGTGTCGAACGCCAGTTTGTACCGAACAGCATGGAGCCGGGAGCGGGTCACGATCATCGCCTTGGCCTTGCCGCCGATCTCGTGTTGCGCCTGGGCGGCGAAATGCTCGACCATGATCTTGACCTTCTCGTGGATCGCGTGCGGATGCAGGTCCACAAAGGATTTGAGCAGGTACTCGGCCTTGCGCTTGTCGTAGCGAGGGTCGTCTTCCACCTTTTTGAGCAGCCGCCAGTAGGTCTTGTAGGTCGTGTAGTTGGCGAGCACGTCGAGGATGAACCCTTCCTCGATCGCCTGGCGCATGCTGTAAAGGTGGAACGGCTCGAACTTCCCGTCCGGGCGCTGCTTGCCGAAGAGTTCCAGCGTGCGCGCCTTGGGCGTCGCGGTAAAGGCGAAGAACGACACGTTGGGCAGCCGCCCGCGCGCCTCCATCTCGGCGAGGACCCGCTCCTCAATCTCTTCGTCCGCCGTTTTGGCGCTGGCTTCCTCGCGTTCCGCCTCTTCCAAGCTCTGGGCTGCCAGCACGGCCTTGAGGCTCTTCGTTTGCTCCCCGGACTGCGAGGAATGGGCCTCGTCCACGATCACGGCGAAGCGCTGCCCCGGAAGCGCCCGGATCTCGTTCACGATGACCGGGAACTTCTGTAGCGTGGTGACGATGATCGTCTTGCCCGATTCCAACGCCTCTTTCAGTTGCCGGGAGGTGGTATCGATGTTCTCGACCACGCCGAGGACTTGTTCGAACTGCTTCATCGTGCGCTGGAGCTGGCGGTCCAGAACCCTGCGGTCGGTCACGACCACGATGGAATCGAACACACGCCGATCGTTCGCGTCGTGGAGGCTGGCCAGTTGATGGGCGAGCCAGGCGATAGTGAAGCTCTTGCCGCTCCCGGCCGAGTGCTGGATCAGGTACCGCTGCCCAGGGCCGCGGCTCTTGGCGTCGGCTACGAGTTTGCGCACGCTTTCGAGCTGGTGGTAGCGCGGAAAGATCAAATGCCGCTTGCCGTTCTTGCGGCCTCTCTCGTCCTCCTCCTCGACTTCGTGGATGAACTGGCGGATGAGATCCAACACGCTGTCCCGTGCCCAGGTCTCTTCCCACAGGTATGAGGTCGCGTAGCCGGGTTGCGTCGGTGGGACAGGCGGGTTACCGGCCCCGCCGTAGCGCCCCTTGTTGAACGGCAGAAACCGCGTCTTCGGGCCTTCGAGGTGCGTGGTGACATACACCAGGTCCGGATCCACGGCGAAATGGGCCAGACACCGCCCGTAGCGGAACAGCGGCTCGCGCGGGTCGCGATCGGTCTTGTACTGGTGGATCGCGTCCTCCACCGTCTGGCCCGTCAGCGGGTTCTTGAGCTCGGCGGTGAAGATCGGGATGCCGTTCAGGAAGAGCACCAGGTCCAGGCTCTTTTCGTGCCGGTCGCTGTAGCGTAGTTGGCGGACTACCGAGAAGATGTTGGCTCCATAGAGCCACTGCGTTTCCTCGTTCAGACCGCTGGCCGGGCGAAAGTAGGCGAGTTGGAACTTGCACCCCGAGTCCTTGATGCCTTGCCGCAAGACATCGAGGGCGCCGCGGGATTCGATCTCGGAGGCGAGGCGCTTGAGGAAGCGCGCCTCGACCTCCCCACCGTAGTGGCCCTTGAGCTTCTGCCACGCCTTGGGCTGGGTCGCCAGGACGAAGTCCACGACGTCCCGGGGAATGAGACACAGCGCGCGGTCGTACTCCTCTGCACGGCGCTTCTGGTACCCGCCGGGGGCGTAGTCCCCATACGGAGGAGGCTGCGGTTCGGCAAGACTGCTCGCGCCTCGTGGCTCGGCGTCAGGCCCGTGGGCCAGAAGCGCCTGCTCGATGGCCTCTTCGAAACTGCGCTCGGATATCCTGCCCGCCATGTGTCGCTATCTACCCAGAGACTGTTCCGCAGCCAGATCGGTAATCATGCCCCAGAAGGTCTGTCCCTAGCGGTGCCCCTTACGATCTCGAGGATCTGTGCAGGCGGCATTGCCTCCGGCTCGTGGCTCACGAATCCCGTGGCTTGAGGCGAAAAGATGCACTGGGTTGCCTGGATCAACACGGCGTTCTTCGTCTGATCGTCGCTTGCAGCCTTGACGAAGGTCTCGAACGTACTCAACGCATTCTGTCTGTGCTTGTTCACGACATAATTGTGCCACTGCGCGCGGTACATGCGTCCGGACCACACCACCGCGAACGAAAGGACCGAAAACACAAACAACTTCGCGATTCCGAGCTGGAGCGATTGTGCCGTTGTCAGGTCGGCGGGGGCAGTCCTGTAGGAGTAGAGCACCCACACTGCGAACCCCAGAGTTAGCACTCCCAGCAAAACGGTTGCGATAAGCCACTGCCGGCTTCGCCGAAGGTGCTCCGCCGCTTCCTGCCTGAAGTGAATCGCATGCTGCGCTACACCAACTTCCGCAGCCGCCTGCTGAACTTGCTTAAGGGCGTCCTGTGCCTGCTTAACGATCTCGCTCGTTCGTTTCTCCAGACCGGTCTTGATCTCGGTTACCGCATCGAGCGTCGCTCTCGCCTCGCGCTCGAGGCGTTCGAAATCTGTTCCGCGTCTTACCGAGTAAGCGATAACCGGGGCGATCTGCGGGAAGTGCCGGTCGTACACAATCGCAACCTGGTTGATCAAATTATCACGGACACTGGCGGGGTTGTTTTGTCCAGTGGGGTTGAATTGCTGAATCTGCTGAAAGGCTTGGAGTGTCTCTTGAGCGACTTGCGTAAGCTGGTGAAGAATCGGAGTAGGGAAACCGTCAAGGTTCGATTCTTGGAGGCTCTTGAACAGGCCGAGGCTTCTTCGGAACACTTCTACGCCCTTTCTGAAGTCCAGAGCGCTTCCGAGCTCCTCGCTTCTAACAAGCGAGTCAGGAGCGATTTCCGCCAGCTTCCGTAAGGCCTCGTCGAGCTTACGCCGTGCCGCCTCTTGTTCTTGAAGAACCTGTGTCATGTTCGCAACTCCTCCAACGTGGCTGTCACGTCAATCTTACCCGTTACCGCGGCGGAGATGAGCGCCGTGCGGTATTCCTTCAGGCGCTCGATGGCCTCGCGCACCTTGGCGATCAGCGCATCGATCTTCGCCGTCTCGCGGTCGAGGAAGGCGGCGATGGCGCGCTGCTCGGACTCGGGGGGCATGGCGAACACCCCGGTCGCAATCGCATCATGGCTCAGCCCGAAGCGCGTGATGCCGTTCGCCGCTACTTGGAATTGATCTCGAGGGCCAATCGCACTGAAGGCACGCGCGAGAAAGGGTCCGTAGCACTCACGCTTGGGTCGGATGTGGGCGAGGTGATAGCCACAGAGGACTCCAGGCAGGTCCTCCGCAACCACCGCGGGCACGGCGATGTCGGTCCAGGACTCCGAGTCTTTGGTGATGAGCACGTCGCCTTCGCGAAGCCCGAAGCGCCCTACTTGTTCCCTCGTCGCCGTGGCCGCCATGAAGTTTAGTTCGGCCGTGAGGCGCTCGTTGTAGTAGACGTCGGTGTAGTTGCACAGTCGCACGGATTCCTGGCCTTCGACCGACTTCTTGTCGACGTTGCTGAGCTGAACGTCAGCGATGGTCTTAAGTCGGCGTAGTTCCCAATGCGCCGGAATCTCCCCCAGCCACTCGACGCCGGAGTCTTTCATGGGGACGGTCGGGTCGAGGCCCTTGGTGACGGCGCGGGTGATGAGGGCGGTGCGCTTTTCCTGCAGCAGCTCGATCAGCCGCTCCTTCTTCGCCACCAGCGCATCGATCTTCGCCGTCTCGCGGTCGAGAAAGGCGGCGATGGCGCGCTGCTCGGAAAGGGGCGGGAGCCACACTACAAGACGGCCTAGCCTCGACGGGTTGATGGCTGGGTAACCAACCCCTTCGGAGTGGCTGACGACGGCATCTACGAAATGCTGCGACTGGACCAAGCGCCATACGAATTTGGGCTCGGCGTTCTGGCCTGGCCGTAGGACAGCGAAGCCCGTCGAAACAATTAGGTTGTCCGGCGGGTCTGTCATGAAGGCAATTGCCTTCAGATACGTGCGAACCGTCGACAGAATAGTATCGCCGGCGCGGACTTTTCTCCGTGCCCGCGTGGGTGCGTTCTCGAAGCGCAAGCTCTCGGTGCCTTGAATTGCCCCTGTGGAGTCAACGTTGCCAACATCAATGTAGAGGATCTCGTAGTCCGGATTCGTTCCTTCGTCGAGCACATCCGGATTCATAGCGACCGCGAACTTAAGAGGCTTCACCTCCCAATGCGCCGGGATCTCCCCCAGCCACTGGACGCCGGAGTCCTTGTACGCCGGGTAGGGTTGGAAGCGGCGGAACGTTGCTTCCGTAGCAGGTGGAGTGTTCAAGTCAGGGGACGCAGGCGCAGGTCCGAAGCTCCAGCCGTTTCCAGCCTGCCACCTCCCATCGCACGTCGAACCGGCGGCTAGTGCATCCCAGATCGGCCCGAAAAACGCCCGAAGCCGCTCACCGACCGCTTGGAAATCGGAAGGGGCTCCCGGAAGACCGTTCCTGGAAAGATAGGCCTGCCACTGCCCCGCGCGGCCGTCATCGGCGAAGAAATGGGTTTGGAGCCCGACAGGTAGCACCGTATCGATAGGCGTTGCGCGCCGTTCGAAGGTTGCTGCAATGGCTTGTCCCAAGCGGTTGCCGTCGAAGTCGAACTGCTCGGACAACACGTAAAGATCGTAGAAATCCTTGAGCCGGCTGTTGGTCGCGCCGAAGCGATGAATGGCGTGGAGTTTCTCAGCCACGACCGCTTCGACCGGGTAGGCGCGAATCCGAGGCGCCGGGCCGTCGAGAAGGGTCGGGTAGGTCTCATCGGTGGCAGGAGGTTCGATGGCATTCCCGAAGCCTACATCCACCTGCATGGGGATGCGGGCACTGCCCAGTCGTCCTTCGAACCGGACCCTGAGGCCGTTGTACTCCGCTTCGTCGAGGATGGGTTCTATCCGAATCGTCGAAACGTCGAAGACGATGCCGTCGTCCCGGACGGGCTGCGTGCAGATCGCCGCAAAGCATTGACGCAGCGCCTCTTCGCTGGCATCGCCGTAGCCGGTAAAATCGAGATCCCGCGTGGCGCGGTAGATCGGCCCGCCCCACAGTGGGAAAAGCATGGCGCCCTTGAGAACGAAGTGGTTGCGATAGTCGGAACATCCGAGCCGGTAGAGAAAACGCTCGGCGGCGTAGCGTTGGAGCAGAAGATTGAAGTCTTCCCCTGTTTGCCTGCTTCGATCGAGGAGCCGGGCATGCACCGAGGCGGCGACGTTTGTTTGTTTGCGCTTCGTCATACCACCATCGCCTCCAGGTACGGGCGGATCACCGTACGCGCGCGGCAGACCTCGGCGGTGCGCACGATCTCGTCCACTGTAGTCTTCCGCGTGTGAAGCGCCTCCCGCAGCGCCTCGGTGGCCACGTCGAGTCCGATCTTGTTACGGTAACGAAAGCAATCCACCACCGTGCGGGCAGGCGACGTGACCCGCACGGGCACGCCGAGGATGCGCTGCGTCTTGACACCATAAGCCAGCATCGGCCCCGAGAAACGGACGATGCGGACTCGAGCCGGCAGGCCCGACGGCTTGCGGGCCTTGCGGTCGAGCCCCAGCCAGACCTCGTGCGGGAGCTGCGTGCCGATGCCGTGAATGCTGAGTGCAGACAGGAGGCAGACGATCCCGGCAGGTACGACCGCGGCGACCAGGGCGATCGTTTCCATTTCGCTGGGCTCCGCATCGGCCAGCCGGTAGAGCCCAGGGCGGATCTTCTCCACGTCTCCCATTGCCACAAGGCGTCGAAGGGCGTAGGGAGAAAGTCCGAGCCCGACGGCGTCCCGGAAACGGAAAAACGCACCAAGTCCCTCGCGGCGTAGGCGGGCGGTCATTGGTTGAATAGCGGTCATGTCAACCTTATACCAAAAGTCGGCATTTACATGCAAGAGCCGACATTCACGCGAATGTTGCCACCGTCCCGATGCAGCTCCCCACCCCCTACCCCTTCGCCGCATTTGTCTCGCCGCCGCCGGTTACCTCGGCCAGCATTCTCACAATTTCTTGCTCCAGCGCGCGGATGTCGGCTTCGATTTCCTCGAGCGGCCGCGGAGGAGTGTAGCGGTAGAAGTAGCGGTTGAAGTTGATCTCGTAGCCGACGATGCCCACCTTGCCGTCTTTCGGGTCACGCCTGGTGGTGTCGATCCAAGCGTCGGGGACGTGGGGTTTGACCTCGCGCTCGAAGAACGCGCGCACGCTGGCGGGAACGCCTTCGGCGTCCGCGGGGTCGTCACCCGCAGGAAGCGGCACGTTCTCACTGTCGCGCAATTCGGGGTCGGGCTCGGGGTTGCCGTCCTTGTCGCGGCAAATTTCCGCGGTCTCGTCGCGCTCGCTCAGGGCGGAAAGAATCGCTTTGCGCACCGGAGCCGGGATCTTCAGGCCGGCTTCGCGGGCGGCGTCGTCGAGCACGCGCTCGAACTCCGCGCGGTCCTTGAAGAGGGTATCGGGCAGCGCACGCAGGAGCTTGCGGATGGCCTCCTGCAGCTTTCGCCCTGCGGCGCGTTCCTTCTCGCCCGCAGCGCCCTTTTTCTTCGACTCCGCCAGCGCCTGAAAGCCCCGTTCCTCTTCCAGCCTCGCGATGCGCTCCGGAGATGCCTCAAAGTTGAGGCGCAGCGGGCGCTCCACGGTGATCTTGCGGTAGCCAAAGTGGGTGGTGGGGAAGATTTTGCTGACCACGATCTCTTCGCGCTTGCCGCCCTTTTCGACGATGCGGGTATCCCCGTCCTTGAAATCCTTGAGGATCTTGACGATGTCCCAGGCCTTTTCGGGCGGAATCTCGCGACGTTTGTCACCCAGGCTCTTGCGCATTGGAACCCAGAAGGACGAAGCGTCGATGAGCTGCACCTTGCCCCGGCGGGCCTCGGCCTTGCGGTTGGTGAGGACCCACACGTATGTTGCGATGCCGGTGTTGTAGAAGAGCTGCTCGGGCAGGGCGATGATCGCCTCGACGAGATCGTTCTCGAGCACATAGCGGCGGATTTCACTCTCGCCACTTCCGGCATCGCCGGTAAAAAGCGGCGAGCCGTTCATGATGATGGCCAGGCGCGAGCCGCCCTCGCGCGGCGGTTTCATGTGCGCAATCATGTGGAGCAGGAAGAGAAGCTGGCCATCGCTGATGCGCGGGAGTCCCGGGCCGAACCGACCGCTTGCGCCCCGTTCGTGTTCGGCCCGCACCGCCTCTTCGTCGCGCTTCCAGTCCTTGCCGTAGGGTGGATTAGCGATGAGATAGTCGAACGTGCGCCCGGCGTGCTTGTCGTTGGACAGCACGCTGCCGAAGGCGATGTTGTCGGCATCGCGGCCGGTCGGGTCCTTGATGAAAAGATCGGACTTCGAGACCGCCCAGGTCTCGGGGTTCACCTCCTGGCCGAAAAGGTGGATCTCCGCCTCTGGGTTGATCGGCCCGCGGATCACCTCCCCGTTGCGCCGCCGGCCGATCGTGATGTGCTCCTTGGTGATCATGAGCATCCCGCCGGACCCGCAGCAGGGATCGTAGATGGTGCAAACGATGCCCTTGCGGCGGATGCGGTCTTCATCGCCCGCCAGCATGAGATCCACCATCAAGTGAACGACGTCACGCGGCGTAAAGTGCTCACCTGGATTCTCGTTGAGCGCCTCGTTGAAGCGGCGGATGAGTTCCTCGAAGATCATCCCCATGGTGGGGTTGTCCACCTTGTCGGGGTGCAGGTCCACGTTCTTGAAGCGCTCGAGCACCTTGTAGAGAAGCCCGGCCTCGTCGAGCTTGGAGATGGTGTTGTCGAAGTCGAACCGCTCCAGCACCTCGCGCATGTTGGGGCTAAAGCCCGCGATGTAGTTCCGGAGGTTTGCCGCGAGGTGCGGCGCGTCGGCCAGGAGCTTCTCGAAGTCGTAGCGCGAGGTGTTGTAGAACGCGAAACCTGACGCCGCGCGCAGTTGCGGATCAAGGTTTTCCAGCTTGCTCTGGAGGCGCGCCTGGGTTGTGAGCACTTTTTCCTTCGTGCTGGCCAGCACGCAGTCGAGGCGACGGAGGACCGTGAGCGGCAGGATCACGTCCTGGTACTTGCCGCGCTTGAAGGTGTCGCGGATCAGGTCCGCGACACCCCAAAGGAAGTTGATGATCTCGCTATGGTTCATGGCTAGTTTCCCGTTGTCATTGGCGTCGCCACAGCTAGTTCCATCTTGGCTCCGACAGGTTTTTGCGGATTTCCCCTCGCCGGACTGGTTCGATGAGCTCAAGCCGTTCGTGAGCACGAGGCGCGCCGCACCGGTAGGCGCTATGGGGTGGATGATGTGCTCGCCCAGCCGAACTTGGCACGGCGCACGGGCGGCACACCGTATTTCCGGCGGGCACCATCGCGAAGCCGGTCGCCGCCCCAGTCGCTTATGTAGGAGAGCGGGTTGGCAAGCAAGGTAGTCCGCCTTGAGGTCCTCGTGCACGTCCCTATCAAAGCTGTCGACGTGATGGGGGCCGTGGTCGGCGTCAATGCGGCGGATAGCCAGCTTCATCTTGGCCAACCGCCAGGTGGTGTCGTTCAGCTGCTGGCCGGAGATGGAGATGTCCCCGATCCGCCCGCCGTGGGCCTCGATGAACTCTTCCGCCTGAACAAACATCCCCGCGGAACCCCAGTAGGGGTCGTGGACCCACCCCCGGTAGGGCCGGAGCATCTCCGCCAGGACCTTTACGACGCAGCGGGGGGTGTGGAGCTCGCTGCCCTTGTTGCCCTCGGCGCTCGCGAACGGGCCGAGGAAGTGCTCGCAGACCCGTCCAAGGTCCCAGGCCTGGTTGTCGCCGTCTCCGAGGTGGAGGTTGGTGGCAAGGTCTGTCAGTTGCCCGAGGCGCTTCTTGTCGAGGGCGGGACGGACGTAGTACGTGAGTAGCACGCTCGTGGGGGAGAGCTTGTTTCGTTCCGCGGCCGCCACAGCCTGGTCCACGAGCTGGCCGAGGGTAGGCTGGCGGGCATTCCTCTGGGGCTCCGACCATCGGGCCTCGGGCGGGTCCCGGAAAGGCCCCTCCGCTCGGCACTCGTCGGGACCCACGGGACCGGCCCCTTGGCCATGCTCGGCTTCGGGCTTGGCCTGGCAGGCCTCGAACGCGTCGGAGATGTATTTGAGGAGGACAAGCCCGAGGACGACGTGGCTGCACTCGGCGGCGTCCATGGAGCCCCGTGGGGCGTTGGCGGCCGCCCAGAGCTGCGCCTCGAAGCCCAGGTTGGCGGACTTAGTGTTCTGCGGCGCAGCGGAGCGTGTCCTCGTGCCTCTCATGGTGTCGCCACCCCAAGCATAAAACGGTCGAGCTGGCTCCGGCCACCCGATTGTGCCCGTCCCGAGCCCGCAGGAAACCTCGGAGGCCCACTTCCCAACAGCCATCCGCTCAATGGTCGGCTCTGCTGTACGACGTCAACGCACGGCTCGTCCTACCGGTACAAGGCGTATCTGACCCGGCTCGTGGGTTGTTTGTACGTAAGCTCCAAGGTGTCATTCCAGTTCCACTGGACGTACGCGATGGTGACCGCGACGCCCGGGAGGATGCGGCACATCGTCGCCTGAGCCTTGCGGTCTTCCAGCTTCACGTCTCAACCGCGGCGGTACTTACCGGCCAGATCACGTCCGCCCCCCAGCCGCGCCGGCCGGTGGGTGCGTCGCCCAACCGAGCTCCAGCCGACCCCGTAGGGCAACGCAATCTCGACCCGTCCCGCGATCCTGTGCCGATACCGGGTCACGTGCACGCCGCCCAACGGACCGCTCTGCCCCGGCTCCGGGTTCCCCATCGCCGGACGCGTGGACAGCCCGCCACGGCTTCAGCGCCCCATTACGCGAACGTGTGCATGCGGTCAAGGCAGACCGTCAGAAGCGGGCCCACCCCCTTCGGGAGCCGACCTGTCTGGCTCCTGAGAGTCGTCTACCTGCCTCCGTGGCGCCCGCTGCCCTGCGGTATCCGCCGGTCCATGGGCGTAGACGGGTGCCCAAACCGGTACTCGCAAGGCCCCGAGTCGCCCGCACCGCCTGCACCCTCACGCTCGTGGTCGCAAGGCCCTGCCAGAGCCGGTATTCGCGCAGTCTGCCCACCGTTGGCTGAATCCCTGCAACAGCTGAAAGGGTGTGCGCACCTTCAAGGACCCCCGGCACGGTGTGCGGAGGTTCGGAAGCGGCGTAGTGCAGGGACGGATCCCGGCGGCGCCTTGGGTCGAATAAATCGATGCGGGTGGAAGCAAGTCGATCCTGCATGCGTCTCAGTTGGTGAGGCCGAAGGTCGTTCGAAACTGCCGGTCGAGCCGGCCGGGGTCACCGAGGCGCTCGGAGGTGACCGAAGCCCCGCCGCTGAATACCTCGGTGCCAGGGGAAGTCGAACCTGTTGGGAAGCCCCCCGAACGACCGGTGGCAACCCGCCCGAAAAGGCGTACATTGGAGTGGCTTATGAAAACCGGCATCCCCATTGGAGTGGCAGGTGTCCTGAGTCTGCTGCTCTGCCTGCCCCTGGCCGGGTGCGCGCGAACCACCCAGGCCGAAAGTCCGGCCCCAGCGGCCGACAACGTTGCCGCCCAAAGCCCCACCCATGACGTCCCGGCTCAACCGGCCGGTTCCCCGTCCGAGGAATCCAGCGTTCCTGCGGCAGACCAGCTGCCGCCGGTTCCCATGGACGAGCCGGTTGCGGACGTTTCTCCGGTCCTGCCCCCCGAAACACCGGAACCGGCCCCGGCCGCCGCGGCCCCGGCAGTCCCCGAACACCTGAAGTTCTCTCCTGCCGCGCTGGAACTGATCAAACTGGCCCGGGCGGCGGTGCCCGAATCCGTCATGCTCGCCTATGTCACCAACAGCACCCGCACCTTCAATCTCGGGGCCGACCAGATCGTTTATCTGAACGACCTGGGTGTCTCCAGCGAGGTGATCCGCGCCATGATCGAACAGGACCGCCGCCTGCGCGAACTGGGCGGGCAACTACCGGCTCTTCCGGGCCAGCCTCAGGCACAGGACACCGCGCTCAGGGACACCGCCCGGGCACAGGAAACCACCCAGACCACCATCGCCGCCGCGCCGCAGTTTGTTCCGGCCGACACCAACGCGCCCGCGGAAACCGCCCCCGAAATCACCGCCGCCGCGCCCACCACGAACACAAACGTCACCTACCAATACTTTTACGAGGCACTTTCACCCTACGGAACCTGGGTCTACGTGGACGGCTACGGCTACTGTTGGCAACCGAGCGTGGTCATTCTCCAGCCCGGATGGCGTCCCTACTGTCACGGCGGCCGCTGGATCTACACCGATTACGGTTGGTACTGGCATTCCGATTACACCTGGGGCTGGGCCACGTTCCATTACGGGCGTTGGTTCCTGCACCCCCGCTGGGGTTGGTGCTGGTGGCCGGACACCGTTTGGGCTCCGGCCTGGGTCACGTGGCGATATCACCCGGGCTACTGCGGTTGGGCACCCCTGCCGCCCTACGGCCATTTCACCGGGTTCGGTTTCGCCTACAGCAGCTACGGCTTCGGATGGAGCTGGTTCACCTTCGTCTCTTGGAACCATTTCCATGATCGCCACCCGCATCGGCACCGGGTGAAGGACGACGAGTGCCGGCGACTGGTTCGCGAGTCGCGGCCGGTCAGGCACGGCCTGGTGCGCGAGCGAGACCGGATCGTCAACCGCGGGATCGACCCCGACCGGGTGCGCGAACATACGGGTCGGGAAATGCGACCGCTGCGCGTCCGACCCCAGCCGGTGGACACCGCCCAACCGGCCAGCCTGGTCGCCGCGAGGGAACGCTTTGAACCGGCCCGCGGCGAAGTGCTGGCCCCACGGTTGCGTCCAGCCGACCTGACCGCCGCCCGAGTCCCCGGGGCCGGCCGACCCGAACGTGCCCCGGCCCCGCCGGCTGCGAGCCCGCCCACCGCCGGAGCCGGCGCTGCAGCGCTGCGAGGTGCCCACGGCACCGCAGCCATCGCCCCCACACGCTCGGCCGCACCGGTGGCACGCTCCCGGATCGCCGAGGTCCGCTCCCTCACCGCCGGCACGGAATCCATCATTCCAGCCCGCCCCGAACACACACCGGAACTGGCCGCACAGGGCGCACCCGAGCCGCGCCCGACCGCACCCCGCGCCGCGATCGAGCGGCCCGCAATTGCTCCCGGAAGCGGCACGGCACGCGGAACCGACGCTCCTGCCCGACGCAGCGAAGCATCCACGCCGGCTGTGCCGGCCCGACCGGTCACTCCCCGGCCGGAGAGTCGCGCCACCTACACCTGGACCCGGCCCGCCCCCGCCGTTCCACAGGCCCCGGCCGCAGCGCCCCAACCTTCGCCGGTCATGCAACCTCGACCCGCACCGGCACCCGCACCCGCGCCCCGGCCGGCTCCCACCGCACCCGCGCCGCAATCCCGCTCGCAAAACGTCATCGTCATCCGTCCCAGCGCACCGCCCGGGTTCAACGCCCCAGCCGCGCATCCGTGGGGGCGCGGCGGCGATTCCTCTTCGCGCTATCGCGTCTTCTCCTCCCCGCCGGCAAGGCAGGTGAGCCCCGCCCAAGCGCCCGCACCCTCACCCGCGCGCGGAGGCGTGCCCGCCCCGGCCCTCACGCCGCCAAGCCGGCCCATGGCACCGCCGCCGGCCTTCCAACGACCGGCCCCCGCACCGGCTGCGCCCCCGGCTGCGGTTCGTCCCGCGCCCACACCCTCCTTCCGGCCGGCACCCGCGACACCTCCGGCGCCGGCACCCTCCGCACCCGGTCGCGGCGCCGCCGCCCCGGGCAGGCCGCGATCCGAACGTTGACACCCCTCCCTGTCTTCCGTCGATCGGTTGATCCCATGAACCTTCCACGGATCGCAACAGGACAGCAGGTGTCTCGCTCGGCCTTCACACGGACCTCTCCGCCGCGGAGACAACGTATCCCGGACGTCACGCCCCCCCTACTGCACGGGTTGGCGGTCTGGTGGCTGACGCTGGCGTTGCCAGTCTCGTCCCTCCGGGCCGACAGCACCAACCTCTTCTTCACGGCGTTTGAACGTGCCGAAGGGTACGACACGAACTACACCCTCATCGGCCAGAACGGCTGGCTGGGCACCGGCACGGGTGGAAACGGTCTGGTGCCGGATTTCTTCCCGGGCGAAGGGCAACAGGCGTACATCGGCTACTGGCCACCCCTCCAAACCAACGAAACCGAAACCATCATCTGGCGGCCGTTGAACTTCAATCCGGCGGCGGCCGGACTGCCCCTGGTGGAGTTCTCCGTGCTGATGAGCGTCGAGGATTCCTCGGCCGCAAACGGGCAATACGACAACTTCCAGTGGCAGATCTACAACGACCGCACGAACCGCCTTTTCACCCTGGACTTCGACAACTATCACCTCGACATCTCCTACCGGCTCGACGGCACCAACGATTGGGTGGTCACCCCGGTGAAATTCACCAACGGCGTGCCGGAGCGGCTGGTGATCACGATGGATTTCGCCGCCAACCGCTGGAGCGCCACCTACGGCGGCCGCCTCGTCGCCACCAACCAACCCATCACCACCACCGGCCTGCCCCTCACACTCGGTGAAATTGACCTCGTCTGGGCCTACTACGACCCGAACCGTCCGGGCGACAACTACCTGCTGTTCGACAACTTCCGCGTGACGGCGCGCGCCGCGCAGGATCGGCCCCGGCTCCTGCTCCTGGAACGAACCAATGGCGGCCACGTCTGGCTCCGTCTCCTGGGCCAACCGGGCGTGCGGTACGTGATCGAATCCACCCCCACCCTCGTCCAACCCACCTGGCTGCCCCTGCGAACCAACTCCAGCGGCGACGGCGTGCTCGACTTCATTGACACCACCGCGGTCCATGCACCCGCCCGGTTCTACCGCGCCCGCGTTTCACCCTGACGCCGCCGATCCCACCCCGCCCTGATCCTCACCACCGAGACACAGAGAGAACGCTTTTCTTGAAAAACCACAGAGGCGCAGAGGGCACGGAGATAAAACACAGAGGGATTCCTTTGCGTGTATAAGCACCGCATGGTTGTGTCCAAGTAAAGCGACCCTCTCTCTTTTTGGTGCGTGTGGACCCTGATCATGGTGGGCAGCCAGGCTCGTCCGGCCGGGTTCGCCGGCCGTCCGTCGCCTGCCGGTGCCGTTCCTTCCGTGGCATTTCCCGCTTGTTCTCTGTGAAATCTCTCTGTGGTCTGTCGTCTTGTATCTCCCGTTTATGAAATCTTCGGCTGCAAGGTGGGCGGTGTGGACTTTGCCCGGTCCCCGGGTGGGGACAGGGGGTTGGGGTGCCGGCTGCAGCCGGCACCCCAACCGCCAGCGGCGGGGCCGACCTGTGCCCCGGCTCCCGTGCCACCCGGTCAGCTGCCCGGGCATCCACGCGACTTGCGATAAGATGTCTTTCCTCTCCTTCGTGTAAAATCTCTGTGTTCTCAGTGCCTCCGTGGTTTGTTCATCAATCCCCCTCGGTGTATCGGTGCTGGACTCCGTGTCCCGGGTGGTCTCGCGGGGGGCCACGGTCGGGGCCTTCCTCCCTCTTCTCCCCCTCCGACCCCGGGGCCACCGGCGGACCGGGCCCCCTCCGGCCCTGGGTCGGGCGGCAAATTTTTCCCTTAGGTTTTCCTCCCGGGTGGCCGATGGAGAAGCTGAACAGGAACGCGGAAACCACCATGCCTGAAACCGCAGCCAACGAAACCGTCCGGCCGCTGAGCCTGAACCAGATTCAGGCCCAGCTGAGCCGATGCCCTTCGCTGCCCTCCCTGAGCAGCATCAACAAGGCGTTGCAGGAGTTGCTGGGCGCGGAGCAACGGTATTCGGCCCAGATTTCTGAGATCATCCGGCGCGATCCCAGCCTGACCTCGCGACTGCTGCGGCTGGTCAATTCGGTCTACTACGGCCTGGCCCAACCGGTGAACAGCATCGAGGAAGCAGTGTTCTACCTGGGCATCCGGCAGATCCGTCAGTTGGCGCTGGTCACCCCCATCATCGAGGACTTTCAGCGGCTCACCCGTCAATGCCGCTTCCCCTGGCGCGAGTTTTGGCAGCACTGCATCGGCGTCGCTCTTCTGACGCGTGAGGTGCTCGGCACGGTGCAGACCCCCATGGACGAATCCGATTACGTGGCGGGGCTCGTTCACGACGTGGGCAAGATCGTCATGGCCTGGAGCTTCCCTGAACACTTCGCCGAGATCCACCGGCAGGCCGTGGCCGGCGAACGGGATCTGACCGACATCGAACGGGAAGTCCTGGGGGTGGATCACGCGGAACTGGGGGCCCTGTACCTGGAACGCCAGCGGCTGCCCGATCTGATGGTCCAGGCCGCGCGATATCATCACCAGCCCGACAAAGCGGAGCGGTACACGGCCCTCGTGGCGTCGGTGCAGGTGGCGGACCTGCTGCTGCGGGCCGAGGGGATCGGCTGCAGCGGCAACTACCTCCCTGTGACCCGGGAGCAATGCCAGAGCTGTGCCGGCTGGCATTTGCTCTTCCCCAATCCCAAGGAAGCCGAACAGGCCATTGCCCAGGCATCGCTGCAGCGAAGCCTGGAGCGCCTGCCCCACATCCTCGAAGGCCTGGTCTGAGCCGCAACCTTGGCGCTGTCCGGTTCCACCCCGCCCGTGCTTCCACGCACCGACCCTCTCTGTTCACCACGGAGACGCAGAGAAGACGCCCTTTCCAAAACGAACCACAGAGGCACAGAGCACACAGAGGAAAACACAGAGCCTTCTTCTCGTCTTTCAACCGCTTACGTCCATGCTTGCATCCTGGTCACGGCTGGCAACAGAGCATCTTACTCTGTAATGCGCTGTCGGAGCTCCGACCGCCCGCCAACCGTTGACTCCGGCACACACTCCGCAGCATTTTTCCTCTTCTCTGTGAAGGTCTCTGTGTTCTCTGTGCCTCTGTGGTTTATATATCACATCCTCGCCGTGTCACCGTGGTGGACTCGGTGTCTCCGTGGTGAACACGGCCGGGCGGTACCGGATCGAGACACCGCTGTCAATCTTCGAGGACATGCCCGAGGCTTTCACCCAGGCTGCAGGTGGGCGCCACACCCACACCGTTGATGGTGTACGTGCCGTGGGCCGGACATTCCGGCCAACGAGAGCCCCGGAAATACGGCACGAGGTCTTCGGGCTCGGGAGCGGGGTCTTCCGACGATTTCTTGTACTCCAAAGCCCATTGCTGCTTGATGCTGTCAATCTCCCTGAGGTGACTGATGCAGATGTTCTTCTGCGTCTGGGTACGGGCCCGGGCAAAATTCGGGACCGCGATCGCCGTCAGGAGGCCAATAATGGCCACCACGATCATGACTTCCACCAACGTGAAGCCGGCATCTCGTTGCCATGGCTTGTTCGTGCTCACGTTCATACACCGTCTCCCTTCTGCTTTGAGGCAAGCCAGAGGACGGCACGCGCGATCATATTATAATGAATACGTTTGCTGGGACCGCTGCCATCCAGCTCGCCGACGACCTGCCGTAGCAGTTTGAAGGCCAGCCTCTTTCAGATGTCCCCTAAGGGGACGTCCCGGCTCCTTGAGAGACCCGACACTGCAAAAGCTGTCCCGAACACAGACCCCCGGCACGAGGAGGCTGTCGACCGAGTGGTCAAGCGCGTTGCCGGCCGGGTTCGTCGGGGAGCCGGGGTCACGCCACGGTCTGTGTGCCGTGGGTGCTCGTTTCCGCCAAGATCGCGCCATCGGAGATCGACGCAGCCGTCAACGGTGTGGTGTGAGGATCGGCACTTGATCCCAATGCGACGGCGCGGATACCCAGGAACCCGGGGAAAGCAAAAGAAAACTCCCAAACGTGCATCTGCGTGTGGGAGGGCGACCCCGGGCCCTGCTGCGGGATGCGTGGAAAAGGACTGGGCGGTGGAGCACTCCCTCGGAAAAGCAAAAGGGCCCGGATGCGTCCGGGCCCCGTGATCCACGGAGAATCCGGATTAGTTGGGCAAGACGTGTTTGTCAGACACAATTTGGCAGGTGGGATTGTCTTGCACGGTCGTCACACTATAGCTGCTGTCCAGTGTCCCGTCGGGGCCGGATGCAGGGCACTTCGTGTTGGTGCCCTGCTTGAGGTAGGGCGCAATGTCGGCTGTGGTCACGGTTGCGTCCGGAGCAGCGTTGTTCTCCAACGCCCACTGCTGGATCGCTCCGTCGATCTGCCGCAGGTTATTGATGCACCCGTTGGTCTGGGCCTGCTCGCGGGCCCGGACGAAGTTCGGGATGGCGATGGCGGCCAGCAGACCGATGATGGCCACCACGATCATGATTTCCACCAGGGTGAAGGCACCCGTGCGACGATAGGTCTTCAGTTTCATAGCTGTGCTGCCTTTCTTTTCCATGCGGCGCGAACAGGGCAGCCGGCGGGTTGCATACCATCAGGACGGTTCTGTTCGCTTCATTGCCGACTGCAACCGCACCCGACCCATGAGCAGACCGGATGCCAGCCGCTTCAGGACCTCGTCAGACCCCGTTCCGTCCGGAATCCGGCGGTCTATCAGCACATTGGCCAGTCGAACGCACGCGCCCGGGTGTCCAACAGCACGAGATTCCCGGACACACCGTGTCCCGTTTCGGGACAATCCCGTCACGCCCGAGCCGGACGCAGGTGCCCGACCTTCCCTCCAGGGACAGGGCATCGACACGGGGGCCGACCGGTCCGAAACGCCTCGCACAAGGGCAGGCCGCCACCGACGCCGGACCATCATCCTGCCGATCCGAACGAGCCGACCGGACGAACGGACCCCGGGATCAAATTTTTGCGTGACGCGGCGTGCCGCATCCGTATAGTAAAGACACGACGATCGCGACCCTATCGTCTAGTGGTTAGGACACCACCCTTTCACGGTGGTAGCCCGGGTTCGAATCCCGGTAGGGTCGCCACCCTCATTCTGCAAAAGTCCAACGATCCCAACGACCTGCGCCCCTCGAGCCTCACGACTCCGCCGCGATGACGAGGGCTGTGCATACCCGGGGCAGAGAGGCGACGCAACGTCTGTTGACCCCGTTCGCCGGCCTGTCCGGCCGGCCGGCGGGCTTGCCGGAGGATCTCCCACCCGATGCGCAGACCTTCGCCGGAACGCCACCGTAACGGCGGCACTTTCGCATGCGGCTCCGTTCAACAGGCCGCCTGACCCACGGCCGGCAGAGGGTTGGCGGACTCAATACGTCAGCAGGTCCAGGAGCCTTTCCCCGCGGGAAGCAAGCGTCCAGCCGGTTCCCCTGCGGGTCACCATGCGCTGGCAGGGGCGGTCGCGAACCTCGGCTTCGTTCACCTGCACGAGCTGGTAACGGGCGTGGCCGGGCCAGGCACCGGCGGTCACGGGCACGGCCCGGATGGGCAGGCCCTGGTAGGCGAAGGTGATCTCGTACCCGACCACAGGATCGGTCCCGGCAGGGGCGGGTTCCACCAGCCGGGGTTGACGCCGGAGCCAGGGAAAATCCGTGTCGCGCACGCGGACGGTGCAGAGCGGCGTCTGTTGTTGCACGTGGCGGAGCAGGGAGAACCGGGGGCCGAGGGCCTGTTGCAACCGGAAAATCTCCGCCGGGTCGAGCCCGATGAAGTTTTGTCCGTTGTAATTGCCGTGGTCGTTGCGCTGGTTGGGTTCGTTCCGGCGGAACCAGGTATCGAAGCGGTCGGAGATCAGGAAGGCGATTTCGAAGTGGAGATGGGCCCGGTCACGGCCGATGGGGGTGCGGGTGTTGGTGCTGCGGCCCAGCACACCCAGGACCTGGCCGGCGCGAACCGCCTGACCTCGGCGGAGTCGGTCGTCCAGGGAGCGGAGATGGGCGTAAAGGGTGTAGACCTCCATGCCCTCGATGACGTGGCGCAGCACGATGTAACGGCCGTAGTTGGAGAGGGCGGGTTTGGCGTTGATGTAGGCGACCACGCCGTCGGCCGCCGCGCTGACGGGATCGGTGGGTTCACCCCGGGAATCGCGTTCGGTGGCCAGGATGTCGATGCCCTCGTGCCATTGCCGTCCCTCGGTACGGGTGCAACCGTAGGCGCCGCCCTGCCAATCCTTGCCGGGTGTGGGGGCATAAAAGCGGTCTTCCCCGCCGGGTTCGAACAGGGCGGTGTTGGGCGTGGGCAGGTGGAATGGGCCGCCGGCCCCGCCGAAGCACGCCTGCGGGAGGAAGATGCAGGCCAGAAGCAACGTCGGAACGGTCTGCACCAACCGCATCGCAGGGTCAGAAATCCTTTTGTTTGCGTTGGGCGACCAGGTTGTTCAGGCCGCGGACGATCCGCTCGGCCTCTTCCCGGGAGGCGTCGGGAGTAAACACCAGGAACCCGTCGGCGATCCGCTGTCGGATGAGCGGGGCAGCCAGCCAGCGGGCCTTGTCGGGCGTCTCGCCGAACTGACTGAAGATGGCCATGTGCCGGCCCCGATTGGCCGTGGTGTATTGCTCGAGCAGCCAGGTCCCGGAACGGTTGAGCTGGATCTGGATGGCCGGCACACCGAACCGGTCCACCAGTTTGGCAGATTGAACGTGTACCTCGGTCAGAAAGGGCGACTTTTCGACCGTCATTTCGACGGGGTTGTCGCGGAAGACGGTGATGGTTTCGGTCTGACCCGTCGGTTCGGGTCGCACCTCGAGATGCACGCGGAACGTGCTGATCTCCTTGCGGGCGCGGGAGGAGGCGGTCTGGCAGCCGATCGCCATGGGGATCAGCAGGACCAACGCCAAATAGAGATTGAACTGTCTGCCGGGCCCATCCATATTGCTCCGCCCAAAAACAACCGCATCCGAGCGGGGTTGTAAAGGAACTATGGGCAAGCAATACAACAAGATTTTGAAACGGCGCCGCCGCCAGCGCTACATCAAGCGCAAGAAACTGGCGGCCAAGCTGGCGCGTCAGGCGACCCAGGGCACGGAGAAGCCGGCCGCCACCGGCCAGGCGTCGGCGGCTGAACCGGCCGCTCCTGCACCGGCTTCGGCGCCGGCCGAAACACCGGCTGCTCCGGCGACCGGCGCCTGAGAGTGGCGCCCGGCAGTTTCCGACGCCTTTTCGGGACAACCGCGCCGGTGCCCCGTGCGGGGGCCATCGGCGCGGCCGTTTTTCCAACCCACCCGTACGGTCAGATTCCAACCGCGCGCGGTCCGGACCGGCCTGTCATGAACTCCGGGAGGGACGGCGTCCCCGCGGGTCCGTCCAACCACAGAGACACCGGGAAGCTTGTCTCCAATCGAGACAGAAGGAACACAGAGGAAAAGCACAAAGGCGCCGGCTGTTTGCTTTTCCGCAGGCAGCTCCATTCCTGCGTCATGGGCATGTCCGCCGGACGGAGGTGTTACTCTGCAGTGTTGTCGCGGACTTCCGACCAGCCGGGGGCCATGGGCAGGGACCATTGTTTTCTGACATTCGGTGTCTTCTTCTCTGTGAGGTACGTCTGTGGTCTTTGTGCTTCTGCGGTTTGTTTCCGAGTCCTGCCCGCGTCTGTTGTGTTCAACGCCGTGTCTCGGCGGTGCCGGTCCTGCCGTGCCTGCGGGAGCGGAGCCGTTGCAGGCAACGTCCCACCAGGGCCTGCAGGCGTTGGCGTTCGGTTTCCGTCAATCCCCTGGGGTCGAACCGGTAGCGGTAGTGCAGCAGGAGGGCCTCCTGCAGTTCCGGTGTCCAGAGGGGTGCAGACAGGCCGGACCGCACGCGGCTCAGCCATCGAGCGGGGGGCTCGTGCGGCTGGCGTTCCCATCCGCGGCGTGCCAGCCACCGTTCCAATTCGTAGAACTCCGAGTCCAGGCCCGGTCCGGCGCCGGCGCGCTGACCGGCCGCCGGGCGGGCGGCCCGCCGGCGTCCCCGGCGGAACATGACCTGGAAGAGCAGCACCCCCAGGATCGGGACGAAGAACCACAACAGATACTGGCGCAGTCGCGTGTAACCCCACCAGGCCAGGGCGAGTTGATACCGCACCCAGCTCCAGAAATCCTGCCAGGCCAGCCACTGCGGTTCCCGCGTGCGTTCGTGGGCGATCCAATCGGCGGGTGTGGTGTCGAAGTCCTCCCATTGTTGGGTTCGGTCGTTCCAGACCTGGCACCAGGCATGGGCGTCCCGCTCCCGGACCACGTACCGTCGACCCGACCCCTCGTGAACCGCATAACCCACCGAGTAGCGGGCGGGGATGCCCAACCGGCGTAGCAAGAGCACCGTGGCGGTGGCGAAATACTCGCAATGACCCGCCCGGCTTCGGAGGAGGAAGTGTTCCACCAGGGCCCGGCTTCCCCGCCGGAGCGGGCGCGGCAGGGGCTGCCACAACCGGTACTGGAACTTCTCCGCGAAAAACCGGGCCACCACGGGCCGCACCTCCTCCCAGGAGGTGTTCTCCGGCAGATCCAGCTCCGCGAGCACCCTCTCCAGTGCGGGGACCAGTTGTTCCGGCACCTCCAGGTCCCGTTCCGGATCGGGCGGAGTTTCCCAGCCGACCGCACCGTTGTGGACCGCCTCGAAAACGAGCAGCCCCGGCCCGGTCGCTAACACGGCCCCGAGCGGGTTGCGTTCCACGCTGAAGGCGGGGAGGTTGCGCAACCGGACGGTTCGTGGCGGCAGGGGCAACAGACCGGCCCGCGACTCGTTCTTGCGCGCGCGCAATGCGGTGGCGATGCGCACCACGGCGGGGCCGTTGGTGACCCTCGCCAGCGGCCAGTTGCCGCTGTCGGGAGGTGATTCGGTGACCGGCAGCAGAGAGTCCCCCCCGTCGGTGCTCAACCAGTCGGGCGGTCTGAACAACTGATACACGCTCTGCCGCAGATAGGCCGGGGCCGGCCCTTCCAGGACCTCCAACCGCACGGCAATGCGCGTCGACAGTTTCCACGACGCCAGGCCCTGCCAGGAGATCCGGGAGATGCCCATCTCCGTGTCGCCACCCGGGCTGCGCAGTTCGGCCAACCAAGCCCCCAGACGACCTGACCCACCGATGTAGCGCTGGAGATTCCAGATCCCCAACTGGCCGGCCACGCCCAGCGCCACGGCGACGATCAGAACCCCCAGCCAGACGAGCGCCGGATAACGGCGCGATCGCAGCGGCCACAGCGCCCAACCCAGCAGCCCGGCCAGGCCCGCCAACGTCCAGGCAAACCCGCCACCGGGCGCCGGTTGCATGCAGGCGCCCGCCAGACAACCGGCCAGGTAGAGGTAACCCGGATGGAACCGTGCCTCCGGCAACAACGGCACTCCCGCCTGCTCCAAACGGCGCCGGCGGCGGCGCACCAGGAGGGACACGGTTCCCAGTGTGAGACCTTCACGGTTGCTGTAGGCGTGGGCCGCCGCGAGCGGAAACATCAGCAACGGCAGCCAACGAAAGACCGACGCCGCCGTGTCGGTGGTCACCCGGCTGGCGCGCCGTTGCTGGAAGTAACCCGGCGAATCGAGCAACTGACTGAATGCGGAGGGGCCTTCGTTGGAGGTGAAGGCCCACACCAACGCCGCCAGCAGCATCACCGAACAAAGGCTCCAAATCCGCCGGAAATCCTCGTCGGAAAACTCCCATCGGAAGGGCAACCAGCGCGCCGCTTCCAGGACGACCGCCATGGTGATGGCCAACGCCCAGTGCCCCGTTTGCCACCCCCAGAAGAGCAGTCCGGCCCCGATCAGAAACGGCGGTGGACGCACCACCGGAGACCTTGCCGCGGCCGGCCGCGCGTCCACCGGCCCGGCCTGTCGTGCCGGTGCCGGCCCGTCCGGTCGCCCTACCGCTCCGGCCTGTGGTCTCGCCCCGTCCATCGCCATGGAGCCGAACCTCCGCGTCAACCATGATCCCGGTGGCGCGGCTTGGCAAGCCGGTCCGAACGTGGCACGGGCGATCGGGAGAGGCTGGCAACGGGGCTGCGCCGGGGCACCTACCGCTCCGGCACCACCAAGACACGGAGATCACCACGGAGACACCGAGATGGACCTGTCAATCAACCCCGGAGGCGCAGGGAGATTTCACAGGGGTCGTGGACGAAATCGTGTTCCACCTGGAGAAAGGGGTCGTGAGCACAGCCGAGTGGTTCAAGGTGGACGACGATGCCCTGGGGGCAGAGGAATCCGGAATGCAGAATCGCTTCGGATTCCCGGGGAAAATGCTTCGCTTGCAAGACAACAAGCACCTTTGTGTTGTTCTCTGTATCTCCGTGGTTCTTTTTAAGAAAAACTTTTCTCTCTGCCCCGGTGGTACTTACCGAAGAGGGGCCGCTCAACCCAGGATGCGCCGGCCCTCGTCGAGGAAGATGCCCTTGAAATTCATCTCCAGCGCCTGCGGGTTGCTGGCCTTGGACAGGGCCTCCTTTTCGGTGATGATGCCCTCCCGCACCAGCTGGAAGAGCGACTGATTGAAGTTGAGCATGCCGTCGTCCGTGCCCGTTTCGATGGCCGCCGGCAGTTTGTCCAGGCGGTTTTCCTCGATCAGTTTCCTGACCGTGGGGGTGTTGATGAGGATCTCGAAGGCCGGGATCATCCCGCCGGCGATGGTGTTGCACATGCGCTGGCAGATCACCGCCTGCAACGTGCCCGCCAGTTGACGCCGGATCTGTTCCCGTTCCTCGGCCTTGAAGAAGTCCAGGATCCGGCTAATGGACTGCGCGGCATTGGTGGTGTGGAGGGTGGAGAGGACCAGGTGGCCGGTGTCGGCCGCGCTCATGGCTGCGGTGAAGCTGATCGCGTCCCGCATCTCGCCGATCATGATGATGTCCGGGTCCTGTCGCAGGACGTGTTTGAGTGCGTGATGGAAGGAGAGCGTGTCCAACCCCACCTCGCGCTGTTCGATGATGCACTGGTTGTCCTCGAAGACGTATTCGATGGGATCTTCCAGCGTGATGATGTGTTTGCGGAAGTTGGCGTTGATGTGTTCGATCATCGCCGCCAGGGTGGTGGACTTGCCGCAGCCGGTGGAACCGGCCACCAGCACGATGCCGCGCGGGGATTCGGCAATGCGCTTGATCTGGGGCAACAGTCCCAGTTCTTCGAAGCTCGGCACCTGCGTCTTGACGTAACGCATGGCCAGGCACCATTGGCCGCGCTGCTGGAACAGGTTGGTGCGGAACCGGCCGATGCCGGGCACGAAATACGAGAAGTCAATTTCGCGTTCGTTTTCCAAACGCTGCTTCAGATGAGGAGGCGTGATCGTGCGGACGACCTCCTCCATCCATTCCTGGTTGGGGATGGGCGCGTCCACGGTGATCAGTTGCCGGTTGATGCGGAAGACGACCGGGGCGTCGATCTTGATGTGGACGTCGGATGCGCCTCCATCCACGGCGGCTTTCAAAATCTTGTGGAACAGTTCCAGTGCCATGTCTCCAGCTTACTCCAGCTGCGGCCCCTTGTGCCAGTGGGGAAAACACGCGTCCACTGGCGTCCCTCCCGCGCTTGTGCCAATGTCAGGGCCCCGGGGCGGGCGGGCAACGGGTCCGGCCCCATTGCCGCACGCGCCCGGCCGGGTATCGAAAAAGTGGTGAGAAAACGGCGACCATCGCAGGATCGGACCGGTTCGTACACGGCCCGGGCTCCCCGGTCTGCCGCCGGCTCGCACGCCGTCGGCGGCCACCGGCGGGGACGCAGCGGACCGCCACGCGGTTTTACCCTGCTGGAGCTTCTCACAGTGGTGGCCGTGGTGGGGATTCTGGCGGCGCTTCTGTTGCCCGCGCTGCAACGGGCCCGCCGGTTGGCCCACCGGACGGCCTGTCTGAACCAACTGCGCCAGCAGGGGATGGCCTGGCGGATGTATCTGGACGAGAACGAAAGCCGGTTCCCTGACCGACGTGATCTGAAAACGGCGTTGCCCGGCGGATATCCGCCCTGGTCGGACTGGCCGCCGAGCGATCCCCGGGCCGGTTGGGCGGCGGTGGTCCTTGCGGCGCACCTGCCGGAGAGGGGCGTTTGGGACTGCCCGTCCGCGCGTGCCGGTGGGCTGGCCGACCGGCCGCAGGTGCTGCAACAGGGCGGCACGAACGACCCCGCACCGGCGGTCCGATACTGGATGTGGCGGTTCGACCGAGTGGACGAGCCGGTGCCCTTGGACAACTTTTGGGGCCGACGGGAGTCGGAGTGCGTGGCTTCGCTACGGGCGGCGGACAACCCTGTTGCCGGTCGACCGAATGGCCCGGCCGAGGTGGAGCTGGTGGTGGACGTGTATTTTCCCGGCACCATACCGGGCCTCGCCCCGGAATTGCGCGGGCGCAGCGCTCATCCGGCGGGGCGAAACCAGTTGATGCTGGACGGGCACGCGCGGTTTTTACGGGACCGACGGTTGAGCGGTGGATGAGCCGTGCGGGGGTGCGGCGGGCTTGTTCGGTGCGGCCGAACCGGGCAGATTGCCTCCCCGCGCGCCTGGGCGGCCACCTGAGCGGGTTTCATGAACATCGTTTGGGAACCACAGGAAGCAAGGGACCGGGCGCTCCGCATCCGTGAGCGGGTCCCGCCCGGCGGCCTGTTCGCTGGGGAAACCTGGCGGATCAGTCCGCTGCCTTTCCGGCTGTCCGCCGGGCTGGCGGCCGAATTGGAGTCGCTGGGCCGGGTGTTGTTGCAGTTCTACCGCGCGCTGGATCTGTTGTACCGGCAGTCGGTGGCCGGGAAACAACCCGCCTGGGTGGCCGCGTGGCTGGACCAGGGGAAACCTCCCGAGCTCATTGCATGGCAGCGGCACCCCGGGTTCCGTCACGAACTGCCCCGGGTGATCCGACCCGACGTGTTGCTGACGGCCGACGGGCCCAAGATCACCGAACTCGACAGTGTGCCCGGCGGGATCGGGCTGACGGCCTGGATGCAGGAGGTGTATGCGGAGGTGGACGGCGGGCCGGACCACCGGCTGGTGGGCGGGGCGGACGGCATGCGGAAGGGGTTCGCCGGCATCTTCGGGGACGCGGCGCGGGTCCATGTCGTTGTCTCGGAGGAATCGGCGATGTACCGACCTGAAATGGCGTGGCTGGCCGGCCGGCTGGGCGACCGCTATGCCGTCCGGGACGTGCAGTTCCGGGATGTGGCCGATGGAGATGCGGTGTACCGCTTCTTCGAATTGTTCGATCTGGCCAACGTTCCCCTGGCGACCGAATGGTTCGGCCGTGCCGCGCAGGGGCGGATCCGTCTCACCCCGCCGCCCAAACCCGCTCTGGAGGAAAAACTCTGTCTGGCGCTGCTGTGGAACCGGAATCTGCAGGAGTTCTGGCGGCGCGAACTGGGCGCCGCGTTTTTCGATCGGTTGCGCGGCCTGGTCCCGTACACGTGGGTGGTGGATCCGGCGCCGCTGCCGCCGCATGCGGCCATCCCGGAACTGGGGTTGACCGACTGGCGGCAGTTGAAGACGCTCTCTCAAAAGCAGCGCCAGCTCATCCTCAAGGTCTCCGGGTTCTCGCCCTCCGCGTGGGGCGCCCGCGGGGTGGTGTTGGGCAGTGATCTCTCGCAGGATGCGTGGGCCGCAGCGGTGGAACGCGCCCTCAGGGAGTTCCCCACCCAACCCTGGGTGCTCCAGCGCTACCATGCCCCGGCCCGGCAGCCAGCCTTGTGGTACGATTTCGAACACGATCGGGCGGTCCCGTTCGAGGGCCGGGTCCGGCTCTGCCCGTACTATTTCGTTCACGGGGAACGCGAACAGGCGCGGGCCCGCCTCGGCGGGGTGCTGGTCACCATTTGTCCACTCGACAAAAAGATCATCCACGGCATGGATGATGCCGTGGAAACCGTGGCAGCCGCACCGGTATGACGGATTGGATGCAATTTGGTTTGCTGGCCTTCGGGTCGCTGTTCGTGATCGTGGACCCCATTTCCACCGCGCCGGCGTTCCTGGCCATGACGCCGCAGAACACGCCCGCCCAACGCGTCCGAATGGCCCGGACCGCCTGTGCCGTGGCCACCGGCGTGCTGATGCTGTTTGCCGCGGCCGGGCAGTCCATCTTCCGCTTCCTCGGCATCACGCTGCCCGCCTTCCAGATCGCGGCCAGCCTGGTCCTGTTGTTGGTGGCACTGGACATGTTGCGCGCGCAACGATCCCGCGTGCAGGAAACCCGGGAGGAGACCGAGGCGGCAGCGGTCAAGGAGGACATCTCGGTGACGCCCCTGGCCATCCCGCTGTTGGCCGGGCCCGGCGCCATCTCCACCGCGATTCTGCTTCAGAGCCAGGCGCGGGACTGGATCCAACACGGCATTCTTTACGGTGTGATCGTGCTGGTGATGGCTGCCAGCTATCTGATCCTGCACCTGGCCGCTCACAGCACCCGGTTTCTCAATCCCATCGCGCTCAACATCCTCTCGCGGGTGATGGGTCTGCTGCTGGCCGCCGTGGCCGTCCAGTTCATGATCAACGGCCTCCGTGCCCTCCGGGGCGAACTCTGGCCGGCCTGACCCCGAGCGCCGTCCTCCGGCTGTCTCCTTCCAGGGACCGCACGCAGTTGCCCGGAGGGGCGGGCGGCCTTCACGCGGGATTCGCCGCGCGGGCAGGCTCCTCCTGGCGCCGCGGGGTTTTCCGGCGGCTACCTTCGGCCGCTGAACCACGGAGAGACGGAGCCCACCACGGAGACACTGAGAGAATGTTAACAATAAACCGCAGAGGCACAGAGAACACAGAGATTTTCCACGGAGAAAAACGAGCAAACGTTCACACACGATTGACTTTGCGAATGGTCACCGGCCGGCCCGAACAGCGGAATCGTGCCGCAGGGCAGGAACCAACTTCGACGGACGCGGCTCGATTCCAGCGGCCAACATGCTCGTGTCAGAGGAAGAAAAGAAATCTCTGTGTTCCTGCTCTGTGTCCCTCTGAGCCTCTGTGGTTTATTTGGAAAACCCCCTCTTGGCGTCTCTGTGGTGAACTTCGGGTCTCGGTGGTTGTCGCGAGGGGGCGCAGCACGCAGTTTCTCCGTGGTTTGTTCCGGAGGTTCCGTGGTGAGAGCGGCGCGGGATGCCGGAAGCACCGGCCGGGCTACCAACTGTTGAGCACGTCAATCATCTGGCGGAGCCGTCCGTAGTCGCGGCGGTTGAACCCGAAGGCGATCCTGTGGAGTTCGAGGTGATCCCGATCCTCCTGTTCCTCCGGTGTGGGCGGGATGCGATGGACGGGCGGGCCGGTGATGATGTCGGCGAAATCCTCGTTGAGGGCCGCCAGGGCCGTGTCCGTGGGCGGATGTTTGAGCCGGATGACGAACAGATCCTTCACGAACCGGGTCGAGTGAAAGTTGCGGTAGAACCGTGTGATGATGCGGACGGCCTCGTCCACGCTGTCGGTCATCTGGTAGAGATGCAGGTCCTCGGGCGAGATCAGTTCGTCCCGCAGGAGGTGTTCGCGCACGTGCCGGTCCCAGGTTTTCCAGTAGGTGCCGCCCGGCCGGTCCACCAGCACCAGGGGCATCAACTGACTTTTGCCGGTCTGCATCAGGGTGAGGGCTTCGTATCCCTCGTCCAGTGTGCCGAACCCTCCGGGGAAGAGCACCACCGCGTCGGCATGCCGGATGAAGATCAGTTTGCGGGTGAAGAAGTATTTGAAGGTGACCAGTTTGCTGTCCTCCCGGATGACGGGGTTGGGGTTCTGTTCCCAGGGCAGCCGGATGTTGGCGCCGAAGCTCATTTCGGGTCCGGCCCCCTCGTGGGCGGCCTGCATGATCCCCGGGCCGGCTCCGGTGATGACCATGAATCCGGCCGCGGCGATTTTGCGGCCGAACTCGACGGCCTGCTGGTACTCGGGTTTGTGGGGTGCGGTACGTGCGGAGCCGAACACGGCGACCTTTCGCACATGGGCGTAAGGGGCGAACAACCGGAAGGCGTAACGGAGCTCCCGGTTGGCGATCTGGATGACCCGCACGTCGCCGCGGTCGGCCACGTCGGTCAGGAGCTTGAGGGCATTCTCGATGATGTCGGCCACGATGGCCTCGTTGTGACCGCCGCCCTTGTAGCGGATGAGCTCCTGGATCCGGCGTTGCAATTCCGGGTCGGGAGGTGGTTTCTCTTTCTTCTCGGCGTTGTTCACAGGCACAGGATAGGCGGGCGCGCGCGCCGGGCAATGCCCGGGCGGTGCCGATTTCGTGACAGGAGATCGTTCCGGGCCCGGCCCCGGCCGGCCTGGGAGTCGCGCGGCAATCGTGTTTGGATGCCGTTGCTCCGGCGGGGCTCAGATCATCGGATCTGCGGGGGGAGTCTCCGTTTTGCCTGCGTCGGGATGCAACAGCCGGTGCAACAGCCACAGCAGGTCCCGGGTCAGGAACGGCTTCCGCAACAGACTCTCCAGATGGAGACTTTCCAGCGTGGCCATGGCGACGCGTTCGGCCACCCCGGTCATTCCCACGATGGGCAGGGAGAGCCCGAGCCGGCGCAGTTCCCGGACCAGAGTCGGTCCGTCCATCCCCGGCATGAGCATGTCGGTGAGGACGACCCGGACACGGTCGGCGAACCGCCGGAACAGCTCGAGTGCCTCGCGTCCTTCGGAGGCCACCAGGACTTGGTAACCGTGTTTTTCGAGTGTGCGGCGCAACATTTCGCGCACGCTGCCTTCGTCGTCCACGACGAGGATGGTTTCGCCGCGGGCCGGCGGCGGCAGTTCGGGCTCTGCACCGGCCGGCTGGGCTCCCTCGGCCTGTGTGGCCGGGAGGTACAGTTCGAAGGTGGTGCCCTGTCCCACAATGCTCTTGAAGCGCAGGAAACCGTTGTGACCGCGGACGATTCCCAACACCGTGGACAAACCGAGTCCCGTGCCCTTGCCCACCTCTTTCGTGGTAAAGAAGGGATCGAAGATACGGTCCTGGATCTCGGGCGGGATGCCCGTGCCGGTGTCGCTGACGGTCACACAGACGTACGGGCCGGGACGGGCATGCGGATCCAGCGCGGCAAAGTCCTCGTCCACGTAAACGTTTTCGGCGGCCAGGCGCAGCGTGCCGCCCTGCGGCATGGCATCGCGGGCGTTCACGCAGAGGTTCATCAAGGCCTGATGAAGCTGGGTGGGATCGCCCAGCACCGACCACAGGTCGCGCGGGGCGTGCAGGTCGGGCTGGATGTTCCGCGGGAAGGTCTCGCGGATGATCTTGTCCATGTCCCGCAGGAGGTGGCGAATGGGCACGGGGACTCTCGTGCCGGGGGTACCTCGCGCGAAGGTCAGGAGTTGGCGGATGATATCGGCACCGCGTTGTGCGCATTGTTCGATGGTCTCGAGCATGGCGCGGGCCTCGGGGTCTTCGGTGCTCTCGCGCAACAGGGGCGCGGCCATGAGGATGGGCGCCAGGAGATTGTTCAGGTCATGGGCGATTCCACCGGCCAGGGCGCCGATCCCCTGCATGCGCTGGGCATGGAGGAACTGGGCCTCGAGCTGCCTGCGGTCGGTGATGTCGGTCAGGATGGCCAGCACCCGCGGCGGGCTGTCCGGGGGTTCGTTCAACAGGGTCCAGCGGGCCAGGACCACGCGCTCGCCGCCGGTCTGTTGCGGGACCCGGATCTCGCCGGTCCATACCCCCTGGTCCTGAAGTTTCTGCTCCGCCTCCGTCAGGCCCGTGAAAATGAGCTCCGGCACTTCTTCCAGCCGGCGCCCGGGCAGATCCTCCCGGGTCCGTCCGAGCAGATTTGCGGCCGCGGCGTTGGCGTATCGAATGTGGTGATCCAGGGTCCAGACCAGAATGGCGTCGTTTGCGGCGTCCAACAGCGCGGCCTGTTCGCGGAGTCGTGCCTCGGCCTGTTTCCATTCGGTGATGTCGAGGCCGCATCCGCACAAGCCGATGATGTTGCCGGCCCGGTCCCGCAGGGGGACCTTGGAGGCGATTTCCCAGACCACGGTCCCGTCGCGGCGCACGACGCGTTCCTCGTAGTTCAGCAGGGGCTGGCCGGTCTCGATCACGCGACGGTCCTCCTCGGCGAACCGGGCGGCCTGCTCGGGCGGATAAAAGTCGAAGTCGGTCTTGCCCAGGACCTCCTCCTCGCTGCTGGCGCCCATGTAGCGGAGATCCTCGCGGTTGGTGAGGGTCTTGCGGCCTTCGAGGTCCTTGGCATAGACGACCATCGGCACGGTGTTGACGATGGTGCGCAGGAGGGCGCGCTCGCCTGCCAGGGCTTCCTCGGCCTTCTTGCGGTCGGTGATGTCCAGGCCGCATCCGGCCAGCCCGATGACGCGCCCGTGGGCGTCCCGGAGGGGCGTCTTGTAGGTCAGGAGCCAGGCCTGCCGGCCGTCGCGCAGGGTGATCAGGTCTTCGCGACCCAGGATGGGTTCCCCGGTTTCCATCACCTGCCGGTCTTCGGCGGCGAACACTTCCGCCTGTTCGGGCGGGTAGAAGTCGAAATCGCTCTTTCCGAGAACCTCCTCCTCGGAGCTCGCCCCCATGAACCGGAGGTCGACCGGGTTGGTGAGGGTTTTGCGGCCGGTGATGTCCTTGGCGTAGACGGCCAGGGGAAGGGTGTTCAAGAGCGTGCGCATGAGGGTGCGCTCCGCGGTGAGCTGGTCGCGCGCGCGCTTCAACTCGGTGATGTCGAGGCCGATGCCGGCCAGTCCGGTGATCCGGCCTTGGGCATCCCGGAGCGGGACCTTGGAGGTCAGGAGCCACAGCTCGGTCCCGTCGGGCCGGGTCACTCGTTCTTCGCGGTTCAAAACGGGCTGGCCGGTGCGGAGCACCTGTTGATCGTCGGCCCAGAAGGCGGCGGCCTGATCGGGCGGGAAAAAGTCGAAGTCGGTTTTGCCGAGTGCCTCCTCCTCTGAGCGTACGCCGAGGTTTTTCTGATCAATGGGGTTGACCAGGGTTTTGCGTCCCTCGGTGTCCTTGAGGTAGAGGGCCACCGGCAGATGATCCACCAGCGTGCGCAACAGGGCACGTTCGTTGGCCAGGCGTTCCTCCCAGCGCTGTCGTTCGGTGACATCAATCAGGCTGCCCAACACGGCCGGCCGACCCTGGTAATCCACGCGCGCGCCATGGGCTTCGACATATACGGTGGACCCGTCCTTGCGCCGGCCGCGGAAACGGTAGCGGACTTCGCGGACCTCGCCGCTGAGCCGGCGCCGGATGTTTTCCCGGGCCAGAGGCCGGTCGTCGGGATGGGTCAGATCCAGCGGCCCCAGCTTGCCGATCAGTTCTTCGGGCGTGTAACCGAAGACGGACGCCATGGCGGGGTTGACGTAAAGGAAACCGTTGGCGTCGTACAGGTAGATGCCCACGAGGGCGTTTTCGGTGAGCATGCGGAAGCGTTCCTCGCTTTCGCGCAATTGCGCCTCGGCGCGCTTTCGGTCCGTGACATCCGTGCACAGCGTGGCGAACCCGTCCCGACCAAACGGTGCCACGGACACTTCGAAGTGCCGGTCCACCGGTGGCCAGTAGATCTCGAGGCGATGCGGCTGCCCGGTCAGCGCAACCTGGGCGAACTCCTCCAGGTAGGGTGCGGGATGCGTGTCGTAAACCTCCGAGCCGAGCCGGCCGCGCACCTCTTGACGCCTCAGCCCCATGAGCCGCTCGTAGGCAGGGTTGACGTCAAGTAAACGGTAATCCACCGGGCGGCCATTTTCGTCGAAGACCAACCGGTGCAGCGCGATCATTTCGCCCGAGCCCTCGAACAGGGAACGGAAGCGGGCCTCGCTTTCTTCCACGGCGCGGCGGGCCTCGCGTTCGGGCGTTTGGTCGCGGAAGACGAGGACCACACCGGCCAGTTCGCCCTGCGCATTGCGGATGGGGGCGGCGCTATCGGCGATGGGGATCTCCCGGCCGTCCCGGTGAATGAGCAGGGTGTGATTGGCCAGTCCCACGGTTTTGCCCTCACGCAACACGCGGTCCGCCGGATTCTCCACCGGCTGGCGCGTGAACTCGTTGGCGATCCGGAACACGGTGGCCAGTGGTTTGCCCCGGGCTTCGTCCCTGCTCCAACCGGTGAGCCGTTCGGCGACCGGATTCATGTAGTCCACCCGGCCCGCGGCGTCGGTGCTCAACACGGCGTCTCCGATGCTCTCCAGCGTGATGCGCAGTCGCTCGCGGCTCTGGAAGAGCGCCTCCTCGGCCTGTCTGCGTGCGGTGACATCCGCCACGAAGCCCTCCAGGAACAGCAATTGGCCGGACTCGTCGTACACACCCCGGCCCCGTTCCCAGACCCAACGGACCTGACCATCCGCGCGCCGGATCCGGTAACTCAGCTCATAGGGCTCGCGGAGGGTCAGCGCCGCCTGCACCACGTCCCAAACCGTCTGACGATCTTCCGGCACGATCAGCTCGCCGTAGGACGGGCGGCCCTCCATGAGCGACGCGGGGGCGTATCCGGTCAGTTCCTTGCATCCGTCGCTGACCAGGATCATCGGCCAGTCGGGTGCATTCTTGCAGCGGTAGGCCATGCCTTGGAGGTTGGCCAGGAGGGTCTGCATCTGGCGGTGGCTTTCCTGAAGGGCGCGCTCGGCCTCGATGCGCGCGGTGATGTCCTCAAAGGCCAGCAGGATCATCTGCGCCGCCCGGGCCTCGCCATACAGCCGGCGCGCGTTCAAGCGCAACACGCGCCGCCCCAGGCCGGGCCGTTCCACCGTCAACTCATGATCCTCGACGCCACTGTCCCGGGCCAGGACCTCTTCCAGCACCGCACGAAGTTCGGGCCGATCGAACTGACCTTCCCAGAGTGCGAACAGGGACCGGCCTTCCACCGCACCGGGGGACTCGGCGAAGCTGGTGTAAAAGGCGCGGTTGGCCGAGACCACCCGGTACTGCGCGTCCAGCACGAGCAAGGGATGCCGCAACGTGGCCACGATGGCCTCGTTCAACGCCAACGCCTCCGCCAACAGCCGTTGCGCCCGGCGCTCCTCGGTCTGGTCCCGGAACACCAGGACCACTCCCGTGATCCGCCCCTCCTCGTCCCGAATGGGCGCGCCGCTGTCGGCAATGGGAAACTCGCGTCCGTCCCGGGCGATCAACAAGGTGTGATTGGCCAGACCGACCACGCGCCCTTCCTTCAGGACCCGTTGCACCGGGCTCTCGGCCAACTGGCGCGTCTCTTCGTTGACGATGTGAAACACCCGGCTCAGCGGTTTACCCCGTGCCTCGGCCATGGGCCACCCGGTCAGGGACTCGGCCACCGGGTTCAGGAATTCCACCCGCCCCTCCGCATCGGTCACGATGACGGCGTCGCCGATGCTCTGCAGGGTGATCCGGTGCCGTTCCTCCAGCCGGCGTCGTTCCCGTTCGGCCGCCAGTTGCTGCCTCAGCGCCTCCGCCCGGGCGCGGGCGTTCATCAACCGTATAAGCAGGCCCAACAGGACCGCCGCCGTCAGACCTGCCGCCCAGAGGGTCGCCGCCCGACGCCGGGCCGGTGCATAAGCCTCCGCCGCATCCAGCTTGGTCAGCAGGACCCAGTCGGACCCCGGCACGTCGGACGCCACCGCCACCACCGGCACTCCACGGTAGTCGGGTCCCTCGAGAAAGCCGCGGCGACCGCCCACCGCCTGCACCTCCACCAGCGCCGACTCCGTGAGGGGAATCCGATGGCGCAGGGCCATCCCCTCCCAGTTCCGCGCCTCGTTCAGCACCACCACATCGTCGCCCCGGCGCTGCAACAACAGGGCCTCCGCGCTTTTGGACGGAACCGGCCAGAACGAGAGAACCGGTCCCAGGTCCTCGAAGATCCTGCCCACCAGGACAGCCGCTCCCACCACGGGTGCAGGGGCGTCTTCCCCGGAAAGCAGGGGCGCCACCACCGCGAAGTTGGGCACCGGATCGCGTCGGCCGGGAAACAGGTCGCTCATGACGGTTTGGCCGGTGGCCAGGGCATTGGTCAGGGCCTGACGGAGCTGAGGGGTTAACGGCGGCGGTTCCTCCCGAAGGACCCAACGCACCTCACCACCGGCATCGGTGAGCAACACCTGGGTGTACCGGCGGACCGGCAACCGCTGCTCGACGCGCCGGCGCAGCACGGCCTCACGTTGGGCATCGGGCTGGTTCAACCATTGCTGGAATGCCTGCGCCACCGAGGGTGACCGGCGGTAGACCTCCCCGTCCTCCAACCGTTCCCCGCGCCAGATCACCACGTCACGGGCCTTCAGCTCGGCGATGCTGCGAAGCGTGGCCTCGGCCCGGTGTCGCAGTTCGACGCTCTGCTCCCGCTGGAGCCAGTAAACGCCGGCCAGTACCGCCACGGCGAGAGAGACCGCCAACCCTCGGACCCACAAAGGTGCTTTCATAGGCTGTTGAGCAAGCAGGCCGAGCCTAATGAGACCCGCTCAGCCGTGACAAGCCGCAACGGCCCGGGCGGCCCGGCCGGGACCGTGCCCGTGCCGCGACGGCTGCTTCCGAGAGCATCGGCCGGTGGCGCGGCTCCGATGCGGTCCCCGGCCGCCGCACCATGCCGGGCCGGCAAGTTCCGCGTGCCCGGACGGCAGGGTCGCCCGGGCGCTTTGAGGTTGATCGCAGGCACGGCTCTTCGTTCCATAGCCGCGTATGAAGTCCATCGTGTTGGCCGCTGGTTACGCGACCCGGTTGTATCCTCTGACATTGAACCGACCCAAACCTTTGTTGCCCGTGGCGGGCAGGCCGATGCTCGAACACGTGTTGGCCGCCCTGGCACCGGTGCGCGACATCAACCATGTCTACATCGTTACCAATGCCAGGTTTGCCGACCAATTCGAGCAATGGGCCCGCACCCAGGGTTCTCACGCCCCTTTCCCCTGCACCGTCGTCAACGACGGCACGACAGACGACTCCAACAAACGCGGCGCCATCGGCGACATCCACTTCGTCCTGGAAACCCAGGGCGTGGACGATGATCTGGTCATCATTGCCGGGGACAACCTGTTCAGCGAACCCTTGGCCGGGTTCGGCGAGTACTGTCGCCAGCGCCATGCCCCCGTGCTCGGTGTCTACGACGTGGGCGATCTCGAACAGATCAAAAAGTACAACGCCATCTCCACCGACGCCGACGGGCGCATCACGTTTTTCGAAGAGAAACCGGCCCAACCCCGCAGCACCCTCACCGGCATCGCGCTCTATTACTACCCGCGCCAGACCCTGCCGCTGATCCGGCAGTACGTGGCCGAGGGCAACAACCCGGATCAGCCGGGCCGTCTCGTCCAATGGATGTACACGCGCACGCCCTTCTACACCTGGCGCGTGCCGGGGCTGTGGTTCGACATCGGGTCGAAAGAGACCCTGGAGGAAGCGGACCGGATCTTTCGAGAGCTGGCCCGCGACCGGACCGGGGGTCCCGGCGCCTGATCCAACCGGGCCGGGCACATGGGCGTGTCTGCGGGCGCAGGGATGTGCCGCGCGACAGAACCCGCCCCGAACCAACCCTGGATGCCACCATTCGATCACCGTCCAAAGCCGATGCTGCTGACAACCTGGAAGTCGCGATGGTGCCTGCTGGCGATGGCCTGGCTGGGCGGGGCCACGCCAGCCGGAGCGGATCCGGACACGCTGGACCTCGGCGGCCGCTGGCGGTTTGAGCCGGACCCGCAGGACGTCGGCATCCACGAGCAATGGCACAGCCGGGCGTTGCCCGGAACGGTGCGATTGCCCGGATCGCTCCCGGCCCAGGGGATCGGAGACCCCGTCCGGGTGGACACGCCCTGGACCGGCGGGATCGTGGACCGGTCCTGGTTCGACGCCCCGGAGTACGCGCCCTACCGGCAGCCCGGTCGGATCAAGATCCCCTTCTGGTTGCAACCGGAGCGCTACTACGCCGGGCCCGCATGGTACCAACGCGACCTGCAGGTGCCGGCCCGCTGGCGCGGGCGCTGGCTCCGCCTGGAACTGGAGCGGCCCCACTGGGAAACCCGGGTGTGGCTCGACGACCGGTTCCTGGGGACGAACCGCTCGCTGGCCACGCCGCATGTGTACGAACTGGGCTTTGTCGAACCCGGCCGGCACACCCTGACCATCCGCGTGGACAACCGGCGGGTGATTGACATCGGCGAGAACTCCCACGCCATCAGCGACCATACCCAGGGCAACTGGAATGGCATCGTCGGCCGCATCCGGTTGGTGGCGCTCCCTCCCGTGTGGATCCGGGATCTGCAGGTGTACCCGCGCGTTGCCGACCGCAGCGCGCGGATTCGCGTCGTGGTGACCAACCCGGCGGCCATCCGGTTCGAAGGTCATCTCCGTCTCGAAGCGGATGACGCCCGGCCGGGCCGGGCCGCCGAGCAGATCGCAGAGCTCCGCTTTGAGGAGCACACTTGGAGGGGCGAGTTCGATCTGCCGCTGGGTCCCGATGCGCCTCTGTGGGACGAGTTTCATCCTGCTCTGATCCGGCTGCGGGCCACGCTCGAGGGCCGCGCCGGCGGTCAGAAGGTCCGGCACGATCGCACCGTCCGGTTCGGCCTGCGCGAACCGGGGACGGAAGGGACGCGATTCACCCTCAACGGCCGGCCGCTCTTCGTGCGCGGGACGCTCGAATGCGCCATCTTTCCCCGCACGGGTCACCCGCCCACCGACGTGGCCGCGTGGGAACGCATCATCCGGGTGGCCAGGCAACATGGGCTCAACCTGTTCCGGTTCCATTCCTGGTGCCCGCCCGAAGCCGCCTTCATCGCCGCCGACAAACTCGGTTTCTACTTCCAGGTTGAAACGTGCTGGCCCAACCAATCCACCACACTCGGAGACGGCAAACCCGTGGACGGCTGGGTCTGGTGGGAAACAGAACGCATCCTCGAGGCATACGGGAATCATCCCTCCTTCCTCTTCATGGCCCACGGAAACGAACCCGGCGGCCGCAATGCCGGGGCCTACCTCCGCCGTTACGTGTCCCACTTCAAACAAGCCGATCCCAGGCGACTCTGGACCAGCGGGTCCGGATGGCCCCAAATCCCCGAGAACCAGTTTCACGTGACGCCGGACCCCCGGATCCAGGCGTGGGGTGCCGGCCTCCGATCCCGCATCAACGCCCGGCCGCCGGAAACGATCACCGATTACGGCGATTATATCCGGCGCCATTCCGTCCCTGTCATCAGTCACGAGATCGGTCAATGGTGCGCCTACCCCAACCTCGACGAGCGCGCCAAGTACACCGGGTATCTGAAAGCCCGGAACTTCGACATATTTGAAGACCGCCTGCGCGCCCACGGTCTGCTCGGCTTGGCACGGGACTTTCTCCACGCCAGCGGGCGGCTCCAAGCCCTTTGTTACAAGGAGGACATCGAATCGGCGCTGCGCACTCCCGGCATGGGCGGGTTTCACTTGCTGGACCTGCACGATTTCCCCGGCCAGGGCACCGCACTGGTGGGCGTGCTCGACCCTTTCTGGGAACCCAAGGGATACGTGACGGCGGAGGAATACCGGCGATTCTGCAATTTCACCGTCCCCCTGGCACGCCTGGCCCGGCGAGTGTTCACGAGTTCCGACCGAATCGAGGCCCGGTTGGAAGCGGCACATTTCGGGCCCGCGCCTCTTCGGGACGTGGAATGGATGGCCCGCTTGGTGGACGGACGGGGTCGAACCGTCCGGCGCCAGAAGGGTCTCCTGTCCCGACTCCCCCTGGGCAACGGGCTCGAGCTCGGGACCGTCGAGTGGGATCTGGCCGGGCTGGTCGTCCCTGCAAAATACCGCCTCGTCGTGACCCTCTCTGGTCGCGAGGAACCGCACCCCTCGGGCGCCCGCCGCGTCCGGTTCGAAAACGACTGGGACCTCTGGGTCTACCCGGACAGCGTGCACCCGCCGCCCCCATCCGTACTCGTCACCAACGCATTCGACCGGGCCGTGGAATCCGTACTGGCCGCGGGCGGGCGCGTGCTGCTGACACTGCCGGGTCAGCGCGTCCGCAACCATGACGTCCTGCCGGTCAAGCTCGGTTTCTCTTCGATCTTCTGGAACACGGCCTGGACCCGCCGCCAGGCCCCCACGACCCTGGGCATCCTCTGCAACCCGCGCCACCCGGCCCTGGCAGACTTCCCCACCGAGTCCCACAGCAACTGGCAATGGTGGTACCTGATCCATCGCGCGGGTGCGCTGCGACTCGACCTGCTGCCCCCGGACACCGAGCCCATCGTGCGGGTCATAGACGACTGGTTCACCGCGCGGCCCCTGGCACTGATTGTCGAAGGCCGGGTCGGCCCGGGCCGCATCCTCATCTGCGGATTCGATCTCGCTCGCGAAGCGGACGACCCGGTCAGCCGCCAGATGCGCGCCAGTCTAACCGCCTACCTGGCGTCCGACCGCTGCCGGCCCCGCGCCGAGTTCACACCCGAACAGGTCCGGGCGCTGATCGATCCCGAACGGACGGACCCGTTGCGACCCGACCGGGTGTCGGCTTCCAGCGAACAGCCGGGTTACGAAGCCGCGCGGGCCGTTGACGGTGATCCCGAAACCCTGTGGCACACCCGCTGGGGCGAGGACGCCGATCCATTTCCACACGACCTGACGCTGGAATGGGACGATCCCCGGGCCGTGGCGGGCGTGATTGTCCGGCCCCGCCAGGACGGCAACCGGAACGGCTGGATCCGGCGCTGGGAGATTCACGTGCGCATGTCCCCTTCCGGCCCGTGGGAGGGTCCCGTGGCGGCGGGTGAATGGCCGGCCGATGCGGGCCCCAAGACCGTTCGATTCGACCCGCCGATGGAGATTCGCGCCCTCCGGTTGCGGGCCTGGAGCGGACACGGCGCAGGTCCGTGGGCTTCGGTGGCGGAAATCACGCCGCTGGCACCATGACCCGGGCGCGGGTCCGGCCGCGCCATCCCGACGGCATGAACCGCACGCCGCGCGCAATGGCCCGACCCCGTTCGAGGTGAGGCCCGAAGCGGCCCTTCCCGAAAACTGCGCCGGCCCGCACGTCGCATCGGCATGCGACGCACGGGCCGGTGATCTTTTCGGGGGCGGCACGGCCCCGGACCGCGTCAGCCGCCCGAAGGGGCGGTCACGAACAACCGAGGCTCTCGCCGCAGTTCAGGCATTTGTAACAGGCGCCGTTGCGGACCGTGACGTGGCCGCAGTTCGGGCAGGTGGGCGCGTCCAGCTGGAAATGCGCCACCGTGTCGCTCAACGATTTTACCGGACCCGCACCGGCCGCCGGGGCGCCGGCCGCGACCGTTGCAGGGCTGGCGGATGTCTCGCCCTCGCCCTCCTCGGCCGTGCGCGGCAGTTCGGGCACCGGCCGGTTGACCGTCCGCTTCAGTTCCTCCATCAGGCCGGGGAAGCTCAGCTCCGGCTGCTGGGAGGCGGCCTGCTGCTCGCGGTAACCGGGCAGGAATTGCAACGCCATCCACCGGAAGATGTAGTCGGTGATCGAGGACGCGTTCCGGATCTCCGGGTTGCGGGTGAATCCGCTCGGTTCGAACCGCTGGTGAGCGAACTTTTTCACCAGGGCCTCCAACGGCACGCCGTACTGCAGGGCCAGACTGGTCAGCGTGCCGATGGTGTCCATCAGGCCGCCGATGGTCGAGCCCTCCTTGGCCATGGTGATGAACAGTTCGCCCGGCGAACCGTCGTCGAACAGACCCACCACCAGGTAACCCTCATGACCGGCGATCTCGAACTTGTGGGTGACCGACCGGCGTGTATCCGGCAGGCGACGGCGCCGGGGCCGACCCGCCTCCTGCTGCAGCCGCCGCACCTCGGCTTCCAGCTCCTCGATCCGTTTCCGGAGCGACTCGATCGTCTCCCGATCGCCGCCCTCGCCTGTCTTGCGGGTGCTGAGGGGTTGGGACCGTTTCGAACCGTCCCGGTAGATGGCCACGCATTTCAACCCCATCTTCCACGCCTGCACGTAGGCGTCCCGGATCTCCTCGATGGTGCTGTCCTGGGGCATGTTCACCGTCTTGGAGATCGCCCCGCTGATGAACGGCTGCACCGCGGCCATCATCTTGAGGTGCGCCATGTAATGGATGGCGCGTTTGCCGCGGGCCGGCTTGAACGCGCAGTCGAACACCGGCAGATGCTCCGGCCTGAGCCCGCTGCGGACCACCTGCCCGTTCTCCTCCACGTCCTCGATCGTGTCGTACCGGTCAATGTGCGCCACGATCCGGTCAATCTCCTCCCGGGAATAGCCCAGCCGGCGCAGCGCCTCCGGCACCGTGCGGTTGACGATCTTCAGCAGCCCGCCGCCCGCCAGCAGCTTGTACTTCACCAGCGCGATGTCCGGTTCGATCCCCGTCGTGTCGCAGTCCATCATGAAGGAGATCGTCCCGGTGGGCGCCAGCACGGTCACCTGTGCGTTCCGGTAACCGAAGCACCGGCCCAACTGCAGCGCCCGATCCCAACAGGCCCGCGCCGCCTCTTTCAGATGGGCAAACTCCGCGGCAGGCTGGATCTGCTCCACCGCGTCCCGGTGAAGCTGGATCACCTCGAACATGGACTCCACGTTGTCGGGCTTGAGCGGCTTGGGCACGTGGGCGCACCGTGCGTCGTGCAGACCCGGGAAGGGCCCCAACGCCTCGGCAAGCCGTGCCGACTGTTCGTAGGCCGTGCCGGTCATGATGGCCGTGATCGCGCCCGCCAGCGCCCGTCCCTCGTCCGAATCGTAGGGCAACCCGTAGCTCATGATGAGCGAACCGAGGTTCGCGTACCCCAGGCCCAGGGTGCGGAAGATGTGCGAGTTTTCCGCGATCTCCTTGGTGGGGTAGCTGGCGTTGTCCACGATGATGTCCTGCGCCGTGATGAACACCCGCACCGCCGCCTGGAACCGTTCCACGTCGAACGATCCGTCCGGGCGCTTGAACTTCATCAGGTTCAGCGAAGCCAGGTTGCAGGCCGTGTTGTTGATGAACACGTATTCGGAGCAGGGGTTGGTGGAGTAGATCGGCTCGGTGCCCTTGCAGGTGTGCCACTTCTGGATGGCCCCGTCGAACTGCATGCCCGGATCGCCGCAGATCCACGTGCCCTCGGCGATCTTCCACAGCAGTTTGGCGGCGTCCTTCTTCTCCAGGGGCTTGCCGGTGGTCACCGCGCGCGTCCACCACTCGCGACCCTGCAGGGCCGCCTCCATGAACGCGTCGGTGGCACGCACCGACAGGTTCTCGTTCTGATACATCACGCTGCCGTAGGCCTCGCCGTTGTAGCTGCCGTCGTAACCCTGCTCGATCAGGGCCCAGGCCTTTTTCTCCTCCCTGGCCTTGGCCTCGATGAACTCCTCGATGTCACCGTGCCAGTCGTACAACGTGTTCATCTTGGCGGCACGCCGGGTCTTGCCGCCGCTTTTAACCACGTTGGCCACCTGGTCGTAAACCTTCAGGAAACTCAACGGCCCGCTCGGCCGGCCGCCCCCGCTGAGTTTCTCCTTGCTCGACCGGATGGGCGACAGATCCGTGCCCGTGCCCGAGCCGAACTTGAACAGCATGGCCTCCGAGTACGCCAGCCGCATGATGGACTCCATGTTGTCCTCGACCGACTGGATGAAGCAGGCGCTGCACTGCGGGTACTCGTACTGAGTCCGGGCCCGCTCCGCCTGGCCGGTCCGGGGGTTGTAGAACCAGTTGCCCGGGGCGGATTTCGTGCCGATCCCGTACTGATGGTAGAGTCCCACGTTGAACCAGACCGGCGAGTTGAACGCCCCGTACTGGTTGAGGCACAACCACACCAACTCGTCGTAGAAAACCTCCCCGCCCTCGGGCGTGAAATAGCCGTCCTTCACCCCCCAGTCCGCAATGGTCCGACACACCCGGTGAATGAGCTGGCGCACCGAGGTCTCCCGTTCCGGCGTGCCCATCTCACCGTAGAAGTACTTGGAGACCACCACCTTGGTCGCCAGTTGCGACCAACTCTTGGGCACCTCCACGTCCTCCTGCTTGAAAATCACCCTGCCCGAATCGTCCGTGATCTCCGCCGTGCGCCGGTCCCACTCGACCTGGTCGAACGGTTTGACCTTCGGATCACTGAACACCCGGGGCCAGTCCATCGGCTGCCTAATGGGCGGTTCCGCCCCCGCGCCCGCTGAATCATGTCGCGCCCGGTCCTGTCCGGGACGATCGGACCGTGCCTTTGCCTGCTGAACCGTCGGTGCTTCGATCATGGCGTCAGGTTTGCTGTTTGGGATTAGGTTGCGTCCCCCGGACCCGCCGAGCATAAAGCCGTTGCTGGCCATCGGCAGTCCGGGGGAAATTCGATTACAAAACTGTCACAAATCCGCGCCGCATCGCGGGGAACCCCCGCCGATCGGCATTGCCCAACCGGTTGGGCAACACGGCCACCTTAGACCCAACATATAGCGTTGCAAGGGATTTTTTTGACTTTTTCGTTTAACGGTAACGAAGGCCGTTTTCCGCAGGTTTCTCCTGCCGATCGGGAGCGCAAAACCCCGATGGCCATATCGCGCAGTGGCCCATGCACCGGCAGGTCGAACCCGGGAGAGCCTCTTGCTCAGCGTTTGCCCAACGCCACCAAAGGCGCCACCTCGCGCCAAATGGCTGCATGCACCGCCTCCACCGAGCCGGAGGCGTCTATGAGGCGTACCCGGTTGGGTTCAGCCGCTGCAATGGCTTCGTATCCCCGAGCCACGCGTTCGAAAAACGCGGCATCGGCCTCTTCCATCCGATCCCGCACGAACGGCAGGGTGGCCTGGCGCCGGCGGAGTCGCTCGGCACTGACCTCCGGAGGCACACGCAACAGCAGGGTCAAATCCGGCCACGTGTCGCCCACGGCCACCTCGATCACCCGGCGCACTGTCTCCAGATCCAGTCCACGCCCGTACCCCTGGTAGGCAATGGTCGAATCAGCAAACCGGTCGCACAGGACGATCTCACCGGCCGCCAGCGCCGGTCGGATCACCTCACGGACCAATTGTGCCCGGCTGGCGTTCATGAGCAGCAGCTCCGTTTCCCACGCCATGGCGTGGTTTTGGTGGCTGTGTTTGAGGGTGTGGCGGATCTCCTCACCGATGGGTGTGCCGCCCGGTTCCCTCACCACGCACACGCGGCGGCCCCATTCCCGCAGTTTGTCCGCCAGCAACGCCACCTGCGTGGTCTTGCCGCTGCCCTCCGTCCCTTCGAACGTGATGAACAACCCTTTCACGTCGGTTCCTCATCGCACCCGGACCGGACGGTGGTCCGTTGATCCGGACTCCTCCCGGTCAGGCAGTTCGCGGAAGCCGTTTCAGCCGCGGCCCCTTGGGCGTGTCTTCCACCAGCCAACCGGCCGACCGGATTTTTTCCCGCAGGGCATCTGCCCGCGCAAAGTCCCGGGCTTTTCGGGCGGCTTGCCGTTCTTCCATCCACTGCAGCACCTCCGGCGGGGCGGTTTCCTCCGAACGTTCGCCCACCGCCAGCACGTCGTCCACCCGGGCCCATTGTTGCAGCGCCGCGGCGGCCCCGGCCGGTGTCAGCGTGCCGGCGGCCATCCGCCGGTTCAGGTCCCGAACCCACTCGAAGACGGCCGCCCAGGCGGCGGAGATGTTGAGGTCCTCGTCCATGGCCGTCTCGAACGGCCCCAACAGATCCGGCACCGCCGCCTCCGCCCCGGTGGCGGGCGAAGCCGTTTCCCTGATGCTTTCGGTCAGCTCGCGCAGGCGCGCGAGGCACTCGTCCAGTCGGGCCAGTGCACCTCGCGCGGCCTGCAGGCCCTCCAGTGTGAAGTTCAGGGTCTCGCGATAGTGCCCTGACAACAGGACGTAACGGACCTCCCGCCCCGTAAAGCCCCGCGCCAGGAGGTCGCGCAGGGTGAAAAAGTTCCCGAGCGACTTGCTCATCTTGCGGCCTTCGACCAACAGGAAGGCCCCGTGCACCCAGTACTTGACGAATCGCCGGCCCGGTTGCTGCAGTCCGGCCCCTTCGCTCTGGGCGATTTCATCCTCGTGATGCGGGAAGATCAGGTCTTCACCCCCGAGGTGCAGGTCGAAACTGGGCCCGAGCCATTTCATGCTCATGGCCGAACATTCGATGTGCCAGCCGGGCCGGCCCTCCCCCCACGGGCTGGGCCAGTACACGTCCCCGTCCTCGGGTGTGCGCGCCTTCCAAAGCGCGAAATCCACGGGGGTCTCCTTGGCGTACTCGTCGGACCGGACCCGCTCGCCCACCCGCAACTGGTCCAGACGCACCCGCGCCAGCTGGCCGTACTGGCCGCCGGCGGCGACGTATTTTTCGATGCTGAAATAGACCGACCCGTCCGGAGCCTGGTAGGCAATGCCGCGGTCCATCAGCCGCCGGATCAGTTCGATGATCTCCGGGATGTGCTCGGTCGCCCGCGGCGTGTGATGCGGCCGGCGGCAACGGAGGGTTTCGAAATCCTCGAAAAACGCCGTCTCGTACCGGGCCGTGTACTCCCGCAGCGGCAGACCGGTCTCCTGCACGCGCCGGATGATCTTGTCCTCGACGTCCGTGATGTTCATCACGTGCCGGACCGTGTACCCGCGAAACTCCAGATACCGCCGCAGCAGATCCGCAAACACGAACGTCCGCCAGTTGCCGATGTGGGCGTAATCGTACACGGTCGGACCGCAGCAGTACATGCCCACCTGGCGCCCCCCGGGGTCCAGTGGCTCGAAGGTCTCCAGACTTCGTGTCAGCGTGTTGAAGAGTTTCATGCCTCGCGACGGTCGCGCAGAGTAACGAAGCCCCTTCCCGCGCTGCAAAGCCGAAATCCCTCCCGCGCCGGGACGGTCATCCTCGCCGCGACATCCGCCACCGAAAGGCCCGTAACCGGATGCCGCCGGTCCGGTGAAAGCCTGTCAGCTCCGCCCCTGATCGGGAGCTCCGCCCACGCCCACCGCCCATGAAAGCGAACCGGCCGCAGACGGCCTGCCGCGGATCCAACTGCCTTCCGGCAGCGTGCCGCTCCGTTCCATCCCGGTTTGACCCGGAACCGTTCTGCTGCCATTAATGTGGCTGATATGAGTGCACCCAACACACGGACAACTCGAATCGACCTCGCATCGCCGGCGCGCGAGGCCATGGTGACTCTCCTCAACCGGCAACTGGCCGATACGCTCGACCTGTATGCCCAGACCAAACAGGCACATTGGAACGTCGTGGGGGCCCATTTCCACCAGTTGCATGAACTGTTCGACGAGCTGGCAGAAACGTTGCTGGGTCAGGTGGATCTGCTGGCCGAGCGGGCCACGGCATTGGGCGGCGCCGCCCAGGGCACCGTTCGCATGGCCGCGGCGACGTCCCGTCTGCCCGAGTTTCCAGCCGGGTTCCAGGACGGCCTGACGTGCGTGCAGCTCCTGGCAGAACGATATGCCGCGCTGGCCGCTTCCACTCGTGCCGCCATCGAGGCAGCCACCAGGGCCGGTGACGCCGGCACTGCGGACCTCTTCACGGAGGTCAGCCGTGCCCTCGACAAGGCTCTCTGGTTCTTGGAGGCGCACCTGCCGAAATAGCCGGCGCGCGGCCCGGGCGGCGGGCGCCGCCCGAACGGGTAAAAATCGTAGAGTGGCCGGGACCTGCGTCACGGGCTGGGGAACGGCGGCCATCGGCACGATCGGCGTCCCCCTCCCCCCGAGCTGCGCGCCCACCGTGCGAGCCGCAGGAGCGTCCCATCCGGCGCCGGCCGGTGAGCCGTCTCAGATGTGCCGCGAGTCGGTTTCGTCCTTGGTCGTGTAGCCGGTCTCCTGGCGCCGGAAGTTCACCTCGTTTTTCTTGCGATAGGCCTGGTAGACGTCTTCGGCGCTCATGCCCAGCACCTGTGCCAGGCTGATCAGGAAATGGAAGAGGTCCACCACCTCCACCCGCGCGTTTTGTTCGTCGAACTTCTGGTACCGGGCCCACCACTTCCACGGCACGCTGTCGGTCAGCTCGGCAATCTCCTGGGACATGGCCCGGCAGTAGTTCAGAATCCAGTGCACCCGGTCGGCCTCGGTCATGCCCTCGGTACGGACTCCGATCCGCTCGTTGAGCGCGCGTTGCATCCGCCACAATTCCTCGAGACGATCCGGTTGGTTCATCGGGCGCCGCACCATACGCCTCCGGGCGGGCCGTGAACAGTCCAAACTCGGTTCGTGGTTCCGGCCACCGCGGCCGGTCAACCGTCCCGGAGCGATTGCTTTCTCCCGGCCTGAAAAGCCCTTGCGCAGCGGCGGTGCCTCACCTATGATTGCGCCCCTGTTTGAACGAAAGGACAGTCTGTATGCGACGTCCCCGAGCTGTAAAAACACGCAAGGCCGTGGCCAAACGGTTCAAGATCACCGCCACGGGCAAGGTCCTGCGCTCGCGCGCCGGACGCCGGCACCTGTTGCAGGGCAAGAGCCCCAAACGCCGCCGTTCGCTGCGCAAGCAGGTACTCGTGCCGGAGGCCGACGCCGAACGCGTTCTGGCCAACCTGCCTTTCAGCCACCGCGGCTGATGCCCATGCACCCGGCCCTCTGATCTGTACGGACCTATGCGAGTCACCAACGCACCAGCTTCCCGGAAACGCCGGAAACGAATGATCCAATCGGCCAAGGGCTATCGCCTGCGCCGCTCCAAACTCTACCGGTACGCCTCCGATGCCGTGGATCACGGGCGGCAGTACGCCTACCGGGACCGCCGGACCCGCAAGCGCGAGTTCCGCCGGCTCTGGCAGATCCGCATCAACGCCGCCGTCCGCGCCGCCGGCCTGACCTACAACCGGTTCATGGAAGGGCTCAAGGCGGCCCAATGCACGCTGGATCGGAAGGTCCTGGCTGACCTGGCCGCCCAGGACGCGCCTGCGTTCGCTCAACTGATCGAGCTGGCCAAAAAGGCCCTGCAGGAAAAGCAGGCCAAACTGACCGCCGCGGCCTGAACCGGATCGGACCGGTCGTTTCATTTTGCCTCACCCCCGCCCGGCGGGGGTTTTGGCTTTTCAGAAGGGGCCATCCGACCCAACATGCCGGTCCGTGAAACCCACGCGACGGTTGGTTCGACGACCCGAACCCGGCCGGCTCCCTGTACAACCGCCCGGCAGGCCCCGCAAGTCCGCCCTCCTGACGAGCCTGAAGTGATGATCCACCCGACCGCCGTTGTTGATCCCGCCGCCCGACTGGATCCCACCGTGCAGGTGGGGCCCTGCGCGGTCATCGGGCCGGAGGTGGAGCTGGGCCCGGGTTGCGTGGTGGGGCCGCATGTCGTCCTGTATGGCCGGCTGCGGGCCGGTGCACACAATCGTTTCCATGCCGGATGCGTCATCGGCGACGCACCACAGGACCTCAAGTACCGCGGAGCACCCACCGGTGTGCGCATCGGGGATCACAATGTCTTCCGCGAACACGTGACCGTCCACCGCAGCAACAACCCGGAGGAGGACACCGTCATCGGCTCGCACAACTTTTTCATGGCCCACAGTCACGTGGCCCACAACTGCGTCATCGGCAACCACGTCATCGTGGCCAACGGGGTGTTGCTGGGCGGACACGCCGTGGTGGAAGACCGCGCCTTCCTGTCGGGGAATTGTCTGGTCCATCAGTTCGTGCGTGTGGGCACACTGGCCATGATGCAGGGGGGCGCCGCCATCAGTCAGGACCTGCCTCCCTACACGATGGCCTGGGGCGACAACTCCCTGTGCGGACTGAACCTGGTGGGCCTGCGTCGCGCAGGGTTCTCCGCCGCCGAGCGGCTGGAATTGAAGCAGCTTTATCGCTTGCTGTTCCTTTCGGGACGCCCCCTCCGGGACGTCCTGGCCGACGCACGGAACCGGTTCACATCCGCACCGGCGCAGACCGTCATTCGCTTCATCGAACAAAGCCGGCGCGGAATCTGCCGGCACGGCACGCGCGCGCGCGCCGCTGCCCTGCCCGAGGAGCCGTCGGAGACAACCTCTCCCGAGGAATCCGGTCCCGGGAACCCGTAGCCGAACCGGCCCGCCCTTGTGCTCCGGAAGGAGGCCCGCCCCCCCCGCCCGTGGCCCTCGGTGGTTCGAACCGTTTGGCCGGAGGGCGGCCGGCAGCCGGCCGCGCCCCCGCAAGGCCATCGCGCAGCACGGACCGGACTCACTCCTTTTTGGGTTTCCCCGGCGAGACCGGGCGCAGCCGCACCAGCAGGTCCTTGGCCTCCACGACGTCCCCCGGTGCGACCAGAATCTCGGCCACCTCGGCGTCCTGCGGTGCCTGGACGCTGGTCTGCATTTTCATCGCCTCCAGGGCCACCAGCTTGTCGCCTTTCCGGACGGTCATGCCCACGCTGATCGGCAGGGTGGTGATCACGCCCGGGATGGGCGCGCCCACCTGCCAGGGATCCTGTGGATCCGCCTTGGGACGCGATTTCACCTTCGGCTGGACGGATTTGTCCTCGATCACCACCTGGCGGGGCATGCCATTGAGCTCGAAAGCCACCACCCGTTTGCCCTCCTCGTCCACCGGGCCCACGCTGATCAGGCGGATGAACAACGTCTTGCCGGGTTCCAGATCCACCGTGATTTCCTCGCCCGGTTTCATGCCGTAGAAGAACGCCGGCGTGGGCAGAACCGACAAGTCGTCGTAGGCCGCCTGGATTCTGGCGAACTTGAGGAAGACATCCGGATACATCAGGTAGGAGTACACGTCGTCGAGGGACACCTCGCGTCGCAACCGGCTGCTCAACTCGCGTTGCACCGCCTCCAGGTCAATGGGTTTCAACCTTGCGCCGGGCCGGCCGCGGTACGGCTTGCGATCGCCCAGCACGATCTTCTGCAGCCTGCGCGGCCAACCGCCGGGCGGCTGCCCGAGCCCGCCCATCAGCATGTCCACCACGGACTCGGGGAACGAGACGCTGCCCGGCTTGAGCTTCAGCACGTCGGCGGGTTTCATCCCGCGGCTGACCAGGAAGATGGTCATGTCGCCGACGACCTTGCTGCTGGGGGTCACCTTCACGATGTCACCGAACAACTGATTGACCTCTGCATAGGTCCGCTCGATCTCGGGCCAGCGGTCGAGCAAACCCATGGCGGCGGCCTGTTCCTTCAGGTTGGTGTACTGGCCGCCGGGCATCTCGTGCACGTACACCAGGGCGCTGCCCGCGCGCGGGGACGTGTCGAAGGGGGCGTAAAACTCCCGCACGGCCTCCCAGTAGTCCGCCAGTTCATTGAGCGCGTCCAGGTCCAGCTCCGTATCCCGCGGCTGCCGTTGCAGCGCCGCCACGATCGAGTTCAAACACGGCTGGCTGGTGGAGCCGGACAACGGGGCGATGGCCAGATCCACAATGTCGGCCCCCGCCTCCACCGCCGCCAGCACGCTGGCCGAGGCCACGCCGCTGGTGTCGTGCGTGTGAAAATGCACCGGCAGGCCGATCTCCTCCTTCAGCGCCTTCACCAGGGCACGCGCCGCGTAGGGCTTGCACAGGCCGGCCATGTCCTTGATCCCCAGGATGTGCGTGCCCATCCGCTTCAGCTCGCGCGCCAGCTTGAGGTAGTAGTCGAGCGAGTACTTCGTCCGACGCGGGTCCAGGATGTCGCCGGTGTAGCAGATGGCCGCCTCGCAGAGCGCGTGCGTCTCCTGCACCGCTTCCATCGCCACCTTCAAATTCGGCAGGTAATTGAGCGAATCGAAGATGCGGAACAGGTCGATGCCATTGGCGGCTGCATGCTTCACGAAGCCCGCCACCACGTTGTCCGGGTAGTTCGAATAACCCACGGCGTTGGCCCCGCGGAACAACATCTGGAAACAGATGTTGGGGATCTGCTCCCGCAGCCGGCGCAGTCGCACCCAGGGATCCTCGTGCAGAAACCGCATGGAGGTGTCGAACTTCGCGCCACCCCACATTTCCAGACTGAAGAGATTGGGCACCCGCCGGGCCAACACACCGGCCACGCGCTCCATGTCGTAGGTCCGCAACCGTGTGGCCAGAAGCGACTGATGCGCATCACGGAAGGTCGTGTCGGTAACCAACACCCGTTTCTGCTGCAGGATCCATTCGGCAAACCGCCGCGGGCCGAGCTCCAACAAAAGCTGTCGCGTCCCCGGCGGCGGCGGTTGACGCAGATCGCACGCCGGCACCCGCGGTTTGGGCAGCGACTTCGGTTGCCAGCCCTTGGCCTGCGGATTCCCGTTGACGATCACCTCTCCCAGAAAGGTCAGCAACTTGGTGGCCCGGTCCCGGCGCGGCGTGAAACGGAACAACTCCGGCGTTTCGTCAATCATCGTGGTCGTGGCCGCCCCACGACGGAACACCTCGTGCCGGATGACGTTCTCCAAAAACGGGATGTTGGTCTTGACGCCCCGGATCCGAAACTCGCGCAGCGCACGGTCCATGCGCTGGCAGGCGATTTCGAACGTCCGACCGTAGGCGGTGACCTTCACCAGCAGCGAGTCGTAGAACGGCGTGATCACCGCACCGGCAAAACCCATCCCGCCGTCCAGCCGCAGACCGAACCCGCCGGCGGACCGATAGGTCAGGATCCGGCCGTAATCCGGGGCAAAATGATTCTCCGGGTCCTCGGTGGTGATGCGGCACTGGATGGCGTAACCGTTGCGGGGGATCTCCTCCTGCGGCGGGATCCCCAGCTCCGGATCGAACAACGAATGACCCAGCGCCACCAGGATCTGGGAGCGGACCAGGTCAATGTTGGTGATCACCTCCGTGACGGTGTGTTCGACCTGGATCCGGGGATTCATCTCGATGAAAAACCACTCGCCCCGGTCCATGTCCACCAGGAACTCGATCGTGCCCGCGTTGTCGTACCGGATCTCCCGGGCGATCCGCAGCGCAGCCTCGCAGATGGCCCGGCGCAGCCCTTCATCCAACCCGACCGCCGGCGCCACCTCGATCACCTTCTGATGCCGCCGCTGCACCGAACAATCGCGTTCGTGCAGATGGATCACGTTGCCGTGTTGGTCGCCCAGGATCTGCACCTCGATGTGTTTGGCCCGCGGGATGTAGCGCTCCAGGAAGACGGCCGGATTGCCAAAGGCCTTGTGCGCCTCGGCCTGCGCCTCGCCCAGTAGCGATTCCAGTTGAGAGGCGTCCCGCACCATCCGCATGCCGCGACCCCCTCCCCCGAAAGCCGCCTTGATCATCAGCGGATAACCGATCCGCCGCGCCCACCGCAGGGCCTCGCGACGGTCGCTCACCGGCTCGGGCGTGCCCGGCAGGGTGGGCACCCCCACCCGCTCGGCCACCGCCCGCGCCGCGGTCTTGTCCCCCATCAACTGCAGCAGCTCGGTGCGCGGCCCGACGAAAACCAGGCCCGCTTCCCGACACGCCCGCGCAAAATCAGGGTTTTCCGACAAAAAGCCGTAGCCCGGATGTACCAGGTGCACACCCTTCTCCCTCGCCAGGCCCACGATCCCCTCGATGTCCAGGTAGGCACCCACCGGCCCCTTGCCCTCGCCCACCATGTAGGCCTCGTCCGCCTTGAACCGGTGGATGCAAAACCGGTCCTCCTGGGCGTAGATCGCCACCGTCCGAAAGCCCAGCTCCGTCGCCGCCCGGAAAATCCGGATGGCAATCTCGCTCCGGTTCGCCGCCAGCAGTTTCTTCGGCTCCGTTTCAATCGGACTTACACGGTTCATGAGACGGCCGCCATTGTGCGAACCCCGCCGAAGGGAGACAACACGGAACGGACCTTTCGCACCTCAAATCGGCCGAAGATCCCCGGGGGAAACCGCGCCGGCCCATCCGCACCCGGCCATCACCCCACCCACAGCAACAGCAGCAGCCCGACGGCCGTGCTCAAGATCGTCACCGGGATCCCCACCCGCGCGTAATCCCAAAAGCCGATCTCGCAATGACCGCGGGCCGATTCCACCACGATGATGTTCGCCACCGACCCCAGAATCGTCAGATTCCCCGCAAACGTCGTGGCCAGCGCCATCACCTTCCACATCAGTGCCGGATCCGCAAAGTTCGCCATCCACTGACCAGCCACCAGCACGAACGGGACATTCGAGAACAGATTCGACCCCACCAACGAAAACCAGGTCAGATGCACCGCCTGCGACACCGGCGTCTCGCCGAACAGGGGTCGGACCTGCACATACCATCGGTCCGGCAGACCGGTGCGGTTGAAACCCTCCACCACCACGAACAACGCCGCGAAAAAGACCAGCAAATGCCAGTCCACCTGTCGCAGCACCTCATGCGTATCCCGCCGCGCCAACACCATCAGCGCCGCGGCACCTGTCAGGGCCGTCCACGCCAGGTTCCAACCGGCCAGAAAACCCGCGAACACACCCGCCAGCACCACCAGGCTCAGGCCCACCAATCGCCGGTCCATCGGAGGCGGCGGCCCCTGCGGACGTCGGATCCGGGCCGACCGCAGGATCCGGCGGAACCCGAACCAGAGAATCAGAAACGCGATCCCCAAACCGGCCAGCGCGGGCAACAGCAGCGATCGGGTGAAACCCGCGAAGGAAAGTCCCGACAGCGAGCCGATGATCATGTTTTGTGGATTCCCCACCAGGGTGGCCACGCTGCCGAGGTTCGCACTCATGGCCAGCCCCAGCAGATAGGGCGCCAGCGGCAGACCGCCACGGACCATCACCGCCACCACCAACGGCGTCAGCATGAGACAGACGGTGTCATTCACCAACAACGCCGATGCCACAGCGGAAACCGCCATCAAACCGGCCAGCAGCCGGACCGGCGTCCGGGCCCACCGCAGGATCCGATCCGCGCACCACTCGAAGAACCCGGCCAGATGGAGATAAGCGGCAATGAGCATCATCCCCAGCAACAGCACCAGCGTGTCATGGTCCACCGCCCGGTAGGCTTCCTCCGGCGTCAACACCCCGGCCGCCACCATCAGCGCCGTGCCCAGAACGGCCGCCGCCGGCCGGTTCAACGGCAGCATCTTCAGCCGCCTGCCGCTGATCAGCAGGTACGTCAGCGCGAAGATGACGACCGCCAGGGTTTCCGTGCGTTTGTCCATGCCTCCCCCCGAAACCACCACGCCCGCCCGCATCCCGTACACGCGGCCGGTTGCGCGCAGGGCAGAACCCGGGTTGACCGCGCTACGTGCCTTTTCGCTCCAGACGACCGTCGAGAGTCAGGCTGCCCCCGCGCCGAAGCTGGATGGGGCGTTCGCGCCCCTCGTACAGGAGCACACATTCGCGGCCCGGCCGACTGCGAACCGTCACCTCGGTCAACCTGCCGCCCTGCCAGGCCAGGTCCACCTCGAACCCGCCCCGCGCGCGCAAACCGCGCACCCTGCCATCCGGCCATGCGGAAGGCAGGGCCGGCAGCAAATGAAGGATGAACCGACCCTGCTCATCCCGCATATGACTCTGCAAAAGCATCTCGGCAATCCCGGCCGTGGCGCCGAAGTTTCCGTCAATCTGGAACGGCGGATGCGCATCGAACAGGTTCGGGTACAACCCGCCGTCGGCCCGGCTGCCCACCGGAGCCAAGAGGTTCCGCAGGATCTTGTAGGCGTGATCGCCGTCCAGGAACCGCGCCCAGAGATTGATCTTCCATCCCATGCTCCAGCCGGTCGCCTCGTCTCCGCGGAACACGAGCGACTGCCGGGCAGCTTGGAACAGGTTGGTCGTGCGCCAGTTGATCTCACAGCCGGGATACACGGCCCACAGATGCGACACGTGCCGGTGTTTGTTGTTCGGATCGTCCTTGTCTTCCAGCCACTCCTGCAACTGGCCCAGGCGTCCGACCCGGTTGGGTGCGATCCGCGCGCGCAACCGGTCCAGTTCCGCCGCAAAAGCCTCGTCCGTCCCCAGGATTCGCGCCGCCTCGCTCACCGCGGCAAAGAGGGAGCGGATGATCTGGTGATCCATCGTCGGGCCCATGACCAGGCCGCCATGCTCGGGCGAGTTGGACGGTCCGCTGATCAGGTAACCCGTGCGCGGATCCTCCACCAGGTAATCCACGAAAAACAGGGCCGCCTCCTTCATCACGGGATAGGCCCGCCGCGCCAGGAAATCCCGGTCCTGACCGAACAAATAATGTTCCCACAGATGCAGGCTCAGCCAGGCCCCGCCCGTCACCCAGATTCCGTGATCGCTGTGGTTGATCGGGGCCGTGCCCCGCCAGAGATCAAAGTTGTGATGCAACACCCAGCCGCGGGCATTGTAATGATTCCGGGCCGTTCGCCGGCCGGAGACCACCAGCTCGTCCAATGCATCGAACAACGGCTCGTGACACTCCGGCAGGTTTGTCACCTCGGCCGGCCAGTAGTTCATCTCCACGTTGATGTTGCAGGTGTACTTGCTGTCCCAGGGCGGACGCAGACTCTCGTTCCAGATACCCTGCAAATTGGCCGGCTGCGTCCCCGGACGGCTGCTGGCCATCAACAGATAACGACCGTACTGAAACACCAGCGCCGCCAGCCCCGGATCGTCATGGTCGCGCGCGCGCCGCAGGCGCTCGTCAGTGGCCAGCTCGTCTCCCGGGCCGTGTCCCAGGTCAAGGCTCACCCGTCGGAACCGTTCCTGATGATCCCGCAGATGAGCCCGCCAGAGGTCCTCAAAACCCTTGCGCCGCACCTCCTCCAACACGCGGGTGCACCGCTCGCCCGGGTCGGCCCAGACCTCCTGGAAATTCACGTAACAGGTCGCAGCCGCCAGCAACAGCGTGACCCTGTCCGCGTTTTCCACCACCAGCGCGTCGCCCTCGCCCCGGACCGTTCCGCCCCGCGCACGAGCCTCCAGCACCGCCTCGAACCGCATGGGGTTGCGGATCTCGATTTTGTTCCGCTCATCAAAGTTCCGCACCCGACCCTGCAGAATCAGGCGGTTCACCCCCTGCACCCGCGCCTGCGAGTTGGTGTGCGGACAACGAAACCAGACTCGAAAAGAGAGGCCGCCCGGCCGATCCGCCTGCAGATGCACCACCAACACCTGATGCGGCGCACTCGAAAAGACCGTGCGCTCGTACCCCGTTCCACCAGCCCGATATCGCACCCGGACGGCGCCCTCGTCCAGGTTCAGTTCCCGGCGGTAACCCTCCACCGTTTCCCGATGATCGAAGCGGATCATCAAATCTGCAAACGGTTGATAAGGCATCTGCCGCAGGGGCACGCTCATGAACTCGCGCATCGCGAGTCCCTCCGCCTCCCGTTGCCGGCCCTCGAACAACAACCGCCGCAACGTCTCCAGATGACGCCACGCCCCGGGCCGCGAATAATCCCGGGGTTCACCCAGCCAGAGTGTGTCCTCGTTGAACTGGATCCGTTCCTCGGGCGCACCTCCGAACACCATGGCCCCCAACCGGCCGTTGCCCACGGGCAGCGCCTCGGTCCATTCCCGCGCAGGCTGCCGGTACCACAACACCCAGCGCGAATCGTCGGTGCCCTCCTGCAGCCCCGCCCACACCCACGCCGACCGGCACCAAGCCGCCCACACCAAAAGGCAGAGCATCCGTTTCATGCCAGGCATGATGCGGAGCATCCTCACACAAGGCCAGTCGGAACGGCCGGGCGCACGGACGCCCCACAAGGGCCGCCTTCCCGCCCACCCCGGCGCTATCGCGCGCCCCAACCCCTACTGATGATTCCCCACTTCGCCCTCCCACACCCAACCGTTTGCCGAGCGCAGTCGCAACCGACGACCGTCCCAACGGCAGTCCACCGCGCCGGCCTCGCTCGTGCACCAGAATTTCACGCCTCTGCCGCCCAACACCTCGCGCACACCCTCCAGCCAGCGGAGAGGCCGCCCCGGCGATCCATCCGCCACCAGGACCCAGCGGGGGCGCACCCGCTCGAGCAACTCCGACAGGAGCCACCTGTCCAACCCCGATCCACCCAAAACCAGAATGTCTGCCTCCAGTTCATCCTCCCTCTTCAGCAACGCTCGAGCACCCTCCTCACCCAAACCGCCCCACCATAATACCCGCAACCCGGCCAGTCTCCCTCTCCACACCACCGAGGCATCGGCCGCGCGGCGCCAGCGGTCCTCCCCCGCCGGATGCAGCACCTCGCCAAGCGACCAGGAGTCGCCCCGGGCCACGGAAACCAACCGTACCCCTGCGCGTTCGCACGCCGCCAGGCTTTCTCTCACCGCACGGGAACGGATCGTTCCACCGCCCACCCACAACTGCTCCGGCCGAAATGTGGACACCAGATTCGTCAACCCGCCGCCGGATGCGGCGAGCGCCTCGCACAAAAGAATGCCGGACAGCCGGTCCACCCCTTCCGCCTGCAAGAACGGCTTCACCACGAACTCCACGTCCTCCGCCGTGCCGCAGTTGACCAGGACGCAACCCTTCGAGGCCGGACCCGTCACAAACGCGACGGGGGCCTCCGCAGCCGGCAACAGCACCAACCGCGTCTGCCGGGCGGCTTCCCACCGGAACCAGGCACCCACACCCACACCCAGAATCGCCACCGCCCACCACAGCCTGCGCCAACCCGGTCGCAACAGCGCTCCAGCCGCCACGCCTGCCAGCCAGACGTAGTACCCCAGGATCTCCGGGACCGCAGGACCGCTCACGTGAAAGCTTCCACCCGGCAGGGCCGCCGCCCACGTGCTCACCGCCAGCATCGCACGCATCCACAACCACGCGCTGTGGTTGAATAGCTCGCCCAGAAAGGCGGAAATCGGACCACACACCCAGCTTCCCACACAGCTCGCCAGCGCCAGCGCAGCGCACGGCACCACCGCCAGGTTCGCCACCAGCGTCACCGGGGTGACCAGGTGAAAATGATACGCAATCAGCGGGAGCGAACCGAGCCAGGCCAGGCCCGACACCGCCGCCGCAAGCAGCACCCGGCGCACAACCTCACGTGTCCAAGCCCGCCATCCCCCCGTCAGTTCCGGCGGCAACCAAGGATCCGCTCGCAGCCGGTTGCGCAGCCAGGTCTCCACCTTCGGCATCCCCGCCGCCAGTGCCGCCACCACGGCGAAGGAGAGTTGAAACCCGACGTGATACAACTGCTGCGGCTCTCCCAACAGGATGAGCACCGCCGCCCAGCCGATCGCGTTCAGCACGTCCACCGGCCGGCTGAGCAGCCAGGCACACGCCACCATGCTGGTCATCAGCGAGGCCCGCACCGCCGAGGGCTGCCACCCCGTCGCCGCCGTGTAAAACCAGATCAGCGGAATCAGCACACACGCACACGCGGCGCGTGACAGGCGCATCACCCGCAGCAACGTCACCACCACGCCACCCAGCAGCGCAATGTGAAGCCCGCTGATGGCAAACACGTGCATCGTGCCCGAGCGCATGAACACCTCGGCGACCTCGTCGGTCAACGCCGTGCGCCAGCCCAGCGTCATTGCCCGAAGCAGATCCAACGCCGCATCCGGTGGTTGCCCCCGCTGCAGTTGTCGCGTCGCCCAATCCACGAACCGGTCCGTCCACGGCAGCGGTGTTTCCGGGCCGATCGTTTTCCAATCCGCCGCCGTGGCGGCCCTGAGCTGGTAATGGATCCCGCGCCGCGCCAGCCAGGACCGGTAATCGAACAAGCCCGGTGCCGGGGCTCCAGCGGGCCGTTCCAACACGCCGCTCACCTCCACGAACCGTCCCCCGTGAAACGCCGACGGCAACTCCCCGGGTGTCCACACCCAGATCCGGCCCCGCGCCGGCTCCCATTGATCACCCCGGTTAAGCGCCGTCACCTCCAAGGAGGCCACGGTCTTCCACACCGCTTCACCGTCGCGGATCCGCACGCGCAGACGGGGAGTCTCCACCAGCCGCCCCTGCACGGTCACCAAGGCCGGCACCCGCTCCGCCACCACATGCCGCAAGTCCGCCGGACAAACCGGCGCCGTGTCCCGCACCAGGTTCAACGCGCCCACCCCGATGCACAACACGGGGATCAGCCAGGGCCGTGCCCGCGCCCAGAGTACGGAAACACCCCAAACCAGCAACACGGCCACCCAGAGGAGTTCCAGCGGGGGACGTAACCTGTCCCCCGTCCAGATCCCGCCCGCCACACACAGCGCCAGCCAGACACCCGGACGCCTCATGCAACCCGGCCCGTCAGCCCGGCCGCAAACCCGGCCGCATCATTCGCGCGCCGCAGCTCCCCACGATGCCGGCGACGCGTCGCGCGCCACGGCGCGACCCGATCGCGGCCGGTACCACGCCTGCAGCCAGACCCAGCAAAGGACCACCCCCAAAATACCGCCCGTCGTGTCCAACAACACGTCCCACGCACTCCCCTGCCGATCCGGCACAAACGTTTGATGATACTCGTCCGCGATCGCATACAAGAACACCCCGAGCAGGGTCAAAACCGCCGGACGCCACTGCCAGGGACGCAGCTCGGGCCGGCGCGGACGCCACACGGCCCGCCACAACAGCACGCTCAACACCGCGTATTCCGTCACATGCGCCAGTTTCCGCACCACCAGGACCGCCGTGTCCACCCAGGCTTCGGGCCAATGCGGGAACAACCAGCGCACCAACGGGCCGATAATGCGCGAAGACCGCGAAAACGACGCCGGATCGGCCGAAGCCGTGAAAATCAGCGCCATCCACACCCCCACCGGCAACCAGTACCCCAACCAAGTGACGACCCGTCGCACACACCCAGAAAACCAGCCAGCCCGCCCACCGGCAAGCGCACCCTCACCAAACCCACATCCCAGCTCACCCGGACACGCGCGCCACCATCCGATCCACACACCACCTCCGCCATCGGAAACTTCGCATCCGTGCCGTTTTGCCGTTCTTCTTTCGACCGGCCGCCAGACCCCGGCCCGCAGATTCCGCCAAGTGACAACGCAAGGAGAAGCCCATCCGATTGACGGGCCCCGCTAATCTCCTCCCATCACCGCTTCCCCCTCGAAGGCGTCCCCGCCCCCAAGCACTTGCGGCAGCCGCGCCGGACCCCGGGCCGGGCGGGTCGGGGGCGGAAAACTTTGCCTGCAGATTCTGCCTCAAGTCCGGGCATGTTTTGCCGATAGATGATGTGGCGTTACGGAAGTCAGGCACGGGGGGAGAGGCCATGGGCTCGGACCGATCCGGCCCCGACAATGGGCCGGATCATTGCCCTCTGCTGCCCGAAATTGACCGGCAGGGACGCGGGCATGAACGTCAGGAACAGCCACAGGAACCGAAGCCGACATTGTCCAACAGCTTGTCGGCGGAACGGCCGTGCGATCTGCTGGGCCGCAGGGACGGCGCTGGCGATCTGCCTGGCCACGTTCCCCTTGCAGGGGACAGGATACCTATCCACCGTTGGCCCACCGCCTCTGCGATTTCTAACGATATCTGAACGCACAAACGCGAGATTTGAAGGCATAAATATCGTTATTGATCTTTCAAACCGCCAGAGAACGAACCTGACCGCGGAGGCACCTGCCCCTGCCCCTGACGAGACAAACCAAACCAACCTCGCCGTCTCCGCCCAAGCGGCCAGCGGCTCGACCAACGGCCCTGCCATCAACGGAGCCTCCACCAATGCTGCTGCCGCACCCGCTGGCGGAGGGCCAGCGGCGTCCATGCCACCCTACGAGTTCGTCTTCGCTGATCCCCTCCTCGCCACCGGCAACACCAATCCCGCTCCCGCCGACACGAACACCGTGGGACCGGCAAGCGATTTGCTTCTCGTGACACCGCAGATGCTGGTGGAGTTCTTCAAACCGGTACCGGGTGTCACCAACACGGCGCCCCTGCGCGTGCTGGTGCCCATGGATGTGGAGTTTCAACCGCCGTTGGCACGGCCGCCAGCGTCCAGCCAGGCAATCTACCGTTCGCCGTGAAAAACCAAATGCCACCGGCTTGCAGTCGGTTCCCAGGAGTCGTCAGCCTCTGGCCGAGGCTCGACCTCGCAGGATGGCTGGCCCTTGCGCTGGGGGTCGCGCTTGGACCCGGCGCCCCTCCGGCAGCCGGAGCTTCCGACGGGCACGCCGCCGCCGGCTATCCCCCCACCAACACTCTCCACGCCCGCCTCGCCGCTTCTTCGACATCGTCCGGTCTGTCAACCAATCTCTCTGACGGGCCGGCCCACGCCGTTGCCCCGGCAAGCCAACAGGCCGGTCCGCTGACGGTTGCAACGGACACGGACACCAACGGTCCGGCCCCGCCGCTGATCTGGCCGCCCAGGAAACCGGAGGTGGCCGTGGCCGCCGAAGCCTCCAGCCGGCTCAAACAGCTGGAGGGACAGCTCGAGCTGGCGCGGCACCTGAGATTGACCCGGCAAACGACGCAGGCCACACCGCTGTTGGTGGAACTGCTCGCCGAGGATGTCCCGGAAGAAATCCAGCGCTCCGCCCTGTTGGAGCTCGCCCTGGTGGCGCAGGACGAAAACGATCTGCCGCGCGCCCAGCAGGTCTACGCGCAATTCGTGCAAAAGTGGCCCGGCGACCCCCGGGTACCCGAGGTGCTGCTCCGGCAAGGGCTCCTGTTTCGTCGCATGGGCCTCAACAACCTCGCGCTGGCCAAGTTCTACAGCGTGATGACGGCGGCGCTGGTGTTGAAGACCGATCATTTCGAATATTACCAGCGCCTGGTGCTGCAGGCCCAGATCGAGATCGCCGAGACCCACTACCTGAGCGGCCGGTTTTCCGAAGCGGCCGAGTTTTACACGCGGCTCCTGCGACAGAACAATCCGTTTCTCAACCGCCCGTTGGTGCAGTACCGCCTGATCCGGTCGCTCGCAGCGGTGGGCCGGCACGACGAGGCAGCCAGCCAGGCCTACGACTTCCTCGAGCGCTATCCCGACGCGCCGGAGCAGCCGGAGGTGCGGTTTCTCCTGGCCGGATCACTCAAGCAAATGGGTCGGAACAGCGAAGCGCTCCAGCAGGTGCTCAAACTGCTGACCGAACAACGGGCACGCACGGCCGACCGGCCTGAGGTGTGGGCCTACTGGCAACGACGCACCGGCAACGAGATCGCCAACCAACTCTATCGCGAGGGCGATTACACCAAGGCCCTGGACATCTACCTCACCCTCGCTCAACTGGATCCCTCACCAGCGTGGCAGTTGCCGGTCCTCTACCAGGTGGGCATGACCTACGAACGGCTCCAGCAGCCGCAACTGGCCGCGGAAACCTACCAGCGGATCCTCGATCGTTCCGGCGAGCTGGGGACCAATGCCACCCCGGGGCTCCAGGCCCTGGTTCAGATGGCGAAGTGGCGTCTGGATTTCGTGCAGTGGCAGAGCAAGGCGGAGCTGGCATTGCGGCGGCTGGCACCGCCGGTGCAGGCGAGTGTGACTCCTCTGGAATCCGCCCTGCCGGCCACGCCTTGAGCAACCCAATCTCGATACGGTCCCATGACGGTACCCCTGCCTGACGAACTCCGAACCACGCTCCTGGAATACCGGGCCCTCTGCGAGGAGGTCCTGCAGCTCTACCGGGAGGAGCAACAGTGCCTGGGCAACGCCCGGGAGTATTCGGCATTTCTCTTTTACCGGCGTAGAAAGGACTTGCTTCCGCGGTTGGAGAAGGCGTTGACTGACCTTCGGCGGTGGCGCGGGCACAGGCGGGACGGCGGTTCGCCGGGCCCCCATGTTTCCACCGAGCTGCGCGCCCTGACCGACGAAATCCAAACCATGCTGATGCGGATCCTCCAGTTGGATCGGGAGAACCGACAGGCCCTGCTGGGCCGGGGATTGCTGCCGTGCGAACACCTGCCGCGGCCGGCCGCCCAGCAGCCGCATTTCGTCGCCAACCTGTATCGCCGCCATTCCGTGGCCTGAAGCATGCCGATCGAGAAGATCATCGTTCTCGAGGACGACGCCATTCTGCGCAACAACCTGGCGCAGACCCTGCGGCGGCGCCGCTACGACGTGGCGCTGGCCTCCACCATCGCCGAGGCGCAGGAATATCTTCAGGCGGACAACTTCGACCTCATCATCCTCGACGTCCGGTTGCCGGACGGCGACGGCACCGACCTCCTGAAGGCGCTGCAACAACGGCCGCAACGGCCCCTGGTGGTCATCACCACCGGCTTCGGGAGCGTCGAATCGGCCGTCGAATGCATGAAAAACGGGGCGTTCGACTACCTCATCAAGCCATTCTCCACCGAACAGATCGAGGTGGTCCTGCGCAAGGCCGAGGAATTCACCCAGCTCCTCAAGGTCAACCGGTTCCTCTCCCAGGAGACCGACGAAGCCGAGCAGGAGCTGCTCGGCAACAGCCCGGCGATGCAGGAGCTGCGGCAGTTGATCCGCAAGGTGGCCCGCACCCAGGCCACTGTCCTCATCCAGGGCGAAAGCGGCACCGGCAAGGAACTCGTCGCCCGCGCCATTTACCGCGAGAGCCCGCGGGCCAGCGGCCCCTTCATCAAGGTCAACTGTGCCGCCATCCCCGAGAACCTCATCGAAAGCGAGTTCTTCGGTCATGAAAAGGGGGCGTTCACCGGCGCCATTGCCAAGCGGGAGGGCCGGTTCGAACTTGCCCACGGGGGAACCATCCTGCTGGACGAGATCAGCGAGATCTCCACCAGCGTGCAGGCCAAGCTGCTGCGCGTGCTGCAGGAACGCGAGTTCGAACGCGTGGGCGGCACCCGCACCATCAAGGTGGATGTCCGCGTCATTGCCACCACCAACCGCAACCTCGAACAGAGCGTCGAACGCAAGGAATTCCGGCAGGACCTCTTTTTCCGGCTCAACGTCGTGCCCATCCACCTGCCCCCGCTCCGCGAACGCCGCGGCGACATCATCCCCCTGGCCGAGGAATTCATGCGCCGTTTCAGCCGGAAACACGGCGTCCACGTCAAGGGCTTCTCGGAGGCCGCCCTCTCCGCCCTCCAATCCCACTCCTGGCCCGGCAACGTGCGCGAACTGCAAAACGTGGTCGAACGCGCCGTCATCCTGTGCGGCGAAGACGGGCTGATCGAACCCGCCCACCTGGGCCTGGCCACCCCCATCCAACTTCACTCCAGTCCGGCGCCCGAGGGCGGGTCCACCGCCGCACCGGCCGCCCGGCCCGGGCCGGCCCCGGACGGTCATTTCCCCACGCTGGCCGAACTGGAAAAACAGCACATCCTTGCGGCCCTCGAGCATTGCAAGGGCAACCGCACCCACGCCGCCCGGCTCCTGGGCATCAGCATCCGCACCCTCCGCAACAAACTGCACGAAATCCACGGCACCCGGCCCCACTCTGAAGACACCACCGAGACCGACTCGGAAGTCACCACGGCCGACTCCGGAAGCTGACACCTGCCCACACCGTTTTGCCCACCCGGGCGCCGGGACGGACCTCACGCTCCGGCACCTTCGGCCGCCGCGGCCTCGCCGAATCGCTCCCGCAACCGCGCCATGTGCGCCTCGATCCGTGCCAGATACTCGTTCGGACCGTCCGGATACGGATCGTTGAGAAAGCGGTACATCCCCAGAAACTCCCGTTCCAACCGCGGCTTGGCCCAGTTCTCCCAGAAGGCAGGTGTCCGACGCAGCAGATCCTCCGGACTGCGATACGACGCCACGTAACTTTCCGGATCCTGCGCGTAGGCCGCCGCCTCGGCGAACTCCGCGTACAACGCCGGCAGCTTCTCCAGATAATCCTCCGCCGCCATCTGTGCCAACACATCGGCCGTGCCCAGCGCGCAACCCACCAGACGTTCCCGCTCGTCCTCGAACGGCAGCCGCGCCGGTTGCGCGTCCGCCCCGGTGCAAAGGATCATGTTCTGCACCGCGCGCACCTCCGCCTCGCCGTAACCCTGCGCTTCCAAAAATTTCCGTGCGAACTCCGCACTCCGGTGCACATGCACCAGCGTGTACTTCGCCCCCGTCCCCTCCTCGTCACCCTCGCGCTTCAAATACCCCGTGTCGTGAAACAACACCGCCAGCAACCCCAGCTCGAAACAACGACGCGTCAGCTTCGGTTCCACCCCGGCCCGATGCCGCCCCAGCAACAGACGCGCAAAACAGAGCGTCTCGCGCAGCGTGTGCTCCAGATCATGGTATCCTGTGTCCGCCGATTGATAACCCGGCAGCTCCCCCCGAAACGCCTGCACCGCCCAGGCAAACCCACGAGACACAAACAACGGATCCCCATCCGGAAACATCTCCGCATACACGCCCTGCACCACGGCAGCCACCGCGTGGGGATCACCGGACCTGAGCTGAACCGGCATGGCGATTCAAAACCTACAAGATCGGCCCCGTTCGCGCACGCCTTTTCCAACCCGACCCGGCACGTCACCGTCACCTCTCGACACTCACCGACCTGATCCCTCCCGCCCCCGTTCTCCCCACTCACCAGCCGCCACGGTCGCCCCGCCCAACCGGATCCGAAACCCGTCTCGCTGCCGGCCCGGCGGCGGCCCGCCCGCCCCGTCGCTGGCACCGCACCCGGTTCCTTTCTATCCTCCGGCACGTGGAGGCGGGAAATTCACACACCGCCGGACGTATGAAACACACGGGCGCAAACCGCCGGGCCGTTCAACCGTACGACCGCCCCTCCCCCCCATGGCGGGCGCTCGCAGCGGCCCTGGTCTGGCTCATCCTCCCCGGCGCGCCCGCGCCGCGCACCGGCCTCACCTCGCAGGCGCCGGACTCTGCGCCACGCCCCGTCGGACCCGACCGGGCCGAGTTCGCCCGCTATGCCGGTTCGCACGCCTGCGCCCGTTGTCACCGCAACGCCTACAACGAATGGCTCTACTCCCACCACGCCCGGGCCGAGCGCCCTCTCCACCCGGTCCGCGACGCCGAGGCGTTCAATCCGCCCCGGCAGGTTGCCCTCTCTCACGAAAGCTTCCTCCTCCACCTCACCAACGGGGCCTTCCGCCTCACCGTGAGGGCGTCCAACGGGGCGGACCGGACCTACCCGGTGCTCCGCGCCCTCGGGGTCCGGCCACTGGTCCAATACCTCGTGCCCGCACCCGGCGGACGCCTTCAAATGACCCCCGTTGCCCACGATCCCACGCGCCGGGATTGGTTCCACGTCTTCGGGACCGATGAACGGCTTCCGGGCGAGTGGGGACACTGGACCGGCCGCGGCATGAACTGGAACTCCATGTGCGCACAGTGCCACAACACCGCCGTGCGCAAGAACTACGACCCCGCCACGGATCGCTACGCCACGACTTTGGCCGAACGCGGCGTGGGTTGTGAGGCCTGCCACGGCCCCATGCGCGACCACGTCCTCTGGCAGCAACAACATCCCGGAAGCACGCCGGATCCCACCCTGCCCGCGCCGGAAACCCGCCGGATGTCCGACACCTGTGCCAGCTGCCACAGTCGTCGCACCGAACTCACCGGCACCTTCCGGCCTGGGGAGCAGTTTGAAGACCACTACCTCCCGGCCATGGTGGACGCCAGCGAGAGCTTTCATCCCGACGGGCAGGTGCGCGACGAGAACTTCGAATGGGCCGCCTTCCTTGGCAGCCGGATGCACGACGCGGGCGTCCGCTGCACCGACTGTCACAACCCTCACACCGGCCGGGTCCGTCAAACCGGCAACTCACTCTGCCTCTCCTGCCATGCCACGGGCCGGCACCCGCGCGCCCCGGCGGTGGATCCCTCGACGCATTCCCATCACCCGCCCGGCACTCCCGGCGATCAATGCATCCAGTGTCACATGCCGGTCACCGTCTACATGCAACGGCACCCACGTCATGATCACGGTTTTACCCTGCCGGACCCATGGTTGACCGTGCGCTTCGGCATTCCCAACGCCTGCAACCGCTGCCACACCAATCAAACCGCCGACTGGTCCCTTCAACACGTCCGAACCTGGTACCGCGAGGAAAGGTTCACCGCCACGCGCCGTCGCACCGGCGCGGTGGCGGCCGCCCGAGCCGGTGAACCCGACGCCTGGCAGGCCGTCCTGGATTGTCTGGAGCGGGAGACCAACGCCTATTGGCGGGCGGTTCTCGTGCAGTTCCTCGGCCCGTACGCCGAACACAGCCCCGTGCAAACCGCGCTCTCCGATGCCGTGCGCGAGGTCTCTCCCCTCGTCCGACTGGGAGCCGTCCGCGCGCTGGAACAGGCCCTGGACCGGGGGGCTTCCGGCACCGAAGGTCTGCTGCGTGCCGCCCTGAACGACACCACCCGCAGCGTCCGCGTGGCAGCCGCCTGGGCCCTGCGAGCGTCCCTCGAGCCGGGCCATCCGGCAGAAGCCGAGCTGCTGGACCACTTGGAATACCATGCCGACCAGCCATGGGGACAGTTCCAGCTCGGCCTGTACGCTTGGGATCGGCAACAGCCGGAGCTGGCCAGACAGGCGCTCGAGCGGGCCGTGGCTTGGGATCCCTCTTCCGTTCCTCCACGGCTGGCGCTGGCCACCGTCCTGAGCGCACTCGGCGATCCCGCCGCCGCAGTCGCCCACTTGGAAGCTGCCGCGGAACGGGCCCCCACGAACGCCGAGGTCCATTTCCGGCTGGGCCTGGCTTGGAACGAAGCCGGCAACCCCGCCCGGTCACTCGAGGCCTTGGAAAAGGCTGTGAACTTGGACCCGCGCCACGCCGCCGCCTGGTACAACCTCGGCCTGGCCCGTGCCGCCCAGGGCCGGACCGAGGCCGCCCTTCAGGCCCTCCTGCGCGCCGAGAGTTTGGAACCCCGAAACCCGCGCGTGCCCTTCGCCCGCGCCACCGTCCTGGCACGTCTCGGCCGCTGGCCGGAGACCCGTGCCGCTGCTGCTCGCGCAAGGGAGCTCGGTCTGGACACGCCGGAGGTTCGGGCCCTGCTTCGCGCCGGTCCCGACGCCGCCCGGCCGTGAACCGTCAGGCCCCGTCCTACCGCCGGAACGCATCCCATTCCGGCTCGTTCTCGAACAGCCAGCGACAATACTCCTTCAAGGCCAGGCGTCCCCCGGCGGCTTCGTCCAGGACCACGGTGCAACGCGGATGCAATTGCAGCGCCGAGGCCGGCACCATGCAGGTGACCGGACCCTCGACCGCCCGCGCAACCACCTCCGCCTTCTCGGCGCCCAGCGCCAACAACACACACCACCGGGCCTCCAGGATCGTCCCCACACCCATCGTCACGGCACGCCGCGGCACCCGCTCCTCACCCCCGCACCAGGCCGCGTTCTGCCGGATCGTCATCGGTGTGAGCGCCTTCACCCGCGTGCGCGATTGAAGCGAGGACAACGGTTCGTTGAACCCGATGTGCCCCGCCACACCGATGCCCAACAGCTGCAGGTCCACCCCGCCCGCCGAACGGATGGCCTCCTCGTAACGACGGCACTCGGCCTCCAGATCCGGCGCCATCCCGTCCGGCAGATGCACGTTCTCCGGCCGCAGATTGACGTGGCGGAAAAAATGCTCCTGCATCCAGTGCCGGAAAGACCGCTCGTCGGTGGGCGGGACCCCCGCGTACTCGTCCAGGTTGAAGGTCCGGCAGCGGGAGAAATCCAGGCCCTCTTCCCGATGCAGCCGAATCAGTTCGCGGTACACTCCTTCCATGGTCCGGCCCGTGGCCAGCCCCAGAACGAGGTTCGGACGCGCGCGCAGCTCACGAGCCACGATCCGGGCCACCAGCCGGACCGCCGCCTCCGCAGAAGGCCGCAGAATCACTTCCACGAGCCCAGTACAGCAGGGCGAAAGGCGATCGCACAGCACCGAAACCTCCCGGCCCTGCCAGCAAGCTTCCCCCTCCCGGCCGGCTTGACAGGCTGCACGTTCCCGTCCCGGCCGGCTGCGTCAGGAGCCGGGGAACGGTGGGATGGGATAGGTGGTCAGGGCCCGCATGTACTGGGCCCGTTCGAACGCACTGGGATCCGGACAGTTCTTCTGGCTCATGCTGCCCTTCAACTGGGCCACCGATTCGTACTCGTGCTCCTCCAGCCAGGCGATCAGGTCGCGTTTGACCGTCCCCAGATGGCGGTGTCCGTGCCGCAACAGGGCCGAGCACATCATGGTCACGTCGGCCCCCGCCATCAGCAGTTTGATGGCGTCGGTCGCACGGTGCACGCCACTGGTCGCCGCCAGGCTGGCGTTCAGGCGCCCGTACAGGATGGCAATCCAGCGCAACGGCAGCCGCATGGCCATGGGCGTGCTCAACAGTACGTTCGGCCGGATCTCCAGCGTCTCCAGGTCAATGTCCGGCTGATAAAACCGGTTGAACAGCACCAGCCCGTTGGCGCCGGCGGCGACCAGCCGCTTGGCCACGTGAGCAAAGTTCGTGAAAAACGGACTGAGCTTCACCGCCACCGGGATCGTAACGGCGCTGCGCACCGCGCGCACAATCTCCACATAATCGTCCTCGATCTCGACCGAACTCCGGTCCGGATCGGTCGGAATGTTGTAAATGTTCAACTCCAGCGCGTCGGCGCCCGCCTCCTGCATCTTGCGGGCGTATTCCGTCCAACCCCCGAGCGTGGAGCCGTTGAGACTGGCAATGACCGGGATCTGCAGGGACTTCTTGGCCCCGGCGATCAGCTCCAGATAGTCCTCCGGACCGAGCCGGAAATCCGACGGTTCCGGGAAATAGGTGAGCGCCTCGGGATAACTTTCCACCCCGTGGGACAAATGGTAATCCAGCTCCGCGCTTTCCAGCCGCAACTGTTCCTCGAACAACGAGTGCAACACCACGGCGGCTGCGCCGGCGTCTTCGAGGCGTTTCAAGTCGTCCAGTTTCTCCGTCAACGGTCCCGCCGAGGGCACCAGCGGGTGCTCCAGCGGGATGCCCAGATAGGTCGTCTTCAGGTCCATGGTTTTCCCGTGCGTGGATGGGTTGGCATCGGCGCGGCGGCGCACCGTCAAGACGCCGCCGCACCCTCACACCGATCAGGCCGTGGTCGCGGTCACCGCCGCGGGCTCGGGATGCTGGCCGTTGCCGTTGTTGCGGCGCGACGCCAGGTAGGCAAAGAACTTCCACCGGGCCTCGACATCGTGCTGCGCCTGTTCGAACAGCTTCCGCGCCTCCTCCGGCCGGCTCTTGAGCAGCATCTTGAACCGGTTCTCGCTGAGCAGGTATTCCTCGAGTCTCGCACGCGCCGCGGGCGAATCCAGTTGCAGCGGGTTCTCCCCGGCCGCCGCACGCCGCGGATCGTAGCGGTAGAGCAGCCACTGCCCGGAATCGACCAGCAGCTTCTGCTGACGCGCCCCGGCGCCCATGTCGAGCGCAATGCCGTGGGCAATGCAGTGACTGTAGGCAATGATGATGGAGGGGCCGGGATACGACTCGGCCTCCAGGAACGCCCGCAGCGTGTGCTCGTCCTTGGCGCCCATGGCCACACTGGCCACGTAAATGTGGCCGTAGGTCATGCAGATCAGACCCAGGTCCTTCTTGGGCATGGTCTTGCCCGCCGCGGCGAACTTGGCCACCGCACCGCGCGGCGTGGCCTTGGACATCTGACCGCCCGTGTTCGAATAGACCTCGGTGTCGAGCACCAACACGTTCACGTCGCGGTTGTTGGCCAGCACGTGATCCAGGCCGCCGTAGCCGATGTCGTAGGCCCAGCCGTCCCCACCCACGATCCAGACGCTCTTGTGCACCAGCGCATCCGCGATCGGCAGCAGCAGGCGGGCCTCCGGTGAATCATGGCCCCGGAGTTTCTCCTTCAGGGCCGCCACACGCTCGCGCTGCTCGTAAATGCCGGCCTCGTCCCGCGCACGACTGCCCTCCAGGAGCTCCCTGACGAGGTCATCGCCCAACACCGGGGCCAGCCTTTGTACCAGCTCACACGCAAACTCGCGTTGCTTGTCCAGACTGACCCGGAAACCGTACCCGAATTCGGCGTTGTCCTCGAACAACGAGTTGCACCAGGCCGGCCCGCGGCCGTGCGCGTCCACGGTGTAGGGCGTGGTGGGCAGGTTGCCGCCGTAGATGGACGAGCATCCCGTGGCGTTGGCGATCAACAAGCGGTCCCCGAACAACTGGGTCAGCATCTTGATGTACGGCGTCTCGCCGCAGCCGGCGCAGGCACCGCTGAACTCGAACAACGGCGGCAGGACCTGTTGACTGCGCAACTGGGTGAGTTTGACCTTGCGCCGGTCCACCTCCGGCAGGCGGAGGAAGAACTCCCAGTTCTCCCGTTCCTGCTCCCGCAACGGCGCCTGCGGCCGCATGTTGATGGCCTTCAGTTTCGGTTCCTGCTTGTTGCGCGCGGGGCAGACCTCCACGCAGAGCGCGCATCCGGTGCAGTCCTCCACCGCCACCTGCAGCGTGAACTTCATCCCTTTCCAGTCCGGATTGCGCGCGTCGGTGCTCTTGAAGGTCGGCGGCGCGTTCTCCAAGTACTTCGGCTCGTACACCTTCATCCGGATGGTGGCGTGGGGACAGATCGCCACGCACTTGGCGCACTGGATGCAAACCTTCTCGTCCCACACCGGCACTTCCAGGGCGATGTTCCGTTTCTCGTACCGGGCGGTGCCGGTCGGGAACGTGCCGTCCACCGGAAACGCGCTCACCGGCAGCTCGTCCCCGCGGTTGAGCGCCAGCTTGCCCAGCACGTTCCGCACGAACTCGGGCGCGTCGTCCGTCACACCCCCGCGCAGCTCGCGCGTGCTGGTGACCCGGTCGGGAACCCGCACCTCGTGCAGGTTGGCCAGGGCGTTTTCCACCGCGCGGATGTTCTTCTGGACCACCTCCTCGCCCTTCCGACCGTAGGTCTTGCGGATCGCCTCCTTGATCTTCTCGATGGCCTCCTCCCGCGGCAGCACACCCGCCAGGGCGAAGAAACAGACCTGCATGATGGTGTTGATCCGCCCGCCCATGCCGCTTTCGCGCGCCACGCGCGTGGCGTCAATGACAAAGAACCGCGCCTTCTTGCGGATCAATCCCTCCTGCACCACCCGCGGCAGATGGTCCCACACCTCGTCCGGACCGTACGGCGTGTTCAACAGGAATGTCCCGCCCTCCACCAGCGGTTCGGTCACGTCGTACCGTTCCAGAAAGACCGGCTGATGGCAGGCCACGAAGTTGGCCCGGCTGATCAGGTAGGTGGACCGGATGGGACGCGGCCCGAAACGCAGGTGCGAGACGGTTATTGAGCCCGACTTCTTCGAGTCGTACACGAAGTAACCCTGCGCGTAGTTGTCCGTCTCCTCGCCGATGATCTTGATCGAGTTCTTGTTGGCACCCACCGTGCCGTCCGAACCCAGCCCGTAGAACAGCGCCCGCACCACGTCGTCGCTCTCCGTGGAAAAATGCGGATCGTACGTCAGGCTTGTGTGGGTGACGTCGTCGTGAATGCCCACCGTGAAGTGGTTCTTCGGTTGCTCGGCCGCCAGGTTGTCGAACACGGCCTTCACCATGGCCGGCGTGAACTCCTTCGAAGACAGCCCGTACCGGCCACCCACCACGCGCGGCATCCGCTCAAAGGTCGCCCAGCCGTTCTGCTGCGCCTCCAGCAACGCCGCCACGCAATCCTGATAGAGCGGTTCGCCGGCCGAGCCGGGTTCCTTCGTCCGGTCCAGCACCGCGATCGCCTTCACCGTGGGCGGCAGGGCGGCCACAAACCTCCGGACATCGAAGGGGCGGAACAACCGCACCTTCACCAGCCCGACCTTTTCACCCCGCTCCACCAGGTAATCCACCGTCTCGTGCGCCGTTTCACAACCCGAGCCCATCAACACGATCACCCGCTCCGCATCCGGCGCCCCCACGTAATCGAACAGGTGGTACTGCCGGCCCACCTTGGCCGCCAGCTCGTCCATCACCTTCTGCACGATGTCCGGACACGCCAGATAAAACGGGTTGGCCGCCTCCCGCGCCTGGAAATAGGCGTCCGGATTCTGCGCCGTGCCCCGCAACACCGGATGATCCGGCGACAACGCCCGTTTCCGGTGCGCCTCCACCGCCTCCAAGTCCATCAGCGACAACATCACGTCGTCCGGGATCATCTCGATCTTCTGCACCTCGTGCGACGTGCGGAACCCGTCGAAGAAATGCACAAAAGGCACCCGCGCCCGGAACGTCGCCGCCTGCGCCACCAGCGCAAAATCCATCGCCTCCTGCACCGAGGCCGACCCCAACATCGCAAAACCCGTGGCCCGCGCCGCCATGATGTCGCTGTGATCCCCGAAAATGGACAGCGCATGCGTCGCCACCGTCCGGGCACTGACATGTATCACCGTGGGCAACAATTCGCCCGCGATCTTGTACATGTTGGGAATCTTCAACAGCAGCCCCTGCGAGGCCGTGAACGTCGTGGCCAGCGCCCCGGTCTGCAAGGCACCGTGCAGCGCGCCGGCCGCCCCGCCCTCGCTCTGCATCTCCACAACCGTCGGGATCGTGCCCCACAGGTTCCGCCGCCCCTCCGCGGTCCATTGATCACACCACTCCGCCATCGGCGACGAGGGTGTGATCGGATAAATGCACATCACCTCGTTGAGGCGATAACTCACATGGGCGACGGCCTCGTTGCCGTCCACGGTGACAAACTTTTTCGTGCTCATGCTTTCGTTCCCCCAGAAAAGCCGCACTCCAAACCGACACCCCGGGGCCGTGCGCCGGTGCCCCACCTGCGCACGGCACCCGCCCGACCTGTCGTCCTGGTCCTACCCTACCCCCGGACCCGTCCGGGGCCAGTCGTTTTTTGCCAAACAACGACCAAAGTTTGTCGGGTGCCCCGCCCGCGCCCTCCGGCCGGCCTTCAGCGCGTCACCTCCCCGGCCCGGGGACCCCCAATCAGGAAGCGCCAGTAGGTGGTCCCCAGACTGCGCGCGCCCTCCCGCGGCCATTTCCAGTGGTTGTAGGCCCCGTGAACCACAAGAGGCGCCAGCACCAGCGCGCCCAACCCCAGCGAACTGAACCGCAACAACGCAAGCACAAGGGCAAAACTCAACAGGTTCGATGCAATGATCGGCCAGGTGAAGGGTGTCCGATTCTCCGTGCTGATGAGCGTGCCCCAGAAGATGTAGTTCATTTCGAGGAAGCCGTGCAGAGCCAGCAGCCCCAGCCACGGCATGGGCAACAGCTGCTTGTCCGGCTGCCAACGCTCCAGCAACCAGGGCACCACGCCCGCCACCGCCGCCGCCAGGCCCGCATAGGTCAGGTACTGCAGCCAGATCCGTGGCCAGACCACGCGCCGCATCCCTTCCAGGTCCTGCCGGATCCGCAACTGCCCCAGATACGGCCATTTCACCGAGGTCCACACCTGCGCCATGCCCGAGCAGATGGTCAGCAACTGAAGGGTGAACCCGTAGCGACCGCTGGCTTCCAATCCCAAAGCCGGCAGGCAGATGAGCGTGTTGGCCTGGCCCGCCAGGTAAAAGCTGAACAACTGCAACCCGACGCGCCAACTGTTCGGCCAGAGGGCCGCAATCAAACGCCGGACCGTCACCGGATCGGCCGCGCCGGACTCGGGTCCCAACGCCGCCAGGACCTCCCGCCGCGCCAGCGTCCGCTGCACGAGGGACCCCACCAGCCCCGCCAACGGCACGCTCAACAATCCCCCTCCGGCCAGCAGCAAGCTGCAGCTGAGCAGGATCTTGATCACCTGCGCCAGCGTGATCTGCCGGGTGCTGCTGAGCACCCGGTCCATCCCCCGCAAAAACACATTCCACCACCCCGTGTAGATCTCCCAGAGAATGGACAGCAGCGTCAGTCCCCAAGCCAGCCAGGTCACGCCCGGTTGACTCGTTTGCGGCACGGCGCGCGCCACCGCCCACGTGCCCAGTGTCCCCAGAAAAACCAGCGCCCCCAGGGTCAGCAGCCGGTACAATGCGCGCGTGGTGTGCAACAGCCGCCACAGAAGCTCGCGATTGGGCCCGGCCGCCCCCGGCTCCGGCACGTACCCCTGTGGTCGCAACTCCCGGGCGCCTCCCATGGCGTAGCTCACCGCCCGGCCGATGCTCGTCGAAAACCCCAGATCCAGGATCGGCACCAGCGAGGACAAACTCAGGAAAACGAAGTAAGTGTTGAAATCCGGAGTGGGCAGGCGACTGACCAGCAGCGGCAACACCACCACACCGGCTGTCAACCGCAGCCCGTTCATCACCCACGACCAAACCACGGCCGAGCCCCACAACCGGCGTGCCCAGCGCACCCACGGCGCCGCGCCCGGCCGGCAGGCCGCATCACTCGAAGCCCTGCCCACGGCGGCCAGTGGAAGGATCCGCACCCCGCGGGTCAAGCCGCCCGTTGCCACCGCAACCGGCCCGCACACCCGGTCACCCAGCCCGGCTCCGCCTCCCCCTGCGAACCCGCCGGACCCGAATCGAAGGTTGTTTCCCCGCCGCCGGCCGCGTATTCAAACAGGGCGAACGGCTCCGGCCGGCTCTCCGGGGCCCGGGAAAACAAGGACGCATGAAAGTGGTGATCTTCTGCGGCGGGTTGGGCACACGATTGAGGGAGGAGACCGAATTCCGGCCCAAGCCCATGGTGCCGATCGGCGACCGGCCGATCCTCTGGCACATCATGAAGATTTACGCCCACTACGGGCACAAGGAGTTCATCCTCTGCCTCGGGTACAAGGGCGAAATCATCAAGGAGTACTTCCGCAACTACCAGTGGTTCACCAGCGACGTCACCCTGCGGCTCGGACCGCGCCCGCGCATCAAGTATCACAACCAACATCCCGAGGAAGACTGGGTCGTCACCCTGGTGGACACCGGGCTCCACACCCAGACGGGCGGCCGGCTCAAACGCGCCCTCCGCTTCATTGACGACGACACCTTCCTCTGCACCTACGGCGACGGACTCACCAACAGCGACATCAACGCCTCCATCGCCTTCCACAAACGACAGAAAAAAATCGTCACCGTCACCGCCGTCCATCCCACCGGCCGGTTCGGCGACCTGGAGCTCCAAGGGGATCGCGTGGTCGCCTTCAACGAAAAACCCGAAAAACTGGAGGCCTACATCAACGGCGGCTTCTTCGTCATGGACCGCCGCATCGAACGCTACCTGACCGGCGACGACTGCGTGCTCGAACGCGAACCGCTCCAGCGGCTGGCCGCCGAAGGCCAGTTGGCCGCCTGGCGGCACGACGGCTTCTGGCAATGCATGGACACCTACCGCGAACAGCAACTGTTGACCCAGATGTGGAACTCGGGTCGGGCACCCTGGAAAGTCTGGAAGCGGTGAACGCCCCCTCCTCCACCTTCGGCGGATTCTACACCGGACGCCGGGTGCTGGTCACCGGCCACACCGGTTTCAAGGGCGCATGGCTCTCGCTGTGGCTCCACCGTCTCGGCGCCGAAATCCACGGCTTCAGCCTGCCTGCGCCCACGCAGCCTTCCCTGCACGAGCTCCTTCCAGCCAACCTCTTTGCCAGCCAAACCCTCGCAGACGTGCGCGACCGGGAGGCGGTCGCCGCCGCCATCCACCGGATCCGCCCGGACGTCATCTTCCACCTCGCCGCCCAGGCGCTCGTCCGGCGCTCCTACGCCGAGCCCGTCGAAACGTTCCAAACCAACGCCCTCGGAACCGCCCATCTGCTGGACGCCCTCCGCACGGCCGAACATCCCTGTGTCACCGTCGTGGTCACCAGCGACAAATGCTACGAAAACCGCGAGTGGGTCTATGCCTACCGCGAAAACGATCCGCTCGGCGGGCACGACGTCTACTCCATGAGCAAAGCCGCGGCCGAACTGGTCGCCCAGGCGTGGGACCGTTCCTTCTTCCGGCCCCACCCCACCCTGGGCCCCGTGGTCACGGCACGCGCCGGCAACGTCATCGGCGGCGGCGACTATGCCGAGGACCGCATTGTCCCCGACTGCGTGCGCGCCCTGTTGGCCGGCCGGCCCGTCCCCGTGCGCCGTCCCCATGCCGTGCGCCCCTGGCAACACGTGCTGGAATGCCTCAGCGGATACCTCTGGCTGGCTGCGTGCGCCGCCGCCCAGCCGAAAAACTCGCCCCTCTTGGGCCCGTTCAACTTCGGACCCGACCCCGCCGCGCAACAGCCCGTCCGGGTCCTCGTCGAGACCTTCCTCCAACACTGGCCCGGCCGTTGGGAAGACGTGTCCGACCCGCGCGCCCCTCACGAAGCCACGCTCCTCGCCCTGGCCATCGAAAAAGCCGCCGCACTCCTCGGATGGCGCCCGGTCTGGGATTTCGAACGTGCCGTCCGCGAAACCGCCACCTGGTACCGGCACCGGCACGTCCTCGGCCACAAGGACATGGTCTCCTTCTCCCGCGATCAAATCGCCGCCTACGAAGCCGATGCCCGGCACCGCCAGGTCGCCTGGGCCCGACCCGCCCAACCGTCATGAGCAGCTGTCGTTCCTGCGGACATCCGAACCTCGTACCCATTCTCGACCTCGGCCTTCAGCCGCTGGCCAACAACCTGCCCCGGCCCGAAGACCTCGGAAAACCCGAACCACGGTTCCCGCTCTGCCTGGCCGTCTGCCCCGCCTGCTGGCTGATGCAGATCACCGAACTGGTCCCGCCCGTCACCCTCTTCTCCGAGTACCTCTACTTTTCGTCCTTCTCCGATGCCATGCTCCGGCATGCCCGCCTGGCCGTGGAACGCTACATCGCCGAGTTCGACCTCGGCCCCCGGAGTTTCGTCATCGAAATCGCCAGCAACGACGGTTACCTGCTCCAGAACTTCGTCGCCGCACGCATCCCCTGCCTGGGCATCGAACCGGCCGCCAACATCGCCCGGGTCGCCCGCCAGAAAGGCATCGAGACCCTCGAAGCGTTCTTCGGCCTGGACCTGGCCCGGCGACTGGCCGCCGAGGGCCGCAGCGCCGACCTCGTGCTGGGCAACAACGTGTTCGCTCACGCACCCGACACCAACGATTTCGTCGCCGGCCTGGCGGCCGTCCTGCGGCCCCGCGGCCGCGTCATCCTCGAGTTCCCCTACGGCGTGGACTTCCTCGAACGCACCGAATTCGACACCATCTACCACGAGCACGTTTTCTACTTCACCCTCACCCCGCTGCTGCCCCTGTTCGAACGGCACGGCCTGGAGATCTTCCACGTCGAACGCATTCCCATCCACGGCGGATCCCTCCGATTGTTCGCCGGCCGGCGCGGCGAACACCCGGTCCGGGAATCCGTCGCCGCACTGCTGGCCCGGGAGGAACAACAGGGCGTCCGATCCCTGGCCTGGTACCGCGGATTCGCCGATCGCGTCAGGCACCTGCGGGAGGAGCTGGTCCGGCTCCTCCGCACCTTGAAACAACGCGGTCACCGGCTGGCCGCCTACGGCGCTGCCGCCAAAGGCAGCACCCTCCTCAACTACTACGCCATCGGAACCGACCTCCTCGACTTCGTCGCCGATCGCAGCCCTTACAAACAGGGACGCCTCATGCCAGGCGTGCACCTGCCCATTCGCCCGCCCGAAGCACTCCTGCAGGAACGACCCGATTACACCCTGTTGCTGGCCTGGAATTTCGCCGACGAAATCCTCGCCCAACAGGAAGCCTACCGAAAAGCCGGTGGACGATTCATCCTGCCGATCCCCGAAGTGCGTATCCTCTGAGTCATGAAGTTCACACCCGCACGCCTGCCCGGTGTCTGGGTCATTGACCTCGAACTGCGTGAGGACGAACGCGGTTTCCTGGCCCGGACGTTTTGTGAGCACGAATTCCAGCAGCACGGACTCAACATCCGCTGGCCCCAGTGCAACCTCACCCTCACCCGCCGCCGCGGCACCATCCGCGGGCTCCATTACCAGGCCGACCCCAAACCGGAGATCAAACTCATCCGCTGCGCCGTGGGCGCCATCTGGGATGTCCTGGTCGATCTGCGCAGGGACTCCCCCACCTTCGGACAGTGGGAGGCCTTCGAACTCACCGGGCAAAACCGCCGCATGCTTTACGTCCCCGGCGGGATTGCCCACGGGTTCCAGTGTCTGCAGGACAACTCCGAAGTCTTCTACCACATGTCGGAGTTTTATCACCCCGAGCTCGCCCGGGGCGTGCGATGGAACGATCCCCAACTGGCCATCCCGTGGCCCCTGCCGGACCCCATCCTCTCCGAACGCGATCGCCAACTGCCCCTGTTGTCCGAACTCCCATGAGGCTCCTCGTCACGGGTGCCAACGGTTTCATCGGATCCGCCTGCGTCCGTACCGCTCTCGCACGGGGTCACACGGTCGCCGGCTTGAAACGCCCGGGCCGGCCCGTGCCGCCCGACCTGCCACCCTCGGATCGTCTCCTCTGGCTGGAGGGCACCCTGGCCGAGCCTCCCTGGCCGGCCCTCGAAGCCTTCCAACCCGACACCTGCCTGCACGCCGCCTGGATCGCCACGCCGGGCGTCTACCTGCACTCCCCGGAAAACGATCGTCTCGTGCGGGAAAGCCTCACCTTCGTGGACGGCCTGCTTCGACGCGGCGTCCGTCACATCGCGGGTGTAGGCACCTGCATCGAGTACCAGATCACCGGCCAACCCCTCGCCGAAGACGCCACACCTGTTGCACCAGACACCCCCTACGCCCGGGCCAAAGACGCCCTCCGACGCGCCCTCCAAAGCCGTGCCCTGCAGGAGGGCTGGACCTTCACTTGGGGCCGCGTGTTCTATCCCTATGGACCTGGTGAACACCCGGCCCGGTTCTGCTCCCATCTCCTCCGGCAGTTGCTTCAGGGCCAGCCCGTCACCGTCAAGAGCCCCCACGCCCTGAAAGACTACATCTTCATCGAAGACCTGGCCCGCGCCATCCTTCTGACCCTCGAACATCGCTTGCAGGGCGCCGTCAACTGGGGCACCGGCACCGGCGTCACCGTCGGCCACATCGCCCGCACCGCCGCCGATCTCGTCGGCCGACCCGACCTCGTCCGCTATCAGGACCCGCCCCAACCGGACCCGTTTCACCCTGTGGTCGCCGATGCCACACGGCTGCGCCAACTGGGCTGGTCACCCGCGGTGGACCTGCGGGAGGGTCTGCAACGGCTGCTGGCCTCGCTCTCCGGCCGGACCGCCTCGCACTAGTCCTTCACGCCCGGACCCGCACCGCTTCCAGCTCCAGCCGCCGCATGCCCACGGTCACCGATCCGTCCGGTTCCACCGGCCTCCGGGCCAGATAATCCTCCACCACCGCCGCCACAAAACCGGCCCGCCACCCCTCCGGCACCCGCTGCGTGTAGGGCAACCACGTCGTGCGAATCCACCCGGCAAACGCCTCAACCCCGGCAAACCGCTCGCACCGGTCCACCTCCGCCAGGCGAACCACCCCAAAACCGGCAGCCTCCAACCAGGCACCATACTCCTCCAACCTGCAAAGCCGCCACGCGCGCGGCAGATTCCGGAACCAGGTCCGCCAAGGCCGCCGCCGCACCACCCGCAACACCGCCTCCATCACCTCGGCAGCGTTCCCACGGGCGTTCCCAAACACCGCCAACCGACCCCCGGGCCGCAGACATTCGGCCGCTGCCCGAAAAAAATTGGCCGGCTCCTCGATCCAGTGCAGGGTGGCATTGCAAAAAACCACGTCGAATAGCCCCAACGAGCCAATTTGCTCAGCCGCGCAAACCTCGAATCGCAGCCGGGGATGCCGCGACTCGGGAAACGCCCGCCGCGCATGGGCGATCATTTCCGGCGCCGCGTCCACCCCCAGCACACACCCCTGCGGCACCAGCCCGGCCAGCCAGGCGGTCAACCGGCCATCTCCACACCCGACGTCCAGGATCCGTTCCGCACCGCGCAGTCCCAACCGGATCGCCAGTTCCCGGCCCCACGCCTCCTGCACCGCCGAATGGGCCGCATAATCGGCCGGATCCCACCGTGGCCGCCCGCTCACAACAAGCCGGTCGTCTCCGGAAAACCGCACACCAGGTTCAGCGACTGTACCGCCTGCCCGCTGGCGCCCTTCAGCAAATTGTCCTCCGCACTCACGATCACCAACTGACCCGTGCGCGGGTCCAGCCGCCAGGCGATCTCGCACACGTTGGTCCCCACCACGTTCTTGGTGTCCGGCAACTGCCGGTCATCCAGCAGCCGGACGAACGGCTCCCGCCCGTAGGCCGCCCGGTAACAGGCCTCGATCCGACCCGTCAGCTGAAACACCTCCCCGGCCGTGGTCACCGGCAGGGTCGGCCGCACCACGATCGTCGTCAGGATCCCGCGCCGCACCGGCACCAGATGCGGCGTGAACCGGATCAGCACCTGCCGGCCCGCCGCCACGGAAAGTTCCTGCTCGATCTCCGACACGTGCCGGTGCTTCGGCACCCCGTACGCACGCAGGCTCTCCGCGCACTCGCAAAACAGATAGTCCAGCTCCGCCTTCCGGCCCGCCCCGCTCACCCCGCTGAGCGAATTCACCACAATCCCATCCGGCTCCACCAATCCCTCGCGCAACAACGGCACCAGCGGCAACAGGATGCTCGTCGGATAACACCCGGGCGAGGCGATCAACCGGGCCTGCCGGATGGCTTCCCGATACAGCTCCGGCAGCCCGTACACCGCCTGCGACAACAACTCCGGCGCCGGATGTTTGTGCCCGTAGAACGCCTCGTACACCGCCGGATCCCGCAGCCGGAAATCCGCGCTCAGGTCAATCACCACCCGGCCCGCTTCCAGCAACGGCCGCGCATACTCCGCCGCCACGCCGTGCGGCAACGCCAGAAACACCACCTCCGCCTCCCGCGCCAGCGCGGCCGCATCCGGTTCCCGAAACGCCAGCTCCCGCGCAGCCGGCCAGTGCGCAAACCGCGGGAACACCTCCCCCAGCGTCCGGCCTGCATACTGCCGGGACGTCACCGCCACCAGCTCCACCCCGGGATGCACCAACAGCAGCCGGACCAGCTCCTCGCCGGAATAGCCCGAGGCACCCACCACCGCCACTCGCACCTTCTTCATCTCCGACATGCCGCCCAGCAAACCAACACCCGCCACACGGTTCAATCCCGGGTTCGCACCGCCCGAAACCATCCCCATCGCCTCCGGCCCCCGCCGATCATCAAACCCTCACTCCCCACGCCGGGCACGGCCCCTGACGGAGCCCCGTTGCCCGCCCACACGCCGCACCCGTCCCGCTTACTGTTCCTGCTCCGATTCCGTCCTGCCGTGCGAACCACCCGACCAGAGCTCACGCACCCTCGGATCGTCCAGGTCCGGCACCGCCTCCACCCGCGCGTAGTACAGGCCCAGGTTGTGCTGGGCCGTCTTGTCGCCCTGCCGCGCCGCCCTGATGAACCAACGCACCGCCTCGTCCGTGTTCTGCGGAACGCCCCGGCCCAGCTCGTAGCACAGCCCCAGATTGCACTGTGCCGGCGCGCATTCCTGTTCGGCGGCAAACCGGTACCATTTCACCGCCTGCCGGTAGTCCTGGGCCACCACCCGACCCTGCTCGTAAAACACCCCCACGTTGAACTGCGCCTGCGGTTCCCCGCGTTCCGCGGCCGCCAGATACCACTTGAAAGCCTCCTCGTCACTCTGCGGCACGCCGAACCCCGTCTCGTAACAGACGCCCAGGTTGAACTGCGCCGCCGGATCCCCCTGTTCCGCCGCCGCCCGAAACCAACGCACCGCCTCCTCCGGATTCGTCGCCACCCCCTGCCCCGTCTGATAACAGTAACCGAGATAACACTGCGCCCTGGCGTGGCCCTGCTCGGCGGCCCGACGAAACCACTCCACCGCCTCCTCGTGGTTGGCAGGCACGTTGTGCCCGGTGTGCAGGCAGATCGCGTAGTCACACTGCGCGTCAGGGTCACCGGCCTCGGCAGCCTGCCGGAGCTGTTCGAACGTCAGCCAGTTTTTGACCCGTTTGGGCATGTTGCCAGCCACGGCCCTCTCGCGCCCGGGGACCTTGTCGCCCACCCGGGCCGGGACCGCACCCATACCTTAAAGACACCCCGTCCAATTGCAAGACAGCCGCTCGCCGACTCGTTGGGAATCCACCTGTCAAGCGCCACAAGGCTCCCCGCTGCCCACCACCCAGCCAGTCACCACCACGGGGAAGGGAACCGGGACCAGCAGTGCATGGCGCGGCAATTCCTGCCGGGAGGGCAACCCGGCCGGACTTGTCCAATCTCTGGACGGCCCTGCTCGAAATCCCCACACCAGCCCGGCCCAGCCTCCTTCCACCCGTTTCCGCACCCGCGGACTTGTCCCCGGATCCGGGCCTTTCGGCCGCGGCATCATCCGGGACATGCACTTGGAACGTGTCCTGCTGCGCTCACCGGCCGGAAGCGACGTGTCAGCCAGGTCCGGATCGGATCCGACCCGGCAAGCGGGTCCGGTCCGGCCAACGTTACCAACACGATCAAACAGCCATGCCGGCCTACGTGTATGTGGCCCGGGACAGTGTCACCGGGCGCGAAGTCAGGAGTGTGGTCGAAGCAGCCTCCGAACAGGCTGCCATCGCCGCCCTGTTGAATCGCAACCTGCTGGTCCTGTCCATCCAGGAACGGGTCGGGAAAAAAGGCCGCACCTCCGGTGGCAAGGTCTCCCTCCAGGACCTGGTGCTGTTCACCCGGCAGCTGGCGACCATGCTCGACGCCGGCCTGGCCATGGTGCAGTCGCTCCAAGCCCTGGCCGAACAGACCACCAACAAGGTCATGCGCGACGTCATCCGCGACGTCTGCGCCCGCGTGGAAAGTGGCGACAGCTTTTCCGAGGCGCTCCAGAAACATCCCAAGGTTTTCAACCGCCTCTATGTCAGCATGGTGGCCGCGGGTGAAAAGGGCGGCTTGCTGGCCGAGATCCTCGCCCGTCTGGCCACCTACCTCGAAAACACCGCCCGGCTCCGCAAGAAGGTCAAATCGGCCATGATGTACCCCACCGTGGTCACCATCGTGGCCATCCTCATCACCATCTTCCTCCTGGTCAAGGTGGTGCCCGTCTTCGGCGAGATCTACAGCAGCTTCGACGCAAAACTGCCGGGGCCCACCCAGTTCATGATTGACCTCAGCCAGTTCGTCAAACGGTACATCCTCCTGCTGCTGGTCGGCGGCGTGGCCCTGGCCTATGCCTGGCTCTACTTTATCAAAACGCCCGTCGGGCGCAGATTTTGGGATTCCTACCGCATCCGGATGCCCATCTTCGGCACCCTGGCCCACAAAATCTGCCTGGCCCGTTTCGCCCGCACCATGGCCTCGCTGGTCCGCAGCGGCGTGCCCATCCTCGAAGTGCTCCAAATCGTCTCCCAAACCGTCGGCAACGTCGTCATGGAGACGGCCATCAAGGCCGCCGCCGCGGACATCGAACGCGGGGAGGGCATCTCCACCGCAATCGGCAAACACCCCGTCTTCCCCGTCATGATCATCCGCATGATGACCGCCGGCGAACAAACGGGCAAAATCGACAACATGCTCGAGCGCGTGGCCAACTTCCTCGATGACGAGGTCGAAACCGCCCTCTCCGGCCTCACCTCACTGATCGAACCGATTCTGATCGTGGTGCTCGGCGTCATCATCGGCGGCATGGTCATCTGCATGTTCCTGCCGATCTTCAAGATGTCGGAAATCGTCAGCGGCGCCTCCCGCCGTTGACCCCGGAGGGACCGGCCGGCCCTCACAGGCGGACGCGACCCATCCGACGTCCGTGGCCCGCCTCATGCCTCCTGGAAGGGAACCCCGTTCTGCAAGGGCAACCCGGCACTTCAGCACCCCCGGCAGGGGCTTCATCCGGCCCACTCCGGCCGCGCCAGCGCCCGGTCCAACCGCTGCAGCACGCGCTCCCGGCCCAGCACCTCCATCAAATGATACAGACTCGGCCCCGCCGTGCGGCCCGTGGAGGCCAGCCGCACCGGATGCACCAGCACCGCCGGTTTCACCCCCAGCTCGGCCGCCACGGACTTCAACGTGGCCTCCAGCGTGGCTGCGTCGAACGAGCCCACCTGCGCCAGCGCATCCCGCAACCGCCGGATGCGCGGCGCGTTTTCCGGCACGAAATGACGTCGCACCCCCTCCGCATCGTACTCCAACTCCTCGCGGAAATAGAACCCGCCGTACTCCGGCAGCTCGCAGAACCGCTTGATCTTGCCGTAACAGGTGTCCAGGGCCGCCTTCACATAGGCCACCGGATACTTCCGCGTGTCCAAACCCGCCTTGTGCAGCGCCTGCACACCCAGTTCATAAAAACGTTCCACCGGCAGCTCCCGCATGTACTCGCCCTGCAACCACAAAAGCTTTTCCGGATCGAACCGCGCATTGTGCCGCAGCACCTGCCCCAGATCGAACCGATCCACCAACTCCTGCAAACTCAGCTTCTCACGGTTGTCCTTGGGCGACCACCCCAGCAACGCCAGGTAATTCACCAGCGCCTCCGGCAGGTAACCCTCCTCCCGGTAAAAATGCACCGCCGCCCCCCGGTCGCGCTTGCTCATCTTGCTCCCGTCCGGATTCAGAATCAGCGGGATGTGCGCGTAATGCGGCGGCTTCACCCCGAACGCCTCGAACAAGGCAATGTGCTTGGCCGTGTTCGAGAGATGGTCCTCCCCACGAATCACATGCGTGATGCCCATCTCCAGATCGTCCACCACGTTCGTCAAATGAAACACCGGCTGGCCGTCCGACCGCAGAATCACAAAATCCGGGTCCTGCTCCTCCCGGTCGGTCAACCGCCGCACCACCTCCCCCACGATCAGATCGTGGATCACCACCGGCTCCCGCCGCATCCGGAATTTCACCGCCCCCTCATGCTCGTAAGCCAGCCCGCGCGACAGCAACGCCTCCACCCGCCGCAGGTACAACTCCCGCCGCTGACTCTGAAAATACGGCCCCCGATCGCCCTTGCAGGGACCGGTCGCCGCGCCCGTCAACGGACCCTCGTCCCAGTGCAGCCCCAGCCAACGCAAACTGTCCAGGATCACCTCCACCGCCTCCTGGGAGTTGCGTGCCGCATCCGTGTCCTCGATCCGCAACACGAACGTCCCTCCATGATGCCGCGCAAACAGCCAGTTGAACAACGCCGTGCGCGCACCGCCAATGTGCAGATAACCCGTCGGACTGGGCGCAAATCGTACCCGTACACTCATCGCAACGATTTAACCATGCCCCCCGCCGGCCGCACAGCGGGAAAATGCCGGTCGTCCGGCCCGCACCCGGTCAGAATCCACAATCCCGTCGCCAGAATCGGCATTGACGGCCGCCACCGGTGGGCTAAGGTTGCCTTGGTGACCCTGGCGGAAGGTCCGCACACACCATGCACGCAGGCGAAATCATGAACCGACCGCCCCGCAGCCGGGCTCCCGGTTTCACGCTGCTGGAGCTGATGGTCGTGGTGGGCATTCTCGCCGCGTTGACCGCCCTCCTCCTCCCCGCACTCGTCCGCGCCCGCCAACAAACCCAGGGCCTCTACTGCATGAACAACAGCCGCCAACTGGCCCTGGCCTGGCAAATGTACGCCGACGACCACAACGGCCTGCTCGTCCCCAACCGACACGGCTCGGCCGCCCGACACGCCGCCGACCCCGACAACTGGGTCAGCGGCTGGATGGATTGGACCAGCAACCCCGACAACACCAACACCCTCTACCTCACCGACCCCCGCTACGCCCGCCTGGCACCCTACACCCTGCACGCCGCCCGTCTCTACAAGTGCCCGGCCGACCACTACCGCAGCCGCCAAAACCCCGGCCCCCGCGTCCGCAGCATCTCCATGAACGCCGCCCTCGGCGACGGCAACAAGGTCAATTTCGCCAACTGGGACCCGCCCTTCTTCTTCGCCATCAGACTTTCCGACATCCAAAGCCCGCCCCCGGCCCACACCTGGCTCTTCGTGGACGAGCACCCCGACAGCATCAACGACGGCTGTTTCTTCCTCAACCCGTGGCAGACCGGCGCCAACGCCACCTGGCGCGACCTGCCCGCCAGCTATCACCGCGGCGCCGCAGGGCTGGCCTTTGCCGACGGCCATGCCGAGATCAAGAAATGGACCGACCCCCGCACGCCGGCCCCCGTCCGCATGGCCGACTTCCCCGGCCTCCAGGCCCCCCACAGCCCCGACTACGCCTGGATGGCCCAACGCACCCCACGCCGCTGATCGCCCCGCCGGGCCACCCCTGCCCGGCACACCTGCGCGCCCCTACTCCAGTGTCTGCCAGCTCTTGGTGATGAAGAGGTTGCCTTTGAGGCGGTTGACCAACTCCTCGTAGTACGCCAGCGGATTCTCCTGAGCCTCCAACGCCTGAAGGGCCATCCCAACAAAACAAACCGCCGAACGTTCCGAGTGCCGCCCGATCACCTCGAAGGCCGGCGCCTGGTCCACCAACACCACCGGCGTGGCCTCGATCCGCGAGGATTCGATGATCTGGTTCATCCCGGCACGGGCCTCCTCCAGGCCGGCCGGGTCTTGGATGATCCGGAGCAACCGGATCGAGCATGAACGCCACTGCGGGTTGCCCCGCAACAAATGCGCCAACGTGAGCATCAGCGAGCCATTGGCACGCCCGCGCCACCAAACATCGATCCGCGGCTCGAGGGCCGAGTCCGGCAACTCAGCCTCGGCAAATACGACGAGGTTGCGTCGCAGGCTCAGCACCCGGCGGACCGTCTCGACAAAGGCCCGCCGTTTGATCGCGTCGTCGCTCCAGCCGATCAGGACGGTGTTCGGCTGCAACGCCCCCAGGCCGGACACCTGCAGCAGGATGGCCACGCCCTGGGCGAAATCCTCCGCGATCACCACCTTGGCCACCGCCGAGAGGCGGTTTTCATGGATGAACTCCTCCATTGCTTTCTGGAGCGTGGCCTGCCGCGTCAACATCTTCTCCCAGTCGCCCGAGACCACCTGGGCCAGAAAGAGCAACCCGCGATTGGCCTCGAACCAGTCGGCGAACCGGACCAGGGCCGCCCGCTCCTTCGGGTTGCCGGTCAGCACCAGAAAGATCGGGCGCCAGTTGTGAACGTGCTGTTGCGAGGCGGAGAGCCGGAGCAGGCCCAACCGCGCCAGGGCGAACCAGAACCCACTGCGCGCGTCCCCCCACGCGGTTCGAAACCGTCGCCGGGTCAACAACCCGTACAAGCCGCCGATCAGCAGCGTGGCAACCACAAAGGCCACCGGATTCAGAATGAACATGACCCACGCACAACCCAGCGCCCCCAACAGCGAGGGGATCCAATGCACCCGGAAGGTCGGCCGATAACTCGGGTTCGAAACCCACCGTTCCAATCCCGCCGCCAGGTTCACCATCCCGTAGGTGGTCAGGAAGAACATGGTGATGATCGGGGCGATCAGGTCCAGGTCCCCCAGCAGGATGCAACCCTCCGCGATCGCCGCCGTCACCAGCAACGCCAGGCGCGGTTCGTCCTGCCGCCCCGCGCCGCGGCCCAGCCAGCCGGGGGCCACGCCATCGCGCGCCAGCGCCTGCAAGGTGCGCGGCGCGGCCACCAGACTGGCCAACCCCGAGGAGAGCGTCGCCGCCCACAAACCGGCAAAAATCAACACCGGCACGCGGGCAATCTCCTTCATCACCAGGTTGTTCGTGAGCAACTCCTCCCGCGGCGCATGCAACGACAGCCACACCATCTGGGCCGCGTAAATCACCCAGGTCACCCCCACCGCCGCCAGCGTCCCGCGGGGAATGCTGCGAGCCGGGTCCTTCAAATCCCCTGACATGCTGGCTCCGGCCATGATCCCCGTGACCGCAGGGAAAAAGATCGCGAAGACCGACCAGAAATCCTGCCCCTTCTCATAAGCCGGACCGAAGTTCGCCGACCAGTCGGCAACCGGATGCCAGCCGGTGAAGAACGACAGCAGCGACAATCCCAGAACAGCCAGGATGCCGTACTGGGCCTTGATCGCCAGATCCGCCCCCACCCAACTGATCACGAACAGCACGCCCAGCACGGCCGAGGCCACCCAGCGCGGATCCAAACCCGGCACCAGAAACTCCAGCGATTCGGTGAAACCGATGACGTAAAACGCCACCGAAATCGCCTGCGCCAGGTACAACGGCACGCCAATGCTGCCCCCGATCTGCAGTCCCAGACTCCGGGAAATCAGAAAATACGCACCACCGCCACTGACCTTGGTGTTGGTCGCCAACGCCGACAGCGAAAGCGACGTCAGCAGGGTGATCACCTTCGCGAGACAAAGGATCAGCAGCGCCTGCCACAACCCCGCGTTGCCGACCACCCAGCCGGCACGCAGAAACATGATCACGCCCAGAATCGTCAACACGTTGGGCGTGAACACACCGCCGAAGGTCCCGAACTTCCGCGATTCCGAGCTGTTCGCCGACATATCCGCCCCCCGCCCCGGGTGGCGGCGTCACGGTGGCCGTCCCGCCGGCCGCGCTCAAGTGCAAATCACCATCACCCGCTCACCACGCAAGCCGGGGTTTCCCCACCAGCGATCGTTGATCCGGGGCAACAGGGTTCCCGACGCCGGCCGACCCCCACGGGGCGGTCGCACCCTCCGCGCGGGACTCCTGCCGGAGGACCGGTCCGTCCGTGCCGGCCGCCGGCCGACCGGTGCCGATGCCCGGGTCGCGGGCCCTGTCCACCCTTCAAGGTGACGTCAGCACGTAAAACCGCGCAGATGCGCCCGCGGCCTGCCGGTCCTGCACCACCGCCGGCCCGGGACCGAACACGCCGGACTTCACCACGGTCCAGGTGGTCTCGATCGGCTTTTGCAGGAGATTCGTGGAAGACCACAGCCGGTAGACGGCACCCTCGGCGCCGGAAATCTCCAGCCGGACCGTGCCATCCGGCAGGACCACGGGCCGCGCAAGACGGGGCCGGGGTTCGGTCACCACGCGGATGACGGCGGGCGGGCTCAGATCGAAGCCGAACTCGTTGGTCACGGCCAGTCGGTAAACCGCTCCATCGGCCGGCTGAGCATCGGGGATCGTCAACACGGTCTGGTTCGCGCCCGGGAGCGGCTGATCCTCCCGATACCACTGGCAGACCGGTTCCGGCACGCCTCCCACTGCCGCAGCCAGCACGACGGTCTGCCCCGCGTACACCGTCTGATTGGTGGGCGGACCGGCCACATACGCGGCAAGCGCGGGAGTCCAACCCACCGGCGCGAACACCACGGCCGGGTCCTGCAACCGGGCCGCCAGCTCGTCACTGATCTGCCGGGACCAACGCACCCTCCGGTTGGTCGGAATCAGGTTGGTTCCCGTCAGGTCGGTGCTCCGGTACTCCCAGAAGCGCAGGGTGCTCTTGTCCACCAACCCGCCGTCCGACCAACCGAGCGGACTGATGTGCGCATCCATCCGGCAACGGATCCAAGTCACGTTCCCGTACGGATGGGCATTGCCGCCGTCGCGGCCGAGCGTCCAGTTGGACATGCCCGGCGCCGACGCCGTGAGCACACAGTCCACAAACACCAGCCCATAGGTGTCCTGCGGAGTTCTGGCCTGGGTGTAGATGCCGGGCGCATTCCCCGCGCGGCGCATGGCCCGGATCTGGCACCGGTTGAAGTACGCCATGCCCGAGCCCCAGATGAAATCCACGTCGCCCTGGATGAAGCACTTGTTGAAGAACCCGGCACTGACATACGGGCTGTTTACGAGAATGGTGTCCTGGTAACTGCAGAAGTTGCAGTTGTCGAAAAGGATGCGGCTGCCCTGTACCCGGACCGCCTCGGCCTGCGAGCCGCCCTGCGGCGTGCTGTTGGTGAAGGTGAGGTTCTTGAACACGAGATCGTCACCGCCGGCGTAGAACATGCAGCGCGTGGCTGTCCCGGCGATCTCCAGTTGGAAGTTGTTGTTGTTTGCATAGGTCAGGACCGTTTCCCGCCATCCCTCCCCCACGAAGGTGATGCGGTTCTTGCCCGCCGGCACGCGATTGATCTCTTCGTACACGCCCTTTCGAATCCGGACCGTGTAGGAGCGGTCCGAATCGGCCGGGATCCAGTCGATGGCTCCCTGCACGGTGGCGAAATCCCCCGTTCCGTCGGCCGCCACGATCACATTCGTGACTTCCTCGGGATCCGGCAGCACCGCCTTGGTGGTGAACCGCCAGGCCGCCGGGTCTGTCACACCCTCCACATCGACTCCTGCGGCGTCCCGGAAAAAACCGGTGTCCATCAGAACGTAGTAGGTCGTCTGGGTCCGCAACACGCCCGGATGCGGATACACCGTGGCCTCGTTCCCGCGGAGGATGACCGGATGGGCGTAGTAATCCGCGCCACCGATGGTGCGGATCTGGGCCCCGTTGGACGCGTTCAACCCAAGGTCAATGGTGTCCACGAGCCCGCCGCCGACATCGTAAATCCGCAGCGTGCCCGCGCCCAACCGCACATCAGAGGAACTGAACCGGATCCGCAACAGGGTGTCCGTGCACACGTTGGAACGCTGGTTCGGTGACAGATCCGTCCAATAAACCAGGCTGGCAGCCCGGATGACCGGACCGGATTCGCTCCCGACCGCTCGATCGGAAGCGGTGCCCGGAGCCGGATGCGCATCTCCAACCGGCCGGCGGACCGCTGTCAGGGCGGCCGGGCCGACCGCAGACGGTCCTCCGGCCGGGATCAGGCTGTTCTGTGGCCGCGCCGGTAAGGAAAGACCCGTGCCCAAAACGACCAGGGTCCCCACTGACAGGAGCACACGTGTCATGGCAAGGGTTTTCGATTGCCAAACGCTGGTCCGGTGCGGGGTTCGGCGCCCGCCCTGCGTGTCGGGCAGGCCCGGACATGCACCGGCTTGCGCGACAGGGAGGTTCATCCTGTGAAACAGTCTACCTGTCTCGCCGCCTTCGCCGTACCACGAAGTTTTGCACGACCAACTGAAAAAGTTGCAGCGGGCCTTGGAACCCGGCGGGCAATACAGCCCGAACACGGGCGGACAAGCCGGCGCGGGAGGGCCGCTGGACACCCGCAGGAACTTTTGAACCACCAAGGCGCGGTCGCCGGAACACCTCGCAGGCCGGGCCTGTGCAAGGCGGACCCGGGATCTGAAAAAGGACCAAACCTCCGGATCCCACCGGGCCGTCAGGCCGAGGCCCGCACAGCAGGCTGACGGTGTCAGGGAGAGCGCCCCGGCACGCGCAGGCGCGGATCCGGGCAGGAGGCAGTCGCCGGCGGCAGTTTGGTGGACGTGGATGCCGGGGCTTGCATCGAAGGGCGTTCGGTGTATGCTGATGCTTCCCCACCGGCAAGGCGGTTGGGGCTCAGGAACGATTCGCAGAGACTGACTATGGCAATTGCAGCAAACGACCTGCGCCGCGGCATGGCGATCGACTACAATGGCGACATCTGCGTCGTGCTGGACGTCCAGCATCGCACGCCCGGCAACCTGCGCGCCTTCGTCCAGGCCACCTTGCGCAGCATTCGAACGGGCAAATCGTCGGACGTCCGGTTCAGCTCCACCGAGAAGGTCGAGACCGTGCCGTTGATCAGCCGGCGCATGGAGTTCAGTTACAAGGACGGCGAGGATTACGTCTTCACCGATCCGGAGACATTCGAGACGGTCACGCTCCCGCCCGAACTGGTGGGGGATGCCCGGCAATACCTGGTGGAGAACGGTCCGGTCACTGTCACGTTCGTGGAAGACCGCGCCGTGATGGTCGAGCTGCCGCCCAGCGTTGTGCTCACCGTCACCGAGGCGCCCGAAGGCGTCCGCGGGGATTCGGCCAACAACGTGATGAAACCGGCCGTGGTGGAGACCGGTCTGACCCTGCAAGTGCCGCTCTTCATCAAGGCCGGCGAAAGAATCCGGGTGGACACCCGCACCGGCAAGTACATCGAGCGGGCCTGAACCCGGATCCGGCGCTGCCCGGCCCGGGGTCGTGCACCCTCCCGAAGCCCGGATCGCAATTCGGTCATGACGGCTGCGGCCGCCGTCGTTGTCCCTCCAGGGCTGTTTCGTCTGAGAGTGGAAGTGGCTGAAGGGAGGGAGGAGGTTGCAA